>Ga0153915_10005015_pt1 | contig 12278 bp, 10 predicted proteins | sample Opewatmetagenome_2_FD_107003 | JGI IMG/M metagenome (GOLD analysis project Ga0153915, IMG submission 107003) | Freshwater wetland microbial communities from Ohio, USA - Open water 3 Core 3 Depth 3 metaG | ecosystem: Environmental > Aquatic > Freshwater > Wetlands | place: USA: Ohio, Lake Erie... | reverse complement strand
CTGGTCAAAGGCGTGCGCTGCATATCTGACAACATCTGGTTCGTTTGAATAGTCCCCGCGGTAGATGGAATTGCGCCGGTCCGCTCACGAGATTCCGATGCAAAGAGAAACAGAGATATATCGCGGATTGCAGGTGTCGATCTTTGCCGGCGCTTTTGTGTTCGGCATCGTCATGTCCTCGCTCGGGTCCCTGTTGCCTTCTCTCACGGTGACCCTTGGGCTGCAGAAGGCGGATGCGGGGATGCTTTTTCTGTGCATGAACTTTGCGATGCTGCTGGGCTCGCTGGTCTTCGGTCCAGTGTGCGACCGTTTCGGATTTCGCCTCCTGCTCCTGGTGAGCGCTCTGCTGATCAGCAGCGCGTTCGCCATGCTCTCACGGGCGGTGGGGTATGGCTCGATCGTCGTTTCGCTGTCGGTCCTGGGATTTGCCGGTGGGGTTTTGAACGGGGGGACGAATGCTCTCCTGGATGACATAAGTCCCGACCGGCGGCAGAGCGCATTGAACCTTCTCGGAATCTTCTTCGGTGTTGGTGCGCTCTTCACGCCGTTTTTCATAGGTTCCCTCATCACAACGCTCGAGCTTCGTCTCATCCTGATCAGCCTGAGCATCCTGACTCTCGCCCCGTTTGCACTTTTCATGCTTGCGCGGTTTCCCGCTGCAAAACATGGGGGCGGCTTCCAGCCCTCCGAGCTCCGGGCTGTCCTTGGCAGCCCACTGCTGTACCTCTTCGGGTTCCTCCTTCTCTTCGAGAGCGGCAACGAGTTCACGATCGGCGGATGGGTCTCGAGCTTTCTCGAGGAACGCCACAGCCTCGGTCCGAGCGCTGCGGCTTATATACTCGCAGGCTACTGGGGGGCGGTTCTGGTCGGCCGTCTGGCAGCGAGCCGCATCGGCGCCAGGATCTCTGCAGCCACCCTGGTTGCTGGTGGGGCATTGCTGGCGATGCTGTCGACGATTGGACTGATTTTCTCCGGCACCGGCGCTGTAGCGGCACTTTTCGTCGCGCTTGTCGGCCTCGGACTTGCCACGATATTTCCGACCACGCTGTCGCAGGCTGGCGCCGTGTTTGCCAGTCATTCCGGTACGGCTTTCAGTGTCATATTTGTTCTTGCACTCTCCGGGGGCATGACCTCTCCCTGGCTGGTGGGCAGGATTGCACAGGATCAGGGCGTCGGTGCAGGATTCTGGGTGACGGTGGCAAGCTGCGGGGCTATCGTGCTGCTGCAGGCGGTTATCCGCAGAGCCGCGGGACGGATCAGGCAATCGGGCTAGTCGCTGACGCAGCCCCGGACACCAGAAACCCGAGCCCCGACAGGCAGGCCGCCAGGTCTTCGTTCTTACCGCCCAACTCCACCACAAAGTGACGGAATTCGGGTCGCAGCGGATAGTCGTTGCGGAGTCGATCGAAAGCGGATGCAGCCACGTCCGGGGCAAGCCGCTCAAGCGCTCTCAAGTTCGCGTCGGGCACCAGGATGTCGAATGCCTGCAAAACGACGGAACAGACGGCGTCCAGATTACTGGTGCCGGGGGCGGGCGCGATGCGTGCGAGCGGCGGGTAGATCCCGGTGGGATCCCAGGCAGATGGTATGCCGAAAAACCGGCATAGCTCCTCAAGGATCATTGCGGTGCCCTGGACTTTCCCGTCCAGCGAATATCCGGCAATGTGCGGGCTCCCCAAGTCCGTCATGCGCAGCAGCTCGTAATCAATGCGAGGCTCGCCCTCCCAGACATCCAGCGCCGCGCCCTCGATCGCATTTCGACGGAGGGTGTGCTTGAGAGCGCGATTATCTATCACCGCTCCCCTCGATGTGTTCAGCAGGAACTGCCGTGGAGTGAGGCGGCCAAGCAGAGCCTCGTCGAACATGTGCCACGTTGGATAGGGCACTTCCTTCGTCAGAGGCACATGTAAGGTCAGTATGTCGGCATCCAGGACATCTTCGAGAAATAGGTACTTCTTGTCCCCGGTCGATTCCCTGAGCGGGGGATCGCACAGGACCGTGCTGATGCCGAGGCAGGCGGCCTTATGTACCACCCTGGAACCGACTTGCCCGACGCCAATCACGGCCATCGACCTGCTCGCCAGGTTCCACTCCTTCCGCCGGGCGGTGAGAAGGAGAGCTGCAACGATATGCTCGGCTACGGAGTTGGCATTGCTGCCGGCCGCATTGGTGAAGTAGATCCCGCGCCGCTTAAGGTACTTTTCGTCCAGATGGTCCATCCCGATCGTGGCGGTGCCCACGAAGCGGACGCGCGTGCCTTCGAGGAGGTCGGCGTCGACGCGGGTCACTGAGCGGACGACCAGCGCTTCGGCGGCACCAAGGTCGATTGGGCGAACCTTTCGAGCGGAGAAGAGACGGACTTCGCCTACAGGTGGGAAGGCCTGTTCCCAGTAGGGGATCTTTTCATCTACCGCGATGATCATAGCCAGCCGGTGGAACGGGTATGATGCCGTCTCACCCCGATAAATGCAACCTCAGCAGATTTTTGCTTGGTTGGAGAGCTGCGCCGGTTAAACTATCAACAGGCCTCAATATAGCTAAGGAGAAAGCACTATGACCACGCGGAACGCCAGGCGCCTGAGTATGATGATGATTCCCGCATTACTGCTGCTTTTCTCAGTCGCTTCGCCATCTCAGTCGCCCGGCCGGAACTATGAGTTCACGCCGGTCCTGCACTCTGTAAGCTACCTGGGTATTTGGCGCGGCCAGGCTCAATTGAGCCTGGACCAGTTTCTTGTCAAGGCGAAGGAACTGGGATTCTCGCACGTCGAGATCGTGGCAAAGCGTCCCCACCTTGCTCCACTCGATTACGATGCCGAAGCGCGAAGCAAACTGAAATCGAGGATGCAGGAACTGGGGATCAAGCCGGTTTGCCTCGGGGGGTACTCAGATTTCACGGCCGGAGTGGAAAAGCCCGGCATTCCTAGCGCTGAGATCAATGCGATTTATGTCGGCGAGTTGGCGCGCCTTGCGCGGGACCTCGATTGTCCCTATGTCCGGGTTTTTACGGGCTACGAGAGACCCGGAGTCCCTTTCGATATCCAGTGGGGGACTGTCGTGCAGGGCCTGAAGATGGCGTCGCGTAAAGCCGCCGAGTATGGAATCACGCTCGTGGTCCAGAACCATCACGACATAGCGATACACCCGGATGCGACCTACTGGCTGATCAAAGAGGTGAACGAGCCCAACTGCAAGGCCGCCTTCGATGCGTGGTCTCCGGCGCTGCAGGGAATCAGCGGCAAGGAACTGGCGGACGCGGTTCGCAAGATGGCCCCGCTCATGGTTTACACGACAGTCGCGGATTATGTGAAGCAGCCCCGCTATCGATACGATGCCACAATTACGAACTATCTGAAGCAGGAGGACGTGGTACGGGCGGTTCCTTTCGGGAAGGGTTTCATTGACTACAAATCCTTTTTCGATGCGCTCAAGGAGGCAGGCTATCGGGGATACGTGGCCTACGAGATGTGCGAGGTTCTCGAAGGCGGCGGATCGATCGAAAATCTCGATAAGACGGCTCGAATCTTTCTCGAGCACTTCCGCTCGCTGACACAATAGCGGGTCTGCAGGCCTCCTGTTACAGACGCATTGTATGACAGGGCAGGTTCGCCAAGCGGCAACCGGCAGGCCTGTGCCGGAGCCGGGAAAGGCCGAACACAATCCTGGGAGGTCTGACATGGACGTTCAAACCGAAAGCATCCTGAAACACCAGCTGAACGACCGGCGTGAGCGCCTGCAGTCCGCTATACCTTTGGCTCCCGATCCTGCTCCGCTGGTCGGCCTCCTCCAGGAGGTCGATGACGCACTGGAGCGGATGAACCGGGGCACCTACGGCCTCTGTCTGATCTGCAATGACCAGGTCGAGGAGCAGCGCCTGCTCGTCGATCCGTTGCTTCGCAATTGTCTCGATCACCTGACTGCGGAACAGCAGCGAGCGCTCGAACAGGACCTGGAATTAGCCTGGCGGCTTCAGCGCGAGTTGCTGCCAAGGCCTGACCTCGACTTAGCAGAGTGGGAGATCGGCTACCATTACGAGCCGGTCGGGCCGGTGAGCGGCGACTACTGCGATGTGATCCCTCTGCCCGACGGCGGAATGTTCTTCGCGCTGGGCGACGTGTCGGGCAAGGGAATTGCTTCTTCCATGATGATGTCGCACCTTCACGCCATCTTCAGAAGCCTCGGAGGCCTCGGCCTGCCGCTGGATGAGATGATGGGACGGGCCAACCGGGTCTTCTGCGAGAGCACGATGCCTGCATTCTTCGCGACGCTGGTTTGCGGACGCGCGGATCGGTCGGGCGAGGTCGAGACGTGCAATGCCGGCCACCTTCCGGGCCTCTGGATTCATGACAAGGAAGTCACGCGCCTCGAGGCCAACGGACTGCCGCTAGGTCTTTTCTGCAACAGCAGCTACTCTGCAGAAAAGGTGCGCATAGGTCGGGGAGATCTCCTGCTCCTGTACACCGACGGCCTGTCAGAGGCACGAAATCCCGTTGCGGGTGAGTATGGCCTGGAGAGGCTCGCGTCGCTCGCGACCGTTCACCGGCTGGATGCACCACGCTCCCTGGTCGGAGCCTGTCTTGATGACCTCGCGCAGTTTCTCGGGGGTGCGCCCCGGACCGACGATCTGGCGATCCTGGCAATCCAGAGACGTCCGAGCAAGGTCGGCGACTAGCGGAACGTCGGCTTTCGAGCTCGCTCCGGGAAAAATCTCTCGCTCATCACATCCGAGTCGAGCCTGTATCCCCGCGCCGTGAGTATCCGGATGGTGTTACTGACTGTGCCTGGGTGGCCGCAAACATACACCGCATGAGTCTCGGGCCGCAGGAGAACGCACAACATCTCCCTCACCGTGGTTTCCAGCGTTGACAGACGCGGCTTGCTCTCTGCGTCATACTGCAGCAATGACTCCGCCCGCCCCGTCAGCCCTTCCCAGGCGGGATCAAGATGCGGCTGACTGACAGTAGGAAGGTAGACAAATGCCAGTCGTCTATGGGGATTGTCGACTGTTGCAGTGGCCAGTCCCTCCAATTCTGCGCGGTATCCGAGATGCGCCGGGCGACTCACGCCATGGATCAGGTAGATTCTGCGCGGATGGAAGTTCGCGGCCTTGCGTGAGTCTTCATCGAACTTCCTAAGCATGCTCACGAATGGAGCCAATCCAGTGCCCGACGCGGTGAAGACAAGGTCTCTCTGGTCGTCCGGGTTGAGGCAGAATCTCCCTTTGGGACCGGTTACCGCAAGGCTTGTCCGATCGTCCCGGGTCTCGAGCGCCCGAATGACCTCCGGATCCCACAGCGAGGGGGTCATCTGACCCTCGGCCACGAGGTTCAGATAGAACTCCAACTGCCGCAGCTGGCTTGGAGAGGAGGCAATCGAGTATGGCCTCGGGATTGTCTTCCCACGATGGGTTAACCACAACGTCGCATGCTGACCGGGCCGGAACAGGAAATCCCGGTCAAGCGAGACGGTGATGATGGCAAGCCCGTCTGCGAGGTCGACTCTGGACACCAGCCGGGCGGGGATCATCGGCTCCCTTGGGCTCATGCACGAAAAGCTACCACCGCTGAATCCAGCCGCCAAACCCCGAAACGGTCCGTGAGTCAGGGATTCTTCTTCTGCGCTGTAAACAGCCCCGAGTCACCGCTGTCAACGGCTGACCACTTTCCCTTCAGGCTGCTGCCGTCGAGAGTCGCTTCGATTCTATAGGTGCCTCCCATGTATTCCACTTCAAAGACGAGCTTGCCACCGGAAAGCGACACCTTCTGCAGAGTAACGTTTCCATCGGGAGTGGGAATCTGGCCGGCCAGAGTGTCGCCATTTTGCTGAAGCACGATCTGGAACGTCCTCGTGCCGTCCGGCGTCTCCGCCGAGCCATCCCATGTCCCGCCGAGAGACACCTGAGTGGGGGCCGTAGACCCGGCAGCGCCTTTCCGCTTCCCGCTCCATGTGCCGCTTTCGCCGCCGCCTGAGATGGCCCAGCGGCCCTTCAAGTTGTCCCCTTCGAGTGCCCCGTCGATGACGTATACAGCGCCACCGCCGTCGACTTCGAAGTGGAGCTTGCCATCCCTGTATGACAGTGCATCCAACGCAGCTGTGCCCATGTCGCCGCCGATTGTGCCGCTGAGAGCGTCACCCTGCTTGTTCAACTCGAGGAGATACATTGCGTTTCCGTCCGGCGTGATGGCAACGATGTCCCAGGCGCCGACGATTCCGGTTGCGGGCGCCACGGCTTCACGCTGTGCGGTCCAGGTTCCTTTATAGTCACCTCCGACCTGCTCCCACGTACCCGCCATCTTGCCCTCGTTGAGCGTAGCCGCGAGCCGGTAATTTCCACCCATGACGGTAATCTCGCCGCTGAACTTCCCGCCATCAAACCGGAGAGCCGAAATGGGTGTCGATGTCTCAAACACAAGGGCTGTACCAGTGAGCTGGTTGCCCTCCTGGTATATCTCAAACACCAGATCCATCGGTCCGTTGGGCGTGTCGGCCTTCGCCAGCCACTTGCCTGCAATTGTCTGGACTCCGGCTTGGCCTGCTGGCAGAGCGATCGCGAACGCCAGCATGCATGCGAGGCTGCTGAGGATGATGCGGATCTTCATGTCATTCTCTCTTTCCGGCCGTGCCAACATTGCCCGGGACGGCCCAGTTCGTCGTGGGGTGACATTCTGCCACAACCAAGGAATTATTCAACAAGGCGCCGCCTTGTGGCCGGCGGCCGGCCGAGGAGCTGTCTTAACCTTCGGAAAATGGAGTGGAACATGGGCCGCGTAAGCCTCCCAGTCTGCGTGTTCTGCTGACTGGGATGATAGGAGGCGATCAGGCTGAAGCCACCAGGCAGTTGCCATTCTCCCCCGTGACGAAACATCGGCCTCCGGTCGGGCAGCGGATGACCGGTCTCCGCCCATGCCTTCAGAAACGCCTGAAAAGCGATCCGCCCAAGAGCGACAAAGATGCGGGCGGAGCGCAGCAGCTCGAATTCCCGGCGCAGGTACCGGCGACAATTCGCAAGTTCGGAGAGCAGCGGCTTGTTCGCGGGCGGCGGACAGCGCAATGCAGCGGTGACGAAGCAATCATAGAGAGCCAGACCATCTTGCCGATGTCGGGACGTCGGCTGGTTCGCGAAATCAAACCGATGGAGTCCTCCGAAGAGCCAGTCACCGCTCCGGTCGCCGGTGAACATTCGGCCGGTCCGGTTGCCGCCGTGGGCTGCCGGCGCCAGCCCGACAATGATGAGAGAGGCGTCCGGATCGCCGAACGCCGGGATCGGCCGACCCCAGTATTCCTCGTCCCGGAAGCGTTTTACTTTGGCGCGCGCAACGTGTTCGCGCCAGCCCACCAGCCGAGGACAGCGTCTACACTGCGTGATGATTTCCTCCAGTGCCTGGATGTCATTTCCGGTTTGTTTCATGAAGGCCTACTCCCACCGCGTCGGATCAGCCGAATTCCGTGGCTACTAATCTTGATCCGGGTGTATCATGACGGCAAAGCGCAGGAAAGATCAACAGGGGCACGCGGGGGCGCCCGGTCTTTCTCGGAGCGGCGCCTCTCGTCCTTCTGGCTCGCTACGGAGGCGCTAATGAGCAAAGCGATAACCAAGCCGAAAATCCATATTGATTTCCGCACCTTTTTTATCCTGATGCTGGTGGCAGTGATTCCGTTGCTGGTGGGAACGTGGTGGCTTTTCAGGAGCTTCGAAGCCGCCTATCTGGAACGCATGGGAGTCGACCTGAGCGGCATCGCCGATACCGCCTTCGCGGCGGTCAACAGCTACCTGCAAAACCAGATCATGGAGACTGCGGCCCTGACCGAGGTGCCGGTGCTGCGCGAATCCGTGAACCGTGCGAACCAGGACTTGAGCCGTGATCTAAACGAAGTCCGCAAGGCGATTCCGAAAACGGAGACGGCCTGGGCTTCTATGGGCCCGCAGTCCCCCAAGGTCAAGGAAATATTGGGTAACTCTGCGTCGGAATTCCTGCGCAGGTATATTGCCGTCAACAAGTTTTACCGGCAAGTGATCGTCACCGACTTTTTCGGCCGGCTCGTGGCGGCAACCGAGAAGCCGTCCCGCTACTACTACGCGCTTGATGAGTGGTGGAGAGAGGCGTACGGCGACGGCAGCAGGGGAGCTGTCTTCATCGGCAACGTTCGCTACGACGGTAACAGCCGATCCTATATCATGGACATGGCCCAGCCGATGATCACCGCGAATGGCGGCGTTGAGGGGATGATCAGGGTTGTGCTTGACACGCAACCGATCCATGCCCTGATCGGTTCGATCCAGTCGGATCCTGGGATGAGCGTGGCGCTTATCCACGCCCGCGGGGACATCATATCCGCCCCTGGATACAGCAGCCTCGAGTTCCGCACGTACCCCGCCACCTTGGAAATTCTCAACGCCAGGGACAGGGAGAGACGGTCTTTCATTTCGTCCGAGGAGCCTCTATCGGTCTATGGCCTCAGCCAGCGCGGCTTTGCCGAGATCTTCCCGCATCTCAATTGGCTCGTTGTTGCCTCAAGCGGTGTCAAGGGACTGCTGGGGCCCCTGGCACAGCTGAGAAATTACTTCATTGCCCTTCTCCTAGGGGTCTTCCTGGCGGCTTTCATGGTCACTCTGATGCTGTCACACGTCGAGTCCCGGCCGATCATTGAGGAAGACCCGCATTTGGAACGACTTTGATTCCCCGGCCTATCCGATCCGGCGGAGAAGAGGGACAAGGATGCCGCCGTGGGTGCGGAACCGTCGGCCGCCCGCGGCCTGTTTTGGCCGATGAGCCTGTTGCCACCTGTTTGCGATTGTCTCCGAGCGTGTCATGGATCTGCACAATGATCAGTCGCTGACCGTGGTGCGACTGGCGCCTCTCATTCGCCGGCGTGAGATTTCGCCCCTGGAACTGACCAGGTTCATGATCGAGAGGGCGGAGCGGCTGCAACCCCAGCTGAACGCGTTCATCACGATTACAGGCGAGCTGGCTCTCTCTCAGGCCCGCGAGGCAACGGAGGAGATTGCCAAAGGTTCCTATCGCGGCCCGCTCCACGGGATTCCCCTCAGTCTTAAGGATCTGTTTGATGTGCGGCATATTCGCACTACTGCCGGGTCCAGAATCCTGCGCAACTACCGGCCCCGACGAAACGCGGCAGTAGTGGATCGCCTGCTGGGGAGCGGGTGCGTCATTCTGGGGAAGACAAACCTCCACGAGTTTGCGTTCGGGGCTACGAGCGTGAACCCGCACTACGGTCCCGTTCATAACCCATGGGATCCAGCCCGTATTTCCGGAGGCTCCAGCGGAGGCAGCGCCGTCGCGGTGGTGGCGGGCCTCTGCGTAGCGTCGCTAGGCACTGATACAGGCGGTTCGATCCGCATCCCCGCAGCTGCATGCGGTTGCGTTGGACTCAAGCCAACCCACGGGCTCGTCCCGCTTTCCGGTGTAATCCCGCTCGCCCCGAGCCTGGATCATGTCGGTCCCATCACCCGGTGCGTTGAGGACGCCGCGACAATCCTCGAGGTGATTGCGCGCGACGGGACTGCCGCCAGACGCCGCGGGAAGATGCTGCACGGGCTGCGACAGGGGGCAGAAGGGCTGCGCATAGGGATCCCGAAGCAGTACTTCTTCGACCGGCTGCGTCGGGATGTGCGCCGCGTTGTCCTGACTGCAATCTCATGTTTCCAGGATGTCGGGGCCAAGCTGGTAGAGATCGATCTGCCCGGAATGAACGAGACAGGAGAGCTGGCGGCCGGGATCACCGTGGCTGAAGCCATGGCATACCATTGGAAGTGGCTGCAGACACGAGCCGAAGACTACGGCGAAGATCTGCGCGCGCGCATGATGGAGAGCCTGGAGATGCCCGCCGTCGCCTATCTTCATTGTCAGGAACGACGGCAGGCTTACGCAGAGAGGGTAACGCGTGCGATGGATGTCTGCGACGTCCTGGCGGGTCCCACCCTGCCGATCCCGGCATGCTTCATTCAGGACACCGAGGTTGCTCTCGGGGCATCGCGGGAGAGCGTCCGAAACGCACTTCTGAGGCTGACCAGGCCTGCGAACCTGGCAGGACTGCCCGCGATCTCGATTCCTTGCGGCTTTTCTTCCGAGGGAATGCCCGTGGGCCTCCAGCTGATCGGTCCACGTTTCGGGGAGTCGACGTTGCTGCGAGCGGCGTGGTCCTACGAGCGCTCGACCCCTTGGCACACGAAATTCCCTCTTGACCCGGCCGGGACGGAGGGCTGAGCCGGCGTTCCCTCTCTTTGGTCGTGAATTCTGTATCCCGCGAGAGCTCAAAAAAGGACGCGTCAGCCATCAGCAATCAGCTCTCAGCATTGATGATGGCTGAATGCTGAGAGCTGATAGCTTTGTATGCTATCTTTCTGCTCCGAGGGAACAATGCGGATTGCGTTGGCGCAGATCAACACCATGGTGGGCGACATCAGGGGCAACCGTGACCGTGTCCTCACGGAGATAGAAAACGCCGGCCGCCTGGGTGCCGACCTCATCTTGTTTCCCGAGCTTACTCTTACCGGATACCCGCCGCGGGATATACTCGGCATTCATGGATTTGTAGACGCCAACCTTGCTGCGCTCCATGATATCGCGTCACGCACGGGCCGCACCGGCGCGGTGATCGGGTTTGTCGATCGCAACACGCACGGGGAGGGAAAGGAATTCCAAAACGCCGCGGCTCTTGCCGCTGAGGGGATGATCCAGGGGATCGTCCACAAGACGCTGCTGCCGACCTACGACGTTTTTGACGAGGATCGCTACTTCGAGAAATCGCGGGAGAACCGGGTCATTTCTTTCCGGGGCCGGAAAGTAGGGATAACCATTTGCGAAGATGCCTGGAACGCGGAGGATTTCTGGCCCCGCCCGCTCTACCCGACCGATCCGGTACGAGCCCTCGTCGAGAGCGGCGCCAACCTTCTTGTCAATATCTCCGCCTCACCGTTCGAGATGAACAAGCCCAGACTCCGCCACGACATGCTGCTCGAGCATGTCAGACACCACCGTGTTCCAATGCTCTACCTCAACCTGGTCGGCGGGAACGACGACCTCATCTTCGATGGCAACAGTCTCGTGATCGGTAGCGGCGGCAACCTCATTGCACAGGCGAGAAGCTTCCGCGAGGATCTATTGCTCTCGGATCCCGATTCCTCAGCGGATCAGGCTTATCGCGAGGGCGGCGCGGTTCAGGACGTGCTCGATGCACTTGTGCTTGGCACGCGAGACTACGCGTACAAGTGCGGATTCCGGACGGCCGTGCTGGGATTGAGTGGCGGAATTGACTCGGCCGTCACTGCGTGTATCGCGGCCGAGGCGCTGGGACCGGTAAATGTGCTCGGTGTTTCGATGCCCTCCGTTTACTCCATGCGGGCAAGCCACGATGACGCGCAGACACTGGCGGAAAACCTTGGCATCGAGTTCAGAGTGATTCCGATTCAGCCGCTTTTTCACGAATACATCGACATGCTCGCACCGCTTTTCCAGGGCCGGCCACCCGACACGACCGAGGAGAACCTGCAGGCACGCATCCGTGGCAACATTCTTATGGCGCTGTCCAACAAGTTCGGTCACCTGGTTCTCAGCACAGGGAACAAGTCAGAGATCGGAGTCGGGTATTGCACTCTTTACGGGGACATGGCCGGAGGTCTTGCCGTGATCTCCGATGTTCCGAAGACCGTAGTCTACCGGCTCGCGGCCCACATCAACCGGGAACGCGAGGTAATCCCTCGCAACACCGTCGACCGGGCACCTTCGGCGGAGCTGCGGCCGGACCAGACGGACCAGGACACGCTGCCGGATTACGCGGTGCTGGATGCAATATTGCGTCTCAGGGTTGAAGAGCAGATGGCCGTGGATGAAATCGCCGCGCGCGGGTTTGACCATGGCACGGTCGCGGAAGTGGTTAAGATGATCCACGCCAGTGAGTACAAACGGCGCCAGGCAGCGCCGGGCCTGAAAGTCTCGCAGCGCGCCTTCGGCACGGGTCGTCGGATGCCGATCGCCTCGCGTCTCAATTTCTAGGAGGTTCCTGCCACCCCGGGTTGCGGATCAACGCCTGAGGCGAAACCTAAGCACGCCGCATCTCCGTTCGAAAGGACCGAGGGAATGACGACGCAAGCCCTTCTGACCGACCTCTACGAGTTGACCATGGTGGCAGGCTACCTGGCGCATGGCAAGAGCGGGGACTCTGCAACCTTCGACCTTTACTATCGACACAACCCGTTTGGCGGCGGTTATGCAGTTGCCGCGGGCCTGGAACCGGCGGTTCGTGCCGTCATGGGCATG
>Ga0153915_10005014_pt1 | contig 12278 bp, 12 predicted proteins | sample Opewatmetagenome_2_FD_107003 | JGI IMG/M metagenome (GOLD analysis project Ga0153915, IMG submission 107003) | Freshwater wetland microbial communities from Ohio, USA - Open water 3 Core 3 Depth 3 metaG | ecosystem: Environmental > Aquatic > Freshwater > Wetlands | place: USA: Ohio, Lake Erie... | reverse complement strand
TAGCTGGAAAGTCCGACCGATCCCCAATCTAGCCACCACGTGCGGCTTTTTCCCGGTTATATCTTTCCCACAAAAAGTGACCTTCCCTTTTGTCGGCGGAAATACTCCTGTTATCAAATTGAAAAGAGTGCTTTTCCCAGCTCCGTTAGGGCCTATTAAACCTAATATTTCTCCTTCATTAACTTTCATGTCAAAGTTGGAGACGGCCGTTAGTCCACCAAAACTTTTACTCAACCCTTCAATTTCTAGCATCATGGTTAACATACCTACTCTCGCGAAGTTTGATAATCCATCCCTTTATCATCTGCGGTAAAGAAGTAACACCTTGAGGAATGAGGAAGATTACGAGTATCATTATTCCTGCCGAAAGATAGGGAGAGAAACTCTTTAACGACCGGAACAACTCAGGAATGATAATTAGAATGACAGTCCCGATAATAGGCCCAACAAAGCTCCCAATTCCTCCCAACAGTACATAAATCAGTAAATTGGTGCTTGCGATAAGGTTAAAGGAACTGGTCGATATGGCAATATTATAATGGGCAAAGCCAGCGCCTGCCAGTCCCACAAAAAAACAACCTACAGCCAGGGCCATGACTCTGTATCCAGTTTCATCAACACCTATGCTGGAGGCTAGCAAATGCGACTGAGCTATAGATTTCAATTTTAAGCCAATACGGCAGGATTCAAATCTCCAGAGAATCAAGAGGCTAATCACGGTTAAGCCCAGGAAAAAGTAATAATTAGCTAAATAGGAACCGGCAAACAGCGACGGTATGCCAACAAGGCCATTTTCACCACCAGTATATTTTTGAAATACTGAGATAAGAGATAAGATCCCTATCCCGAAGAAAAGGCTTATCATAGAAAAATAGATGGCTCGAAGCCGGGCAAATGGGTAACCGACTATAATAGCGATAGCCATCGTCGCGAAAGCTCCCAAAGGAAGGGTGGCCCATGGAGACCAACCGAAGCGTTGACCTAAAACCCCCGCAGTAAAGGCTCCGATACTCATAAAGCCGGCGTGACCGAGGGATACTTGCCCGGATAGAGCTATCGTCCGCAGGCTGCTGGCAGCTATGATATATATCAGAGTCAGGGTGAAAACGTACATTAGAAAAGATGACTGAATAATGGATGGGAGTATTATCAGGATCACTAACACAGCCGCGTAGATTGCTGGTTTAACCAATCTTGATTGTTTTTTTACAGAAAGCTGCTGCTCGCTCACCCTTATACCTCCCGCCCAAAAAATCCCTGGGGTCTAACCAGCAAAAGTACGATAATGATGCCAACCCCTACGGTTTGAGTAATCGCGCCGCTAGTCAATAAGGGTAGAATGGCATCTATAAAACCGATAATTAATCCGGCAAACACGATACCTCCGAAACTCCCTATCCCACTTAAGATGACAATTTGGATCGCTTTTAACAGCATACTATCCCCGGCATAGGGGCTAAGCTGAAATAAAGCCCCCATCAAGCATCCGGCGATGGCTGCCAGTGCGCAACCCATGACGCAAGCGATGGCAGAGACACGGTTGATATCTATACCTTGAAAAGCAGCCCCTTCAGAGTTTTGAGCAATTGCCAGCATCTGCTGTCCCATCTTCGCTTTGCGTATAAACCAGGTCAATAGCAGCAGAAGAACACCGCCTGCAATAAAAGTCAATATTCTCTCGGCGCTCACTGAAATAGCTCCCGCCTTGAATACACCTGGAATAAATAAAGGTAACTGTCGTGTATAGACACCCACGGTTACATTAACCGTAGTCTCTATAATCAAAGTAACCGCGATGGTCATCACCACGGCGCGGAACCAATCCTTTAAGAAGGGACGGAAACAGAATTTCTCCAAAAATAACCCAAATAGACCTACTATCACTACCGACAATATGAGAGATATCCATTGGTTTAGCCCCAATTCAACCGAAAATTGATAGCAAATATAGCCCGCCACCATATATATCGCGCCATGGGCAAAATTCAGGATACCCATTATGCTGAGAAGAAGAGCAAAACCCAAAGATACCAGTATGTACATTGATGACAGTACTAGTGCACTTGATAATGAAGAAATTACTGTTTCCATCCAAACCTCTTATCAGTTTATCTTAGCTTACTAAAGACTAACTAACAAAAACTGCCATAAAATCGAGCTACCTTAATTATCGCCTGACAGAAAAAAGACACTAGGGAACTGTGATCTCTTGCCATGACAGGAAAGTAGCCTGGCCATTGGTTAGACCACAAATAGGAACCGGCATAATTACATCGTGTCTAACACCGTAAGTTTCCAATCCACCCATGGGACAGGTACCCCATATCGAGTCAATGGCTTGCGCATTCTCCCAATAATTTTTAATGGCCGTAGGATCCGTGCTTTGGGCCCCCTCTACAATTCCCACTATGGTGTAATAGGCATTACACGCCCATAAGTTATAGAAGAGGCAATGACCAAACTTATTTTGTACAATTTGGCCGAATTCTTTCGCTTTAGCCGGTAAATTAGGATCGGTTGGCGTATCGCCGATACCGATATAGTTCGTGGATGCTTCCGCACCGGCCACAGCTAAAATATCTTCGGCAGGGTTAGTGCCCATGACTAGACCTTCAAAGCCGGCTTGTCGTACCAACTGAAGAATTGAGCCTATCATTCCCGGCCATCCGGTAGTCATCGCAATTGCATCCGGGTTCTTGGCCAAGGCCTTTTGCGCTATTGGTGTAAAGTCCACTGTACTCGTAGCCCAACCTATGGTGTCAAGCACAGTCCATCCTTGCGCTTCAGCTATTTTCTTTACTACAGGTTCCATATAAGGAATCTGGCCATCATCAGGAATAATAATGGTGACAGTTTTTATATCTTTATAATTATTACCTCCATAAGTGAGAAGACCTGTGACAGCATCTACGGCACCACCACCACCAATCAGGAATGTATAGGGAAAATCGGGGCCAAGTTCCCCTGGAGTCATGGTGTTGTACATGACACCGTTGATTACTTTAGCCGGTCCGGTTATTGTATTGGCTGCCGAAATCTGATAAGGCGTACTTTGGCCGACAATGATCTTTAATCCATCATCATTGACCAATTTTTTCACCGCAGCTACCGAGCCATCAGCGGTACTCTTGGTATCCTCTGCTGTAAACTTGACTGAATATTTCTGCCCATTAATAGTGATACCACCTTGTTGGCTAAAATATTCCTCTACGGCTTGTATTCCTTCGTAAACCAGTTGTCCGGAAGCAGAGCTGGAGCCTGTAAAATCAACAGGCGCACCAATTGTTACAACATTTTCCTCGGATTTTGAATTTCCGCAAGATGTTAACATTGGTAAAGTCACTAGCAAGACCAGGCAGATACTGACCAATAGGATTAGCTGTTTTCTTCTCTTCATTTGATACCCTCCTATATAATATTTCTTGAACCCCGATCATATTAATTAATGTTGAACAGCTTCCTTCAACATTTTAGAGTCCCGGGAGATATTCATCATAATCTGTCCTGTAAATTATTCGAGAAAGAATAGGCGATCTTTGCTAATCAATGCAAGTAAGTTCCACCATCTACTACCATATGTTGTCCTGTAATGAAATCGCTCTCATCGGATGCCAGCAATACCAGCATTCCCGTCAAGTGGTGGGGTTCCTCGGGCTGCTTGATACATTGACCGGCGATCATGGGCCCGATAACTTCCTGGGGATACTCCCTATCTTTAGTTTGGGTTGGACCTGGGGCGACGGCATTAACGTTAATTCCGTACACGCCCAATTCTCTGGCCAAAACTCTGGTAAAGGAATAGACCCCACCCTTAGAGGCAGAATAATGAGCTGGGGGTGAACCAATAAATGTGGCAATAGAGGTAATGTTAATGATTTTCCCTTTGCGCTGTTTTTTCATAAAGGGAACCACCGCTTTACAGCAGAGGAATACGCCTTTCAAGTTTACGGCCATGACTTTATCCCAATCCTCAACTGTGAGATCTTCGAAAGACGTTACCAGCATTTCTGCCATGCTGGGCTTATTGGGGAAATAGGCGGCATTGTTAACCAGGACATCAATCCTGCCAAACCGTTCGGCAGTCTTTTTGGCCATTTCAATTGTGCTTTGTTCGCTGCTCACATCGGTGATTAGAGAAAGCGCTTCTCCGCCATTGGCTTCGATTTCTTTCACCGTATCTCTGCAGTCGCGTATATCGCAAAGTACTACTTTAGCCTGATCTCTAGCAAAATGTAAGGCATATTCTCTTCCAATACCTCTTGCAGAACCTGTGACAATAATAACCTTACCATTTAATCTACCCATGTGACTCCTACTATAATTAATCATTTAGCAAAGTATTTTTTCAATCTAATTGCATAGTAGAAAATATATAAACCAGGATATTTCTAAATCGACTCACATGATAATTAGCTGTATTCTATAAGGCATTTCTTATATGATATGCGTTAAAATAAAATTTATTATATTCTCGCTTATCGCAATTGTCAAGGCCTTTATGATTAAGGCTTTTATGATTAATACAACGGGTCTTTATGATTAATTATATATGAACCAAATTGGTAAAAGACTAGAGTCTCTGTTCGGAATCATCAAGTTGGGGACACTGAATGTCAGGCGAGATTTTATTTTAGCAGTAAGGTGATGAAATCGTTCTTCAGGATCGAAAATAATAGCCTGTGTTGAATCTAAACTGTTTTAAAAAGGGGGTTAGTATTTAAAACTTTTATTATAATTGATCTTAGGCATGATATGTTGTCTAACTTTTTTTAATATTGACTTAAGCTGATATGTTTCTTTTTCGGTTAATGGTGAAACAACTTCATTGCAATTTAATAACGCATTGGGTAAATTTTTTCTGACAATGCGAATTCCTTTGGGTGTAATGGTAACCATTTTTGTTCTTTTGTCTTTATCGGATACTTGCCTTAATACCAAACCGTCACGTTCAAGACCGTTCAGGACTTGATTCACAGCTTGTTTTGAACGCATTATTTTGGATAAATCCAGTTGTTTCATAGTTTTACCATGGGCGACTAAAGTATGAAGTATATCCATTTTGGGACGATTTATCCCATGTTCCGCTTCCATTTGATTAAAATACCTGTCAATTAGTAGACCCGTATAAAGAAGTTGAAGAGCTACATTATATTTCAAATCGTTAGATACTTTTTCCAGTTCAAACGCCGCTAATTCTATATTTGTACTCATATAAATAATTCCTCATATTTGATCGTATGTCTGTAATATTACTAATATTATTAGTTCTAAAATATAAAGTCAATTAACGTCAATGGCTTGACAAATTAATCAATTGGATGTAGTATAACCAGAAATATATGGGGGAGGTATCATTATGGCGATGATAAATTATCCTTTTAGCCAGCAGGCTTTGGGACAAATTCTTGAGGATAAGGCTAAAACTCGTGGCAATCAGGCTTTTCTTCAATTTAAGGAAGGACCAGAAGTTACCTTTGCCATGGTTAATGAAACCACCAATAGGATTGCTAATGGACTGCTTAAGCTCGGTTTAAAAAAAGGAGACAAGATAGCTACCTTGCTCCCGAACTGCCTGGAATGCATTTATTTATGGTTTGGCGCGGCCAAGGCAGGTATTATAGAAGTTCCCGTCAATCTGGCTAATAAAGGGGATTTTCTGGCTCATATCATCAATAATTCTGACTCCAAGGTTATTATCATTAGCCACGACCTGATCGATAGAGTAAAGTTCATTGAAAATAGCTTACCCAAGATTGAGAAGGTAGTAATCTGGGGGAAAGACTCTCTCCGTGAAGATTTACCCAAACTCAAGTTTGAAGTATTAAATTATGATGACCTGCTAACCAGTTCCTCAGAAAAACCCCAGGTTGATATTAAGGCCAGCGATCCTCAAATAATTCTTTATACCTCTGGAACTACCGGACCTGCCAAAGGTGTCATAGAACATCACGCTGGCTTATATATAGGGGCTTCTAATTCGCTCAGAGCGATACGCGCCAAACCCAATGATGTCTTCTTTACTTGCTTGCCTTTATTTCATGGCAATGCCAGAATAAATTGCGTATATCCAGCACTCGTACTGGGGGCTAAGGTTGTTATTTACGAGAGGTTTAGTGCCAGTCAATTCTGGGATTGGATTCGGAAGTCAAAGGCCACGACCTTTAATGTGTTAGGGGCTATGGCCAGTTTTATTTATAATCAGCCTCGTAAAGAAGATGACGGTAAAAGCGGCGTAAGGGTCTGTATAGCCGCCCCGATGCCGAAGGAAATACACCAGGATTTTGAGAAAAGATTTAATCTGAGGGTACTGGAAGGTTACGGTTTATCAGAACTGGGCAATCTTACTGTCACTCCTTTTGATGCTCCCAGGCTTGGTTCCTGCGGCAAAAGTGCCAGGTATTATGATGTAAAGATTGTAGATGAGAATGACTTTCCGGTTCCGGCTGGAACCGTGGGAGAAATCGTCGCACGCGGAAAAATACCCTGGGTGATGTCTTTAGGATACTACAATATACCCGAGAAAACTGTGGAACTAACGAGGAACCACTATTATCATACCGGCGATGCCGGATATCTGGATAATGATGGATATTTGTATTTTGTAGACCGGATTAAAGACTATATTCGAAGACGTGGAGAGAATATCTCATCGTTCGAAGTAGAGCGGACTGTAAACTCTCATCCTAAAGTAAGCGAATCCGCTGCTATAGGAATAAAGTCTGAGCTTTCCGAAGATGAGGTAAAGATAAGTGTAGTGCTCAAAGAGGGAGAAAAGCTGACTCCTGAGGAATTGCTCGATTTTTGTCAGGAGAGGATGCCTTATTTTGCTATTCCCAGATATGTAGAGTTTGTTAAAAGCCTTCCCAAAACGCCTACCGACAGGGTACGAAAGAATTTACTCCGGGAAAACGGCATTACGGATGCTACCTGGGACAGAGAGAAAGCAGGGTACAAAGTGAAGAGATAGACCCCCAAATATATTTGGAGGATCCAGTATCATCTTTGTATTGATGTGTGCGAGTGCATTAGGTTCCCGAAGCCTTCTGAGTTAGCTTGTTATGGCGAACTCCTGAGATATCTGCAGCAATATTGCAGAATCCAGCATCCACGAGGATGAATGCTAAATGAATAGTGAATTTATAACTTAAAAGGAGGTTTTCAACTTTGACTAATATAAACTCAGTCCTTGGCCCTCTTGACACAAATAAACTGGGATTCACTCTTATGCATGAGCATGTCATGTGTGCAGCCGCTGGCATCTTTAAATACTATCCTGAGCTTCTTGGCCCTCGAGTAAAGGAACGCATTCTTACTGCGTTAAAGCAAGCTAAGGAGGGGGGAATAGACACTATTGTGGATGGAACCACCTTCGATGGGGATCGCAATGTATCCCTGCTGGCTGAGGTCTCTCGCGAAAGCGGCGTCAATATCATTTTAGCTGCCGGTTGGATGAACCCGGACAAGTTTATTGGGAATTGGTCCGCAGATCAATTTGCACAATTATTTATTCGCGAAATCAACGAGGGCGTCGATGGTACGAATATCAAAGTCGGCATTCTGAAATCTTATGCAGATGTTGAGGGCGTAACTCCAGGTAACGAAGTCATGCTGCGCGCTATTGCCAGGGCGCATCTTCGGACTAATATCCCTATCATGCTGCATTCCTATGCGGCCGGCCAGGTAGGTAAGCAGCAGCTACGTATTTTGAAAGAAGAAGGCGTTGATCTGAAAAGGGTAAAAGTAGACCATTGTCTGGACACTACTGACGTCAAATACCTTACGTCACTTGCAGAGCAAGGATGCTATCTGGGTGTAGACCGTTGCCCCTCGTTTGATATGAAACCCGAAGATAAAGCCAAAACCTTAAAAGCCTTATTAGATGCCGGATGGTCTCACCGACTTCTTCCCTCTCATGATTATATTTTAGTGGCCTTTATGCCGCACTTACCGCCAGCGGTCCAACAATGGTTAGCTACCAGTAATCCTCATGGGTTTTTGTATATGAAAAAAGTAATATTTCCTATGTTAAGGGAAATGGGTGTTTCGGATGATACCTTAAATGGACTATTTATTAATAACCCTAAAAATTTCTTCGAAGGTGTTTAGTTAGTCTATCTGTGAGAATCATTGAGCTTGTAGAATAAGTTGGACTAAAGGAGAAGAACTTGGAGTTTGAAGGCAAAGTGGCGGTTATTACAGGTAGTGCCAGTGGTATTGGCCGGGCAGTCGCTCTGGCCTTGGCCAGACTTGGGTCGGATATCGTACTTGCTGATATCGATACCCTCCGCCTGGAAGAAGTACGCCAAGAGATAGGAAGAATGGGTCGCCGGGCCCTTGCCATAAATTGCAATGTGTCCAAAGATAGTGATGTCGATAATCTGGCCGCGCTATCTGTTTCGACTATGGGTAAAGTTGACATTCTCATAAATAATGCTGGGGTAGCATCGCGCTGTTTAATAGAGGACCTCGAAATTGCCGAATGGAAATCAATCTTAGATATCAATCTTCTCGGGCCTGTTCGTGGAGTTCACGCCTTTCTGCCTCATATGCTCAAAAGAGGTAGTGGGTATATCGTCAATACTTCTTCAATGGCTGGACTCGTAGCTTATGAGCCGCAACCCTTTGCTGCCAGAAATATTGCCTATAGCACTTCCAAATTCGGGGTTGTGGGTTTTTCTCAGGGTCTCTATGGATATCTGCGTCCAAAAGGAATCATGGTGTCAGCGTTTTGTCCTTTTTGGGTAGCTACGAATCTCGGTTCTAATACCAGCTACCTTCCTGATACAAAGAGACGCGCAGATATGAAATCGGAATGGGAAGAAATGCTTAAAGGATTGGGGGCTCAAACTCCCGATGAGGTAGCCCAGATATTAATAAATGGAATGCAAGAAAATAGATTCTTGATTCTTACCCATCAGGGAATCAAAGAGTCTTTAAAAAATAGCGGGCAAGATATCGACAAATTTGAGCGCTACTTGCAGGATATGGTTAAATCCTGGAGATAAAGTTTGATATGATGCACCAGGTCACTAAAATATTCCCGGAATTTTTAGTCCAGATATTCTCTAACTGATTTCGGATTTGAAGTTAAAATAAATAATTAAGTTGGGGTAAGAGCAATGGTGGAAAATGTTTTATTTCGTAAAGATCTATTCAAGGAGACTGCGGAGGGGTATTCACTGGTTGGGAATAAATGCCCTAAATGCGGGAAAATTGCTTTTCCAAAGGCAGATTTTTGTACTCATTGCCTGAATGAAAATTTAGAAGAAGTAGAGTTGAGTAAGAGAGGGACTCTGTATTCCTGGACAATTACGCGGGTTCCAGTAGGCAAGTATCCTATTCCGCACGCGATCGGTTTGATTTTGCTTCCTGAAAATGTAAGGATGGTAGCGCCTCTCATCATCGGTAAGCAAGATTTTAAAGTGGGTACGGAAATGGAAATGAAAATAGCTACCTACTGGACAGAAAATGATAAAAACATCATTGGTTACAAATTCAAAGCTATTGAATAGCCGATTAGTAGCCAAAAAACGGAGTGATATAAAGATATGAGAGACGTATATGTGATAGGAATAGGGCAAAGTATATTCGGGAAAAACCCGCAATACCATCCGATATTTCTTGGTGCTCAGGCCGCCAAAGCTGCTATCAAAGATGCCGGTATCGATCCCAGAATACTTCAAGTTGCTTATGGCAGCAGAGTTATGGATGCTACTCAAACCGCTCAGGATATTATGAAACATGTCGGCGTTGCGAACATTGATATGAACAACGTCGAAAATGCCTGTGCCAGTGGGGGCACGGCGGTACATATGCTCTGGAAAGACATTGCTTACGGCATATATGATATCGGGATTGCCGTAGGTTGCGAATCGATGACGACTTGTAGTATCGCTGGCAAGCTTGTAGGCGTTGCCGGTGGAGACCTCAACGGAGACCTGGGGATCACAATGCCCAGTTTGGCCGCATTGGTTGCTCGCCGGATGATGGAAACCAGAGGCGCAACTATTGAAGATATTGCTCGATCCTCTATTAAAAATCATCGCAATGCTTGCCTCAATCCTTATGCTCAATATAAGAAAGCCATTACTCTGGAAGATATCCTCAAAGCCAAAATGATAGCCGATCCTTTAACCACGCTGCACTGCTGTCCCGTTACTGATGGCGGCGCCGCGGTTATTCTTTGTACAGGGGATATAGCCCGAAAATATACCACCAAACTGGTCAAAATAATCTCATCGGTTACGCTCAGTGCTACTTTTGATTCGACTGAAGAAGACCTGGTAGATGTAGAAATTATGCGTTCACTGGCTGCCAAAGCCTATGGAAAAGCTGGTATCGGGCCTGAAGATCTATCTTTGGTTGAACTCCATGACGCTTTCTCGATGGAGGAACTGTATTCTTACGAAGGTTTGCTGCTCTGTCCTAAGTACGAAGGTATCAATTTCCTGCGCTCCGGCGCTACCGAGATCGGTGGTAAATTACCCGTTAATCCCAGCGGAGGGTTGCTATCACTGGGTCATCCTCTCGGAGCTTCGGGTGTCAGGGTAGTCGCCGAAGTAACACAGCATTTACGCGGCGAAGCCGGTGCTCGCCAGGTACAGGGTGCTAAAGTCGGCATGGCTCAAATGGTCGGCGGCTATTTAACAGGATTGGGGGCACCGTCTGTGGGAGTTATCAATTTACTGGCAATTTAAACCAATCAGAATAAGGAGGAATAACATAATTACCCGAATTAATCATATCGGTTTGGTTGTAAAAAATCTCGATGAAACTGTGAAATTGATGTGTGCTGTCTTTGGGGCTAAAGAAATTGGGCGAAAATCCTTTCCGGAAATGGGACAGACTTCTTGCATGGTTTCGATCGGAGGAACGAACTTCGAATTGATGGAGCCGCTCGGTACCGAGGGTGTAATACCCAAATTTTTAGAAAAAAATGGCGAGGGATTTCACCATATCTCGCTAACCTCTGATGACCTTAATCAGGATTGCCTAAATTTTGAGAAATGGGGAATCAAGCTCGTTGATAAATCAGAAAATATCGTATTCTTACATCCCAAAACATCAAAGGGCGTCTTGTTTGAGATAGAACAGGGTTCTGATAATCAATAAATAAATATCAGGACTTACGCAAAATGGCCTCGATGTCAATTCGATTATTAGCCTCAAACTACGTAAGTCCTGATATTTTAAAGGATTATTTTTTTTCTTGTAATATGCCCATGTAGTTCGAAGGTTTAAGAACGAACATGGGCATAATCCGGAACATCGTCATTCCAGAGGCCTGGAACCTTGCTTCTCCACTGGAAATTCTGTTTATTGCCATTTTTCGATAACCAGATCCAGCAGATAGATAATCAGCCTCTCTTTAAAATGGGATATATCTAATTTGCGGTTCTGGCTAACGCTTTAATCAGATAGTTCGAACCCACTCGGCATCAACCGCGTTTCGATCATAATGGAGCTAAAAACTCTTTATTATAAATCTATCCCGTTATCGTTCACGAAGATATTGATCGTACAGACTTGAGCGTATCTTCGGACTTCTTCCGAGAGTAAAATATCGATCCCATTAATCTTGGTTATCTCTTCATCAGAGCTTGCCTTATCCAGGGACAACCTTAGATAGGGGCCTGCGCAACCATCTCCCTCGACTTCAATTCTCAAGCATTTACCAGGATTTTTAGCGAGGATTTCTCTTATCTTATTTTTAGCTGCATCATTTATTTCGATCATCACTATTTCCATAGAATACTATATAAACGGATCAATAAAGTGTCAAGCAAAACTAAAGTTTGGTTCTTATGATGAAAGATCTGGTATGCCTGATAGCCCAAAACTTATTGTACAGTTCATTGCTATAATTATATAATCTATCAAAACATTTCTATGTTGATAGATATTTCCAGGCTGACAAAAAGAAACGACGGCGGTGGAACATAGCGAAACGCTAAGGGGGAAGCAGTATAATGGCGGCTTATAGCAATTTGTTCAAGCCTTTACAGGTAAACGAATACATATATAAAAACCGAATCGGATTTGAAGCCGCCCTGAAAATTTAACGGGACTTATGTCAGCTTGAAGGTAGTTGCCGGTGTATTTTGAAACACAAGGAGAATTTAATGGTTCTGATAACTGAAGAGGAAAAACAACTTCCCTACGCCAAATACTATTATCAGGAAATGGCGCCAATTCCAGAGGATAAAATTACCATCTGGAACGGTCCCATGGCCGATCCTTCTTCTGCTACCCCTATTGAGGAACGCAACCGATTCCTG
>Ga0153915_10005013_pt1 | contig 12279 bp, 10 predicted proteins | sample Opewatmetagenome_2_FD_107003 | JGI IMG/M metagenome (GOLD analysis project Ga0153915, IMG submission 107003) | Freshwater wetland microbial communities from Ohio, USA - Open water 3 Core 3 Depth 3 metaG | ecosystem: Environmental > Aquatic > Freshwater > Wetlands | place: USA: Ohio, Lake Erie... | reverse complement strand
TTGGAAAATCCATAACAACTTACGCCTATGACCATAATGACACATATCCATCTGCTAATAATTGGTGCGATATACTTGTTAAAGAATGTGATGTGGACTGGAGACAATTTTGCAGTCCTGCCGATGGCTTGATAGAAGGAAAATCAAGTTACGCATTTAACACTCAACTTTCATGCGGAAAAACATCCGAAGTTCTACCAGATACTGTGGTACTCTTTGAGACAACTCCAAATACCAATCCTGTCGGCGGTCCCGAAATCCTAAGCACGAAAAATCATCAAGGTGAGGGATGTTATATATTATTTGCAGATGGACACGTTAAATTTATTTTAGAAAGAGATTTACCATCACTTCGCTGGAAGCCGGATTAAATTATATTTAGTGTCTCTTCGTGTTCATTCGTGGTTTAATTAGTTGTCCCGATTTCTCACTGCGATATTTGTTCTCAGCCAGACATCGCAGGTATGAATTGCCAGCAGAATATATTCGCGTCTTGACGTTCCGAATTGTTCGAGCCTTTTGCTGAGTTCCGCGAAAATCGGCCTGAAATTTTTATCGAGATAATCTTTTTGTATCGCTTCGAATATCGGCCAAAGCAGTTCATCACTCAGACTTGGTTTTTCCGCCGCGAAGCAATCTGCGCAAAGTGTTACAAGTTCGAGTAAATCTTCGCTGAGGTTAAGTTTCTTCATTGGTTTTTTTAATTTCAGCATTGCGCCGCTGATAGTTGTTGACCAATCGCTTTGAGCGGAGCGATAGAGTTTGATATATGTTCGTTCGCTGCCTATAATTTTCGCCGCTGCAAGTGCGAGTTCTCTGCGGAATGTTTCACTTTGTGCTTCGCTGAGCAGTTTCATTATGTCTTCAATGGCGGGTATATATTTCAGAGCTCCCAGTGCTGATGCGTAAGCTGTTTTAAGTGCACTGTCTGTTTCATTTCTTAATTGCTCCAGCAGTTTGCCTGAGATTTCTTTATCGCCGAGTGCTGCCAATGCTCGTGCGCTTCGTGCTCTTGAAATTTTATATGGAGCGTCTAATTGTTTGCGGAGTGCCGGTATCGCTTCTTTGTCGCCGATTTGTCCCAGTGCCCACGATGCCGTTGCGCTCAGCTCTATATCGATTCCGTTGAGTACGCCGATAAGTGCCGATACAGTTCTTGGCGTTGGCTTTCGCGAGGCCATTGCGACGATTGCTTCATATCGAACATCGAAGCTCGGGTCGTTAACAGCTTCGATAAGTTCATCTGCATTAAACGGACTGTCTAATCTGCCAAGTCCTCGCGTCGTTTCTATACGTTCTTGTTCTTCGCCTGCCCAGCGATATCGCATTATTGTACTCAGCGAACCGAAAAGTCCAAAAGGTACGCTTTCGAATAATTGTCCGACAAATTGTTTTGTGGTTGTTGTACTGTCGCCTTTTATTTTACTGATAACATAAATCGCCGCTATCGGAAGCAGGGCGTGTACCGCAAAAACCGGCAGAAACGAATTTATTCTGACGTGTAAAAATACGTGCTCGGATGTATCGAGCCAGTTGAAATATCTAAGTGCAAAACCGACAGCCAGCGGCCCAAGTCCGGCAAAAAATCCTGTCCAGCCGAACCATACGGAATGATAGGAAGTTTTTTTGTCTGGTGGAAAAATCGTAAGGAATAAATATCTGTCGATTCCAATCAAATATGCAACGCAGACAAGTCCGCCGATAAATGAAACGATGACCGCTATGATAAAGCTTAGTCTTCCTTCGTTGCGTGGAATGATATACCACAAAAACGGCATCATTATATGAAACATTACGCCGGTAACGAAAACTGGTTTGCCGCCGAATCTGTCTGCTGCCCAGCCCCAGAAATATACAGCCAGAATTGTTCCCGCCGTCGTCCACAGCGTCAGATAGATAACCCTGCCGCTGTCGATGCCGATTATATCTTTCATATAAAGCGGGATGAATGACGCGACGCCCTGAACGATGAAAATGAATATTGCGATTCCGAAAAGAAGTCCGACGAAATCTTTGTCTTTGAATGCTCTGAGCATATTTAGATAATGTTCTTTATTTCGGCCGGGTCTTTTTATTTTTCCGCCGCCGGGGAAAAGATTGTGCATTGATGCGCTGAATAATCCGATAGTTGCTCCGGCGGCTATCAGGAACATAAATCCTGAAAGTCCCTTTGACCTTTCAATCCAGAAGCCTGCGAACCATGTACTGCCCAACACCATAATGCTGCAAAGAAAGGTGTTGAGCGCAATGATTTTGCTGCGGATATTTGTCGGCAGTATTTCCTGACTCCACGGCCCGCTCGCTGTCAGGCCGGTTACTAATGAAATTGAAAAAATCAGCATTATGAACGTTACCCAAATAAATGCGCCTTCGGGTCCGTGATTAGCTGTTACGATTGGCGTGTAAAGCAGGCCGAACAATATTCCTGCCCGCATTCCAAAAAATATTATGCACGAGCGTTTGTAGCCGATTCTTTCTACCAGCGGCACAACAAAAACAGACAATAGTTGGAAAAACAACGGCAGTGCCAAAAGAAATCCTATATGTGCCTTGTCTAATTTTAGCGCATCGAGAAACAGTACAAGTACCGGCCCGAAGACGAATGATATCCTGATATTGTCCAACATACCTGCAGCAAGCCACCACGGCAGTTTTCGTAATCTTTCTGCGTTTGTATGTCCAGTTGACATTTAATTGTCTGTTTTGCCTCCAAAATTAAGATACTGTATTATACGGGAAAATTCTGAAATATCATTAAAACTCTTAAAATACCAATTTGAGGGTTGACATCGCCCTTAAATAAACAATAATATAGTCAGATACACATCTTGAGCATACCGTGGACATAAAATGGAATGTTTTTTTTAAGGAGAATGTAAAATGCTGCGAAAAATTCTATTAGTTCTTGTTCTTATGGGGATGATGGTTCCGTTCGGCTGTAAAAAAACCTCTACGGATACCCAAACCAAGAACACCGTAACTACCAAGCAGGCTGTAAAGGATGGCCAAACAACCACTGAGACTGTAAAGAAAGAGGTCATCAAGGAAACAGAAACACCACTGGATGCCAACGCCAAATAATCCGCAAAGGCAAAACGAAAAAGGGCAGGTTCAATCTGCCCTTTTCTTTTTAATCAATAGTTGTTTAAATAATCGAACGATTCTGTTATAATCTCTATCTTGTTGTATTTTAAGAAATTAGGTTTTTTGGTTTAATAAAAATGGCATTACCTGTTGTTGCGATTATTGGAAGGCCGAATGTCGGCAAAAGTTCGCTTTTTAACGCTCTTGCTGGCGAAATGATTAGTATCGTTGAGCCTACCGCGGGCGTAACGCGAGACCGCGTCAGCGCGATTATTGAGCAGAACGAACGTTTTTTTGAGCTTCTTGACACCGGCGGTTATGGAATCGTCGATTCTGACCAGCTTAGGGAACACATTGAGCATCAGATTCATCAGGCGATTAGTCTCGCTGACCTTGTGATTTTCGTTGTTGATATTCGCGATGGACTTGTCCCGCTTGACGAGCAAGTTGCACAGCTTTTGAGAAAAAGCAATCTTAAGGTATTTCTGGTTGCCAACAAAGCTGATGAAGCGTCGATGTTTCCGCGTGCAGCCGATTTCGCAAAACTTGGTTTTGGCAATGCTCTTTGTGTTTCAGCAACGAACAATTTGAATAAGCAGCTTCTCGTTGAGAGAGTTGTTGAATTTTTAAAAGACCGCTGCGATGAAAAACCGCAGGACGTTGAAATGCGTCTTGCGATTGTCGGTAAACGAAACGCCGGCAAAAGCACGCTCACAAACGCAATCGCCGGTCAGGATCGCGTTATAGTCAGCGAAATTCCCGGCACAACTCGCGACGCAATTGATGTCAGATTTGAAAAAGACGGCAAAACTTTTATCGTCATTGATACGGCAGGTGTTCGCAAAAAAAGCAGTCTCGCCGACAGCATAGAATTTTACAGTTACGTAAGAGCGACAAGATCCATCAGTAAAGCGGATGTCGTACTGCTTTTGGTTGACGCCGCCGAACCGCTTTCGCAGGTCGATAAAAAACTCGCCGCTTTCATCGCTGAAGAGTATAAGGCGTGTATTATCGTTGTAAACAAATGGGACCTCGCCAAGGATAAAGCATCATCAGATGATTATGTTACATATCTCGGCAAAATACTTCCGCAGTTAAGTTATGCCCCGATAGCATTTACCACAGCTACGGAAAACAGAAATATTCAATCTGTTCTCGATTTGGCGAATGAACTTTTCAAACAGGCAACTACAAAAGTTTCAACGCCGCGTTTGAACAAGGCTATTGAGTTGATAACCACAGAGCGTCTCGGCGGAAAATCAAAATCAGGTAGTCTTCCGAAAATTTATTATGCTACCCAGGTCGCGACAAAGCCGATTACGATTATTGTATTTGTCAACAGAGTTGATTTGTTCGACGAAAATTTTAAACGGTTTTTAATCAACAAACTTCGCGACCATCTCGGTTTCTCGGAAGTACCGATACGATTGCTTGTTCGTCCGCGTCGCAGAGAAAACAATTCTTAAAGCAATTTAGATATTGTTCTGTGGTTTGCTGTCTGAAGCCGCTTTTTCCTGCGTATAATTTATTGCGCGAATCGGATATGGAATTACTATTCCCTCTTTTGCGTAGCGTTTGTGCAGTCGCTTTATAAATTCGTGCTTGATGAAATACTGATCTACAAATTCCTTTACGCGAAGTATCACTGTAAAATTTATACTCGAATCAGCGAACGTATGATACCTCACTACCGGCTCGAACCCCGGCACTCCGCCTTGCGTCTGATTCATTATTTCTCGCCCGACCTCGCAGGTAATTTTTTCAACCATTTCCAAATCACTGTTGTAATGCACGCCGACTTGTATCGGAACGGATATTTCTCTTTCCGGCAAACAATAATTCGTCGCGATTGTCTTGGTCAATTTTTCATTTGGTATTAATATTACATTGTTTGGCAATGTTTTTATTTTGGTGGTTCTCCACGTTATATCAGTAACGTATCCTTCTTCGCCAGAATCAAGTTTTATATAATCACCGATTTTGATTTGCCTGCTCACGATAATATAAAATCCAGCGAATACATTACCCAGCGTATCCTGCAGCGCCATTGCAACCGCAAGCCCGCCGACACCCAGCGTAGCAATGATTGGCGTTATCGATATGCCCAGAGTATTAAGAACAACCAAACCGCCGATGGCAAAAATTACTATTCTCGAAATATTTTGCGTCAGCGAAGTTATCGGCAGCACCGCTTCTATTCGCACAGAATATTTCGCTATCATTGCCGATGACAAATTTACCGTAACAAGCGTGATTGAAAAAATTCCCAGTGCCAGCAGTATTTTTCCCGCGACAAAGATTACGTTTTCAGGAAGTTTGGAACTTCCAATCGCAAAATAAATGCCGAGCATTAGAAACCATATAATCACAGGTCCTTTGAGAATCTTTGTTATAGTTCTGCCAAGTGCGTTTCTGTTTTTCAGCAGCCTCGAAAAAACAATCCCGCGTACGATCAAGCCGACAAGTAGCGTAGCGGCAACAACGATTACAGGTATAATTGCTGCCATCATAATGGTCTGTAGTTTAGTCATATTTTCAGTAATTCCATTCATAGCGTTGCCCCTTGTTTTCTGGTATCAGCCTAACACTATATTTATAGATGACAAATGAGAATTGTTATTCCGATGCTGTTATTATTATTGTCGGCTGGTTCTGGTCGGTTGCTGTCACAGGCACAAGTTTGAATTTTGCTTCAACAGGATCGCCCTTGAGCCGGATTTTATCTTCACGCACATATTGTGCCGGAAAATTATAAACTATCTGCCGCGTAACTTCAGCCTGACTTACATCGTCGTCCTGTACCTCAAGAAGCACCTCGAATTGTTTTTGTTCGTAGGCGTCTTTTGCTTCCGGCGTTGCAAGTATCGGAATACTGCCGATTTCAGGCCGTTTTGTGAATTCAACTTCGTATCTGCCCGCAAGATTTGCACTGAATATGAATCCAAGTGTTCCGCGAATTGTGTATGGCTTCATATCTTCGCTCAACGCAGGCAGTTCTATTTTGACGATAGCCTCAGAATATCGCACCTCATTTTTCGCCAGCGTGATATAAGGGTTCTTGGTAATTGTGCCGCCGCGAGCCTGTTTTCTTTCCGCCGCAGACGTCAGTTTCACACGTGCTTCGATTATCTGTTCAGCCGTAGAGGGTATATCAGGCGCGAGCATTGTTACGATTTCGGGCGTGATTTTTGCGACTGGTATTTCGTTATCAGCCTCATCAACGCACTTTATCGGCAGTGTTTTTTCCTTTAGTGCGACAACTTTAATATCGGATATCTTATCCGGCTGAGCCGATTTTACTGTCAGTCCATAATCGCGGATTTTTTCGCTTTCAGCCAGAAACTTTCTCACATCAGACAAACTGTAATCGCCAGGCGTTGCCATATTTTCTTTTTCGGGGTCGAACACGACATCGAGTTTTTCTTCGCCAGTCTGGATTCGTTTGTTAAGCTCACTTATTTTTACCGTAGGTCCGCTTATGTCAGCTTTTATCTGAACTTCTGCTTTGCCGTCGATTGTTACCCATAGTTTGGGATTGGCTTTGCTGGCGATTATCGTCATAGTCTGACCGGACAGACTTTTATCCAGCGATAAATCTGCCCATACCCATATCAGGCAGGTTATAAATATGACCAGAGCCGCTTTTTTTATCTTCGCTAACATCTTATTTCTATTATATATACAAAATTCCCGCCTTGTAAAGCAATATTATCCCGTTTCACACCTTTCTCACTTTATGGGTTTTTGCTTGCTTTTTTGTCCAAAATTTGATATAATATACACACAAACTTGGTGTTTATTTAAATTTTAGACAATTCTTCCATTCCAAATCTTTTCCCCTGAGAGCTATATTATGTCATTTCCAAAGAAAAAAATTGATTACATTATGTACAAAGTTCAAAATCGCATTATCAAAGTTGACCCTGACATTTATTGTAAAATCTTTAACATTCACCGTTATCCATCAAACAAAAAATACAATGGTGATATTACATCTTTGCGTATTGCTTCTGATGGCTGGCCGCAGATTATTTTTGGCAAAAAACCTTCGCGTTATGTCCCGCTTGCCAGATTTATAACTGACGCGAAAAAGGGACAGATTGTTGACCATAAAAACAGAGACCCCTTGGACAATCGAAGATGTAACCTGCGTTTCGTTACAAGGAGACAAAACAATCTCAACAGAAAATGCGATAATGGCACTGGCTTTTTCGGTGTTTTTTTCAAAAATCAGGAACGGAGATGGTTTTGTGCAGGCAAATTCCTGCCGGAAGGAAAAAAGGAACAGCGTTTCCAATTACCTGACAATCCTGCGAATAGAATTGTTGCTGCATTTGCTCGTGACAAATTTGTTTTGCGGGCCGGCGACGAAGAATACGCTCCGCTGAATTTCCCCTGCTTTAGAAATGAACCGTTCAGAAGTATTTTATTGAACGAAGATTTGCGAAAATATAAAACCGAAAGATATGCAAACGCCCAACTCGAATTCTCATTTATGAAAAATTTCAGAAAATATTAACACTTTTAACCCACGAACCTGTACTGAGTGGGTATTCCCTACTTATGACGTTTGCCCTTCTGCTTCCTTTTTTTGTGGGTTATCTTGGTGCATCACTATATTCGGTTCAATCGAATACTTAATTGGACAGTCAGGGGCTAAAGACGAATCATCTTTGACTTTCACAATGAATGGAAAAGAACTATTAATGTTATCCATAACACAATAGAGAAAAATACTTTCTGCAATCGCAATAAGGAACTCTATCATGGCTATCATGGTACTATGAATAGGGTTTGGTTCTTTACCACTGATATACCACTGAGGAATTGATATCTTATTGCCAGGTTTCAAGGTGAAGTTTTCAATAATTAGCTTTCTGTTAGCTTTCGGATGTTCTTGAGCATTACGAAGGTCAACAATAAACTTCATGCCCGATTGATTCTTTTCTAAACACTTTATAAAGTGTTCATTGTGTTGTAATGCTTTTTTTGACCATTTAACAACCTCATCAAATCTGGGTCCATCAAAGTTAGTTTTATAGAACTTATTTATTAATTCCGCAAGTGTTTGTATTGTAAGTTTAGCATTACTGAGGAAAGCAGCACAATATTCTTCTAAGTGATCAATTTGAGGGAAATCTACGAAATGATATCCCTCTTTTTTTAATTCACCTTTCGAGCATATTTGACATATTCGCTCAGTCTCCTTACAAATCAATTTTTTGTTATTTTCACATATTAATAAATATTCTTTACAACGATGCATACATCGCAATATATCATCTTTATTAATACCAGCAGCTAAAGGGATATTTGTTCCCGTTATAATCTCACTTGCTTGGATAAAAACTCTAGCTACAATTTTATTGGCAGAACCTACATCTGCAACAGGCTTGCTTATCTAAGACATATTAGGATCTGTCTCTTTAGGGTCTAACGATTCCGGTGTATATATCCTAAATGTCTTATCTACTTTATAGACCTCAAGGTAATCAACAGCTGGACACATCTTGATAATTCCACCCGTTCCACCTTTTAGTTCTCCATGACCAGCGCCATACCTCGGAGCATTTTTATCAAACTTCATTTTTTCTGTCTCCTGTGTTCTCTGTGGTTTGGTAGTGAAAAAAATAAAATCTCTATCGCCGCAGCGATTCCACTTTTTCGCTTCACACTTCACGAAATACGCTTCACGAAGTAATTTCCCGGAAATTGTTTAACCAAACCTTTCAATCTCATAGAAACCAATGTCGCGCTGACTTTGCCGGCTGCGAATTGGGTCTTGCTAATTATTTCTTCAATATGAACTGGCTCACCATCAAGGCAATCCAAAATTTTCCGCTCCGTCTCTGTCAGATTTAATTTTGATGTATCGAACAATTCCTTTTGCACTTTTTCAACTGCCTTTGCGTTTGTGTCTTTGACGTGCTGTTGAAAATCGATTTGCAGAAACTCCAAAGCCTCAATCACATCTTCAACCGACTCGACAAGTTTCGCGCCCTGTTTGATTAGTTTGTGCGGCCCTTTTGATAATGGCGAATCAACTTTGCCGGGTATTGCCATTACTTCACGATTATTTTCAAGTGCCGCCTGCGCAGTCAGCAGCGCACCCGAACGTGGCATAGCTTCAACTATTATTGTTGCCAAACATAGCCCGGCTATAATCCTATTACGTGCCGGAAAGTTTTCGGCGAGTGGTTCGTATTCCATTGGCAACTCGCTGATGCAGGCTCCACTTGCGTATATTTTCTCGAAGAGGTTTTTGTTTTCCGGCGGGAAAATTTTTGACAGTCCGCAACCTTGTACCGCGATAGTTCTTCCATTTGCACTTAACGCGCCGTTGTGTGCAGCCGAGTCGATACCTCTTGCCATTCCGGATATGATAGTGAAACCGGACGCGGCCAGCAGGTGTGCGAATCGTGATGCTTGTTCGCTTCCATAATTGCTGCACTGTCGTGAGCCGACGATTGCGATAGCGAGATTGTCGCTTGGCTTAAAATCGCCTTTGATATAGAGAACTGGCGGCGGGTCATAGATTTTTTTTAGTGGGGATGGGTATCGGTCGTCGGTGATATCGATGATACAGACGTCGAATTTGTCTGCCAGTTCAAGTTCTTTTTCGACGTTGAAATCGTTTTTGGATTTGAATATTTTTTCTGCTGTTTTTTCACCTATTCCCTCTACTTTTGCCAGTGCACTCATTGAAGCGTCCAGAACCTTTTCAACTGAGCCGAAAAAGTTCAAAAGTCGTCCGAATATCACCGGCCCTACCCCCTGACAATGAGCTATCCGCAGCAACTTATCTATATTCGCCGAATGTCCCTTCAATTTTCCACCTCAATTTTATATATCAAATAAAAAATCCGTGTAATCCGCGGTTAAAGTTTATTATATTTCGTATGTTTTCCTTTTGCTTTTTCGACAGGATACTTTTTCTTGTTTTTTTCCATTTTATTTTTCATCGCGTCTAACAAATCGATGCCCAGATTATCCGCCAGCTCAAAAAGGTACATGGCTACATCAGCGATTTCGTCCTGAATTTCTTCTTTATGTTCTTTGACATATTGCCGGGCTTCTTCTTTAGTTTTCCATTGGAAATGCTCGAGCAGTTCGGACGCTTCAAGAACGATGGAGATGCTCATATTTTTGGGGTCGTGAAACTGCATCCAGTCCCGCTCGTCGCGAAACTGCTTTATCATATCCGTGATTTTTTTTATATCGTTAATAATAACCTCCCGTCCTTGCCTGTCTAAAATTCTTTCAATCACACCTTATTTTTTGTGTTTCCAGATATTTCTTCAAAAGTCGCCTTGTAATCTTCCGCACTCAAAACCGTATCATAAAGACCAATATCCTCTCCCTCGTGTTTGTTTATTTCAAGATATTTCAAGCTATCATCTTCATATCGTTTGAATTTATAAACGGCATCATTCATTCGTGCACTGTTAAAAACACCAAGACTCACAAGCAATTCAAAATCTTTTACCGTTAAACCTGTTACCTTTTTGAAAAGTCCCGGTTCTATCTTTGTGATTACATCTTTCAGGCATCTTTCGCGATAATCCGTCAGATACATAAAAACCGGAATGCGAGTGGCAAATTTAATTAGTTTTTCCTGTATTTGCTTTCGCATACCCTTATATTCTTTTTCTTCTTTCGTTAATTCTTTTTTCTGCTTGTCAGTTATATCTTTCTCATTTGCTTCTTTCTTAACTTTTTTGATTGCTTCGGATTTATTGATGATGGTTTCGATGTCCTGATTTAAATTTCTGAATCCTTCTATGCTCATCAACGCTTCCATTGCTTCCTTATTGTTCAGCAAACGCTGTAAAGTACCATTGTCCACATTTACCAGCAGCGCACTTTCCCATCGCCGCGCAAGCAATGTCGCCGTTGTGCCGCTCATTGCCATATCCAAAATTCCGGCCGCGTCTATTTGCTTCATAGAACTGCCGTCATAAGCAAGCACCGGTAAAAAATTAATAAATTCTTCTACCTTTTTTTCAGGATTATTTTCATTTAAATTTAATCGGCAACTGTAATCCGCAATTTGTCTCAATGCCCTGTCAGGCGCAAAATCAAAAACATAACATTCCTGTTTTATGATTTGTTCATCGTTTGGCGAAGTGCCATCAGGATTTTTAATTACCCATGGCGTTTGAACCCTGAATGCCGCCTGAAAATATGTTTCGGGCGTGGACGCATTGCGAAGCATAAAAATTCCCGTCCACGGCTTGACTGAAACGCCGGTAGTAAGTTTGCCGCAGGATAATGTAATAGTTTTGGTCTGCATGGGATTTTCCATCGCTTCAAACACCGGCGGCATCGCATCAACTCCGATGCCCGCACTCGAACCCGCAGCGACAATTATTCTATAATCATGAAAAAACACATTCCTGCGTTCTGCCAATAAATTTCTCATCGCATGACAGGAAGCGACACAAGGCAAAAACCAAAACGTATGAGACAACACATTCAGTAAACGGCTGTCAGAAAATGGCATTGGCGGTTTTTTGACTCCCAGTTTCAAATCGTCAACTGTTTTTTCTGAAAACGCTCCGCGAATTAAATCGAGCCATTTTTGAACTTCATTTTCATATTTAAACTTTGCCTTACCACCCAACCCGTCCGCAGAAAAGAAAACATTCAGGTCAAACTCATCAAACTCGCCCTCCATCGCTATCTCGCATATCGAATCAGGCAATTGATACGTAAGCATGACCATTCTCGACAGCGCAGCATAGGGATTTTTCTCGCCGACCCAATCCTGCTTTGCACGCTGTTCATCGGAATATGTCCAGTTATATATCTGCTCTTCGATAAATTCGCCGGATGTTATCGCACGAAACGGCGTCCCCGAAAGATACAAATACGCGTTTGTAGTTATCGGCATAAGATCTTCGTCAAAATCGTTTATGCCCTTTCCTTCGCCAAACTCAATTTCCTTCTCGTCTTCAGCATCAAACAGTTCTTTTGCGCTATCTCGCCACGCCCCATAATGGTACTCATCAAGAATAACGCAATCCCAATTAGTTGTATGCACCCATTCATTCTTGGCTTTAATCCCGCCTGCCGAATTTTTCCCAAGATAATCCTGAAATGAACCAAAGCAGACAAGAGGTTTATTTTTTTTCGCTTCTTCAAAACTCAATCCGTTGCGAGAAACAAACTGCCACTCCCTGAAATCGACGTGAG
>Ga0153915_10005011_pt1 | contig 12281 bp, 8 predicted proteins | sample Opewatmetagenome_2_FD_107003 | JGI IMG/M metagenome (GOLD analysis project Ga0153915, IMG submission 107003) | Freshwater wetland microbial communities from Ohio, USA - Open water 3 Core 3 Depth 3 metaG | ecosystem: Environmental > Aquatic > Freshwater > Wetlands | place: USA: Ohio, Lake Erie... | reverse complement strand
CCTCGTCGGTGCCACCCATGCGCACGATATGGGTAAGGACGAGCAGCCCCGGCCGAATCCGCGCGGCGAGCGCACCGAGCTCGCGGTCGGACGTGTGAAAGCTCCGCATGTAGCGTGGCCAGTCCTCGCCCCCGGGGCGTTCCTCCGCAGCGAGACGTACCTCGGGATAGACCTCATGGACCAGCACATCGGCACCCGACGCGATGCGGACCAGCTCCTCGTTCGGGTTTGTGTCGCCCGAGATCACCACGGAACGATGCGGCGCGTCGATCCGATAGCCAAAGGCGTAGCGCCAGCTTCCATGGGACACAGGGAAGGCGGTGACTCTGACCCCGCCACTGTCATAGACGACGCCCGGCCTGATCTCGGTCACCCTGACCCGCCACCCACCCGGCCGTTCGTGCTCGAGGCCTGCAGTCCGGATCCGGATGTCCTCGGCGTACGCCGCGAGGATGTGGTCGGTCATCGCCCGGAGACCGGGCGGCCCGAAGACCGCGAGCGGTGTCCCACGTCCCATGACCCACGACGTGAAGATGAGGTCGGGGTACCCGAGCGTGTGGTCGCTGTGGAGATGGGTGACGAACAGCGCGGTCACGCCCTTGATGGGGAGATGCGCCGCGCGAAGCTGGCGCTCGACGCCCGGGCCGGCGTCGAAGAGGAAGACGCGATCGCCTACCGTGACGGCGGTCGCGGGACCGCTCGCGCGAGGGTCGGGAAACGGCCCCCCGGTGCCGAGCAGGACGACGGCCGAAGAGTCGGGGCTCTGTGCCCGCGCGGGGACGGCAGGGAGCAGGGTCAGGAGAACGACAACCGAAAGGTGCGGGATATCCGCGGGAAGAGCCCTGTGGCGCAACATGGCCCCGACGGCCCGACCGACCCGCCTTCCGCGATTCATGATGCCGGACCTCCAAGGATCTCGAACGCCGCATTCCGTCCGTTGATCGCGATCACGCTGCCACCCGGGTGGGTGCAGGCACCGCAGAGGAACACGCCGGGCATCGGGGTCCGGTACTCCAGGCGGTTGCTCCACAGATATTGCGGAAGGCACTCGCCCTGGAAGATGTGACCGCCGGTGAGGCCGACGCGTTCCTCGATATCCGGCGGGCCCAGGACGTCCATCGCGCTCACGGCGTCCGGCAGATTGCTGCAGAAGCGGCCAATCGAGTCGAGCACAACCTTGCCGGCTGCCGCGCGATGATCGTCCCAGGTGCCGTTGGCGAAGGTGTGGGGAACGTACTGGGAGAAGACGCTCATCACGTGCTTGCCGGAAGGAGCGACGCTCGAATCGTAGGCGGTTTGCAGGTAGATCTCGGTCCAGACGCGGGCGGGCAGCCGGCCGGCACGGGCAGCGGCGTAGCATTCCTGCCACTCCGCTCTGGTCAGCGGCGTGTTGATCGTGGCGAGATGGTGCGGCTCGCGTACCCCGGGACGGGCACGGAAATCGGGCAGCTCGTCGAGGGCCGCATTCACCTTGACCGTGCAGCCGGTGATCGGGACCGCATCCACCCGCCGGCGCCAGCCAGCATCCGCGGCCTCGCCGAGCAGGCGCGAGGTGACGACCGGATCGGCATTCGAGACGACGATCGGAGCGGAGATGCGTTCGCCACCCGGCAGTTCGACGCCCTCCCCGGGAATGATCCTGGCAACCGGCACGCCCGTCGCCACCGTCACGCCCGCCTCCCGGGCGATGTCGCAGAGGATGAACGAGACCATCCCCATGCCGCCCTTCACGTATCCCCAGTCGCCCGGGTCGGCCTGATCCATCCGGCCGCAGTAGTGATGGAAATAGATGGAGGCCGTACCGGGGTCGAACGGGCTCGCGAAGGTTCCCACGATGCCCTGGCCGAGGTAGACCATCTGCATCCGCTCGTCATGCAGATAGCGCTCGGCGAATTCGACCATGGACCACTCGAAGAGCAGGCCGATCATCTCCGGATCGTGGCCGAGCCGCTCCTCGAGCTGCGCGCGGGTCGGGGGGCGCCCGATCCAGACATCGCCGTCACCCGGGGGCCGGATCCGGTCGGCGACGCGGTGCATCAGGTCGTGCATCGCGCGGCGGCCCTCGACATCCCGTGGCGAGAAGCGGCGCAGCTCCGCCTCGGCGCGGGCGGCGTCATCCCAGAGCTGGATACTGCTGCCGTCCTCGAAGGGCACGAAGAATCCGCCGGAGGCCGGGGTCCACGTGAAGCCGTGGCCCTTGAGGTCGAGCTCCCGCATGACCAGCGGGTGCAGCAGCCCTACGACGTAGGCGCACGGCGAGATCCGGTAGCCGGGCCACGATTCCTCCAACGTGCACGCGCCACCCACCCGCTCGCGGGCTTCCAGCACGAGCACCCGCCGGCCGGCCCGCGCAAGATAGGTGGCGCAGGTAAGGCCGTTGTGTCCGGCACCCACGACCACGGCGTCCCACCGCCGCGCGGCCAGGTTCTTCACCGGAGCGGGCAGGCCGAGCTTTCCCATGACCTGGGCGGTCGGGCCGGTCATCGGCAGGCTACTCCGGCATGAGGAAACGATCGTGTCACTGCAGATGCCGCCCCGGGCGATCGATGAGATAACTCGGCTTCGTGAGCCCATGCAACTGCCCGGGGTAGATGACCAGGCCGGTCTTCCGACCCAGGCTTCGGAGCGCCTGGTACACTTGTTCCGAGTCGAGACACGGGACGTTGAAGTCCTTCTCGCAGCACAGGAAGAGCGTCGGTGTCACGATCCGGTCGGCGATTCCCCGCACCACCACGTGATCCACTGCCGCGACCACGTCCTCCACGTCCCGGTTGCCCCAGTCGGCGTAGATGGCGGTGGCGAACTTTTCCCCGCGGCCCGAGCTCCCGCGCGGGTTGGCGGCGACGACGGCATAGCCGCGCGCGGCCATGATCTGCCAGTCGAGCTGCAACTCGTCCTCGTACTGAGGAGCCGGGCCGCCGTGGATGCGCAGTATGGTCGCATGGGGCCGCTGGGTGAGGCCGCCGGGCGAGAGCTGCGGGTCGTCGACCTCCCGGAGTCGGGCCAGATCGTCGATCGTCAGCCGGCGGTGCTCGACGGCCTGACCCTGGAGGGTCGTGGCGACGATCGCATGAAGCAGCAGTATGCCGAGCATGACGGGGCAGTTCGCGACGCGCATCCTGGATCCCGACGAGAGAGGACAGTCAGCGCCGCGATTCGACGCTGCGAGGGCCGTTCAGACTACTCCAGCCCCTGGAGGGCGTCCAGTAGCTGCGTGCCGATCACGGCCGCCGACCAGCCGAGCAGGGCGGGGAAGGCGAGTGTGACAGCGAGGAGCGCCGCCGTCGAGAGATGCATGACGCCGCCGAGCCTCCGGGCAACCTCAAGGACCGGGCCCTGGGTTCCGGTCCGGAGCAGCAGGGCCGCCCACCCGACAGCGCAGGCCAGTGCGATCTGCCGGGCGGCGGCACGATCCGCCCGCGCCAGGATACCCCAGGCGAAACCGATCGGAGCGGCGGCCCACCAGCCCACGACCGCGGTACCAACGGCTGCGGCGCCCGCGAGCAGTACGATCCTGAGCGCCCCACGCATCAGCGCACCGCCGGCACGAGCATCAATCGGGAGCGCAGCTCAGTCCGCGGGAGCTGGTCGGGATTCGAGGGTACCCGGAGGGTGTCCAGCACCCCCGCTTCCCAGAGAGCCAGGTGATCGAGGTAGCGGCTGCTGGCGGGGTTTCCCGACTGGCCACCAGGGTAGGTACCCCAGGCGCGCACCGTCGCCCCCAGCTCTACCACCATCCGCCAGCTGGGTCCGAAACCGCCGCCGCCGGAACTCGGGTTGATGGTCGAGGGACCGCCCTGGACCGGGATCGGCGGAGCCCCGAGCCCGGGGAGCCGCATGACATGGGGGATATTGGCGGTGCGGTTCCGGGACCAGAGCCAGCCATCGCCTTCCGGGTCTCCGAGCCGGGTCAGCGCGCGCCGGAGGCCGGCTACGAGGCTTGCGGCCAGTATGTCGTCGCGATGTTCGACGACATCCGGCGTGCGGCGATCGTCCCACCACGCACTCCCCGGGTCCCGCAGCAGCTCGGCGACGATCGCGTCGTTCGGCATCGGGAAGCGAACCGCGTCCGGCGCGGAGGAGGAATCCCGCAGCTCGTCCCACAGCCGGCGGGAGAGCTCCTGCATCGCGTACTCGAATAGCACGGCGCGCCGATTGGCCTTCGTATAGCGGCGATCCCACTGTGCCAGTAGTGCGGCGGCGCGCCGCAGCGAATCTTCGCCCGGACGAGTCTCTGCCGCCGAGAGAAACGCGGGGACGAAGAGATCGGCGCGCGGGCTCCCGGGATCGGTCTGGTAGCGCCGCATCGCGTCGGGCGTCACAGCGGAATCGGAACGCAACAGCTGATTGATCCGGATCGCGCGCCAGGGCGCGTACCAGTTCACGCCCAGATAGCGCGGGAAGACCTGCGGATCGATCGGCTGCTGGTTGGCCGAGGCGAGGAATCCCTGGGCCGGATCGGTCGCCTGCGGCAGCTCGTCGAGCGACCAGGCGCCGGTCCAGTCGCTCGCCCCGGTGGAGCCGTCGCGTAGAACGTCGCCTCGGCCGTCGCCGGGCCGGATCGGAAAGGTTCCGGTCGAGCGGATCGCGATCGTGCCGCGCCGGTCTGCGACGAGCATGTTCTGGGCGGGTGCCCCGTAGGCCCGGGTAGCCGCCTGCCACTCCGCGACGGTCTTCGCCCGCGCCGCGGCATGAAAGGCTCCGAGCGAGCGACCGTCCTCGAGCAGTGTCCAGCGCATGGAGATCCAGCGGGCACCGATCTTCCGGAGCGGCCCGCGATGCGTGTAGCGCCCGGTATCCGTAGCGACCGTCTCACCACGCGGACCGCGGTAGGTCTCGACCCGGAGCTCGAGCGGCCGCCAGGCACCATCAAGGCGGTATCGGGTGGGATTCAGCGAGTCATCGACCGTCTCGGCGTAGTAGTCGGTGACGTCGGCCCCCGTATTGCTGAACGACCAGGCCACGTCGCGGTTGAAGCCGATGACGATGGCCGGCAGTCCCGGAATCGTGACCCCATAGACGTCGAGGCTTCCGGGGACGACGAGGTGGGCCTCGTACCAGATGGAGGGAATCGTCAGGTCGAGATGCGGATCGCCGGCAAGCAGCGCGGCGCCGGCCTTCGTTCGCCGCGGCGCGACCGCCCAGTTGTTGCTGCCGAGGGCCTCTTCCTGCCGCAGCCGCAATCCGGTGACGCCCTCCCGGAGCGCACGCGCCATCGCCAGCGCCGTGGTGTCCGGCGGACCCGGCGGAGGCAGGATCGCGAAATCGAATCGGGGGGCCGCGCGGCCGTTGGGCTGGATCGGCTCCTGGATCGGGCTGTTGGCAGGGTAGAGCGCCGCCGCAGCGGCCTGGCCCACGCGCCCTGCGACCGCCAGGCGGGCCAGTTCGTCCGCGCTGAACGCGAGCGTGAACCCCATCTCGTTCGACAGGTGAAACGAGTTGACCGGCATCCAGCGAGACGGCCGGCGGTTCAGCAGCCGGTACTCGAACGGAAGATCGCCCGGCGCAAGCCCGTCGATCCATGCGTTCACACCCGCGGCGTAGGCCTCGAGGATCCGCCGGTCTTCCGAATCCGGGCTCAGCGCGGCAAGCCGGCGTTCGGCGCTCCGCGGCATGCCGCGACCGCGGGTCGCCCGATCGATCGGGAGTGCGCGGGCGCCGGCGAGCTCGCTGAGGGTTCCCGCTCCCGCACGCGACTGCAGCTCGAGCTGGAAGAGGCGGTCCCGCGCCACGACGTATCCCAGGGCGCGGTAGGCGTCCGGCTCGGTCCGGGCGAAGATGTGGGGAACCGCGCGGTCATCGTAGAGGACCGTGACGGAATCGCCGAGGCCCGGGACGCTGGCCGCCGCGCTCGCGGGAAGCTCGGCGGTGGCGGCAACCCGCCAGATGCCGCTGGCGGGATCGAGCAGTGGTCCCAGGGGTGGGAGAGGACCGGCACCCTGCGCGCCGAGCGCGACCTCACCCCCAAGTACCAGGACGGCGGCGGCGAACCGGAAGCGGCGGCGAAGGGTCACGGACGACAAGAAGAAGGAGTCTCCTCACGGCAGGGCACGGCGTCCTTCAAGATATCAGGTCCGGCCGCGCTGGCGGGCAGGAGGTGGCCCCCACACATTCCAGTCGGCCATTTGTCGTTCCCTCAACCCGTCCGCGAACCGTGACACAGCATCGATACCCCGCCGGCCACGTGCTCTACCGCAAGCTGACGCACGACTATCCGCTCATCGTGCGCGGCGAAGGCTGCGTGCTCTACGACGACCAGGGCCGGAGCTACCTCGACGGCTGCGGTGGCGCCTATGTGGCGACCCTCGGTCATGGCGTGACGGAGATCGCCGACGCCATCGGCGCCCAGGCCCGCGCGATCGCCTACGTGAACGGCACCGTCTTCACCCACGAACCCGCCGAAGCACTCGCGGCCGACCTCGCCCGGCTCGCCCCCGGCGACCTCGACAAGGTCTACTTCCTCTCGAGCGGCTCGGAGGCCGTCGAGGCGGCGCTCAAGCTGGCGCGGCAATACTGGGTCGAGTCGGGACGGCCGGGCAAGCACAAGATCATCGCGCTCTCGCCGGGCTATCACGGCAACACGCTTCTCGCCCTCTCGGCGTCGGCCCGGGAGCACTACAAGACCTTCTTCCGCGAGTGGCTGGTGGACGTGGTCCAGATGCCGGCGCCGTACGGCTACCGCTGCCCCTGCCGCGGCGAACGGGCGGATTGCCCGCGCTGCAACGGCGCACTGCTCGAGGAAACCATCCTCCGGGAGGGGGCCGATACGGTCGCCGCCTTCATCATGGAGCCGGTCGGTGGCTCGTCGACCGGCGGCAATGTGCCGCGACCGGAATACCTGGCCCGGGTCCGCGAGATCTGCGACCGCCACGAGGTGCTGCTGATCGCCGACGAGGTGCTCTGCGGCGCCGGACGCACCGGCACCTGGTCGGCAATCGAGGCCACCGGGGTGGTGCCCGACCTCATGACCATGGGCAAGGGCATCACCGGCGGGTACGTCCCCCTCTCCGCGGTGCTGGCGCCGGCGCGGATCACCGACGTTCTGGCGCACGGCTCAGGGGCCCTGCTCCATGCCCAGACGTTTTCCCATCACCCCGTCCTGTGCGCCGCGGGGCTCGCCACGGTCCGCTACCTCGAGCAGCACGACCTGGTGGCACGCTGCGCGTGCATGGGCCGCCTGCTCCATGAGGCGCTCGAACCGCTGCGCGAGATGCCGCACGTCGGGGACCTGCGCGGCCGGGGACTGCTCGCCGGCATCGAGTTCGTCGCCGAGAAGGATTCGCGCGACCCTTTCCCGCGGGCGCGGAAGTTTGCGGAGCGCTTCGCCGACCAGGCGCTGGCGGAGGGGCTGGTGGTCTGGCCGAACGTGGGCCAGGCGGATGGTACCCGGGGGGACCTGGCACTCCTCGCGCCGCCCTTCGTGGTCACGGAGGAGGAGATCCACGAGATGGTGGCCCGCTTCCGCCGGGCGCTGGTCGCGACCATTTCCGTCACCGGCTGAAGTGCCCGAGGCGCGCAAGGCGGTCATCCTGGCCCGGGGCCTCGGCACCCGGATGCGGCGCGCCGACCCCGACACCAGGCTCGATGCCGCGCAGGCCGAGGTCGCCGGGCTGGGCGTCAAGGCGATGATCCCGATCGGCCGTCCCTTCCTCGATTACGTCCTGAGCGGACTCGCCGACGCGGGATACTCGGAGGCCTGCCTCGTGATCGGCCCCGAGCACGGCCTGGTGCAGGAGCACTACGCGCGGATCGCGCCGCCGTCGCGCATACGGGTGGAGTTCGCGGTCCAGCAGGAGCCGAAGGGCACCGCGGACGCGGTGCTCGCTGCCGAATCGTTCGTGGCGGGCGAGTCCTTCCTCGTCATGAACTCCGACAACTATTACCCGGTGGAGGCGCTGCGCGCCCTCCGCCTCCTCGACGACCCCGGCCTGGCGGCCTTTGCGATCCGGGGACTGGTCCGCGAGGGAGGCATTCCCGAGGAACGGGTGCGGCGGTGGGCGGCGCTCAGGTTCGACGCCGACGGATGGCTGCGTTCAGTCGAGGAAGCGGGCGATGCGACCCAGCCCGACACCGCCTACGTCAGCGTCAACTGCTGGCGGTTCTCCCCAGCGATCTTCCAAGCCTGCCGGGCCATCCAGCCATCGCCTCGCGGCGAGCTGGAACTCCCAGTAGCCGTTCACTACGCCGCCAACGTGCTCGGGGAACGGTTCAAGGTACTGACCTTCGAAGGCGCCGTGCTCGACCTGTCGACCCGGGCAGACGTCGCGCGCGTGGCCGCCGGGCTCCGGGATACGACGGTCCGGCTGTGAACGCCGATCCCGTCTCCCGGCTGGCCGCGGCCGGCATGAGCGCGGCCGAAGCGGGCAACAAGGGAGCGCAGCTGGAGCGCTGTGCGGCAGTCCTTCGCCGACTCGGGGTTCGCACGGACGTCCCGTGGCGGGGGTATTACGTGCCGGGGCGAGTGGAATTTCTCGGCAAGCACACCGACTACGCCGGCGGCCGCAGCCTCCTCTGCGCCCCCGAGCGCGGCTTCGTCATGGTGGCCGTCCCCCGGGAGGACGGTCGAGTGCACCTGGTGGATACCGCCCGCGATACCCCGGCGGCGTTCCAGATCGACCCGGACCTCATGCCGGCGCCGGGTCACTGGTCCAACTACCCCATGACCGTCGCGCGCCGGCTGGCGCGCAATTTCCCGGGGGCGCGGACCGGCGCCGACGTGGCGTTCGTCAGCGATTTGCCCCAGGCGGCCGGCATGAGCAGCTCGAGCGCGCTGGTGACGGCCGTCTTCGCCGTGCTGGCCGACGTGAATCACCTCGCCACGCGCCCGGAGTACGCCGCCAACCTCCGTTCGCTCGAGGACCTGGCTGGCTATCTCAGCTGTATCGAGAACGGGCAGAGCTTCGGCACCCTTGCCGGCGACCACGGCGTCGGAACCTTCGGCGGCAGCGAGGACCACACGGCGATCCTCTGCGCCCGGCCGGGAGAGCTGGTCCAGTACTCCTTCTGCCCCGTACGGCTGGAGCGGCGCCTGCCCATGCCGGCGAGTCACAGCCTGGTCATTGCCGTCAGCGGGGTGACCGCCCGGAAGACCGGGGAGGTGCAGGATCGATTCAACCGTGCCTCCCGAACGGCGGCGGCCATCCTCCGGATCTGGCATGGCGCGTCGGGCCGACAGGACGCGACCATCGCCGCGGCGGTCGAGTCGGCTCCGGGTGTGGACGATCGGATCCGCGACGCGCTGCGGCGCGCGAACGATCCGGAGTTCCCGACCGGCACCCTCATCGAACGCTTCGACCAGTTCGTCGACGAGAGCACCCGGATCATTCCGGGCGTATCCGACGCGCTTGCGTTCGGCAGCCTGGCCACGATCGGCCCGCTGGTCGACCGATCCCAGGCTGGCGCGGAGCGGCGGCTGCGGAACCAGGTACCCGAGACGATCGCGCTCGCCCAGGGCGCCCGCGAGCTCGGCGCCGCCGCCGCGTCGGCGTTCGGCGCAGGATTCGGGGGCAGCGTGTGGGCGCTGGTGGGCGCCGAGCAGGCGGAGGAGTTCGGTGCCCGCTGGGCGAAGATCTATCGCCGGAAGTTCCCCTCGGCGGCCGAGCGGTCGCAGTTCTTCCCCACGCACGCGGGTCCGCCACTCACGCGCATCGACTAGCGCCGGCGTTCAGCAAGCGCGGATCCGTGAACGTGACGGGCTATTCCCGCACCGCCTCCAGCAGACGCCGCACCGCCGGCACGACGGCCACCCGCACCGCGGACACGGGCGTGTTGTAGATCCCGTCCAACGTGGCGCGTTGCGCGTCCTTCCAGCCCGCCGGCGGCTTCGATTCGGTTCCGAGATACTGCAGCGCCTGCAACCCGGCCGTGCCGGTCGCCGCGGCGGCTGCGGCGACCGGCACCGCGTCACGCAGCATGGGTGCCCGCGCGGCCTCCGCCTCGATCAGCGGCTGCAGGTCGCGCCAGCCGGCGAACAGCCGGGCGAGGCTGTCCCGGCCGGCACGGTATGATGGGGCGTCGGCCAGCAGCCGATCGATCATCGCCGAAATGTCGTGCGCTCTGCGGGGATCGGGGTCGACCGATTCGGGCAGCCCGGTGAGCGGGGTGAACTGGGTCGGCCGCCGCCAATTGACGCGCCCCCCGAGGCCGAGCGGTTCGACGATGCCCGCGAGCTGCTTCAGCGCGGAGATGTCGCCGCCCGCGGCCATGCGGCGGAGCATCCGCGGCGCATGACCCTGATGGTCGAGCCCGAATTCCTCGAGCCGGGTGCTGGTGACCGCGAGACGACGGTAGAGGTCGACCGTGTCGGTGACTTCGCGCGGCGACCAGAACCGCTCGGCGATGGCCGCCGTGCGCGGCCAGAGCCTCGAGTCGATGATCTCCGGGGTCAGCAGCTCCGCCCAGGCACAGGCCTCTCCGCCGAGGATTCGCGCGGCTTCCGCATCCGACAGATCGTTGCCGGGTGGCAGCGGGTCCACGGCGTAGTGGGCGCCGGCGGTCATCATGGCGTCGAGATAATAGCCGGCCGACAGAATCCCGAAGAAGCCTTGTCTGGCCCCCGCGCCGAGTGATTCCTGGCCACGCCAGGACTGCACCACGACGTCCTTCGGCAGGTCGGGCTGAAGGATCTCGTCCCAGCCCACCATCTTGCGATGGTACTTCGCGAGGATCCGCTGCAGGCGGCGGTTGAAGTAGACCTGCAGCGCCTCGTTGTCCTTGAGGTGATGGGTCTTCCTGAACTGCGCGATCCGCGGGTTGGCATTCCACTCCTTGCCATCCACCTCGTCTCCACCCACGTGCCAGTAGGCATCGGGAAAGAGCGGGACCATCTCGCCGATGAAGCCGGCGATGAAGCGGTAGACTTCCTCGCGGGTCGGATCGAACACGGGGTCGAACACGCCGAAGCTCCGCTCGATCTCGAACGGCCCGGGCGCTGCCGCGTACTGCGGGTAACCGACCAGCCAGCTGACCGAATGGCCGGGCATGTCGAACTCCGGCACCACCCGGATGCCGCGGTCCCTCGCGTAGGCGACGATCTCCCTGATCTGGGCCTGGGTGTAGTAGAGCCCATCGGAGCCGCGCTGCTGGAGACGGGGATACCGCCGGCTTTCGACGCGGAATCCCTGGTCATCGCTCAGGTGCCAGTGCAGCACATTCAATTTGACCGATGCCATGGCGTCGAGGGTGCGCTTGATGACCTCGGGCGGCTCCCAGTGCCGCGCCACGTCGATGAGGAGCCCGCGCCAGCGGAATCGGGGGGCGTCCTCGATGTGAACCGCCGGCACGCTGAACCCGCCCGCGCTGCCCTCGACCAGCTGCAGCAGCGTCTCCAGCCCTCGCAATGCGCCGACCACAGTCCCGGCGTGCAGGGTTATCCGCCCGGCGCCCACATCCAGGCCGTAGGACTCGTCCTCGTCGATTCCCTGCACCGCCATGCCGGCTCCGTCCACCTTGACGATCAGCGTCGGTTGCCGGGTCGGCTCGACCAGCGGCCGGATGAAGGTCAGCCCCGTCCGGCCCTCGAGTCTCCGGAGCGCCCGCTCGACTCCGCGCTGCAACCGGTCGTCGCGGAATCCGGTGAGCGCCGTCCGAAAGCCGGTGTCCAGCACCACTCGGCCCGAATTGAACCGGACGACCGCCGGCACGGGCAGCAGGGTTCGGGTCTCGCGCGGCGGAGCCTGTCCGGCGAGCCCGGTGGCGGAGAGTGACATCAACAGCAGGGATCGGCGAATCATCGCGTCCTCGAGAGGGGAGTCATCCGGGCAGGGCTTCGAGCGTGAGCACCTCGAACGGCCGCAGCGTGAAACGGTGCGGCTCGCCGGCCCGCAGCATGACGGGAGGGCGCCCCGCATCCGACCGCCAGGGGCTCCGGCACCGGTACGACCGGGGCGCGGCCGGAGGCAATTCGAAGGCTTCGGCGGGGTCGACGATCATCGGCTGCGGGGCATCAGACGGGTTCCGGAGCGCAAGGATTCCCTTCCGCCGGTTCCACGAGGCCCAGCCGTACGGCTGCAGCTCGCCGGGATCGCCGCCGATCCAGTGGGTGTCCACCAGCACGTCGGCATTCCCCCGCGACCACTTCGCCGCCTCCGCGATGTCGTCCCAGTTTCTGGCGGAAAGCAATGTGGGGGTGATGTACATCTCCTGCAGCTGGGTACCCGTACCGAAGTAGTCGCGGACCTCGCTCCGGAAGTCGCCCGCCGGATCGGTGTCGAGATGATGGGCGTGCTTCGCGAAGATGAGCCCGTGAAGCATCAGCGCATTGAGGGGGTAGAGCTGCTCCT
>Ga0153915_10005010_pt1 | contig 12282 bp, 10 predicted proteins | sample Opewatmetagenome_2_FD_107003 | JGI IMG/M metagenome (GOLD analysis project Ga0153915, IMG submission 107003) | Freshwater wetland microbial communities from Ohio, USA - Open water 3 Core 3 Depth 3 metaG | ecosystem: Environmental > Aquatic > Freshwater > Wetlands | place: USA: Ohio, Lake Erie... | reverse complement strand
TCGAATGCCACCGGCGTTCCTAGCAGCGCCTCGAGCGACATCGCCCCCGCCACATGCGCAATGCGCCAGAGACGATGCGCGTCGACGAGCGCCAACGCGGCGATCGCCGTGTGCGCTTGTGTTCCATTGATCAGCACGAGCCCTTCTTTCGGCTGGAGCACCACCGGCTCGAGCCTGCAGGCATGCAGCATCTCCAGCGATGGACCAGCGGAGTCGCCCCGTGTGAGCGTGCCTTCGCCAATCAGCGTGAGGGCGAGATGCGCCAGCGGCGCGAGATCGCCGCTCGCGCCGACGCTGCCCTGCTCCGGCACCGGCGGCCAGAGGCCGGCGTTCAACATGCCGATCAGCAGCTCGGCGATGTCGAGTCGTGCGCCGGAGTATCCCTTCGCGATGAGGTTCGCGCGCAGCACCATCATCGCGCGAACTTCGCGCTCGGGGAGGAGATCGCCGACGCCGGCGGCATGGCTGCGAATCAAGTTGACCTGCAACTCGGCCAATCGGGCCGGCGGGATCGCGACGTCGGATAGCTTTCCGAACCCGGTGGTGACGCCGTACGCGACCGCGCCGCGCGCGACGAGCGCGTCGACGATGTCGCGCGCACGGCCGGCTCGCTGTCGCGCGTGGGGCGCGAGCGACACCGGAGCGCCGTCGCGCGCGACCGCCGTGACCTGCTCCAGCGTGAGCGAATTCCCGTCGATGACGACTGCATGGATCATGGCCGGGAATGTCGGCGAGGCACACCCACAATTCAAGTGAGCGCCGCGCCGATGCAGCGAGGCGATGACGCGCGTTTACACGACGCTACGCCGACGGTGCGCGCGACAGTTCGGCGTTTCCCGGTGCGCTCTGGTACGCCCAGTCGAACACGACGTAATCCTTCGTCACGAAATCGACCCGAATCGCCGCGAAATGAACGCCATCCGCTTTCTGCAACCGGAAGACATACGCGAATCCCGCGAGTGCTTCGGTGGTCGCGTTGACAAACCCAGTCGACGGCGCACGATCGATCGACGTCAGATCCGCGACCGGTTTCACCGAGTAGAGCATCATTGTGACACCGCTGCGCGCGGGCGCGAACCACAGCGACCCGTCGGCGTGGCGCTCGACGGTCAGGTCGAGGTCAGTGCGCGTCGACGCAGCGACGACTCCTGGGCGACGGCTCGTTTCGTCGAAGAACAGGAAGCCGGAGCTGTCGGGGCGAGCGGCCGTGGCGTAGACGAGCGCGTTTCGCGCATCGAAGCGCGGCGTGTCGAGGCGAGCGTCGCTCCAATCGCTTTCGTGGCCGTCGCGCGTCACGGCGCTGACGGCGAAGCACCGCGAGACGCCGTTGACCAGATTGCCGGCGAGGAACGCGTCGGACACCGTCGTCCCCTCGACGACCCAATTCGCCGCGCAGACGCCGCGCGAACCGTCATAGTCGGTCGAGTACAATCTGTAGTGGTCGAATGTCCCGTGCGATGCATCGACCGCGTTGCTGCTCCACGCGAGCTGGATCGCGCCGTTGAGCGAGATCGACGCCAACCCTTGGGGCGCCGGAAGGCGCGTCTGCAGATCGATTGTCACGATCGCCGATCGTCCGATTTCGTTGCCGTCGGCGTCGCGCGTCGCCACGTAGTATTGCGCGTCGGGCGTTCCGGCATCGTGAAACGTCGGCGACGTCGTCGTCCCGCGCAGCTGCCAGTCGTTTGCGGTCGAGCCTCGGCTATACACGTTGAACGCATTCGCGCGTCCACTGCGCGGCACGTCCCAGCTCAAGAGCACGCCGGCGGGCGCCGTCGGCACACCGCTTGGCACCAGCTGATACGTTAGGTTGGTCGGAGCGTCGGGATCCGACAGCGGGTTGGTGAAGTCTTCGCACGCGGCCAGCGGGACGAGCACGGCCAGCATCAAACACGGCAGGCGCATAGGTAGTCCGAGTGGGGACACCCCGCGAAGAATGCAGAGCCCGCGCCGCACGGCTCGATCGCGCAACCGTTTGGCGCACTGTGCGTTGGCTCTTCCGCTGATTCCGGCGCTGTCCAACTCCGAGGACGACCCGGTGCCACAAAACGTGGAAAAACTAGAAGGGCACCCCGGATCGCACGGTGTTGCGATTGTAGTCGAACTTGAGATCCGGCTCGGCCTTCAGCGCAATCGTGAAGTTGAATGAGAAGTTGCCGTTTGCCGATTGCGAGAAGCCGAAGATCGCGCGCCAGTCGTGGAGGTCACGTTGGAGCGAGACAATGTGGCTGGCGAACTGGTGGCGCTCGAGGTCATACGTCGTCGTCCACTTCGCCGCCCACTTCGGCGTGAGATCGAAGCTCATGTCCGAGTTGAGCGAGGTCGTGGCGGGAATCCGGTAGACGGGGCCGCCGACAGTCAACGACGTCACCGGCACCTCACTGGTGGCCTGCGTTTGCGTCTGCGCGAGGCAGGCGTCGAGCAGCAGCGGGTTGGCGCCGAACGTCTGCTGGCACCGAACGCGCGGGTCATAGTCGATCACGTTGTTGGCCGCGCCGCACGGGACGTCGCCGCAGGTCGGAGGCCGCGGGCTCGAGCGCGTCAATGCGAAAGTCGCCCGCCACCCTTGCCCGGGTGGAATGATGGGCCGGCCGCCGCCGCGTACGCTGCCGGCCACCGGCTGGGACGCGAGTGCCCGCGCCCGCTCGCTGTCGGCTTGCGCTCGCAACTGGTCGGGAGTTAGCGCGCCCTGTTTCTGCGCCTCCGGAGCCCTTCCGAACAGGCGGGCAAACACGCCGAACGGATTCTGATCGCGGCTGACGTTGAACGCCGCCGAAATACTGGTGAGGAATGGCTTGAACTTCGCCGTGTCACTCAGCGTGCTTCCCGCGAACAACGAGTAGTTGCTCGAAAAATCGAAGCCGGGAAGCATCTCGGAACGCAGACTGTAACCCCACGTCTCCGTCGTCAGTCCGGCTGTTCCGTGGCGGCCACCGTGCGTCGACGCATATTGCGATGCGCGCACGAAGTCGTACGTGAGGGGCGTCGAGTTGATGCTGAGGAGATCTTTCTTCAGTCCGGCATCCGGGTTCGAGTCGTCCTTCGAGCGGACCTTCGCCTGAAAGTTTTGATTCAACCCAAACGTGACCGACCGTTGCTCCAGGTTTCCGAGATAGCCCTTGCGCGTACGGCCGAGCGCGATGAGGTACTGGTCGCTCACGTCGCCATGTGGCGCCCAGTTGAAACTGAGGCTTGGGGTGACCGCGTGGCGGATTCGCGTAAACGGACCGACGCCCGGGAAGAATCCGAACAGCGTCGGCGATGCGTTGACCCCAGCGGTGATGCGCTTCGATTGGTGAACGTAGCGGCCGTTGGTTCGTTCCGACGCGACCCAGAATGGTCCCGGATCGACGTTCCCCAGGCTGAAGCTCGGCGTGAGGTTGAACCGATTGTGCCCGAACGCGGGCAGCGAGAAGTCGGGCGTCCAATCCACGTCCGTCCGGTAGGTTGCCCCGAACACGCGCGTGTCGGTGATGGCACCGGTGTTCACATCGTAGATTGGAAAATTCTGCGGGAAATTATTGCGCTGTTGATTGATCCTGAACGAGTTCTTGAGGTCCCACCCGAAGATCTGAATCGGCGAATCGAACGTCATTGAGGCAGTCGAGGAACCGCGCGACTTCGACGGCACGCTGTCGCGCGAGCCCGTGATCGGATTCACGCGATAGACGAATGCCCCGATCCCGGGCTGATCCATGTTCAGCACGTCCGACCGATTGAAGCTGAAGCCCGGCGTCCAGCTGAACACTTTCCCGATGCTGATCGGCGTCGACGTCAGGCTCAGCGTTGGAAAAGTCTGATCGACTTGCTGGCGCCCGGGATATTGCTTGCGCGTCGCGCCGAGGGAGACCGACGTCGGTCCGAACTTCGTCTGGTAATTGATCGACGAGTAGATCGTCGCCAACGCGGTGTACGAGTTGAACGTGTTCTGCCGCTGGAGCACCGTGCTCGTCACGTAGTTGACGTTCGTCGTCAAGTGGCTGTCGTGCGAAAAGTCCTGCTGGTGCGACCAGCTCACGGCCGTGTTGGTCGGCCCATTCCCGTACTTCGTGTACGACGTGCCGATCCGCCCGCCGAGGAAGCGGTTGATCCACTTGTAGTCCCAATCGCCGTTGAAGCGAATCCAACCCGGGTCTCCGGCGACCGACCCGGCGGAGCTGCGCCAGTCGAGCCACGTGCCAAAATCCATGTAATCGTTGAGCGCCCAGTAGTAGCCGAGGTGCTCGACGTTACGCCGATACGTGGGACTGTTGCGCACGATGTCGCCGATGCCGAACTGGGGCGGCAGCAGTCCGCTGTGTCGACCAGTTCGCGTGTCGCTGAAGATGAACGGCAACCACAAGACGGGGATGTCTTTGATGTACAAGACGGCCGGCCGCGCGACGATCGTGTTGTTCGACGCACGCTTTGCGTCGTGATACTCGAAATGGTAGTCGGGAATCGAGTCGTCGCAGCTCGTGAGCGATCCGCCGCGGATGTACGCGGTCGGTGATTTCCCATTGGCCGTATCCTGAACGACCTTGGCCAGGTCGACGTCGAGGTACCACATCTCGCCGTTGTTCACCGGCAGCCGCGCGTTCGTCACTCGCACCGATCGCTCGCCCATGTCGAAGTCGACGCGGCCGAGTCCCTTGATGTCGGCCTGTCCGCTACTTGGAGGCGGCGTGATCACGTAGTGACCTCCGGCCACGCCGTGCCGCACCGCCTCCGTGTAGTAGATCCCGCTGTCGCTCACGACCGTTTGTGAGTCGCGATCGACCACCGCGCGTCGAGTCGGCGATGCCAGGAGATCGAGCACGCGCTTGTTCGCATCGAAGAACGCGGTGTCGCCCATGTACCGCGTGATCGAGTAGCCTTGCTTGCTCATCAACTTCGCCATCACCGTGTCGGGCGCCGGCCACTTGACGCGCGTGCTGTCGTGCAGCGTGTCGACCGGCTGCTTCTGCACCGGTCCGATGGGTCGAGCCCCGGGCAGCCGCGGGATCTGGGCGGTTGCCGCAGCGGGAACCGCTAGCAGCAGCCACAGCGCGATCCGGCGAATCACGCCGGCGCTCCGGAATGCTCGGCTTCGTTCAGCGCCGCGCGACGACGGCTCTTGCGTCGATAGATGACGTACGACGCGAGCACGCTCAACTCGTACAGCGCATAGAGCGGAACCGACAGCGCGATCGTCGTCCACACCATGTCGCCTGGCGTCAAGAACGCGCCGACGATGACGATCGCGACCACCGCGTGACGCCGATATTTCGAGAGAAACTGCGGCGTCACGATGCCGAGGGCCGACAACGCCAAAATCACGATCGGCAGCTCGAAGCTGACGCCGAACGTCAGCACCATCGCGAAGATGAAGCTGAAATAGTCTTCAGCGGTGATGAGCGGGACGAGCGACGGGCCGGCGAATCCAAACAGCCACGGCAGCGCGAGCGGGACGACGATGAAATAGGCCAAGGCGGCACCGCTGATGAACAACAGCACGCCGCTGAACAGGACCCCGATCGCAACCTTCTTCTCGTGTTTATGAAGGGCCGGCGCGAGAAACGCCCACGCCTGGTAGAGGATGACGGGGCCGGCGAGCACGAAGCCAAACGTCATCGCCGCGTTCAAGATCACCGTGAAGCCTTCGCTCGGATGCGTGTACACCAAGCGATGCTCGGGAATCAGCGGCAGAATCGGGCGCGCGAGCAACCCGATGATGTCGTAGCGCATCGACAACCAAAAGCCGATGCCGACGCAGACAATCACCGCGCCGAGCGAATAGATGATTCGCCACCGCAGCTCCTCGAGATGATCGAGGAACGGCATTTCGCCACTATTCGACTTCGGAATCGGCATTCCCGCTCGGCGCTACGGTTGCTTCAACAGATTCTTGGCGAGATCGACCTCATCGGCGTTCGGGTACTCTCGAATCAATCGATTGAGCACGATGCGCGCGACGTCTCGCTTGTTGGCTTCCCAGAGCAGCCGTCCGCGACTGTACAGCGCCGTCGGCGCCTCCGGGCTCTTCGGGTACTTCGTCGCAACGAGCTGGTATACCGAGTCGGCCGCCGAGGTGTTCCCTTCACTCTTGTATGCGTCGCCCACACGAAGCTGTGCCAGCGACGCCTGATCCGAATTCGGGTACGACGTCAGCAACTGGTCGAACCCGGTTCTCGCCGTGTGATAGCTGCCTTGACGGAGCGCCTCCATCGCCGACGTGAACAGCGTTGCCGGACCTGGAATGCCGGCGCCCGCTCGCTGTGTCGTGTCCGTTCCCGTCGGCGGGGGCGGCGCAGTCGTCGCTCCTTCGCGTAGCGCCTGCAGCTGCGACCGCGTCTCCTGGACCGTTCGCGTGTTCTGTCCCAACAGCGCTTGCACCTGCACCATCTGCCGGCCCATCGCGTCGAACTCGCCGTTCGCGTTGGCTTGGAACGCGGCAAAGCGCGACGCCAGCGTGCGGAGCGAATCGTTCATGCGATCGATCGTGGCCGACAACGCGGCCACCTGCTGTCGACGGGCTTCCTCCGCGCGGAGAATGGCCGTGTCGCTGGCGGCCGCCTGCGAGCGCGAGACACGCAGCTCGTCCTGCAAGAGCCGAATGTCGCTCTTCGAGGCGAGGCAGCCGCCGGCCGCCAGCAGCACGACCGGGAGCGCCGAGGTCCAGCGAGTCATGGCGCGCGAAGCGTCTGCCCGCCGGCTGTGATCTCGAACTCTGCACGGCGGTTCTGTGCATATGCGCTTTCGTCGGAGCCTTGTGCCACAGGCCGCTCCTCGCCGTAGCTAATCGTTTCGATGCGTGCATCAGCGATGCCGTGGTCGACCAAGTAGCGCTTCACCGTCGCGGCGCGACGCTGGCCCAGCGCCAAATTGTATTCGTCGGAGCCGCGCTCGTCGGTGTGTCCGGCGACGCGAATCTTGATGGCCGGGTTGGCCTGGAGAATCGGAATCTTGGCGTCGAGGATCGCGCGGTCGTCCGGGCGGAGATCCGATTGGTCATAATCGAAATGCACGACTGCCGTCAGCGCGGCGCGAGCGCTGCCCGCGGCCTCGGCGTTCCGCGCCGCCGCAGCGGCACTGTCGGCCGTGCGACGCCGAGCTGCTTCATCGGCCGCGCGGCGCGCGGCTTCGTCCTGTGCGCGACGGATGCTGTCGGCGTTCGGGCCAGGGGCGGGTGGTTGGACCGGAGCCGGGGCCGGAGGCGGAGCCTTGTGGCACGCATCGGCCGCCACTATGGACAGCACTGCCATCGTCAGCCCTGCGATCCGTCGATTACGCGTCATGTCGAATCTCCCACACGAGTGACTGGATGAGACTTCACGAAGTTGTAGTGCACAAATGCTTACGGCTGTGCGAGCCGCGGCGACCACGACGACAGACGCGAGCCGGCGGACGTCGTGAGCTGGCGGAATCGAGAAGACTCCGTGTCCAACACCCACAATTGCCGCGCGCCGCTGCGCGTCGACGTGAGCACCAAATGCCGCGCGTCGGGCGCCCACGACGGCTGTTCGTTTTCGCCTATGTTCGTCAGCTGCTTCGGTGTTCCGCCCTTGACCGGGATGGTCCGGATCTGGAAGCGATCGTTGAGCCGCTCCTGATACGCGACCAGCCGGCCGTCCGGCGACCAATCAGGGTCCGACCGATAATTCTTTTCGCTGAAATCGTAGTCGGTGAGAACGTTCAGGTTGGTTCCATCGGCGTCCATAATATACAACTCCGGGCGGCCGAGACGGCCGCTGACGAACGCCACGCGCCGCCCGTCGGGACTCATGGTCGGGTTCGTATTGACGGTACCACGCCCGGCCGTGAGCTGATGCGGCGGCTCTCCGCCGCTGACGCCGACGGCGAACAAATCCGATCCGTTCTCCCCCTCGCGCGAGTAAATCACCGAGTTACCGTCGGGCGAAAAGATCGGCGTCAGATAGAGCGTATTCCGTCCCGGCGGCACGAGCGTCCGCGAGCGGCCGGTGCTGAGATCGATCAGCACCAGGTGCGAACCGACGTTCGACGTCGACACACCGTACGTCGTGTACGCCAGCATCGTCCCCGACGGATTCCACGCCGGACTCCCGCCGTTCTCCTCCGTCGGCACCGTGATCTCGTCGGCGCCATCACTATCGATGATGCGAATGCTTTGGCCGCGCATGTAGGCGATCCGCGTCGCCGCGATACCCCGTTGCCCGGTCACCCAGCGCTCGATCTCGTCCGACGTGCGATGCACCGCCAAGCGCCAGTCGCGACTCAGCCCGGCGGCCGGGAGCGCGAAGTCGCCGACGTTGACGACGCGCGCACGAGCCACGTCATGTAGTGCGACGTGCAGCCCAGCGCCGGCCGGGGTAATCTGGACGACCGCCGCGGCTGCGAGCCGCGTGAACAGCGGGTAGTTGACGCCGCTGCCGGCACCGCCGGGCGCGCGAAGCGCGCTCGGGTCGGCGCTGTCGACCGGGATGACGGTGAATCGATCGCTGAAATCGAAATCGCGTTGAATGATCGTCCGCACCGAATCGCCGAAGGCACCCGAGATCGGGAGAACGACGATACCGACCTTATCCCGCAACGGATCGTAGTTGCCGACGAGCGTGATCCCGCGGACGAACGTCGTGTCCTGCGTTTGTGCGCGGCTGGGCGCCGCGGCCGCGAGGACCGAGGCAGCGACGAGCAAACAAGCGTGATGAGAACGCGTCATCGAATGAGCGAAGGAGAAAAGCGAAACGTGACGGGTAGGATGTCTTCGCGGAACCCGGCCGGAAGCGGACCGAACGCTTTCGCGTTGGCCGCCGCCTCGACGGCACCCAGCGCGCGTTGATTGAACGAGTAATTGGGCGATGGCGTCACCAATCGAATGCTCTCCGGATCCACGCTGCCGTCGCGACGAATGACGAACCGAACCTCGGCGGTGAACCGCGCGGAGGATTGTCCGAACTGCAGGATCAGCTGCCGAACGATGTTGTTGGTGTAGCCCGGATAGGGAAACTCGATGCCCGGCGTGTCGACCGTGGCGACGTCAGCGCCCTTCCCGCCAGTCGGTCCGCCGCCAGCGGTCGGAGCGGGTGCATCGGGCTTGGCCGGCTCGGCAGCTTTGACCGGCGGCGTGGGGGTCGCCGCCTTCGCCGACGCGGGTTTTGGGCGATTCTTCGTCGGCACTGCCTTCGGAGCCGGAGGCGCCGCTTTCGTCGCGGGCGGAACCGGCGTCTTCGTCACTGGAGCAGGTTGCGGCTCCTGGACGACGCCAATCGCTCGCTCGCCCGGCGGCGCTGCCAACAGTTGAACCCGATAGAGTGGCGGCGACGGCGGCGGCGGCGGTGGCCGTAGCGCGAAAAACGCGGCGACGAGAGCCGCGTGCAGCAGCACCGATGCGACGATTCCTCCACTCAGCCTCGGTGCGGTCGCTGCACTCACCTTATCGAATCTCCTCCGGCTCGGTGACGAGCCCGACGTTGAATACGCCATTGGCGTTCATGATCGCCAACAGTTGCACGACGATCCCATAGCCGACGCTCTTGTCCGCCCTGAGATACACACCATCCTTCGTTCGGTTCTTAGGCATCGCCCTGAACACGACCTTGAACTCGCTGAGCGAGTACTTCTCGTTGTCGATGTAGATGTCGCCGGCACGGTTGACGCTGATGGCCAATCCGCCCTTCGACTCGATGGGCTTCGACTCGGTCGCCGGCAGCGAGATGTCGACGCCGCCCTGCATCATCGGCGCGGTCATCATGAAGATGACGAGCAAGAGCAGCATCACGTCGATCAGGCTGACGACGTTGACGTCGGCGTTGAGGTCGAACCGGTCGCGGTATCGGCGGCGCGCCATCTCAGATTCTTCCCTCGCGCACGAGCAGCGCGATCACCGCCGTGCCGAAGCTTTCCATTCGCGCGTCGAAGCGATTGAGCCGGCTGGCGAAGATGTTGTAGCCGAAGGTCGCCGGGATGGCGACGGCCAACGCCGCTGCTGTCGCAATCAGCGCTTCGGCGACACCCGGCGCGACCGCCGACAGATTTCCGGATCCCTTCGTCGCGATGCCGATGAACGATTCGATGACGCCGAGCACGGTGCCGAACAACCCGATCAGCGGGCTCACCGATCCGATCGTCGCGAGCCATGGAAGAAAGCGGCCAATGCGATCTCGCTCGTCCGAGGCCTCGGAGTCGAGCAGCAAGTGCAGCGTCTCGATCTGCGAGCCGCTCAGCGTCGCGACCGCGGGCGCGTCGGCGCCGATCGGGGTCTGACGCTCGCGGACCTGCTGGTTGGCGACACGCGCGTCGGACACGAAATGCACCGCGCGCAGAAACAGTCGCGGAAGCGCGCCGGGTGGCGCTCGTTTGGCGAGCAAACCCGCTTCGTCCAATCGCGACGACTGCTCGAACTCCCTTTTAAACTTGTCCGCCGCCTTGGTCGCTTTGCCGAGTGAACGCCACACCGCGAACATGATGCCCCAACTCAACAGCGAGAGCACGATCAGCAACCCGAGCACGATCTGCGTCTCGCGGGTCGCGTTGAGCACGAGCTCCACCGGGCTCGAAGGCACGGCGCCCCGCGAGGCTTGCAGCAACAAGGGAATGACGTTCACGGGCAGATAAGGAGTGAGAGAGGTCGGTCAGGGAGAGGGAGCGGCGGCGCGGCGCGCCGCGAACCAATTGTATGTGTCGGCAAGTCCACGCTCCAGCGAGATGCCCGGCGACCATCCGAGCACGGCGCGCGCCTTCTCGATCGACAGAAACGAATGCTGTTGTTCGCCCGGACGCTTTGGCGCGAACTCGATCGGCGACGTGGCACCGGCGGCGGCGAGCAGCGTTCCGGCGAGCTCCAATACGGACGTGCCGACGCCGGTGCCGATATTGAACGCGCGGTCGTCCACACGCCGCGACGGCGGGAGCTCGGCCGTCGCGGCGGCGAACGTCGCCTCGGCGACGTCGCTCACGTGGACGTAGTCACGCGTCTGCGTTCCGTCGCCGAACACACGCAACGAGCGACCGTCGAGGATTCGCCCGCAAAAAATCGCCACCACGCCCGCTTCGCCGTGCGGATCTTGGCGCGGGCCATACACGTTTCCAAATCGAACGGCGGCGGCGTCGAGGCCGTGAATGCGCGTGTAGTAGCTGAGATAGTACTCGGTCGACAGCTTCGAGATCGCGTACGGGGAATCGGGCTCCTTGGGCGTCGTCTCCGGCGACGGCGGGATCGCCGCGTCGCCATAAACGGCGCCGCCCGTCGACGAGAACACGACGCGCAAACGCGGCGCCGGGCTCTGACGGATCGCCTCGAGCAAGTTCAACGTGCCGACGATGTTCACGCTGGCGTCGAACAGCGGATCGGCCACGCTGCGCCTAACGTCCATTTGCGCCGCGAGATGGATCAGCGCGTCGAAGCCGGCGTACGCGACCAACTCGGCGGCGTCCGGCGATCGAATGTCGAGCACATGCAAGCGAGCCGCCGGAGCGACGTTCGCGCGCTTCCCGGTCGACAGATTGTCGATGATCTCGACGCTCCAGCCTTTGGCAAGAAAGAGATCGGCGACGTGCGAGCCGATGAACCCCGCGCCGCCGGTGATGACAACACGTCGCGTCATTCGCCCTTTCTCCGCGACGGACTCGCGGGTTCGTCGTCGGGAGAGGCGCGTCGCTCGAGACCGAACAGATAGCGGACCGTGTCGACGACGCCCAGCCCGCGCCCATTCGATGCCGCGGCGCGGAGCCGCACCGTGGGCTCATGCAGGAATTTGTTCATGAGTGTTCTTGAAAGTTCCTCCACGACCGCGCGTTCGGCGGGCGGGAGATGCTGCAGGCGGCGCATCGCATCGGCCAGCTCCTTCGATCGCAGCTGCTCCATGCGATCCCGCATCGCCGTGAGCACGGGAACCGCGGCGAGACCGGCGACCCATTCCCAGTACTTCCCGACCTCGCTGTCGATCAACTCTTCGGCGGTCGGCAGCTCGGCGCGGCGACGCTCGAGGTTCGCGGTGACGACGGCCTGCAAGTCGTCGAGATTGTAGAGGAACACGTTCTCGAGCTCGCCCACGGCCGGATCGACATCGCGCGGCAAGGCGATGTCGAGGATGCAGAGCGGACGATCGCCGCGCGATCCCAGCGCCGGCCGGACGTGATCGACGAAGACGACGGCGTGCGGCGCGGCGGTCGAGCAGATGAGGACGTCGACGTCCGCCAGCGCCGTCCAGCACTCGTCATAGTGCATCGCCACGGCGCCGTAGCGCTCCGCGAGCTCGGTCGCTCGCTCATACGTGCGGTTCGCGACGATCGACGTCCGGACGCCCTGGTCGTGAAGGCATTCGAGCGCGAGCTCGGCCATCT
>Ga0153915_10005009_pt1 | contig 12282 bp, 10 predicted proteins | sample Opewatmetagenome_2_FD_107003 | JGI IMG/M metagenome (GOLD analysis project Ga0153915, IMG submission 107003) | Freshwater wetland microbial communities from Ohio, USA - Open water 3 Core 3 Depth 3 metaG | ecosystem: Environmental > Aquatic > Freshwater > Wetlands | place: USA: Ohio, Lake Erie... | reverse complement strand
AATCGAGATATTCCGCGTCGAGAGATTCATCGGGGATGAGCCGCGGGAGATCCTTTGGAACGGCTTCGCCGCGATGCTTGAAGATATCGGCTTCGAGCGCCTCTTCGACCGCATCGGGAAATTTCATCCCCGCGTGCGAAAACAGTTTTACGCCGTTATCTTGAAATGGATTGTGCGAAGCGGAGATGACCACCCCGGCTTGAAAATCATTCTGTCTTACAAGGCAAGCCACGCCGGGAGTGGTGATCACGCCCGCGAAAGCCACCGTGGCTCCCGCTTCCGCGAGTCCCGCGGCCAAAAGAGCGGCGATGTGCGGGCCGGATTCGCGCGTGTCCATTCCGATCAGGGCATGAGCAGCGCCATGTTCGCGCTTCAGATATGCGCCGAGAGAGCGCCCCGTTGCGTAGAGGGTGGGGTCGTCCAGCGGCGGGGTGCCGGGGACGCCTCGAATACCATCGGTTCCGAAGAGTTCTTTGGCCATGGGAGAATGCCCGTCTTTCTCAAATGTAACGGCGGGGCGACCGACTTCCTTGTGGACGACCTCGGAAAAGTCTAGCACAGGGAAAAACCGCGACTTGCCTGCCGGGTGATAAGGATGCCTATTACATCACTGGGACGAACACGAAGGAGTACGCCACCATTTCCGTGAACATGCGGGATCGAAACATTGAGCGAAGCCCTCCGGAACAAGTGGCCAGAGTATGCTAACGTGGAGAACCGGAGCCGCTCGTGTCCGCCACGCAAACGCCACCATCGCTTGTCCGCTTCACCAGTTCCAACTTCAGCATGCGGGTCATCGCCGCCGCCATCATTCTCTTGTTTTTCTACTACGCCGCCGGCGTGGTGATCACGCTGCTGCTTTCGATCCTGCTCGCGTATTTCCTGGATCCGGCCGTGGAGTTTCTGGAGAAACTGAGAGTGCGGCGGACGCTGGGCGCGATGGTCATGGTGCTGATCCTGATCGCCGTGTTCGTTGCGGTGGGTTACGGGCTGTGGACCCGAACCTCGGATTTTGCATCGAACTGGCCGAAGTACAGCACGGTTCTGCAGCGGGCGGCGGGAGCTATCGAAGGCAAGATCAGGGGAATCGAGGGGCAGGTTTCGCAGATCGCGCCGCAGCGAAGCGCTGCGCCCGCGCCCGCTGGTCCACTGGAACCGAGCATCGTGCGCACGTTGATCCTGCGCGGCATCGGCTCTCTGTACGCCTTATTTCTGGAAGTTACCTTCGTGCCATTCCTGGTTTTTTTCATGCTGGCGGAAAAGCAGCAGGTCTGGCATGGCACGCTGCAGTTATTTCCCGTGTCGCGCCGAACACAAGTCAAAGAGACGTTGGAGGATTTGCGTGACGTGCTGCGTGATTACCTGGCAGGGATGACCATCGTAACACTGTTGGTGATCGCTGCAAGCAGCCTGTTTTTCTGGATTCTGGGGATGGACTATCCGATCCTGACGGGAATGGTGTCCGGGCTTCTGAACATGGTCCCATATATTGGCGCAGTCCTGGCATGGCTGCCCGCTTTTCTCATCGCGCTGGCAAAATGGAAAACCGTCGGGCAGTTCGCTCTGATTGCCGCCGTTCTGACGACCGTGCACATCCTGGCGATTAATTTTGTGGCGCCGCAATTGGTGGGCCGGCGGGTGCGTTTGAACGCCGTGGCGATTACCATCGCGCTGCTCTTCTGGGGCTGGGTGTGGGGAGGAATGGGATTGGTTCTGGCCATTCCCATCACCGCCACACTGCGAGTGATCTGCGATCACACCGAATCGTGGAAACCCATCGGGCGCTGGCTGAGCGCGTAAAGAAGTTACCGCGCGAACGGCGGGCCAGGCTGGCGGCTTCTCTAAATCGTGATTTTGGGTCACTCGGACTTCGGAGCTGGAAGTGATTCCTCTTTTGCGCGTGCTGCACCCAGGGATTTGATGTAGCTGACGAGCTGCCAGCGTTGCGGATCCGGCAGTTTCGACCACACGGGCATTCCCTTTCGAACGACACCATTCGTCAAGACCCAGAAAATCGCGCCGGGCTCCGCGGTTTGAACCTCCGCGGCGCGAAGGCTGGGCCCTTTCTTGCCGCCTTGCGCGGCGTCGCCGTGGCACTCCGCGCAATGCTGTTCGAATAGATTCCGGCCCGCCGCCACCGCTTCCGGATCCTTCTCCATCGGATTGCGTTTGGCTCGGGCCTTTTCTGGAGCCTTTGCCAATTCCGCGTAGTGAGAACCATGCTTTGCATCCGGCGCGCTGGTGGCTTTGTTGTTTTCCTGAGCATGGACCACTGACGCAAGCGAAGCACCCGCGAGAACAAGCGCAAAAAAGAGAGCTGCGATAGGAATTCTCATCGGCGGCCACCCAAGAGCTTGCTGACCATTTGACCAAAGCCCGGTATTTCACGGGAAACACCCCAGCGCAGGAGGAACCGGTGGCTATTGTCGTTCAGGCCAAAACCCGGAGAGATTCGTAGCGCCCAGCCAGAAGGCAGATTCCAGCCCAAAACCGGCGCCAGATAGTGTGAAGTCTCGTGAAGGCCGAAGCTGTGCCGGTCTCCGAGCCCGCCGTACATCTCGACTCCGGCAACGAAGTTTTGCGGGCATAGCGTGCAGCGTTTCGCAGAAGCCTTCAGTGCCAGAGGTCTGCTCGCGCCAAGGGCGTAGCCGAATTCCCACGGTTCGGCCTTTATGTTTTTCACCGCAATGATGTTTTCTGAAACGTTCCATCCCTTGAAGTTACTTGAGAGGATGAGCTTCAGTTCGAATTCGCGTTCGCGCTCCGCGCGCGCCTCGGCGTTGAGGCCGGCCTTGTCAGCCTCAACGTCGTGGCCTACGACTTCTTTGAGAATCTTGTCCGCGCCGTTGACGTTCTCAAACTCCGCGTACAGGATCGGATTGACCCAGTGTTCGTGCTTTAGAGGCCGGAAGCGGTTTTCCCAGCGGAAGCCCGTGAACACCGTGCTGTCGCCAAAGGTGGTTTGCCCATCGAGGTAGAACTCCGTGGTCCACCACGCGGTAGCACCGTATTCGAACTCCGCCAAATGGGAATGAAAGTTATTGCCTCCGCGCTGCGTGCCGAAGGTGGAGAAATATTCGATCTCCAGGCTGCCCGGCTCTTCCAGATAGTGGTCATAAGTGACAAAGTAAGGTTTCTCTTGCGAACGCGCTAGTGAGGGCGAATGCACGAAGGCGAGAGAGAAGAAAAACAGAGTGATTAGGGTATTTCGAATGAGGACGAACACGGGCTCTCCTTGCAAGTAATTTGCAACTGGATACAAGACTAAATCAGTCCGATAAGAATTGCAAGCTATTTGCAACTGAAGCCCGGCTTATTTCCAAACGCAGCACCATGGTTCGGTCGCGATTTCCTTGGTCTGCTATTCTTTGAAGGAAATCAATCGTCTATTCCCTTGTTCGGCGCAGGTGCTTGTGCCAAGGAGGCCACCGTGGATTCCGCAAAACTTATCCTCGCGCTCATCGACGAAGCCTACGAGAAAAAGACCTGGCATGGGCCAAATCTCAAACAATCCATCAAGGGAATCACCGCCAAGCAGGCCGCATGGCGTCCCGGACCAGGCCGGCACAACATTTGGGAAGTGGCGCTGCACACCGCGTACTGGAAGTACGCTGTCCGGCGCAGGATCGAGGGCGGGAAGCGTGGCTCCTTTGCGCTGAAGGGCAGTAATTTTTTTGCGCGGCCGGAAAAAGGGAAGCTGAATGAAGCAGCCTGGAGCGCAGACAAGCAATTGCTGGAGCGGGAACACCGGGCTCTGCGCGCGGCAGTGGCCAAGGTGTTGCGCACACCGCGGGCGGGGAAACTGCTCCGTTCGCTCTATGGTGTGGCCTTTCACGATATTTACCACGCAGGGCAAATCCGCCTGCTCCGGCGACTCATGGAAAATTGAGCTGGGATTCGCGCCGCCAGGCTTGACGCAGCCATTGCGCGGCCAGAAAGCCATCGGTTCAACCCGCTACGGCTGCCTCGGCGATCCGGAGGCCTCTCGAGATGACCTCAACCAAGTCAGTGGTGCGTTGACTTGCGCGAGAGCGGAGCCTAAGATTTGGCCCACCAGCGGCTTAGGGTGCGCGGCCGCTGCGTGATCATTCTTCGGTCTGTTCCTGCGCAGTCTTCCGGCGGTGTACCTTGCCGAACTCCGTGGTATCCCACTACCGTCTTCTCGACCCGCTGGCCAGCGGCGGGATGGGCGTGGTGTATCGGGCGGAAGACACGAAACTGGGACGCACCGTCGCGCTGAAATTCCTGCCTCCGCAGATTGTCCACGACCCGCGCCGCAAGGAGCGCTTTCGAGAGGAGGCGCGAACGGCATCCGCGCTGAACCACCCCAACATTTGCACGATTTATGAAGTCGGAGAAGAGCAGGGCGAACTGTTCATCGCCATGGAATATGTGGAAGGACGGCCGCTTTCGGAATATATCCGCGGAGAGGGGATGACGGTCTCCCGCGTATTGTGGTACGGAAAACAGATTGCCGCGGCGCTCGAGCATGCCCACAGCCGGGGGATCATTCACCGGGACCTGAAGCCCCTGAATATCATCGTGACTCCGGAAGGCGACGCCAAGATCCTGGATTTTGGACTGGCGAAGCGCAGCGATCCCGGCGAGGTCACTCGCAAATCGTTGCAGGCGGGACCAACGGAAACGTCCCCCGGGCTGGCAGGCACCATGCCGTACATGTCGCCGGAACAATTGGAAGGCAAAGAGGCGACCGTGCGGAGCGACATCTGGTCGCTCGGGGTGGTGTTGTACGAGATGGCTTCGGGGTTGCGGCCGTTCGGCGGTGAGAACCTCTACCGGATGTGCATCGCCATCATTCAGGAGCCGTTACCTTCGCTCCCTGGGAATGTCCCGCCGGGGCTTGCAGCGGTCATTCAGCGCTGCCTGGAGAAAGAGCCTGCGCGTAGATATCAACGCGCGAGCGAAGTGAGAGCGGCGCTGGAAGCGCTCGAGCCCTCGAGTGCCGTGAGCATCGTCTCTCCGCCGGCAACCAGGGGAGCTTTGACGATTGCCCTCTGGGCTATTTCGATTCTCGCCCTGGCGGGCATGGCCGCCGGGGGCGCCTGGCTTGTAAAGAAAAATAGGTCTGCACGCGGGCCCTCGCCGGCAGAGGTGCCTCCCCAGCAAGTGCAACTCGCGGTCCTCCTGCCGGAGGCCAGCGCGCAAGCGGGAGAATCCGCTTTTGACAGTGGTCTGGTTGAAACGCTGACATCCAGCTTGACGGAATTGACGGAGCACCATCCTCTTGCGGTCATTCCCGCCAGTGAAATACGTTCGCGGCACGTGCAATCGCTGGACGCCGCACGCCAGGAATTCGGTGTGAACTACGGTTTGATGTTGAACATCCAGCGCGCCGCAGGCCAGGTGCGCGTAAATTACTCACTGGTGGATGCGCGTTCGCACCAGCAGCTCCGTGGAGGCACGGTTACAGCCGCGGCGGCCGATCCTTTTGCTCTGCAGGACCAGGTGTCCTCGCGAGCCGTGGAGGCCCTCAAGCTGGAGTTGCAACCGCAGGAAAAACAGGCGCTCTCCGCGCATGGGACGGCGGAACCCGCGGCATACGATTTTTACCTTCAGGGGCGCGGCTATCTGCAGAACTACGACAAAGAAGAAAACATCAAAAACGCGATTACGGTGTTTGGCCGTGCGCTCGAAAAAGATCCAAACTTTTCCGCGGCATATGCCGGACTAGGCGAAGCGTACTGGCGGCAATTCGAAGCGACGCACGACCAGCAGTTTGTGAACGAGGCAACGAGCGCATGCCAGAGAGCCGCGGAGAAAGATTCCAGCCTCGCCGAGAGTCATGCGTGCCTTGGAATCGTCTATCAAGGCACCGGGAAGTATGAACAAGCCATCGAGGAATTCCAGAAAGCCGCGAAGCGCGAGCCAACACTCGATGCGGCGCCCGCCGGACTCGCGCGTGCTTACGAAAGCCTGAACCAGTTGGGCGAGGCGGAGCAGGCCTACCAGGCGGCCCTTGCGCTGCGGCCAAACTACTGGGCGGGATACAACCGGCTCGGAACGTTCTATCTGCGGCACGGAAAATTCGAGGAAGCCAGCCGGATGTATGCGCAGGTGATTTCTCTCGTGCCGGATAGCTTCGTTGGTTACACGAATCTGGGAATCACACGGATACAGCAGGGCCGCTATACGGACGCGATCCCCCCGCTGGAGCGGTCGCTGGAAATTCGCAAAACCGGCGCTGCCACCTCGAATCTCGGCACGGCGTATTTTCAGGCCAGGCGTTACGCCGATGCGGCGCGGCTTTTCGAAGAGGCGGCGGCGCTCGATTCACAAAACTACGAGATCTGGGGAAATCTGGGCGATGCGTATTTCTGGGCGCCAGGAATGCGGGAAAAAGCCGGCCCGGCGTACCGCAAGGCGCTGGTCCTCGGCGAAGCGGAGAGAAAGATCAACCCGCGCGAAGCCCACATGCTTAGCTATCTGGCCGCATACCACGCCATGCTCGGCGAGGCAGGAAAGGCTCGCCGCGCACTCCGGGAAGCCCTACAGTTGGCGCCGCAGGATCCCGAAGTGCTGTATTACGCGGGGTTGGTTTACGTGCAGGCGGGTGAAAAAGAAAAAGCCATCGAAGCGTTGAACCATGCTGTTACGGCAGGTTATCCCGCCGCCAGCATCCGAGATACGCCGAATTTTGGAATTTTGCTGAACGATCCACGGTTTGCGGCCCTGGTTTCCCAAAGAAAGTCAAAATGACGGAGGACAACATGCCAGCCATAGAGAACCTGCGTAAATGGGCCCCCGGAATATTTTTCCTAGGCCTCGTGATCATCCTCTCAGGCTGCGAGAATCTGATAAAGCCCGCGAAAGTTTCCAAGGCCAACAATCTCCATGATGTCGATTGCAAGAAGCACGATGCGAACTATCCCGGACAGACGGAAATTCTGGTGAACGCGGTGACTGGAATCGCGCCGGAGGACGAGGTCATCTTTGTCTGCAAAGGCGAGCAGCTTCACTGGAAGGCAGGTGCCGGAGTCCAGGCCATGGAGGTGTCCTTTGTGAACAACGAATGGCCGTTCAAGCAACCTTTCGAAGCAAAGCTCTCCGGAAACTCGCAAAATCCCACGCCCGATCGCGAGGTTGACGGCCTCCCGGCAAACTTCCGGGCGAAAGCCTACAAGTATAAGATCCACGTCGTGACCGGCAGCGGCGTCATCGACCTCGATCCGCACATTATCCCCATGTGAGGCGAGCCGGTCAGGAAGTCAGTTGACGCAGAGCGCGGACAAGCCATGGGAGATCGTCGGCATCCTGAAACAGGCGGATGGCGGCGATGCCCGCGGCGCTCGCGGAGAAACAGGACTTTCCATTTTCCAGTGTGATGCCGCCGATGGCGAGCACCGGAATGGAAACGGCGCGGCAGACCTCAGCGAGGCGCTCCAGCCCTTGCGGCGATCCGTACGCGGCTTTCGAGGGCGTGGCGAAGACGGGACCGAAAAAAAGGTAGTCCGCACCGCTTCTCGCGGCGGATTTTGCTGCTTCCAGCGAATGGCAGGAAACGCCGATCAGAAAATCCTTCTGTTGGCCGCGGGCGAGCACCAACCTTTTGGCTTCTTCCACCGGCAGGCTGCTCTCGCCCAGGTGCACACCGCCCGCACCCTCTGAGAGCGCGACGTCCAATCGATCGTTCACAAGAATGCGTGTTGGAGCACGGCCGCTTGCGGACGATTTTGCGGCGCGCTGCAAAGCTTCTCGCGTGAGAGCGCTGCAGTCTCTTCCCGAAAGATCTTTCTCGCGAATCTGAATCCAATCGACGCCGGCAGCCGCAGCGGCTCTGATCTTACGCAGAAGAGCCTGGCGCGCCTCCTGTGTTTCGACTCCGGAGAGGCCGCGCCGGTCCGTGACGTAGCAGAGGAGCGGCTCGCGCGTGGAATTACTGACGCGGGACACGATCAGGACCCGTGCGCGAACCGATCCATCCGATTGCCAGGAAAATATCCAGAACGCCGACGCCGCTCACCGCGCCGCGAAAAGACGGATGCAGCACGATGTGGATCAGCGAAGGATAGTGACTGAGAAAATAGTTTTGCTCCCAATAGCCGGACCACGGGAGATAGAGGAGCATCGCGCCCATTTCGAACGCCAGCACGACCAGGAGTGCGCGGTAAAACTTGTTCATGGATGAAGGAGATTCCGTCCCGCCGAAAAGGCTCGGGATCAACGGGTGGGCTTCTGAAGGGCAGCGATGCGCTCGGCCACGTCACGGTAGTCGATGTTCATCGCGTAGACGTGAGAAAAACTTTTTAGCGCCGCTTCAGGCTCGCCCGCCGATTCCTGGGCCACGCCCAGATCATACCGCAAGGCGAGCGTACTTTCCGGGTCCATGCCGGGAGTCTTCAGAGCGCGTTCATACCAGATGGCGGCGATGGCCGGCTGGCCCTTTTCCATGAAGGCGAGGCCAAGGAGCGTGCAGCACTGCATGGTGTAGCGGAAGGCGCGCCCCCGATCGTTGGCTTGAGCTACTTTTTGAAACTCGCTGATGGCTTCTTCGAGGAGCCCCATTTCGCGGAAGGCAATCCCTAGATTGTAGTGCGTTTCCAGATCTTCATCCTCGGCGCCCATCTCTCCGAGCTCCGCGCGAAACTCGTCGAACACCTCCTTCAGCGGCCCGGATTCGCCGGAGGGAGCAGCGGGCGCTTCCGGTTTCGCCGCGCGAGGAGCCGGAGCATTAGGCATCGCTCCGGAAAAACTCGGCGCGAGCGAATCGATTCCGAGCTGATCGATCTCCTGGGCCAGATCGGCCAGAAATCGATCGGATTCGAAACCGCTGCCGGCGGGCGGTGTGACTTTGGCATTTTGCGCGGCTGGCTGTGGCTCGGGAGGCTTCTGGTCATACGCCGGGACCAGCGGCTCCTGGTCGAGAACGAGTTCATACTCTTGTTCCACTTCAAATTCGGACTCGCTGGCCTTGGAGGGCACCTTCGGGGCTTTGGGCGCCGGTTCCGCTGCCGGTTTCTTTGCGATAGATTCCGGTTCCAACGGGATCGCCGGTGCACTGCTGGCGGCATCAAGCGCCGCAATGGCTGGCTCTCCATCCGGCGGAGCGGCCGCAGGTTGCTCGCTAATCTGAAATTCTTCGACCGAGGCCGGAGCGTCAACCGTCGCCTCGGCCTGGTGGGACTCCTCGAGGAGCGTGTCCCATTCGTCGGACAAATCGACTTCCTGTACCTCCGCCTCCGCGGGAGCGGCTTTCATTTCGACGGGCTCGGGACGTGTCTCTTCGACAGGAGCCGGAGGGGCGGGCTCGGCAGCGGGAGCAGGTTTTTCGACCGCGGGCACCGCGGCAATTTCCGGTATTGCCGGGCCGGCCGGCTCCGCAACGGCAGTTTCGCTTGCGGCCGGTTGTGCCGCGGGCGCAGCGCTCGCCAGCTCTTCGTCCGTCAGGCCAGCCGCGCGCTGGAAGCGCCGCCGCAATTCACCGAAGCGTTCGGCGCTGCGTTTGTCTCCGGCTTCGCTATGGATCTGTTCCAGTTGCGCAGCCAGCTCGGCGGTGCGGCGGTCATCGCCCGCTCCGAGCACAAAGTCGAGAAGCTTTTCGAGTGTCGGCGTGTGGCGCGGCGCGCGGCGCAGAATCGCTTCGAGCAATCCAATCGCTTTCTGCGTGAGACCGTAGCTGGCGAATAGATCTACATCCGTCAGCGACTGAGCAATGAATTTCTGTGTTTCCTCGTCGAGCTGAGGTTCACCCGGTATCTCCGCGGGCTTGGCCGGGACTTCCGGAGCAAAACCGTTTACATCCGCGCGCAACTTGGGCGTGGGCGCTTTGGGGATTTCTGCTTGCAGGTTTTCTTCGGGAACCTCCGGAGCTTCTTCCGGCGTGAGGATCCCCAGCTTGCGGAGCACGCCATTGAGTTTACGCTTCGCCGAATCGCTCTCCGGCTGGCGGTCCACGAGCTGTTCGAATATTTTCTTTGCTTGTTCGAGCTGGCCGTCGGCGGCGAGCGCGTCACCCAGCTGGGCCAGCGCGTCCGGCAGACGGAAGGAATCGCTGGTGCGGCCATACAATTCCACGAGCCATTCCAGCGGTTCGAGGCGGCTGGGCATGGCGGCGGCCAGTTCGTTGAGCAGCTTTCCGACGAGGTCGTGCTCGCCCGCGTCGATCATCTGGAGGCGCGACTGCTCCAGCATGCCCATGGCTTTGTCGCTCTGCCCCGATTTCAGCAAAGCTTCGACGACCTTCTGCATGGGCCCAAAATTTTTCTCGTCCGCCTCGAATACCTTCATCGCGAGGGCCGTGGCTTGGTCGCAGTTGGAGTTCTTGAGGTAGAGATCGAGAAGGAGTTCGGTCTGCTCGCCGCCCTTTTCGAGATCGGGCACCTGCTCCAGGAGCTGCGCGGCCTTGGCGAAATTACCTTGCGTCGTCAATGACCGTGCTCGGATGATGATCGCAGCCAGATTGTTCGGCTCCAGCTTCAGCGCCTTGTCCGCAAGCTTTTCGCTCTCCGCCTGGTCGCCGCGTGCCAAAGCACGCTGGGAGGCGGAGACGTACGCCTCGATGGCTTCCCGCGTCTGGCCCATGGCCTGGTACAAATCCGCCAGCCGGGTCTGGATCCGCAGATTGTCGGGTTCCGCCTGCAAGAGCTTTTTCAGGAGGCTGACGGCTTCCGGCTGGCGGTTGTTTTTCAGGTGAATTTCCGCCAACTGGAGGAACAGGGGCCGGGCTTCGCTCATCACACCCTGTTGGACATAAAGGTCGGCAAGCTTTTCAAGCGGGCGGATTTCTTCGGGAGCGAGTTTGGCGATGCGTTTGTAAACGGCGATCGCTTTGGTCAGGAAACCGTCGCCCACGAATATCTGCGCCAGGCGCTCAAAATAATCAATGGCCTGAAACGTCTCGCCCTGCCGGATGTACAGCTCGCCGATGGTCATCAGGGTGACCTGATCGCGCGGCTCGTACTTCAGAATATTCTGGTATTCGGCTATGGCCTGGGCGACTTTGCCCTGGTTCAGCAGCTTCTGTGCGGTTTCGACGTGCTTGCTCTTGTTATAAGCCATGCGCGAACAGGGACAAATCTCCCCCTGGAGTCTGCCCCAGAAGTTCTCCTGGTATTGCGGCGGTCACGAAACGGCGCGCAACGCTACTTGGTTACGCTAACAGGCGGCAAAAAGCCAAGTCAACGAACGCAGAACCTCTTGTGAGCAGGCAGTTATCCCCTTTCCATCCAGGAAATTCGGCGGCGAATACACGGCGAACAGACGGAGGGTCTCCACCTCTCCTCGGGTTCATTCATCCAACGGCCAAGGTGATCTGACCCGGCAGGAGATAGTGACACCATCCCGCCCTGGACTTTGGGAAAACATGGAGGAGAACACCGCATGAACGCTGTCTCATCGCGGCCTGCTTCTCGGTAAGAAACGGGATTAGTTCTGGCAGCCACTGCCTTCCCCGCGCCCTCAAAAAATCGGCAGCGAGGTTTGCGTCGCTCCGGCGGCCCAGCAGCCGGATTCGCGTACCGGCGCGAACGAATAGCGGTGCAGCGGCGATGGACCGTGCTGCCGCAAAGCTTCGAGGTGATCTGGTGTGGCGTAACCTTTATGCCGCGCGAGGCCATATTGCGGATAGATAGCGTCCCACTCTTCCATGCGGCGATCGCGATGCGTCTTCGCGAGAATGGAAGCCGCCGCGATCGAGACGCTCCGCGCATCGCCTTTGATCAAGGACTTCTGCTCGATCAAGACATCCAGTTGCATGGCATCAATGAGCAGGTAATCGGGCAGGATCGTCAATTGCTGGAGCGCGGCGGTCATCGCCTGGCGCGACGCTTGATAGATGTTCCAGGCGTCGATGCGTTGCGCGTCAATTTCCGCCACCGCCCAGGCCAAAGCATGTTCGCGAATGCGCGCGCTGAGTTCCGTGCGCCGTTCGGCGGCAAGTTTTTTCGAATCATCGAGGCCGACAATACGCCGCTTGGGATTGAGAATCACCGCGGCGGCCACCACCGGACCAAACAGCGCGCCGCGGCCGGCTTCATCGATGCCGGCGATGCGCGTCCAGCCCAGTTGGCGCGCCGCTCGCTCGAAACGGGAAGAGCAGAGTCGGTTCATTGTTCTTGATGACCCCGATGCTGCATCGGGGGCAACCCGGCGTGATTCTAGCACGGCGCCGCGTTGCCTTCTGCGGTTGGTTTCCTTGACGATGCTCTTCCAGGCGTGACACCATACCGCGCCATCTGCGTCAACGTAGACATTCCTCTAGATTCGAAGGGAGAACTCCATGCCTCGTCGCCTGAATTTTCTTTTTCTTCGCGCAGGCTTCATTTT
>Ga0153915_10005008_pt1 | contig 12282 bp, 10 predicted proteins | sample Opewatmetagenome_2_FD_107003 | JGI IMG/M metagenome (GOLD analysis project Ga0153915, IMG submission 107003) | Freshwater wetland microbial communities from Ohio, USA - Open water 3 Core 3 Depth 3 metaG | ecosystem: Environmental > Aquatic > Freshwater > Wetlands | place: USA: Ohio, Lake Erie... | reverse complement strand
TCTCCTTCTCCACCACGCGCGGGACCACTTCCTTCACGGTGCCCTGCCAGGTCTTGCCCGGGAAGGCGTTGGAGCGGATGTGCACGGGCTGGCCCTCGCGCACCCGTCCGAGGTCGGTCTGGTCGATGTTCGCTCGCACCCGCAGATCCGAGAGATCCGCCAGCCACAGGATGGGATCGCCCGGCCGCACCAGCTCGCCCTTGCGGCGGTCCGCCCGGTACACCGTTCCCGCGAAGGGGGCCGTCACGAGCGCCGCCGACTGCTGCGCCGAGAGCTCCTCGATGCGCAGATCCAACGAGTGCACGCGGAGCGGGACCTCGCGTTCGAGGACGGCCAGCCTTCCCCTCGCGTCCGCGAGGACGGCCTCGCTCTCGGCGTTGCTCTCCGCCGTGATCGCGCCCTGCTCGAAGAGGCGGCGGTCGACCTCTGCGGTGCGCCGGGCGCGCGCCAGCGCATCGCGGGCCACGCGCAGCGAGTCCTGGGCCGCCAGGCGGTCCGAGCGCGCGGCCGCGAGCTCGGCCGACACGTCGGAGGCGTCGAGCCGGAGCAGGATCTCGCCCGGCTTCACCTGCGCCCCGGCCTCTGGCACCTCGACGATGCGCGCCTCGAGCCGTGCCCGGACCTCGAGCTCCTGCACCGGCTCCACCTTGCCGTTGGTGGTGACCGAGACCACGAGCGGGGCGCGCAGCACCTTCGCCACGCTGACGGGCCGCGCGGGGCTCCGCAGCAGGCTCCAGACCAGCGGCACCACGAGGAGCAGCACGAGGAGCCAGAGCCAGCGGCGACGGGAGGGCATGCCGGAGCTCTCTGTCCTGCTCAGCGCGCTGTCGCAGACGCTGCAGCGTCGCCCAGGATCGTGCGGGTGAGGCGTCCACGCTCGAGCTGGAGCTGCGCCCAGAGGTCGATGCGGCGCAGCCAGGCGTCGCCCGCCAGGTCGGCCTCTTGGGCGGCGCGCTCGCGCGCCGCGAGCGCATCCGCGAGACGGCCGCGCTGCGCGCGGAGGCTCAGGTCCGCGATGCGCTGCTCCTCCCGCGCCGTCCGGACGCGGCGCTCCGCGAGCGAGAGCTTCCCGTCGGCGGTCTGGAGCTGCCGTCGCAGCTCCTCCACCCGACGCTGCTTCTGCTCCAGCAGCGAGCGGTACTGGAGGCGCGCGATCTCGGCGTTCTTGGTGGCCTCGGCCACCGCGTGGTCGGTCTGGAAGCCGTCGAAGAGGGGCAGCTCGAGGTCGATCCCGACCTGCGCCTCGTCGCCGTACTCGTCGAAGCGGTGGGGGCCGTAGTTCGAGTAGCCGGCGCGCAGCCCGAGGGTCGGAAAGCGCCGCGCCTGCGCGGCGGACACGGTCTTCTGCTCCATCTTCTCCCGCAGCTCGAGCACGCGCAGCTCGGGTGACTCCGTGACCTCCCCCGGCGACGCGGCGCCGCCAGGCTCGCTCGGCGTGGGCAGGCTCTCGGCGGCGACCACCAGCGTGCCCTCGCCGCCGGGCGCACCGCCCATCGCGCTCCACAGGGCGGCGCGCGCCTCGTCGGTCTCCGACGCGCGCTCGCGCGCCTCGAGCTCCGCCTGCTCGAGATCCAGCCCCGCGCGCTCGCGCTCCACCTCGAGCACGCGGCCGGACGCGAAGAGCGAGGCGGCCTCGCGGTCGAGCCGGCGCGCGTCGTCGAGGGCCCGCTGTGCGCGCTCGGTGTCCCGCTGCAGCCGGACCAGGCCTGCGAACTGGTGCGTCACGTCGTAGGCCACCTGATCGCGATCGCGGCTCTCCTGCACCCGCGCGGCCTCCGCGGCCAGCTGCTCGCGCTCCAGGGTGCGCCAGCGACGCAGGTCGAAGAGGAGCTGGTCCACGTAGACGTTGAACCAGCCGCGATCGGAGCCGAGCGTGGCGAGACCGTAGACCTTCTCGCGGCCCTGCGCGTCGACGGCGCGCAGCTTCTCGTTGGAGCGGTTCGAGTAGCCCGCGTCGCTCGACACCGAGACCTGCGGCAGATAGGCGCCCTTCAGCTCGCCGACCGCCTCCGCGCCGCGCTCGGCCTCGAGTTGCGCGATGCGCGACTTGCGCCCGTCGACGAGCGCTCGCTTCACCGCGTCGGCCAGCGAGAGACCGTCGGCGCGCGCTCCGCGCACGAACGACAGCACGAGGACTCCGCCCAACGCGAGCACGCCGATCGTGCGTCCCACCGACGATCGCCGGTCACGCAGCTGGCCATCCATCAACGCGATAACCTCGGGCGGGAGCGAGAACCTCTCGGGTGTCGTACCGGGTGCCGTGATCTGGGCTCCGCGCTGCCGCTGCGGATGCTATCACGGCATCCCGCGGGCACCGCAAGCGGGGCCGCGGTGCCGCCGAGCGTGCTCGACGGCGCGGCCTGCGCTACACGCGGGAGACCCGTTCGGCAGCGGGAGGTGCTCCGCGGTGCGGGCCCCCGCGCCTCGAGGGGTGAACGATCGGTGAACCCCCTGCTCCAGCGAGACGGGGCTCTGGCCACCGCGCCGCCGCCGCCCCGGCGCTTCGCGGGCGCCTGTGTGGCGCTTCTCGACGCTCGCGATCCCGCCGCGTGGCAGGCGGTCGCAGGGCTCGCGCCGGTGCAGCGTCTGGTGCGAAGCCTCGAGCTCGAGGGCGTGTCCGAGATCGTGCTGCTGAGCTCCGTCGAGCGGGAGCCGTCGGCGCTCGGGATGCGACGCCCCGCCACGCGCGCACGCATCCGACGCGTCGCTCCGGGCGAGCCGATTCCCGCCGACCTGCGTCGTTCGCCCGCTCCCGGCGGCGTGCTGGCCGTGGACGCCACCTTGCTGGTGGATCGGCGGCTCCTCGGAGCGCTGCTGTGCGCCGAGCGGCCAGCGGTGGTGTCCCCGACTCCCGATCGGCCGGCGGAGCCAGCCCGCGTGCGCCTGGCCCGTCTGCACGCGAGGCAGCTCGATCTCCTCGGCGCGCCGTTGGCGCGGGCGCACGACCTGGACGCCCTCGATCCGTGCGGCCTGCCGCTCCACCAGGAGGAGATGCGCGGCCGGATGCCGATCCTGCTCCTCGACGTCTCCACACCCACGGCCGCCGCCCGGGCCGAGGCACCGCTCGTCCAGTCGACGCAGAAGCTGGTCATGGATGCGCCCGCGCGCTGGATCGATCCGCTCCCCGAGAACTGGCTCCTGCGTCGCCTCGCCCCGACCCGAGTGACGCCGGATCACGTCACTCTCGCGGCGGCGGCGATCGGCGCGGTGGCCGCCTGGCTGCTCTGGAGGGGCTGGCTCGCTGCCGCACTCCCGTTGATGCTGGGGGTGGGCTGGCTCGACGGCGTGGACGGGAAGCTCGCCCGGCTCCGCCTCGAGTTCTCGCGGCTCGGTGCCTCGGAGGCCCTGCTCGACTTTGCGGTGGAGAACGCCTGGTGGATCGCGCTCACCGTCCATCTGGCCGGGCGCTACGGTGAGGCGGCCCTGGCGGCGGGCGCGGCGCTGATCGGGGGAAATCTCGCGGACGAGATCGCCTATACCGCCGGTCACGCGCGGCTCGGCCGCGCGCTCGACCTGCTCTCGCCGGCCGATCGGTCGTTCCGGCTGGTCGCGGGCCGGCGAAACATCTACGTGTGGATCCTCTGCGCGTTCGCGATCGCGGGCTCGGCGCAGGCCGGGCTCGCGGCCTGCGGGGTCTGGGCCCTCGTGACCGCGGCCGTCCATTGGGCGCGCCTCGCGGGGCGGCTGCGCGGCGTCGCAGTCGCGGGCTCGCCCCCGTGAGGAGGCTCCACGGGCTCTGCCTCCTGCTCGGGGCTGCGCTCTTCGCGCTCCTGCTCCACGAGGTCGGCGTGGACGCCCTGCGGCGGGAGAGCGCGCATCTCGGCTGGGGCGTGCTGGCGATCGTGGCCGTCGAGGGCCTCGCCGATCTCCTCCACACCGCGGGATGGCAGCGCTGCTTTCCGAGGGGCGAGCGCCCGGGCGTGTGGCGGCTCTGGGGCCCCCAGCTCGCGGGCGCCGCCATCAACCTGGTGACGCCCACCGCAGGCCTCGCCGGCGAGGTCGTGCGGGGAAGTCTGGCCCCGCGCGCGTGCGGCAGCGACGGCGTCGTGGCCTCGCTCGCCGTGAACAAGCTCTCGGCGGCGCTGGCCGACACCGCGCTGGTGCTCGGCGGCGCTGCGGTCCTGTTGGCACACGGGCCCCTCGGCGCCGGCGCCCGCGGCGCCGTGGCCGGGGCCAGCGGGCTGCTGGCGGGCGGCGTACTGGGCTTTGGCCTGCTCCAGCGGCGCGGTCGCCTGGCGGGCTTCCTCGCCGCTCCCCCCGTGCTGGCGCAGCTCATCGGCCGGGAGCGCGCGGCGCGCTGGGTCCGGGCGGCGGCGGCGATCGACCGGCGCATCGCCGCGCTCCACACCGCGGAACGTGGAGCGCTGCGCGAGGCGGTCGCGCTGCATCTTCTCGGCAACGCGGTCGGCGCGCTCCAGATTCACCTCTTCTTCAGCGTCCTCGGACTTACCTCGTCCCTCGCGGCCGTGGGCACCGTCTTCCTGGTGGCTCGTGCGATCGACGTCCTCGCCTTCTTCGTTCCCGGGCGCCTCGGTGCCCAGGAAGGCGCGCGCATGTTCGCCATGTCGCTGGTCGGGATCGAGCCCTCCCTCGGGCTCCTCTTCTCGCTGATCCTCCGCCTGGAGCAGCTCGCCTGGGCGGGTCTCGGGTTCGCCGCCTACGGCGTCCTGCTCTGGCAGCGGCGGGCCACGGCCGGCGTCGTCGGGGTCACGCGATGAGGGTGCGCGTGCTTCCCGCGACGGGCGCAACGCTCGAGGTGGCGGGCCTCCCGGTGGCCGAGCGGACGCGACGCGCCTTCGGCCGTGCGGGGCTCGAGGGCCTCGCGGGGATCGCGCCGGATCCGGGGGGCGACCCGGCCTCGCCGCTCCTGCTCGTGGCCGGCGATGCGTGGGTCGAGCCGGCGGCGCTGCGTGCGATCGCGGGCGCGGACGCTCCCCCGGAGGCCGCCCTCGCGATCGCGGGAGCGGAGGCCGCCCCCGCGGTCCTGCGCGTTCCGCCCGGGGCGCCGCTCCCGACCGACGCGGAGGGCCTGGCCCTCCTTGCGGCGGACTTCCGCGCGCGGGGCCTCCTCTGCGAGGTGTCGGCCGGCGCCGCGCGCTGCCAGCGCGTGCGCAGCCCGGAGGAAGCGCGCTCGGCCGGCAGGGCGCTGGTGGCCGAGCTCGTGCGCGAGAGCGACGGCCTCTTCGCGCGTCACCTGGACCGCAAGCTCTCGGCCCCCCTCTCGGTCTGGCTGGTCCGCCACGGTGTCGCTCCGAACGCCGTGACCCTCCTGGCCACGGCGGTCGGTCTCGCTGGCGCGGCATGTCTCGCGTCGCCCGGTCGCGCGGCGCAGGTGCTCGGCGCGCTCCTCTTCGTCGCCTCGACGGTGCTCGACGGCTGCGACGGAGAGGTGGCTCGGCTCGCGCTGCGCAGCAGCCACTTCGGCCACACGCTCGATCTCTTCTGCGACAACCTCGTGAACGCCGCCGTCTTCCTCGCGGTCGGGATCGCCTGTCTCCGCGCGGACACCACGGGATGGCTCGTGGCGGTGGTGGGGGCCGCCCTCGCCGGCCTCGCCTTCGCCAGCGCGATGGGCTTCGCCTACGCCGGCTGGCTCGAGCGCAGCGGCCGCCTGACGTCGCTGCGCCAGGCCTACGAGCGCCTGGCAAGCCGCGACTTCGCATACCTGCTGCTCGCGCTCGCCGCAGCCGGCCGCCTGGTCTGGTTCGTCTGGGCGGCGGCGCTCGGGAGCTGGGCCTTCGGCGGGCTCCTCCTCGCGCTGCGGCTGGCGGAATGGCCGCCGTCGGCACCCGGGGAAGAGGTAGCGCCATGACGCTATCGCGTGTCGGAAGCGTGCGCTGGAGCCCGTGCGGCGAGCTCCTCCTGCTCCCGGCGAAGGGCGGCGTGGCGGGCCGCATCGAGGCGTTGATCTTCGATCTCGGCGGCACCCTCGACGCCGACGGCCGCTCCTGGGCCGAGCGTTTCCGCCAGCTTCTGGGGGAGGAGAGGCTCCCGGGTGCGGAGCCCGAGCGCATCGAGGCGGCGCTCCGGGCGGGCGAGCGCGCGCTGCGCGAGCATCCCCGGGCGGCCGAGCTCGCCCTGCCCGAGATGGTCGCGATCGAGATCGAGGCGCAGCTCGCCTGCCTCGGTGCGACCGAGCGGGATCGCGTGCGCGAGCTCGCCGACCGCTTCGCCCGCGAGACTTCCGACACTCTGCGGCGACGGCAAGCGCTCCTCGGACGCCTGGCGGCGCGGCTCCCCCTGGCCCTGGTCTCGAACGGCTGCGGCAACACGCGGCGCCTGCTGGCGGAGCACGCCCTCGAGGCCCCGTTCCGGGTCGTCGTCGACTCCTCCGAGGCGGGGCACTGGAAGCCGGACCCCCGGATCTTCGAGCCTGCGATCGCCGCGCTCGGCGCGGCACGGGAGCGCACCGCCGTGGTGGGCGATCGCCTCGATCGCGACGTCGCCGGCGCGCGAGCGGCGGGTCTGCGCGCGCTCTGGGTGACGGGAGCGGCGGTCGAGCCTGCCGGGGCGGTGGGGCCGCCGGAGGCGGATGCGACACTCCGAAGCGTGGCCGAGCTCGACCCGGAGGCGGCGGCTTGAGGGCTGGGATCCTGGCGGCGGGCCTCGGCGAGCGGCTGGCCCCGGCGTGCTCCGGCGGGCCGAAGGCCCTGGTCCGCGTGGCGGGTCGCCCGCTCCTGCATCACGCCCTGGAGGCGGTGGCGGCGGCGGGGGCTCGCGAGGCGCGGCTCGCCGTGAACGAGCGCGACGCGGAGGCCGTGGCCCGCGTGCTCGAGGCGGAGCCGCCGCCCGCCTCGGTTCACGTCACTCTCTCGTGTCGCTCGACCGCCTCCAGCCTCGAGACCTTCGCCCGCCTGGCGCCCTGGCTGGGCGAGGGCGAGCGACACGCGATCGTGGCGATGGTGGACGGCGTCTTCGCCCCGGGAGCGGTCGCCGGCTTCGGCCGGGCTGCGGCGGAGCTCGCGATGGATCCCGGGGACGGGACGCAGGGACTGATCGGCGTCACCGACCGCCAGGACGAGGACGGGCCGCTGCACGTCGCCTTCGACGCAGCCGGCCGCGTGCGGGCTCTCGGGCCGGCGGCCGTCGGGAGCCGCTTCTCCAGCGCGGGCCTCTACCTCCTGCCCCGGCGCGCCTTCGAGCTCGCGCCGGAGCCCGCCGAGGCCGCGGGCGCGCGGCTCCGCGACTTCCTGGCCGGTCTGGTCGGCGCGGGCCTGCGCCTGCGCGCACATCGCCTCGGGCCGGTGGTGGACGTGGACCGCCCGGACGACCTGGCCGAGGCCGAGCGGCTCCGGGTGTCCGGATGACACGAGCGGGCGACGCTCCGCTGCTCGTCGGCGTGGCCCGCGAGCCCGTGTACTCGCCGGGGAAGCTCGAGGCGGATCGCGCGATCCTCGAGGCCACGGCCGCCGCCTGCGAGGCGCGCGGGGCTCGCGTGCGGCTCCTCCCGCCGGACGCGCCGCTCGGGGCCTTCGCGGGTGCGGCGCTCGTCTTCGCCATGTGCCAGGGGCCGACGGCCCTCGGCGTGCTCCGCGATCTCGAGGCGGCAGGGCTCCCGCTGGTGCATCGGGCGGACGCCATCGAGGCCTGCCATCGCACACGCCTGCTGCCCCGGCTCGCGGCCGCGGGCGTGGCAAGGCCGGAGGCCCGGGCGGTGGAGACGCAGGCCCCTGCCGCCTCCGCGCTGACGTGGGCGGCGGCGCGTCGCGGCGGGGTCTGGGTGAAGCGCGGCGACGTCCACGCCACCGCACCGGACGACGTGGTGCACGCACGCGACGGCGCGACGGCCGCGGCGGCGCTGGTCCGGCTCGCCGCGCGGGGCGTTTCGCGGGCCGTGCTCGAGGCGCACGTCGAGGGGCGCACGCTCAAGTTCTACGGCGTGCGCCGCACGGACTTCTTCCGCGTCTTCGAGGCGGACGGCTGCGAGGCGGCGGCGCCGCCGGCCTGGCGGTCGCTCGCCGATCGCGCCGCCGCCGCGCTCGGCCTCGAGGTCTACGGCGGAGACCTGGTGGTGGACGCGCGCGGTCGCGCCGCCGTGGTAGACCTGAACGACTGGCCCTCCTTCGGACGCTGTCGCGAGGAAGCTGCGGCGGCCATCGCGCAGCGGCTGCTCACGCGCCTCTCGCGCGGCGGAGGAGGGGAGGAGGAGCTGCACCATGCGAGGTGAGTCGGACGGGAGCCCGCGCCGCCCGGGCCCGGGACCCGAGTCGCAGAAGCTCGTCGCCGAGGAGGCGCGATGGCTGGCTCCGGGCATCCAGCGCCTCGCGACGCTCTCGGGTGTCGCCATGCAGTCGGGGCAGGGCTGCGTGCTCCAGGATGCCGACGGCCGCAGCTACCTCGACTTCGTGGCCGGCGTCGGCGTCGCGAGCCTCGGCCACTCCCATCCGCGCTGGGCGGCCGCCATCGCGGCCCAGGCGACGCAGCTCTCGATCGGATCCTTCACCAGCGTGCCGCGCCTGGCGCTCCTCGAGCTGGTGGCGGCGATCCTCCCCGAGCCGCTGCGGCGCGTGCAGCTCTACTCCGGGGGTGCGGAGGCGGTGGAGGCGGCGCTGCGCCTGGCCAAGGCCCACACCGGGAAGTTCGAGGTGGTGGCCTTCTGGGGCGGCTTCCACGGCAAGAGCGGCGGCGTGCTGCCGCTGGTCGGCGATCCCTTCAAGCGCGGCTGGGGGCCGCTGGCGCCCGGCGCGCACCTGGTGCCCTACGCCGACTGCTACCGCTGCCCGCTGAAGCTCCGCCATCCCGCCTGCGGCCTGGCCTGCGTGGACGTGGCGCGCCAGCAGCTCCGGGCCGCCTCGCTCGGCGCCATCGCCGCGGTGCTCGTGGAGCCGATCCAGGGCACGGCGGGCAACGTGGTGCCGCCGCCCGACTGGCTGCCGGCGATCCGCGAGCTCGCGCGGGAGTTCGACGCGCTCCTCGTCGTCGACGAGATGATCACGGGCTTCGGCCGCACCGGCACGATGTTCGGCTTCGAGCCCTCCGGCGTGGTGCCGGACGTGATGACGGTGGGGAAGGGCTTCGGCGCCGGCTTCCCGGTGACGGCGGTGGTGGCGAGCGACGCCATCGCGCGGGCGGAGCCCTGGTCGAGACCCTCTTCCTCGTCTTCTTCGGTGGGCGGGAACCCCCTGGCGGCGGCGGCGGCCCTGGCCACGGTGGAGACGATCCTCGACGAGAAGCTGGTCGAGAACTCGCGCCGGGTGGGGGCGCGAATGCTCGAGCGGCTGCGGCGGATGCAGGAGCGTTTCGAGTGCGTGGGCGACGTGCGCGGCCGCGGGCTCCTCCTCGGGATGGACCTGGTGCGCGATCGCGTCACCCGGGAGCCGCTCTCCAGCGCGCTCACCGAACGGATCTACACCGCCTGCCTCGAGCGCGGGCTCCTCGCCATGACCTACGGCGCACGGGTGCGCATCAATCCGCCGCTGGTGATCCGCGAGGCCGAGGCCGACGCCGGGCTCGACATCCTGGAGTCGGTGCTCGCGGACGTCCCGGGGGAGCGCGCGTGAGCGAGCGCCTCGCCGGCGCGCTGGTGGGCTTCGGCGCGGTGGCCGAGCACGCCCACCTTCCGGCCTACCGCGGCGATTCGCGCCTCGGCCTGCGTGCGGTGGTCGAGCCCGACGCCCACCGCAGGGCGCGCGCGCGCGCGCGCCTGGGACGCGAGGTGCGGCTCTTCCCCGACCTCGGCTCGCTCCTCGCCGAGTGGCGGCCGGACTTCCTGGACGTGGCGTCACCGCCGGCGGCTCATGCCGAGACGATCGCCCGCGCAGCGGCGGCCGGCGTCCACGTCCTCGTGGAGAAGCCGCTCGCGCACACGCTCGCCGAGGCCGAGCGTGCCCTCGAGGCGACGCGCCGCGCGGGCACCGTGCTCTTCACGGTCCACAACTGGCACCACGCACCGGCCTTTCGTGCCGCGCGGGCCGCCCTCGCGGGGGGCGCGGTGGGCACGCCGCTCGAGGTGTCCTTCCTGACCGAGCGCCCCGAGCCCGCTGGCGGCGCCGCCTCCTGGCGCCTCGACCTCAAGTCGGCCGGCGGCGGCATCCTGATGGACCACGGCTGGCACCCGCTCTACCTGGCGCGCGCTCTCCTCGGCGGAGTCGATCCGCTGTCGGTGTGCGCGCGCGTGGAGCGGCGACGCTGGCGCGCTGCCTCCGTGGAGGACACCGCGGAATGTCAGATGTCCTTCCAGGGCGGGGCGCGGGCGGATCTCCGCCTCAGCTGGGCCGCGGCGCGCCGCCGCACCCGGGTCGTGCTGCGTGGGAGCGCTGGCGGACTCCGCATCGAGGACGGAGCCGTGACGTGGGTCCAGCCCGGCCGCGAGGAGCCCTGGCCCGTCGAGCCCGATGCCGCCGACGATTCCTGGCACGCGAGCTGGTTTCCGCCCGTGCTCCGGCGCTTCGCCGAGGCCCTGGCCCGGCCCGAGCGCGCGGACGAGAACCGGCGCGAGGCCGAGCTCTGCCAGCGCGCGATCGACGCGGCCTACCGCTCGAGCGCGCGGGGAGGGATGGAGGTTTCGCTCTAGCGGGCAGCCGGCCGTTCCAGGCCGCGATCTCCCGGTGGGGATCCACGCCTCAGCTCGGCCGCGGGCGGCCGCCGAGCCCGCAGACGTGCACGCCGAAGGCGAGGAGATCCGCCAGCGGCAGCAGCGCCAGGTCGAGCGGCCGGAGCCGGAGGAGGGCGCGCCGGCGCCAGAGGGCGCCCGCCTGCAGGCTCCACCAGGCGAGGGGCACGCTCCAGCCGGGGCCGCCCGCCGCCAGCCAGAGGCCGCCCAGCAGGAGGGCGGGAACACAGCCGTGTGTGATGGTCTGGCCGATGTAGCCGCCGAGCCGGGAATGCCGGGTGACGCGCGCCCAGCGGAGCTGGCGGCCGAGGATGCGCCGCCACCCCTCGTCCTCCAGCAGGTGATCGACCAGGAGGGGGCTCCAGGCGAGCCGGAAGCCCGCCTGCTCCACGTTGCGCGCGAGCTCGAAGTCGTCGGCGGCGAGATCGAGCAGGCGCTCGAAGCCGCCGGCGCGCGCCAGCGCCTCCGCCCGCACCGCGATCGCGGCGCCGAGCGCGAAGTGCAGGCCCTCCAGGCGGAGCGCCATGCAGACGCCGGGCAGGAAGTGGGTGTTGGTGACGAGCGCGTCGAGCCGGCTCGCCAGCGACGAGGCGGGGACGCTGAGGTAGGGGCAGGTCACGAGCCCGACCTCGGCATCCTTGAAGGGCTGGAGCAGCCGCGCCACGAGGTCGGTGGGCACCCGCACGTCGGCGTCGCTCAGGAGCCAGAGGTCGGCGTCCACGCCGGCCGACATCTGGATCAGGTTCGCCATCTTCCGATTGCAACCCGGCGGACCGCTGCCGATCCGCAGCGCGGCCGCGGCGTCGGGACGCGCAGCGAGCATCTCCCGGCAGATCGCGACGGCGGGATCGTCCTCGCGCGCGACCCCGAGGATCACCGGCACGCGCGCCGTCGAGCTCGCGGCGAGGAAGCTCGCGAGGGCGTCCCCGAGGCGCGCGCCGGCGCCGTGGAGGGGGCGGAGCGCCACCGCGGCTCCGGCCGGCGGGACGGCTGCAGCCTCCTCGGTCGCAGCGCAGGCGCGGTCGAGCGCGGAGAGCGCGAGCCAGCGATAGACCGCCGCCGCGACGAGCCAGCAGGCCGCCGCCAGCGCGAGCCCGAGGCCGAGCGTCATGCCGCGACCCCCCGGTGCGCGTGTCCGATCTCTCGCGTGCCCGCGAGCCGGTGACCGGCCGTCTCCAGGGCCGCCCGCACGGCGGGCGCGCAGAGCGCCTCCTCCTCTCGCCGTCCCTGCTCGGTGTCGCGCCCGGGATGTGCGAAGAGCTCCACGCGGTCGCCGCGCAGGCGGGGCAGGAGCCAGGCCAGCCGGGCGGCGTCCATCTGGCCGGTCGCCCGCAGGCCGTAGACGTGGTCCGCGCAGCCCACCCCGGCCCGTGCCAGCGCCCGGCGATGGCCCCGCGCGAGCCAGGAGAAGATCGCCGGCACGAGCTCCGCGCGCGCCGGTGCGCCCGGCTCGCGCGCCACCGCGTCCTCGTCCATCAGTCGCAGCCACGGGACCCGGTACTCGGGCAGGCAGCGCAGCAGGATCTCGAACCCCACGGGATGCATGTGCAGGTGGTGGTGCCCGTCCAGGTGATCGAGCGGGAGGCCGCTCGCCAGGTAGCGCTCGAGCTGCGCGTCGTCGACGCAGTAGACCTTGTCGGCGCCCCTGGCGATGAGCTCCGCAGCCAGCCCCTCGACCTTGTGGCCGACGAGCGCGGCCGAGACCCCGCAGCCCAGGTCGGCGGCGAGCT
>Ga0153915_10005007_pt1 | contig 12283 bp, 11 predicted proteins | sample Opewatmetagenome_2_FD_107003 | JGI IMG/M metagenome (GOLD analysis project Ga0153915, IMG submission 107003) | Freshwater wetland microbial communities from Ohio, USA - Open water 3 Core 3 Depth 3 metaG | ecosystem: Environmental > Aquatic > Freshwater > Wetlands | place: USA: Ohio, Lake Erie... | reverse complement strand
TCAATATGGTGTCTAATCGTCCTGTAATCCATCCCGAGCAACGTCGCCAATTGATTCGCGTTCCGCGGAGCCTCCCGCAAGGCTTCAATCATCTTAGCCCGAGTCGCACCGCCCCTCGTTCCAGCGATAAGCCACCCAAGTAAATACTTCACTGGGCGAGAACTCGCAGACATCCATATCACTACGCATTCATCAAGGAGGTTTAGCTACACTATTCAGACTGCGGTAATAAATGTGTCCTTCAGGCACCTGAGCCAGATTAGGTATGGAATTTGGTCAAATTCTGAAAAATGCCCTTATAGACCGCGAGACTCGTGACTGTCGTAACCGCGATTTGAGGGGGTGAAAAAGATCCAAAGAAAGACCGTAATAACTACAGCAGTGTTGGCTCTAGCAGTGTTGTCTGGAATAGCCCTGATGGCTTACGCCAACGGAGCCACGAATAACACGAACACAACGACCAACGCAACATGGAACTTCAACGATCAAAACAACAACAGCACAATGCCATTCCCTGAAGGACGCGGCGCGTTCGGGCGAGGACGCGGTGACTGCGGCTTCGGGCAGATTACCGTCAGCCAAGAGTTCAAGGACAACGTAATCAACATAAGCAAAAGCGACTCCGACGTACAACAACTATTGACCGACGGCTACAACATCGCCAATGTGAGACCCATCATCACGACAACAGTTCAAGGGAACGGCACCGTCACGACGAAAGCAACAACCGCAATAGTCACACTGATTAAGGACACAACAGGTAGAGCAACCGTATGGGTGGACGTGGAGCAGGCAAAAGTGACAAGAATAGAAATCTTGACCAGAACAGTGATTGAAAAATCATAAACGTGAACAAAAGAACATCTCTCCAAGACTGCCCACCATGTTTTTTTATCCGATCAACGTCCATGAATGACAATAGACTAAATTCTCATGATCTATAGAGACGCAGAATACTACATTCCACGCTTCTGCTTTGACGGTTACTGCGCATGGGATAAGATTAGGGACAAAATTGGGTAAGATTCTGAAAAACCGTTTAATAACTCAGTTTCGTTCGTTGAGTGATTCGGGGGTTGAAACCAAGTCTGCAAACCCATCCTCCAAAGGAACTCGCAAAGGCCTAGAAAAGCTGAAGACTCGTTCCTTTTGCGTTCATTCTCCTCTCTCTCCTTCTTCAGCCTCTCTGGACCTTTAACGAGGACCCGAGGAAACAGCAGACAACCGAAAGAGGAGACCATGAGAAGTGGACACAAATCAAAAAACCAAAACAACTCACATTTCCACCACACTCATCGTGACAATCATCGCAATCAGCCTACTAGCCGGAGGGCTTCTAGGCTACTCATTAAGCAACGTGATCGTCTCAGGAACAATCAACAAGCTTCAAAACCAACTCTCAAAACTTCAAGAGACCACACAGAACGTCACAAACCAAAACAACACGTACATCCTGGGAGAAAACGTCTCACTTTCACAGCTTTACGAACAGATCAAAAACTCCGTGGTCGTAATACGAGGAGTAATTGTTCAGTACGACATGTTCAACCGTCCATATTACACACAAGTTCAAGGATCAGGGTTCATCTACAACTACACCGGAGAAATGGTGATCATCACAAACTACCACGTCGTACAAGACACATTCAACGCAACCGTAACCTTCACTAACGGAAACGGATACGCAGCCACAGTCATAGGCTCAGACCCATACGCAGACCTCGCAGTGCTCACAGCAAATGCATCGCAAAACGAATACAAACCGCTGCAAGTCACCCGTTCATCAACACTCGAAGTCGGCGACCCCGTAATAGCCGTAGGCACACCCTACGGACTGGCAGGATCAATGATCACAGGCATAGTCAGCGCACTGGGCAGAACAATAACCGAAGACATGACAGGCGGATACCCCATAGCAGACGTCATCCAAACAAGCACTCCCATCAACCCTGGAAACTCAGGCGGACCACTCCTCGACTACCAAGGCCAAGTTGTTGGAATAACCACAGCCATCGTCAGCAACTCACAGGGATTAGGCTTCGCCATCCCATCCAACACAATACTACGAGAGATCACATCACTCGTCACGACAGGATCCTACAGTCAGCATCCTTCACTCGGAGCGACAGGAATAGACATGACATACGAAATCGCACAAGCAATGAACACCAACGTGACCTACGGATGGCTAATCGCAACCGCTCCAAGTCAAACCGGCCTACAAGGCGGAACAAGCCAAAAAGTCATCGCAGGAAGCGTAGTGACAATCGGCGGCGACATTGTAGTAGGCATAAACGGGACAAGAATCACGAATTTGGATGATCTCTCAACGTACCTTGAAGAACACGCTTCACCAGGTCAAACAGTGAACTTGACAGTGATTCGAAACAACCAAACAATGAACATCACGGTTGAACTAAGAACAAGACTCCAACCAAGCACATCGTAAATGCCAAATCCCACAACAAGTCAGAAGCAATAAATAGTCTGTCTTGTTGTCTTCGGATGGAATAAGGCTGCCCTTTATGGAGAAATACACCCTCATAGTCACAGAGAAGCCTACTGCAGCTGAGCGCGTTGCCGAAGCGCTGGATTTGAAAGGCAGACCGGTGAAAGCCGAGAAACGTGGTGTGCCTTACTTTTTGGCGGAAAGGGACAGACCGCTTGTTGTTGTTCCTGCTCTAGGTCACCTGTACACGGTTGTTCAAGCGAGTGGCAGAAGAAGTCAGTATCCTGTTTTTGACTTCAAGTGGGTTCCAAGAAACTTGGCTGAGAGGAATGCAAAGCATGTGGAAGCATGGGTTGCGACTATCTCGAGACTTGCAGAAGGCGCAGACAAGTTCATCGATGCGTGTGACTATGATGTCGAAGGCGCCCTAATCGGGTACACCATTCTGAAGTTTGCGTGCGGAAACAAAGATGACATCGCCACAAGAATGAAATACTCAACACTGACCAAAGACGAACTGGAAAAATCCTACGCTGAGCAAATGCCTCACCTCGACTTCGGCATGATCCAAGCGGGCAAAACAAGACATGAAGTCGATTGGCTTTACGGCATCAACCTATCCCGCGGACTAACCAACTCAGCCAAAAGCCATATGGGAGGATACAACCCACTCAGCACAGGACGCGTGCAGGGACCAACGCTCAAATTCTTAGTAGTTCGCGAACGCGCAATCAAGAAATTTGCGCCTACACCGTATTGGAGCATCCTCGCCGAAATCGACATCAATGGCAAGAAATGCATTGTGGGCTATCAACAGAAAGTCATCAAGACGAAAACTGACGCCGACATGGTCGTCCAAGCCTGCCAAGGAAAAACTGGCACAATAGAAAGGGTCGAGCAGGAAACATCGCAAGTTTTGCCTGCATTTCCCTTCGACTTAGGCTCTCTACAGAGCGAAGCGTACAACATCTTTGGCTACACGCCACGACAAACAGGCGACATCGCCGAACGCCTATACCTAGACGCATTAATCTCATACCCAAGGACCAGCAGCCAAAGACTCCCACCAACGATCAACTACAAGGCAATATTACGTGGCTTGGGCCACGAAGCCGCGTACCAAAGGCACGCAACCGAACTGCTCCACAAAAATAATCCAGCACCCAGACAAGGACCCAAGGATGACCCTGCGCATCCCGCGATTTATCCGACAGGAAATCGACCACTGAGACCGCTCACCCAGAGCGAACACAGAATCCGCGACCTGATCATAAGACGGTTCATGGCGGCGTTCGGCGAACCAGCAATAAAAGAGAACACTAGGGCAGACATCAACGTCAACGGTTATCACTTTCACATGCAAGGAAGAAAAATCCTCAAAGAAGGCTGGATAAATCTCTACGAACCCTACGAGCACACTGACGAAGTCGTGCTCCCGCCAATAAAAGAAGGACAAACCATTCAAATGAACCGAGTCCTGAGAGAGGACAAGTTCACCAAGCCGCCGCCAAGGTACAACCCGAGCAGCCTACTGAAACGCATGGAAAAAGAAGGAATAGGCACCAAAGCCACGAGAGCCGACACGATTGAAACACTCTACAAAAGAAAATACATAATCGGCAGAAGCATCACGGTGACCGACTTAGGGTGCATTGTCACACAAGTTCTGCACAACCACGCACCGGCAGTCATATCAATCAGACTCACACGCGACCTCGAAGAGAAAATGGAACACATCCAAAACGGCACCCAAAAACCAGAGAACGTGCTAGTTGAAACTATTGAACGTCTAAAACCTATCCTAACCGAACTCAAGAGTAAGGAATCAACCATAGGAGAAACACTCAGCAACGCCCTCAGACAAATTCGCGTCCAAGAACGTACAATTGGTCCATGCCCAACATGCCACAGTGGCAAGCTCATGATCCTCCGCTCAAAACAAACAGGAAAACGCTTCATCGGATGCACCAACTACTTCAAAAGCACATGCAGAGCCTCGTTTCCACTGCCACAACAAGGCATCGTAAAGCCTACTGGAAGACCGTGCAAGAAATGTGGATGGCCACTACTCCTCGTTCACATCAACGGAAGACACCCGTGGAACCTATGCTTCAATCCAGACTGCTCAAGAAACATGCTTCGAAAAGGAATGTTTAAATCGTAAAGTAAAGAATCCCTTAACTGGCATAAGCATCGTAGACGTGGAAAGAACCATGGCAAAGATTGGAAGACGCTTTGAATCATTGAGCTTCAGAATCAGACGACTGTACAGAAGAATAGTAACTGCAAAGCCATCAGTTTTTGTCATCGCCGCAATCATTGCTGGCCTCTCCATCTTCTTCCTCGGCGGAGGGGTGTACGACATCTTGGAAAAACCCTTAATTGCAATACCGTTGGGCACACAGATACTGTTCTTTTATCCAGGAACCATCAACGAACAAACGATACTTGACAGTGCGTTCGCAATGGTAACCTACTTCTTCGGCCTCCTCGGGCTTCTTCTCATGTACCAAAGCACCAAGTACGCTTACAGACCACGCCAAGCGTACATGCTGCTGTTAATCGGCGTAGCCTTCCTCGTAATCGCTTATTTCAGTATAGAGAACCTCATCGTGGAAAAATTGACCACTAGCACATCTGGCGGCTAGTGCTCTCCTTTCAATTCACCAGCAACTTTCCGTCTTTCATAAGCAGTTTCTTGTCAACTGCAACTGTTGGCTTGAACAAGATTCCGTCCAGATGGATGTTGCTCTTCGTGTGACCGCCCTGAAACGACGTGTTGTCACCCACCGCTATGTGAACAGTGCCAAGCACCTTCTCATCCTCCAAAACATTTCCAATGATACGAGCCTTGCCATTAGTGCCGATGCCCAGCTCTGCAATGTTATATGCGTTTTTGTCCGAGGCCTCAAGAATCTTCAGCAACTGCGCGGCGTCTGGACCCTCAAACTTCGTTGCCCAGCCGTCTTTAACCGTGACTCGAAGAGGACGAGTAATAGACAGATGAAGCGCCGTGTCCACAAGACTGTCAATCACAAATACTCCATCAGTTGTTCCTTCAACAGGCGCCAAACAGACCTCTCCTGCAGGGAGGTTTCCCCAATCGCCACGCTGATGATACAAGCCTGTGTCTTCCATAGCCGGGCGGCCTTCAATACTCATCTTGAGGGCAGTTCCCGAGGGAGTTGTAATGCTAACGTTCTTCGCTGATTTTATCCTCGTTCCGACTTTCTTGGTTAAGGCGGCAACCTCTTTGTAGTCTGCGGTTAGTCCTCCAACGCTCATCATGTGTTCAGTTATTGTAGGCATGCTCGCAATTCTGGCGCCTTTATTTGTTGCCGCTCGTCGTGCATCTGTGTGAGAAAGAGACATCGTAGTCGGCAGAAGCAGAACATCCCCGGCTTTCATGGCTTCGGCCACTGGTACAGGCGGTTCCGCTGCGTGTTGTTTCGTAGGCTCCATAATAGTTGTGACTGTCTTGGCACCCAAATATGCAGCAGCGTAGGTGAAGGCTTCTGCTAGTTTGACCATCTTGCTGTCCGTTACAACAACAACGGTTTCCTCGGGCTTCAGCTTCATGCAGGTTTCAACAGCTATTCTGGCGCCTTTCATGATTGCCATGTTCTCGAACAAGTTCGAAACATCTCCAATTTTACCAAGGTGTTTTCTTGATGCGGATTACGTATGCAACGAGGTTGGTTAAAAGATGTGTGGGCAGAGTAATAACCAATATTAGAGCGATTGTAAGCAGCGGCGGCGGTGAGGCAAGAGCAGAAAACAAGACGGCTCCGACAACAAAGTCAAGCTGATCCGCAACAGGCAAAGACGAACCCTCTTTCAGACCAATGCGGCGCTTAACAAACGAGTGAACCAAATCGCCTGCTAACGCGCCAAACGAAATCAGAAAACCCAACAAAACGCTGAAGTCATAAGGCGGCGAAAAAACAGACGGCGCTATTGACTGTAGCACCACGGTCTGAGCCGCGCCGGTCAGCGTGCCTGCAATGACTCCCGCAACGAACCCTCGAACCGTCTTGTGTGAACCAAAAATCGGCTTTCCATCCCACAGCTTTCTGTCACCATCAATCGCAAGGCCACCGCCAAAAAGAACAGGAATTGCGTTTGCAGCATAGGCCGGAAAGATGAAGAACAACGCATATGCAACTTCGTAAATCCAGGACACCATGTCCGATTCCAGCACACTTTAGCCGAATGACAGGATATAAGTTAATGGCAATCGCAGATGCCGTTTTCCTCGATCGAGAAGTAACAGTTGTGCCGTCCAGCTTTTCCCGCATGTTTTTCGAGGACGGCTTTCACCATGCTTCTGCGGTCAGCCGGTCTCAGACTAAGCACGGTGTCGGACCAAAAGAGTAAGACTCTTGTGCCCACTGGCTCAACGAAGGCAAAGTCTTTCACGAAAACGTTACGAACCTGACTCGTGATAAGCACAGCGATTTTTCGTATTCGAGCCAACTGTGCGACGTCTGCAAGTTGGTTTCCAAGTTCCCTGTTGAGTTTGAACGTTTTTTCCTTTGATTCATCTAGTTCGGCACGATATAGTGACGTAACAGTGTCCACGACGACTAAACAAATCTGAGGAGTCAAGTACGTGTCCAAACGGTCGACGGCCAAAGCTTGTTCTTGAAAAGTTGTCGGCTTGACTAGTGTTATCTGTGGAGCCACCTCGTTGAGGTCATGGACGGCAATCTGTGCCAACCGATTGGGGGAAAAGGTCCCATCCGAATCAACAAAGATGACTTTACAGCCCAAGCGAACCGCGTTCACTGCACATTGAATTGCCAAACTGGTCTTTCCAGTTTCAGCCTCACCGTACACAAGTGTAACGTCGCCTGGGTGCAACCCTCCGTCCAGGAGTTTGTCAAGTGAGCCACAGCCTGTTGGGATCATCCGGATCATGTGCAGTAAGCCCTTCTCATCGCTCGAGAACAATTGAGCGTCAAGGTTAATAGTTTTCGTGCTCTAATCCATACCCTGATTCTGAATGGAAGCCAAGATAGCTGTTGCCACAGTGTCGGGAAAAGCCTACTACCTACTCGTGAAGGCGTTGAAAGAGAGAAAAATTGATTTTCTGAGCTTGACGCCTTTCGAAAATGTGCCCTTAAACGTGAAAGTCGTCATCACAACAGAAACTGAACGAAAACACATCAAACACCCAAGCACCGTAGTCTATCAGGAAAGTGCGGATCCCTCAGCAGTCGTGGACGAAGCAATCAAGTTGATCGAAGGTAAGACGGCGTTTGAAACTCTGGTTGTGGGCATTGACCCTGGAAAAACCTTCGGATTAGCCGTGCTGAACGACGGCAAGGTCACAAAAACTTTTACCTGTTCAAGTGAAGATGAAGCAGTGAAAACGGTGACGGCCATATTCAGACAGGAGAGAGGATCTGCAGTACGTGTTCTCAAAATTGGCAGTTCACCCTCCTCCTATGCAGGCAACTTGCTTTCTCTGTTTGATGACGTGTTGCCAAAAGGCGTGGCAATAGAAGTTGTGCAGGAAGCCGGAACAACACACTTCAGCGGTCAGACCGCGCACAAGCGAAGATTAAAACACGTGATGGCCGCAATCAAAATAGCAGAACGACACGGACAAATCTACAAGAGAAAAGGAGCGTTAACAACATAGTAAAACGCGTGATCGAGAAAGGAAAAACACTACTCGTCGACGGCCCGGCATCAGTGACTCTGCTGTCAGGCGAAACTGAAATCCTAGGAGCCGATTTCAAAGCGTCTTCAAAGATGGTCATACGCGAAGGAAAGCGAGTTCCATTTCTGGTCAGGGAAAAAGCCGAGTTCGAGCTACTGCTAGGCGAAAAGGGGGTAGCAAATGAATTTGAAACCACCACGATTCCTCAATCGTGGGAAAACGCAGTCAATATGGTCTTGAATGAGAAGAAAGAGCCGACAGTCGTCATGATCGTGGGTGGCATCGACTCGGGCAAAACAAGTTTCTGCGTCTATCTCGCCAACAAAGCGTTAAAGATGAAGCGAAAAGTGACAATAATCGATGCTGACCTGGGACAGGCTGACGTTGGACCACCATCCACAATCGGCTCTTGTCGCATAACGAAACCCATAAGAGATCCGTTTCAGATGAACGCCGAAAACATATGCTTCATCGGTGTGACCAGTCCCAGCAGCGCATCAACAAAAGTACTCGAAGCGATCGCAAGAATGAAAGAGAAAGCCCTCAAGCGCCCCGTAGACATTCTGATGATCAACACCGACGGTTGGATTGAAGGCGAAGACGCCGTCCGGCACAAGCTTTCTTTAATCAAACAGGTGAAACCAGATGTCCTGATCGGCATACAGCAGGAGAACGAACTGACTTTCCTGTTGGGCGCTGCCATTGAAACTCAAAAGCTGCCCATCGAATCGTCTCCAGCCGTGCGCAAGCGAGACCGAGAAGAACGCAAGCTGCTGCGAGAAATCGGATACAAGAAATACCTGAAAGGCGCCGCGGTTGAGTCGTTTCCAATCAGCTGGGTCAAGGTCTCAGGGTTGCCTCTCGGAAACGGAGCACCACCAGTACGGGAAAGAGTGGCCAAAATCGTCGAGCAAATTGGCACTACGCCCATGTATATGGAAGAGACACCAGACAGTGTTTTCATCGTTCTAGGCAAGGAGCAGTGGGCCGATGAAGAAATCGCCAGAAGTATAGGTGAAACCCTGAACAAGAAAGTGAAGATCGTGTGGCAAGGAGATGAAGAAGGCCTACTCGTAGCTCTACATGACAAGGACGAAAACTTTCTCAGCTTAGGTATTCTTGAGCAGATTGATTATGAACGTCGAGTCTTCAAGGTATACACTCGAGTTAAGAAAGACGTGGCATCAATGCACGTGGGGCAAATAAAGGTTGACAAATCAGGTAAAGAACTCGGTCAGAGTGAAGCTTTCTCAGACTACCTTTAGTGCCCAGTAGAGCTGCGTGTCAGTACGTGATTGCCGTTCTGAGAATGGCTTTCGCCTTATTCCCGCATACCACACAATTTCCTTCAGCCTTCTGCTCCGAATCTTCTGGAGTGCCCAGAATGCTGGCCTCCGTGTCTTGTTCAATCTTGTGTCCGCACTCATCATTGCCGCACCAGGCAACTTCAACGATGCCTGCCCTGTTCTTCAACAAACGTCTGGCTTCCTCAAGACCGTCAGCCCGGTGAACGTGCTCGTTCATCCATTCCCAAGCTTTTTCCCTCATATCGCCCATTATGTTCTTGAGAATTTTCTTCACTGTTGCGACAACATCTATCAATTTGCACGTTTGCTTTTCCAGAGTGTCCCGACGTGCAACTGTGACGGCTTCTTGTTTCAGATCCCGCGGGCCAATCTCTATTCTAACGGGAACGCCGCGCAATTCCCAGTAGAAGTATTTTGAACCAGGCGTCAAGTCCGCTCTCCGATCAACCTCTACTGACACGTCTGCTGCCTTCAACTGGTTCGACACGGCACTGCAGGCTTCATCTATTTGGCTTTCCATTCCTCCGTACGGAATCGGTATTATCACCACTTGAGTTGGAGCGACATCTGGGGGCAGCACTGCTCCGTTGTCGTCACCGTGAGCTGCAAGCATCGCGACGAGAGGTCTGCCTGAGAGTCCATAGCATGTCTGCCAAACGTGCTCTCGTGTGCCTCGTTCAGTTTCGTAACTCACATCGAAGGCCTTTGAGAAGTTCTGCCCCAGATTATGAACGGTTCCAACCTGGATGGCTCTACCGTCTGGGGCCACGTAGTCGAAGGCAATCGTGTACATCGCGCCTGCAAACTTGTCCCATTCAGGGCGCCTGGATATCTTGTAGGGCACGCCGATGGTGTCGAAGAATCTCTTGTATATTTCAACTGCTTCCCTGACTTGGGTCTCGGCTTCTTTGGCTGTCGCGTGGGCTGTGTGGGCTTCTTTGAAGTTGTCGACTTCGCGCATCCGTATCAGCGGACGGGTTGCTTTTGTCTCATATCTGAAGATGTTCACTATCTGATACAGCTTAACCGGTAGATCTGCGTGGCTGCGAATCCACAGTTTCAACATAGGTGCAATGGCGGTCTCGCTTGTTGGTCTCAATGCGTAATTGATTTCGAGGGGTGTCAAGCCGCCTCTTGTGACCCAGAACATCTCGGTTTCAAGTCTTTTGATGTGTTCAGATTCCTTCTTGATCGAAGTCTCGGGTATGAGAAGAGGAAACAGCATTTCATTGTGCCCGGCCTTGTCGAGCAGATTACGCGTGATTCTGAGGAGGCTCTGGCGAATTTTGAAGCCGTAGGGTCTCCAAACCGCCATACCTTTCACGGGATAGCGGTAATCCATTATCTCGGCTTCCATCAAAACGTGCCGAAACCACTTGCCGAAGTGGCGGGTCACCCGCTCTTTTTTGATTGTGGGCATTGTTCTCCCAACGTTACCTGCATTTTGTACGCACTATTTGTCGTGCTTTGATATTTAGATGTTGCAGAACTCGTGCCAAGGCATACGATTGATAAGACGGTGGTCTTTCACTCTGGTGTGACGTCCAGAAGACTTTTACCTCAGATTCATGCAGTTGTGTGTCCGTGGCGGGTGAGTGGGCTCATCTCCATCCGTTCCGCCAATACAAACCCCGGAGTGTGAGGTGAAAACAATAAAATGGATACTCGAGACGTTAGTCTAACGGCGCTATTTGCAGGCTTGTATGCCGTGCTCGTCATTGTTTTGGCTCCAGTTTCATTTGGTCCAGTGCAGCTGCGCGTGGCTGATGTGTTGATTCCCTTAGCCGCATTGTTCGGTTGGCCAGTTGTTGCAGGAGTGACAATAGGCGCGTTCGTTGGCAACGCGTACTATGCGCTAGGTCCGATGGACATGGTCTTCGGGCCAATTGCAAACCTCATCGCCGCGGCTCTGATACTTCAGCTCAGAAACAAGCGCTTGCTCGCATGCCTCGTGGGCGCGTTGCCAATAGGCGTCATCGTTGGAGGTGGATACTTGTGGATGTACTTTCAACCCCCAGATATCTTCGGACTAACACTACCAGCATGGATAGCGATGATGATAAGCATAACGATAAGCAGCTTTATCGCAATCACAATTGTAGGATACGCTTTGCTCATCGCGCTTAGCAGACCAAGCATCACTGAACCGTTGAAGGCTCGCGGACTAAAGGTACTGCAATCATAGCGCAGACTGCATACCAAGTAGAAGAAGGCATAAGGGACTTGCGCCGTCTTCTTCCGAAATTAGTTTCCAGCAGCTCCACTATGCAGGTTGGTGATGACACCGGGCAGTTTGTTACCACCACGCGTACAGTTCGCATGCACCAGAAATCCGAGACGTCACATGAATCTTTCCAGTCTTGTCAATCCTATTATTTCATTAAAATCTAACCCCAACGCGTCTAACACCTGGTCAAACGTTGATTGCAGGTAGCTAACGTATTTGTCCACATCGATTTCGCTGTTAGACGCCAGCTGAACAGGCTTCACATGCGGCGGCTTCACTACCTTCACGAAGCTAATCAGATCGCCAGCCTTCAACTCGTAGCCCTTTTCCTTCAGAATGTTGGCTGCTCTCACGTGCTGCGGTGTGGTTTTCGTGTAGTGTTCGGGCGCTTCGCCTAAGACAACGTTGAAGGCCAAGTCGTCGGTCCTTTTCCATTCTCGGCGTTTTAAGCGCAGATAGCTGTCTCGGATAATGTTACGAATTTCCTTCTTGGTGTCCTCGAACTCGACTGGCGATTTCACCTGACTGAGGCGCGTCTTCATAACGTCAAATGCTTCTTTGATGAAAGGCGGAATGTGCTTCTTCTTGCCCGTCATTCCTTTGACGTCAACTGCGCCGTCGACTGTAACGCC
>Ga0153915_10005006_pt1 | contig 12286 bp, 10 predicted proteins | sample Opewatmetagenome_2_FD_107003 | JGI IMG/M metagenome (GOLD analysis project Ga0153915, IMG submission 107003) | Freshwater wetland microbial communities from Ohio, USA - Open water 3 Core 3 Depth 3 metaG | ecosystem: Environmental > Aquatic > Freshwater > Wetlands | place: USA: Ohio, Lake Erie... | reverse complement strand
TCCCGGAAATGGAGGCCTTGACCATGGCCTATAAAGCGGTCCAGGCCGGAGCGGCCGGTGTCGATATGGGACGGAATATCTTTCAGTCTGAAGCGCCCGTGGCCATGATCCAGGCCGTCAGGGCCGTTGTCCACAGGAATGAAACGCCGGCCAAGGCCTATGAACTTTATCAGACTCTCAGAAGCCAAGAATAGGCCGGAAAGCTTGTTCAACGAAGGAATTAGCGTGCCTCATCCATCCCGATCATAAAAATGAAAGTTTCCATTTGGCATAACAACCAAGATATCAGAATCGAAGAAATCCCGACGCCCAAGCCCGGCCCCGGAGAGATGCTTGTCAAAGTCCATTCCTGCGGGATTTGTGGAAGCGATATCGTTGAATGGTACAGGCTTCCCAGGGCGCCCCTCGTCCAGGGGCACGAAATCGGCGCGGAGGTCGTTGAAGTCGGGGCGGCCGTTAAGAATTATCGGCCCGGCGACCGGGTGATGATCGCCCCTAAGGTGCCCTGCTTGAGCTGCCGTTATTGCCGAGACGGGCACTACCCCGCCTGCTCGAATGTCAAAGAACGGCTGCCCGGCGGTTTCGCCGAATATATCCTCGTCCCGGAGGTCCTCCTGGAAAAAGGGACTTATCGGCTGCCGGACAGTATCAGCTATGATCAGAGCACCTTCATCGAGCCCCTGGCCTGCGTGGTCGGAGCTCAACGTCTGGCGGGAACGAAGGAGGGCCAGACGATCCTGGTGATGGGATGCGGGATGTCCGGACTCCTGCATGTGAAGCTGGCTAAAACGAAAAAGTGCACGATCATCGCCTCGGATGTCAACAAGAAGAGGCTTGAATTCGCGACAAAGATCGGGGCGGATAGGGTTATCGACGCGTCCGAAAACGTCCCCGAGCTCCTGACGGCAGAAATCGGCAGGAAGGCGGATGTCGTGGTCCTCTGCACTTCGGCTCTGTCCGCGATCGATCAAGCTTGGAAATGCGTGGATAAGGGCGGCTGCATCGTCTTCTTCGCCGTTCCCGGGCCCGAAAAACAAGTGGTCCTGCCGATCCATGATTTTTGGACAAAAGAGATCAAGATTCTCACATCCTATTACTGCGGGCCTCCCGATATCAGACAGGCCCTCAGGCTTTTAGAAGCGGGAATGATCGAAGTCGATGACATGATCACCCATCGGCTTCCCCTCAAAGATATAGAAAAAGGCTTTCGGCTGGTGATCGAAGGCCAAGAATCCATCAAGGTCATCATCCGCCCCCATGAAGATTGAAAAGGCGAGAATCTTTCTTGGAGGCTCCGCCTGGAGGGCCGAATGAGATTGTGGCATATCGGGCTGACGTCCCGTTCTGAAAAGAATTCCGACAAATTTTTCGGGGAGCTGTTAGGGCTGAAAAAGCTGGAGCCTAAAACGCTCCCCGCGCCGTTGTCTCAAGCTATTTTCAACGTGAATACCGAGCTTAAAGTCATCAACTATACGAGCGATCAAGCCTGTTTCGAAATTTTCATCGGCGCCCCCGAGAAAAGCAGCGTCCGGCCCGTCGAACATGTCTGCCTGGACGTGGACGACCTGGCGGCGTTTCTTCAAAAATGCCGCCGCTTGAATGTCAATGTCCTTCAGGTTCCTAAACGAGATTCCCTGCTGACATTCATCAGCGATGACGACGGCAATCTCTTCGAGATCAAAGGAAGAAAATAACTAAACCCGGCTGGCCGCCTATTCGAAGACGAGAATTTCGACACGTCTATTCTGGGCGCGTCCTTCCTTCGAAGTATTGTCGGCGACCGGAGCCGAGCTGCCAAAACTGACCACCTGCATCCGGTGGAGAGGGACATGATGCTGTTTATACAGGTAGTCCATGGCGGCCTCGGCCCTCTGCTTCCCTAAAAGCAGATTCCAGGCCTCCGGCCCTGTGTTGTCCGTATGCCCCTGGATCTCGAGATAGACGCCCCGGTCTTCGGCGATCAGCGCCTGGACGAACTTATCCAAGGTCGCTTTGGCCTCAGGGCTGAGCTCGAAGCTGTCGACCTTAAACTTCGACTCATTGTTCTTCAGGATCTCTTTTGCAATCAGCTTTCCCTGGGCGAATTTTCTGACCTCTTCGATCTTGCCGTCAACGGCCTTGAACTGCGAATCGTGCTGGCTGATGAGAGTGCCGATCGAGGCCAGCCGCTCATCATGCTCTTTAATCCTCTTCTGATTTTCTTCGACCGATGTCTCCACGCCTTCGACCTTTTTGTCCAAAGCCGCAATCTCTGTCTGGACCAGTTTCTTCGTGGCGCAGCCTGTGAAGGAGATTAGCCCGATGAGGAGGACGGCCCCGGCGAAAAAGGCTAGTTTGTTTTTTTTCATGTTAGCCTCCATGATGATTGGATTGACGATACGTCTTAATTATCTATTATACCCTATTCATCACCTCCTTGCCTAGTGGCCCGTCTCCAAAGATTCCTTTTCCGGCCTAATAGCCGGCCCGAGTCCTGACCTGGTATTTTTTGTTCGGGGTGACGACTCGGATTTTTCGGTACTCATTCTTAGAGTCTTTGTAGGATGTATATCCGATCATATACTGATGCCCCAGCTCCCTTTTGACCTCTTCGAAAGCGGCGTTCATATCCTCGGCCTGGTTGATAAAAAAGGCCTTGCCTCCGGTCGCTTGGGAGAATTTTTCAAGAGTGGCGATGATTCCGGTCGAGGTCAGAGTCGGATGGCGTTTATACGTCTTTAGGAATTGTTCGCTGAGCGGAATTTTGTATCCGATGGTATAGAGCGGCACGTCGACCCGCCGGGCGATTTCGACGGCTTGGTCGGGAGAGGTGCGGCTGTCATTCTCTATGCCGTCCGTAATCAGAAGAAGCGCCCTTTTATCATTCTTCCCTTTATCGGCGAATTCAGGGGACACGGCCACGGCGTCATTCAGGGCGGTCTGCCCGAAGGCCTCGGTCTTGTCCAGCTCGGCCAGAAATAGGCTTTTATCGGTGGAGAACTTGGCCGCCACCTCCACTTCGCCGTCGGCGAAAATCAAGAGAGAGACTTCGTCCCGGGGGCTGAGAAACGAGGTGACCAGGCGCTTGAGGGCTTCCTTGCTTTCTTTGAGCTTGTCCTGAAGGGCCATGCTCCCGCTGACATCGAGGAGGACGGTCAGGCTCAGGGGCGCCGCGAAGTCGTGCTTGAAATACGTGATGTCCTGCTTTTTGTCATTTTCATAGACCGTGAAATCCTTCTCCGTCAGGTCGTTGACATACCGTCCTTTCCTGTCCTGGACCGTGACGGCGATGGAAATGGCGTTGACCGAAAGGTTATAGCTCAAGCCTTCTTTTTTTTCCTGAAGAATTGCCGGCTGGAACGTCGCTCCGAAGATGAGCGCGAAAAGGAAAAAGAAAAGGACGTTCCGCTTTGGTTTCATGGCAATTCTTAGGAAACAGCTCTAAAGATATTTATAGCACACGAAAAACGAAGATTCAATGAAATCCGAACATCCCGCGTGGAGGACCGGTTTTTTTTGATCTATAAATCCAGGTTCATCTTTCTCAGCAGGTCGCTATATCTCGGGTCCGAACGAATGCTGTCCAGGAACGGGTCGACTTTGATTAAATAAACACTCGGCCCGCGCTCCGCATAGGACCGGTACAGCCAATTGAAGCCTTGATCGGCGTCCCCGATGGAAAAATAAAGCCGGGCAATATCATAAGCGGGGATAATTTCCCTTTTCGATTTCTCGATGAGCTCATCGATAATTTTCTGGGCTTCGGCTCTTCTCCCCGTCTTGGCATAGACGATCCCCAAGCCGGCCAGCCCATCGATTTTTTGAAATATCTCGAGGGCTTGATCATACAAAGATTTAAGGCAGTAAGCGCTTCCCAAATAGGTTAAAGCACCGCTTGTCTCGGGAAATTTCTCGATGGCTTTTTTCAACGTCTCGATCGCCGGATCATACTGCCGGGCATAAAGGTACGTCAGCCCGACATCCAACTGAGCTCTTGCGGAAAGAGGATCGAGGTTGCGCGCCAACTCTATCTCGGATAGGGCCTGATCAAAACGTCCTTTGCTCAACCGCACAAACGCATAAAAGGCATACGGGGGCGCGTAGCCCGGGTTGAGCTCAATCGCCCTTTGGAATTCCATCTCGGCGGCCAGCCAGTTATATTCGAAGAAAAATCTGACGGAGCCCAGCGAACAGTGAGCTTCGGCCAGGGTGTCGTCGAACTGGAGCGCTTGCAACGAGCTATTCAAAGCCTTTGTGTAGCAGTCTTTAGACGGCAGGAGTCCGTCGCTGGCCAGGACGAAGTACGAGTCGGCGATTCCCGTATAGGCCAGGGCATAGCCCGAATCCTCTCGGATGGCCGATTCGAAAAACTCGATAGCCTTCATCAAATTATCTTTGCCCCCTTTGCCCGACAAGACTCGGCCCTGGAGGTACTGCGAATAGGCTTTGACATTATCCGTCGGCCTTTTGGCCAGCTCCCTTTTTTCTCCCTCCAGAGGCTTGATCTTCAAAGCCCTGACGATCTTTTGGACGATATCATCCTGAACGGCGAAGATGTCGTCCAAGGGGCGGTCATACTTGTCTGACCAGATTTGGGAGGCGTCCTCGACTCTGGTGAGCTTGGCCGTAAGCCGCAGCTTGTTTCCGAGCACCTCGACGGTCGCCCCGAGGACATGTTTCACGCCGAGCTCGCGGCCGACTTCCCCGACACCCAGGTTTGTTCCCTCGAAAAGGAAGGAGGACCCCCTGGCCGGCACCCAGAGTCCCCTGATATTGGACAAAGCGTTAATGAGCGAATCCGGGATGCCTTGGCAAAGGTATTCATGGTCTTTTGCCGGGCTCAAGTCTTCAAACGGAAGCACGGCGACCGAGGGCTTGTCGGTTTTGGCCGGCGCGACTCCTTTCCGGGAAATGACGAACTGGAAGACGAGAGCTGCCAAGATGACCACGGCCACGACGATCAAGCCGGGGACGAGGATTTGCTTTAAGTTGAATCTAGCTTTGACCTCTTTTGTCGGACGGGCCATCTTCTCCGTCACGACCCGTTCTGTCGCCGGCGGGACTTTTTCGATTTTCTCCAGTTCTTCGCGGACTTCGATCGCATTTTGATAGCGTCTGGTTTTGTCTCTTTCCAGGCATTTGAGGATGATATCGCTCAAGGCATCGGGGACATTGGGGTTGAATTTTTTCGGATCCTTGGCGATCTCGCCCTTATGCTTTATGGCGATGCCGAGGGCCGTTTCGCCTTCAAACGGCACGCGGCCCGTCACCATCTCATACAGGACGACCCCCAGCGAATAAATATCGGAAAGATGATCAACATCTCTGCCCTCCGCCTGTTCCGGGGACACATACTCCGGCGTCCCGATCCAGGCCCGATGGCTCGTGATTCCTTTCTCCAGGACCGATCGGGCGATCCCCAGATCCATGATCTTGGCGTTCCCACCCTTTTCGATCATGATGTTTTGCGGCTTCAGATCCCGATGGATAATCCCCAGGCTGTGGGCTTCGGCCAGGCCGTCGGATATTTGTTTTCCGACACTGAGGACCGTGGCGACGCTCAGCGTCCCCAAAGTTTGGATCATCGTCTTGAGATTTTTGCCCGAGACGTATTCCATGGTGATGAAGTGAGTGCCCTGGGCTTCGCCCAGGTCGAACACCGCGCAGACATTCTTGTGCTTGACCTTGTGGGCCAGACGGAGCTCGTTGCCGAATCTGTCGATGGCCTCGGGGCCGGACACGGATTCCGGGTTTAAGAGCTTCAGGGCGATCGTCTCGTTGGTCTTATAATCCAAGACCTTGTAAATCCGTCCCAAGCCGCCCCGGCCGATCTCTTCGATGACCTTGTAGCGGTTGGTAAAGACCGAACCGGCGGTTAGCTCTTCGATCGCGGCAATGGTGGTTTCTGCCCGGTCGGCGGTGGCTTCTTTAGCCGGACGGAGGGGTGTATCGCAATTCTCGCAAATACGGGCCCCTTCTTGATTTTCAAAACGACACAAAGGACATTGCATGGCCTTGTCTCTCCCTTGCTAGGCTAAACATAGAATAGTTTTTTTCTGGGAAAGAGTCAAATTGCGAAAATATTATTCAGGGGCTCTACCGACGCGCCTCCAGTTGTGGTATGATGACGGAAAAGTGAGACGGAGGAACTTTGCGGAAAAGCAGTAGAGCGTATAAGGGCGCCAAGAGAAGCCGAGAGCTTCTTCGGCAGCAAAGAAAAGAAGAAAAGAGACGCAGGCGCTTAGAAAGGGATAAGACTCCGGGGGAAAGCGGCGACGGGTCCGTTCCCGGCCAGGATACCCCTGAATCTCAATCCCTTTAAACCTGCGGAAGGCCAATCTTTCGGGCTGCCAGGGCTTGAGACGATCGGACTTCGATCCCATTCCTTTTGTCTGCCCCGTCTTGAGGGGGGCATTATTGTTTTCGAGAACTTGCAATCTGTGGTATAATAATACTTAGAAAGGTCTTGAATGACCATATTCTCTGCGGCGGGCCTGTTTTGGCTCGCGGCAAGGAGGATAAGATGAATCGAAAGTCAGCCAATGCTTTGATAGTCGGGCTTTTGCTCCTTCCTGTTTTGCTCTTTTCTCAAAATACGCCCCAGGCGGCTCCGGAAGAACAGGCTGCTTTTATCAGCCATGTCGAAGGAACCGTCTCCTTCCAGAGCTTCGAAAAAGCCGAACTTCACATGATCGTGAAGCCGGGTGATGAGCTCAACACAGGAAAAGGCATGGTCGAAATCGAACTGTCCGATGGAAATTGGGTCCGCTTGGGTCCCCAGACCAGGGTCGTGTTCACGGATCTTCAAAAAGAATCAGCCCTCCTCAGCGTCTGGCAAGGCAGTGTTTATATCCAATTGACGGACCAGACCGTCAAAGTCCGAAGTCCACAGCGGGAGTATTCTTTTGCGGGGCGGAAACTCTGCAGGATCGATGTGGAAAAGAACAAGACGATCGTCTATGAAGACCCGAGAGTCGTGGACAGATTCGACAGTTGGAGCCGGGGTCTCGCCGAAGAGGCGGCTTATCGAGAATACGAGCCGGATCAATGGAGGGCCTATCCCTATAGCGGAGGGATGGGATGGTCGTTCTCTCCCTGGTGGCCGTGGTCCAGGCTTGACTGGGTTATGGGCTGGTCCCCGATGTGGTACCATTACAATCCCTATTTCTGGTCCCCTTATGTCTGGCCGTCTTGGTATTTCGGCTGGAGTCCCTATTCGTACTGGAACAGCTGGTATTATGGCTATTATCCCTATTCCTGGTATGGATACGGGTATTACGGATATTATTTTCCCGGATACTATGGCCGATCCGGCCGGACCGTGATTCGGAAGGGCCAGCTGCAACAGCCGCGGGGAATCGTCAAATCCACCAATCCCGTTTTACGATCGAGTCCATCATCCCTGGGCACGCGCGGGAAAATATATCCTTCGAGAATCGCTCCGTCGAACAGAACGCGGTCGTCACTCTCAAGCTACCGGATCTCGTCCAGGCCTTCCGGTTCCTATTCCTACAGGTCAAGCGTTTACCGGTCCTTCTCCGGCCCATCGTATCGTTCGTTCTCAGGGCCCTCTATCTCCAGGTCTTTCAGCTCGCCCTCGTCGGGCCGATCATCGGGAGGGGCGAGAAGAAGATAAGCTGACCAATCGCGCCGGCTGTTTCGCCATCATTCTGGAGTCTTTCGGCTAGTCAATTTCATCTCAGCCGTTGATGCTCATATCGTTTCTTTTGGGATTGTCTTTGCCAACCGTATCGGGGGGGGAAATAAAGTCTCTGAACCGTGCCCCATCTTTGCGGAGCCTTATGATCGCCCTCCCCGTTAAAAACAAAAGATGCCATTCCCGCCGGATAAATAATATCTTTCATTCCACCCGTAACTCGGATAAAATGGAGGAAATATAAAAATGGTTTTTTATTTGGAGGGGTAGCATGGACATTTCCTATTCGGGACCATTCGGCCGCGCCTGGAACCGGACGAGGGTCGCGCTGTTCAAGCCGTTCGACCTGAACAAGTGGTTTATCTTGGGATTCACGGCCTTCCTCGCCGGGTTGGGCAGTTGGCAAAACGGAACGGTGGGCTCTAGATGGACCGAACGGGGCAGCTTCCGGGATTTCGTCGACCTTCCGAGTCGCGCCTGGCAGTGGCTGACTAGTCATCCGCTCCTGTTCATAGCGATGATTTTTGCCTTGACCGTTCTTATCGCCTTCGTGATTGTCATCCTCTGGCTGAGCGCTCGGGGAACCTTTATGTTCCTGGACAACGTTGTCCGTGACAAGGCCGAGATCGCGGTCCCCTGGAAGCGTTTCCAGGCGCTGGGCAACTCGCTGTTTGTCTGGCACCTTGTTTTTGGCCTGATCGGGCTATCGTTGTCCATCCTGTTTACCATTTTTTTCTTTATCACCGCCGCTCGTTATTATGAAGACCGCAGCGTTTTTCCAATTCCGATCATCCTGGCCGCAGGGGCGGCCCTGTTCTTCCTTTTTGCGGCCATCATCATCGCCTACATCTTCCTGTTCCTGAAGCATTTCGTAGTTCCGATCATGTACAAGAACAACATCAAAACGGTCGCGGCCTGGCATGTTTTCTTAACCCTTTTCGGGCGGCACCCGTTTTCCTTCATCCTTTATGGATTGCTGGTTTTTGTCCTGATGATCGCCTTCGTCGTTGCCGTCGTTTTCGTCGGTCTCCTGACATGCTGTATTGGCTGGTTTTTGTTGGTGATCCCTTACATCGGAACCGTCGTCACTCTGCCCGTCTGGTATTTCTTCAGGGCTTTCAGCCTGGAGTTTCTAGCTCAGTTCGGGCCCGAATATGAATTGTTCCCTCGGCCGGAGAGTCCGTCCGGCAGCGCGCCCGCCTAGTTTAGCCGGGATCATCGACCGGGATCAAATCCGCTCGTTGCGGGGATGATGCGGGGTCAGGTACATAATTCGGAAATTAAGCACCCGTCCCCGTATTTTCCTGTCCTCTTATCTCTCTCATAATGCGCGGGTTTGACCCCGGTTTTTTAAAAAATCACCCCCGGATTCACCCGCAAAGGGTATTGTCTTTTCTCGGGATCGCTTCACAATGGAACATCATGAAAGTTTTATCCGTCTGCTTCTTCCGGAATCCGTCTTGAGGAGCGAACAACCCATGAAAAGAATAAATGGCTTGACAGCGGTTCTTGCCGCCTTCCTCCTCGTCTGCCTGGGGATTTCCTGCAAGGATCCATCCGCCGCGCTCAAAAAGGAAAACGAACGGCTCAACCGGAGACTGGTCGAACTGGACGCAAAAAATCAAGAATTGACGGCCAAGGTCCAGGGACTGGAGAAGGAGATTTCACAATACACGGAAACCCCCGAAGCGATGCTGGAAAAAGCTATCAAAGAAAAACAAGCCAGCAATTATGACGAGGCGATCAAGCTCCTGGAGCTCGTCATGGCAAAAGCTGCCGGCACACCGATCGTCAAGACAGCCCGAGACGAGATGGCCTCTATTGCCAGGCTCGCCAAGGAAAAGCTTGTGGCGGAGGACCGGGCCAGGCGTGAGACATTCCAGGATATCGGCGGCGGGTTTGCCGTTCGAAAAGTCACGGTACGAGATTCTCATGGCGTCGCCGAGGTCGTCGGGGAAATCAAAAATAACGCTGGGAAAAATTTTATAATCGCCAAATTCGTCATCGCTCTCTATGACGGGGAGGGAAGCCTGCTCAGCAACTCGTTTATCGACTTCACGAGCTTTCCCAGCGGATCGGTCAAGACATTTTCGGCTTATTCCGATATTCCGCCCAAAAAAATAGCCAACTGCAAAGTCCAGTTGGACAAAGTCATCTAGGCCGCGACCGGAGTGCGGCTTCTTTCCTTAAAAGCGAAAGATTATTTTTCTGTCTTTTTCACGAGGCTCTGAAGGATATCCTGCGGGATGATGTCCTCGGTTTTCTGGTCGGCCATGATCGCCAGCCGCCGAATCCTCGTCATGAGAGGTGGATAGATGCTTGCCAGCCAGCCCGCGGCATCCTGGTTTTTGTCTGCCGTTCTCGGGGGCACGAAAAAGAGAGGGCCATAGGCATGATTCAATTCCCCCTTGGCTAGATTCACGACAAAGGCCTTGGCCAGCGCCTGGGCTAGGGAGACCGGATTCTGTCCGAGCCGGACGGAAGCGGCATCCGCCCGGATCTCTGGTTCAGGTTCGATATAACGGCTCATGAACCGCCTGAGCCGAAACGAAAGCGAAAAGGATAAGGTGCCTTCTTCCGGCTCTTTGAAATCGAATGCGCGCCGAAAACGTTCGAGAAAATCCGCCATCGAGCAGACCACTGTCTTGTAGTGCGCATCGCCTTGGTCGAGCAGGGCTACCTGGCGGGCGACGACGGCTTTGACCTCGTCCGGCGCACATCCGGCCAGCAGCCCTTCCGTCAGGGCAAGACAAGGCGTTCCGCCGGGCTCGACCAGAGCCAGAGCATTGATCGAAGGAGTGGAAATGAGACGGATATTGATTTTAGGCAAGCCGGCGGCGTTCTTCATTTCGTCGACAATCTCTAGGTATTGCCCATGCAAGCTGTTCTTGAGGTCGAGAGGCGTCACGGAAAATCGCTCCAAAATAAGCAGGGAGCCGTTTTTGCGGGCGACGGAGCACTGAAATCTCGCAAGCAGGAAGGCATAAAAGGCGGCCAGCCCGATCAATCCTACGATATAGGTTATCGAAAACGAACTCCGCTTAGAAAAAACAATGCCGATGATGAAATTGAGGGCGAGAAAAAAAGATCCGATGGCGATAAAGTCCGGCCAAAACATGGCGGTCTTCAGGCGGCGGATATTTTTGCTCTTCCCGTCCGGGATCTTGGGAACGTCTGCGGCGAAATCGCGACCCATCTTGGTGCCTATGGTATGTGAAAAAGACGGGCTTGGCAATCCCGCACGATCCGTTAGTTAGGGGTCAAAGCCGCTCTTTGAGCCCCATCTCTCTCGAGATCAGGGGTGAAAAGCAGCTTTGACCCCCCAATTTGGCAACTTTTGCCAGGACGCGGTCTGCTGAGAAGCCAGGCCTTTATTTTTCGACTTTTAGGTTGTTTTTTACCGAAAAGATCCCCGGGAGTTGCTTGACGAGCATTTCGGCAAATTGGCTGTCTTGCTTTGTTGAAACCAAGCCTTCCAGGGTGACATGGCCGCCCTTGACGATGATATGAATGGAGGGCACCGCGCCCATGGCGTATCGATAGAGGTCGCTGGTGTCGAATAGTTTTCTGTAGACGTTCATCCGGATGGCATCATCACTGGGCGAAAGCGGCAAGACTTCGATTTTATTTGTGACTTTGCCGATGCCGGAAACCTTGGCGACGCGCCGCGCAGCCTCTGACTTAGTGATCGGCAGCAAAACCTGGCCGAGAAGCGTCACATCGTTCCCCGTCATTTCATAAGCAAGGTTATCGAAAACCCCATAATGGGGCAGCGATAAGAGCGCGTCGGCGATGGCCCTTTCGAGAGCCGCGGCTTGAGCTTCAGACGGCCCGCTGACTCCGGGGGCGGCAACCATGATCGCCCCGGCGGCTGCCAGAACGACGACAAAAAGCGCGAAAAGATGTTTCATTTTTTTTCTCCTTTGATTGATGGCTATTTGTTTTCCAAAAAAATCTCTTATCAAAATAATCCTGGACGTCAGGAAATTCCCGTGACAATAACGTCCCCTTCCTTGAGATCTCCGCTCAGGACTTCGGTAAAAACGCTGTCGGTGATGCCCGTCTTGATCAAAACGGGAGTCAGTTTCTTCTTTGGGCCCTGAACCCAGACAAAGGTCGCTTTACTGCCTGAAGACGGCTTTAAACCGGAAGCGATGGCCGGCTTAGCGCCCGAGTCAGAGCGGACGGCCGGCCTATACCTGAGCGCCGAATTCGGGATCTTGAGCACGTTTTTGGCTTCCGCGGTGACGATCGAGACCGTTGCCGTCATGCCCGGCATGAGCCTGCCGTCAGGATTTTCAATCTCGACGAGAGTCGTGTAGGTTACGACGTTTTCAGACGTATCGGGCTCGTCCCTGATCTGGATCACGTGGCCAAAGAAGGTCTCTTCCGGAAAGGCCTCCACCGAGAAGCGGACCTTCTGTCCTTCCTTGACTCTACCGACGTCCGCCTCGTCGACGGCCACCTCCACCCTCATCTTGCTCAGGTCATCGGCGATCCTGAAGAGAACAGGGGTTTGGAATCCGGCCGCGACGGTTTGGCCGACATTGACCTCCCGGGAGAAAATGATGCCGTCGATCGGCGATCGAATCACGGTATGGTTCAGATCGACCCGGCTGGATTCGAGCTCCGACTTGGCTTCTTCGACGC
>Ga0153915_10005005_pt1 | contig 12287 bp, 12 predicted proteins | sample Opewatmetagenome_2_FD_107003 | JGI IMG/M metagenome (GOLD analysis project Ga0153915, IMG submission 107003) | Freshwater wetland microbial communities from Ohio, USA - Open water 3 Core 3 Depth 3 metaG | ecosystem: Environmental > Aquatic > Freshwater > Wetlands | place: USA: Ohio, Lake Erie... | reverse complement strand
CTCTCAGGACATTCCTCATTCTGTTCGGAAAAAATATTATTTTTGATTCTTGGAGCACTCGATAACCACGTCAGGTTTTAACACGCAACGGTGTCTGAGTGTTCCGACCAAATCTTGTTCCAGGTCGGAACGTATCGAAGACACCGCCGAACGATGTGTCGTCACGGTAAAAGACATTAGTCCATTGTGTAAGAACGTGACAGCCAGGGAGAATAAATTAAAAGTACCGGCCCTTCGTGTCGCGGTGTCTTCGCCGCAATCAAAAATCCGAATATTTTAGACACGCTTGATAAAGATAAGTGTTTCTGTGATTTTTAGACGATCACTCAATTGCAATTTATTTCAGTGGCCTTTTTTATTTATTTTTACATATTATATAATCTTTACGCAGGGAAATATTATGAATATAAAGTTAATTGGTCTGATTCCATTAATATTTTTATGCTCCTGCCTTATAAAGGCCCAGGATGAACAGGACTCAATGGAAGTTGATCTCATTGATTCATTTGTTACTCCTGAGGTTCCGCATACATTTGTGCTGTCATTTTTTACGAGCATCCCTGCTAAGTCAAAAGTGTTAATTGATAATAAATATACTTATGATGTTTCAACTGATCCGACAGAGTCGCATAAAGCCAATATAGATCTTTCAAAACTTGAGTTTAAAACCAACGATGTCCCGTTCGTAATCTTAACTGAAGATTCTCTCGGCAAAAAATATACAAGTGAAACATACGATTTCGATCTGCCGCAGGAAGTAAAAGTAGAGGGAAGATCTGAGCTTCTGCAGCTTTGTTTATTTGGTGCGGTTGATTTTTTAGTACCTTCTCCTGTTTATGTTAAGGAAAAGGACAATTCTTATTTTAGTCTTACAAAAGAATTCCCGATAGTCTCATTAAGGGGATCAGGTTACAAGTATCCCATTGGCTATTTTTCGGCAGAGTATTCTCATATTTTCAGAGCTCCCATAAAGAATTTTTTACGAATAGGTTATAAACATTTGATAACAGTCCCCGGAATAGAATATATCGCCCCGGGAATAAACGGCTTTACGAATTTTACCGGATTTAATGGAATTTCTCCCGAAATTTCAGTTGGATTGTTCAGACTTGTAAATACTTTTACCGTCTATGCAAGGTACCGTTTTAATGTAAAACCGGGAGATGCAGGAAGTGAGTTCCACGAAATTTCGATTGGACTTTATTCGAGTTTCTTCTCTTTATATTTATAATAAGGAAGAGAAGTTCATTTCACAAAAAAAGCACTTCAATTAGAATTTATTTTCTGTAGATTAGTTTTGTAACCCGGGAATTGCTGCATCATTTTCTCGACCGTAAATAATATATTATTAAATGAAATATTCTCTAATAATCATAGTATTTATTTCACAGTTAATCTTCCCGCAAATCGGAAGTATTTCCGGTTCAGTTATAGATGGAACTAATCCCATTCCTTCAGTTAATATTGTAGTTGAAAATACCGGAATGGGGACAATTACTGATAAAACCGGCAAATATTTTCTGAGAAATATTCCGGCAGGAAAATATAAAATCAAATTCAGTTCTGTTGGTTATAAAACTGAAATAAAAGATGTGACATTATCTTCGGGGGAAAATATCAGGTTAGATATCATTTTGAATCAAACTGTAATTGAAGTGGGTGAAGTCAAAGTAACCGGATTGAAGAGACAGGAGCAGAGTGATACACGAACAAGTCTGATAGATTTGAATCCAAGGAATGCAAAAATTTTGCCCGGGGCAGGGGAGGATGTTTTGAGAACATTGCAGTCGCTTCCCGGGGTTCTTGCCCCAAGTGATTTTTCATCTCAATTGATTATAAGAGGAAGCGGTCCAGATCAGAATCTGATAATAATGGATGATGTTGAGATATTTAATCCTTACAGGTTGTACGGCGTAATAAGTATGTTTAATCCTGATGCAGTATCACAGGTTAATCTTATTACCGGAGGATTCCCGGCAAGGTATGGCGACCGTCTTTCGGCAGTTCTTGATGTAACAAATAGAGAAGGAAATGATATTAAATATTTATCGGGAAGCCTTAATGCTTCAATAATAGATGCAAACCTTGTTTTGGAAGGGAAGAATCCGTTCGACTTAAAGGGGAGCTGGATATTGAATTCACGCAGAACTTATTATGATTTGATAATCGAACCGTTTGTGAAAAAAGCCGGGCTCGTAGATCAGAATGTTAATTTCCCGAATTTTTATGATTTCCAGACTAAGATCGCAATTGGTCCTTACAACGGAAACAAAATATTAATCAATGGCATCTACTCAAGGGACGGCGTTGATATCGTAAGTGCCCGTGAAAGAAAAACTCCGGATAGCATCGGAGTATATAACGTCACGTTGAATAATGTTGCGAGTGTGGCTTGGCACTATACACCGAACAGAAAATTTTTCAACAAGCTTGTCGGATCCTACTACACAAATAACGGAGCTGCAGATTTAAATTCGGAGATTCTCGATCCTTCATTAAACCGGGAAGATTTTAAGAATGCATTATCCGATACTCTGGCTCCATATCTGCTTAATTTTAAATTTAATACCAATTTCACTTTTCAGAAATATTCTCTGGATGATTACACTACATATTTGTGGGGGAATAATGTATTCGAGGCGGGAGCGGGAGTCGACTTTCTGAAAACAATAATTGATTTTCAATTTAATATTGACCCTGAGTTACAGGCATTCCTGTCTTCGCTTCCTCAATTCCGTACAGTTTTGAGCAACCTGAGTGACACCCGAAATGATAAAAGATATCATGCATTTGCTCAAAATAATTTTTCAATTAACGACAGGTTTTATCTGCAGCCGGGATTAAGGTTTGACTATTATGATATTCTAGGTAAAGCTTATGTTTCACCGAGAATTTCAATGTCCTATGCACTTGATGAAATAACCACAATCAGGGCTGTATGGGGAGTTTACTACCAGTCGCCGGGATATGAGAAGTTGAGAGATGAGAATGTACTTTATGATTTAAGCAATATATATACCAGAGACCTTCAGGCAGAACAGGCTCTTCATTATATACTAGGAATAGAGCGGTGGCTGAATGCGGAGTGGAGTATAAAATTTGAAAGTTATTATAAAGATTTTAATAACCTGATCGTGCCTAAAGTGGTGCAGGGTTCAGTATATTCTTCTTCGCCAATTCCGGGAAGAGATCCGAGATATCCTTCCGGCTGGACCCGCCCGGTAACCGTACAGGGTGATTCACTTACACAGATTCCTGTAAATAATGCAGCCGGTAGTGCCTATGGTTTTGAAGCATTTCTGGCAAAGAAAAATCTCTCTCCTGATGATAAACTTTCGGGATGGATTTCATATTCTTATTCTATTGCCAACAGAGATGAGGAAGGTGAAATCCTTCCTTTCCGTTTCGATCAACGGCACACGGTAAATATCGTACTTGATTATCAGCTAACGGATTGGCTAAATGTAGGATTAAGATGGCAGTATGGTTCCGGTTTCCCGGTGTCTCAGCCTTCCGGAATAAAACCAAGGATCATTCTGATGGACGAAAACGGAGATGGCATTCCAGAAACCCCTGAAATTGCTACCCGGAAATCTTTTTCGGGCGGCAGCCAGGAGGTTATTTATGATGTAGCTTATAATAATCAACAATTAAATGCCAGGAAGCCTTCTTACCACCGACTGGATGTCAGATTCACTGCTGCAGCTTTCTTCTGGGACCTTAATTGGAATTTTTACCTCGATATAATAAATGCATACAATAGAGCCAATGTAGTCGGTTACAGTTATTACGTAAATAATGATCTTACCCTCGGACGTGAGGCAAATACAATGTTTCCCATAATCCCCACTCTCGGATTCAGCGTAAAGTTTTAAGTATTTGGGAGGAACCGGATTGGAAGCTTTGCCAATTCTTAAATTCAATCCGATAATCCGAAATTTATTTTAATCTGTGTTAAAAAAGAAAATAAAAAGATGATATCTTTTCGATATTTACTTCATCGTGAAAAGATGTCATCTTTGTAAATGTTCTGATCTATTCTTCCCACCCTTTATCAGCTTTATGTCTTATTACTGTTTGCTCATTTTATTTGCTACGACATACGCAATCACAAATCCCAATCCTGTAATTGTGAAAATAGAGAAGGGTGTCCAGTATTCTTTCCCTGTTATATCCTGCAGCCACAATCCCAGGCCGAGTGAAATTCCAAATGCTACAATGATTATCCCTAATTTAATCATTCTGAAGGGATCCCTTTTTACTTCAAAAAATTCTTTGATCGATTCGGGGCCTAAACCTTTATCTATTAGCATCTGTCTTTCTTTCGAGCGGTAATAGAAAAAGGTTACAAGCACGAGTCCTATTACAAGGATTGTAATAATCGGTATAAATATTGCAACTACTTCCTTATCCATTTTAATTCCTCAATTGTTATAATGTTTGAATTTAATTGTTTTCCTTTACATCGGATAATATTATTCATTCCTATTGGTTAAGACCTGTGCGGATGATTAAAGGTTACACTTAACTCGCGAAAATTGTAACGACCTGTAATATTATTTATTTTGCGATGAAGAATTTGTAACCTTATCTTAATTTAACAGGTCTAATCGGTAGATGCGAGATTTAACGGATAAAGAGATAATTGAATCTGTCAGGAAAGGAAACCATTCGGATTTTAAGATACTGGTGGACAGGTACAAAAATAAAGCATTTTCATTGTTATGCAGCATGCTGAGAGATAAAATGGATGCGGAAGAAGTCCTCCAGGATGCCTTCATTAAGGCATTCTATGGATTAAAAAACTTTAAGTTTGAAGCTAAGTTCTCTACCTGGTTCTATAGAATTGTTTATAATTCCGCACTTTCAAGATTAGCAGTAAAGAAAAGAAAAATTGAAAAAGAAATGATATCTGCAGATGAAGATTTAAATATTGCCGATGAATTTAACGCGGGTTCTGCCGAAGGGAAAAATTTGAGTGAATTTATAAAGGGACTTATAGATATGCTCCCTGAAAATTACGCATCGGTTCTAACGATGTTCTATCTTGAAGGAATGACCTGCGAAGAGATCGGCGAGGTAACAAACCGGTCGGTATCTAATGTAAAGATATTACTTTACAGGTCAAGGAATGCATTAAAAGATAAAATACTTAAGCAGAATTATACAGTGGAGTTATTATGATCGAAATTACTGATGAGATACTAAATAGATATATAGACGGGGAATTAACTTCCTCTGAACTTGAAGAGTTCAAAGAAAAGTTGAGAAATTCTGAAGATGCTATGAAAAGATTGAATGCCTTAATGCTGGTTCATAATGAATTAAAAAAATATCCATTAAAAGAACCCTCATTAGAGTTTACTTCTCAATTGATGAAGAAAATCATGAGGAAACCGGAACAAAAAGGACAGAAATACTTTATCTTCTCCATTTCCTCTTTCATTATTTTAATTTGCGTCCTTATTGTAAGTTACATAGCTTCATATATTGTTTCCGGAACACCTGCATCTGAAAACAATGATACTTTGGGGATTTTTATTTCCTATCTTCAAAAATTTGTTCATAGTATCAGCTCGGTATTCTCAAAAGGAAATGTATCTATCATCGGGATCATATTTTCATTTGTAATTTTTATTACAGCTTACTTTTTTTTCGACAGTAATAGACGTACCAGGACCAGGCTGGATAAACTTTGATTTTCTGATGAATTATACTTGTTCAACATAAATTCTTCTTCCCGACTTCTTTAAGTCCTTTCGTCCCTCAGTCTCTCCCGCTAACCGTTGGTATCCATAAAAGTTGCTTATGTAAATTAATTATTGCAATTTTAATAAGATAATTTCCTCTGCTCCGAGAGAGTAAGAATTTAGATTGCCGAATCTTAATTCACTTCATCACAGCCTCCAGACCTTCTCTCCCAATATAATGTTCTAAATAAATATCAATAATAATATATTTTAAGGAGGTCCCATGTACAGACTGACTGTATCGCTTCTGCTCTTTTCTGTTTTTTTTATGTTTACCTCTGTATCATATGCCCAGGATACCAAAGACACTAAAATCGTTCTTATACAGACATTTAAGGTTAAGGGTCCAATGGGTAATGATACCGAAGCTTTCAAGGATATGCTAAAAAGACAGGGGGATGTGCTCAATAAAGATCCTCGTGTTGTAAAAACTTATGTACTGAGACATTTCTGGGGTGCCGATAGCAGAGATTTTGTACTTGTATCAGAATTCAAAAACCTCGATGATCTGTTCTCATTTTCAGATGATTCCAACGCGTTGCTTGAAAAAGCCCTTTCTAAAAAGCAGGTGGATGCGGATAATGAATTATGGAACAAACATGTGGGACAGCACTCGGATGAAATATATCAGGTGTATCCAGGTGGAATGTAATATTTTCAGACCTGTACGGAATGATAAAGGTGCTGCAAAATAAGCAGCACCTTTTTAATTCAAATGTCTCTTTATGCTTCTTATTACGACATCTAATTACGCTGCAGATTGTTTAGATGGCAAAACCGTTGAAGCAGAATACAGCCCTGCCAGCACTGCTGCCAAAAGTCCTAAGTATCCGCCAATGTATGCAAAGATCATCGAAGAAAACCAATTAGTAATAGCCATAGCAAAGAGTGCAAGCCAGAGCGAAAGCAGGAAGAACTGTTTGAAAGGATTAGTTTTCATTGAAGCTAACCAGAGATAAAGAATAACTACACCTGTAAAAAAAGAGCTCCATCCGTCAACCATAGACGGAGCGGTGTTGGCCGCAAGATTAGGATAAATAACAAAACGAAGAGCCCCTGAAAAACCAGCTGCTCCCAGAAATAAGAACAGCACTGCATCGGTTTTTGCATCATAAAAGAAGCAAAAAATACCTGCTATCGCAATTGTGACGCTGAAGATCATCACCAGGGGTATGGCAGCAGTAAAGGATTCATTTGGATACCAATTGACGTAAGGAAGATGTGAAAGCCAGAGAAGGAGAAATAGTGCGGCATAACCGAGAGTTACAGAGCCGGAGAACTTTTCTTGCATAGCAACCTCCATTATATATATAATAAAGTGGCCGGTGAAAACTGACCACAGTTTAACTTACCTCTGAACAGGAATTTTATTTGGTTGTACATCCCGCAATGCTGAAGAAGTGAATAATTGATGTATAGTAATATTAAATAAAAACTATACGTTTAAATTAGTAATATTTTAAATATTAAATTCAAAAGATAGAACCAAACGATGTTATCTTGCTGATCTGTCCAAAATAGATCATTGTAAAATACAATTAAAAACATCGAACAATAATTATTTACTGAATATTAGACTCTCTTTTTTCTTTGTACTTTTCTTAACATAAGAAAAGTACCAAAAGAAACATGCTCTGCAAAAGAATTACTAAAAAAATTACTCCATTTCGCTAAAATAAATAAACTCGTCCCGCCTTAATGAAATATCCGAGCGGGACTCAAACAGTATTTATTTTTCAATCCCGCCTGCTGTTATTAAAAACACCAACCTGGTGGGATTAAACGCTCAATTCCGTAATATTTTTTTAACGTAATTCTTTTGAGGAGCGTTGTCCCCTTTATTATCAGTAAAAACCTCTCATTCTTATTTCTTGACAAGATATTTTTCAATAAAAGGGGATTCAAAATACAACAAGAAAGAATCTTTGTAATTTTAAATCCACTGATTCTTCTATTTCGTATCCGCTCATACTTAATTCTCTCTCTTTTTATTATTTTTACCGACGTATTTTATAAAAAAAGGAAATTATACCTCCGGTTTCGATAAGTGAAGCCGGAGTAAATTACGATCGGAAATTATGACTACAAAAGCAGGATATGTTGCTATACTTGGATTGCCGAACGCTGGTAAGTCTACTTTGCTGAATGCATTGCTGGGACAAAAAATATCTATTATCAATGAGAAACCCCAGACAACCCGCAAAAGAATCCTGGGAATTTTATCCGGGGAGAACTATCAGATTGTCTTCCTTGATACTCCCGGAATACTTATTCCTTCTTATCTGCTTCAGGAAAAAATGCTTGAAGATGTAAACCGTTCTATCAGGGATGCCGATATTTTTCTTATGATGATTGATGTAAAGGATGATCCGAAAGGTGAAAAGTTCTTTTCTCTGCCAGAGGTTAAATCAGTCCTGGAATCCGGTAAACCGATGATACTTGTATTAAATAAAGTTGACTTAATTAAACAGGAACTTGCATCTGAAATGATTGCCTGGTTTGAAAAGAAAGGGATATTCAAGAGTGTAATTCCTCTTGCTGCAAATGTTAATTTCAATGTTCAAAGAGTTAAGGTGGAACTGGCAGATCTTTTACCAGAGCATCCTAAATATTTCCCGGATGATACGGTCGCTGAGGAGAACGAAAGATTCTTCGTCTCGGAAATTATAAGAGAAAAAGCTCTCGTATTATACAGGGAGGAAGTTCCTTATAGTGTTGAAGTTCTGATAAATGACTTCAGGGAAAGAGAATCAGGAAAAGATTTTATTGAAGCGGAAATTGTTGTTGAGAAGGAGAGTCAGAAAGGAATAATTATAGGTAAACAGGGATCAGCGATAAAAAAACTAGGTGAATTGTCCCGCAAAGCTATTGAGGAATTCCTGGAGAGGGAGGTATATCTCGAACTGCGCGTGAAGGTGCGGAAGAACTGGCGCAATGATGAATCAATGCTTCGCGCTTTCGGCTACTCTCACGAAAAAGAGAAAAGTTAATATGTTCTTAAATTTCAATACGCGTAGTTATGAAGAATTATAAAGGAGAAACCGCACTCCTTATAGCAACACTAATCTGGGGGGCAACCTTTACAATAATTAAATATGCTCTGCAGGATGCTTCGCCTCTTGTATTTATTTCAATAAGATTCACGCTTGCCGCATTGATTCTTACCCCTTTCCTTTTCAAAGAAATAAAAAATATAGATAGAAATGTGTTGATCGGAGGAGTATTCCTCGGTTTATTATATTTCCTGGGTTTCTCAACACAGACAATCGGATTGAACTATACTACTGCAACAAAGTCAGGTTTTATCACCGGTTCATTTATTCTGTTTACTCCGATTTTTCAGATAATATTCGAAAGAAGACCTCCCGGCTTAGGGAGTATCCTGGGAATTATTTTGGTTATTGCAGGACTTCTGTTTTTATCAAGCAGCGGTACATCCCTTTTGTCCGTATTTTCTGAAATCGGCGATAATTTTAATATCGGCGATTTTTTTACCCTTCTCTGTGCATTTTTCTTTGCTTTGTATCTTATTTTCCTTGATATCATCAGTAAAAAATATAATTATAAGCCACTTGTATTTTTACAAATTCTGGTTACAGGTATATGCGGAATTTTCTCCGCTGTGCTGCTTTCTTTTTCAGGACTGGAAAAAGCACACTTTGAATTCACCGGAAATTTGGTTTTTGCTTTAGGTTATACATCGATACTTGCGACGGTTGTAACCGCTACATTACAGACTAAATATCAAAAATTGACAACTCCGACCAAAGCCGGAATCATTTTTTCTCTGGAACCGATTATCTCGGCAGTAATCGCTTTCTTTTTCTTGAGAGAAAAAATATCTAATTTTGGATTCATTGGAGGGGCACTTATTTTTTCAGGACTGATTGTTTCTGAATTGGTTGATAAAAAAACTGATTGATTATGGAAAAGGACGAAAAACGAGCTGAAATAATAGCTAACGGATTGGTTCAGGGCGTCGGATTCAGGTACTTTATCATAAGGAATGCCGAAAGCCTTAATCTTAAAGGCTATACGAAAAATCTGTACACCGGTGAAATAATTACAGTTGTGGAAGGGAACAGAGCTAATATTGAAGAGTTGTTTAAAAGGATAAGAATCGGTCCTTCCCATGCTTCCGTGCATAATTGTAATATAAACTGGGAAGAAAGTAAAAATGAATTTACACATTTCGAGATAAAGTTTTGAACCAGCAGTTTAGAATTGGTTTCGGAATAGATGTACACGCCTTTGCCGAAAACCGTAAGCTGATATTAGGCGGAATAGAGATTCCTTATAAAAAAGGATTGACAGGTCATTCCGATGCGGATGCACTTCTTCATTCAATTACTGATGCTATGCTCGGCGCGCTTGCTCTTGGTGATATTGGTCAGCATTTTCCCGATACAGATCCAAAATATAAAAATGCCGATAGTTCATTCTTCCTGAATGAGATTTACAGGATGGTAAGGGGAAATGGATATTCAATTGCAAATATTGATTCGATGATTTCTCTGCAGGAACCGAAGATATTTAAATATATAATTAAGATGCGTGAAAAAATTTCAACCCTGCTGGATATTGAACTTGACCAGGTTTCAGTTAAAGCCGGCACCAATGAAAAACTGGGATTCGTGGGAAGGGGAGAGGGAGTTACAGTTTTTTCTACTGTACTATTAATTAAAGATAGGACCGTATGATTGAACACATACTTGATTTCATTTCACAGCTTACCCCATTCTGGATTTATGTGGTGTTATTCTTCTTCTCTTTTATTGAAAATGTCTTCCCTCCATCTCCAAGTGATCTTATCGTCGTCGTCGGCGGGTCGTTAATCGGCACCGAAGTTCTTCATTTTGTGCCTACCCTTTTAATTACATCTGCCGGGAGCGTAATCGGCTTTATGACATTATTTTATCTTGGCACACAGCTCGACAGAAAAGTTATCCAGGCAGGTAAAATAAAATTTATCTCAGTTGAAGGTTTGACAAAAGTCGAATCGTGGTTTAAAAGATGGGGTTACTGGGTAATACTCGGCAACAGGTTTCTTCCCGGTACACGGTCGATAATTTCCTTTTTCGCCGGATTGAGCGAGCTCGATTCAAAAAGAACCTGCCTGCTTGCCGTAGTAAGTGCTTTATTATGGAATACGGGAATTATATACCTGGGCATCCTTTTCGGCCATAATATTGAGCTCATCGATCGTTATCTTGCTACCTACAGTAATATTGTATGGATTGCCACCGGTTTGTTTGCAGCAGTGATTTTGCTGAGAATTTTTCTTCAGAAAAGGAAACAAAAGATTTGAATATTTTCTCCCGGAAAAACCGTGTGGTACTCACTGAACAGGGGAAAATCAATCGTAACAGGGAAAGGGGACTCCTTATACTCAGCGGAATATTTCTGGGAATTTCGTTCCCTCCATTCCCGTTTCCTTTTACAATATTAATGCTCATTGCTTTAATTCCTTACTTTATTGTTACATAAAAAAGGAAAAAGCTTATTGAGATTAACTCCGCAACCTACCTGATGGCATTTGTCTTTGGATTAATCACAATATATTGGGTAGGAAGCTGGCAGAAAGAAGCTGATCCTTTTCTAATGATATCCGGTGCATTACTGCTTTTTGTAAATCCTGTTTTCTTCCTGATCCCATCTACGCTTCTATATTATTCAAGAAAAATATTTCCTTCCGGCGTAACACTTTTTCTGTTTCCACTTTTCTGGGTTACATATGAATATGTCTATATGCTGACTGATCTTAGCTTCCCGTGGCTCACTCTCGGAAACGGACTTCCTCATTTTACTGCTTTTATTCAGGCAGCAGATATTGTTGGAACAATGGGTCTTTCTCTTATTGTCGTTTATGTAAATATTCTTTTTTATAGAGGGATCTCATACTATTCATCAAAGAAGAAACAATCATACATTCATTTATTAATCGGCATTTTTATAATCATCACACTTCTTGTATACGGTGCAGTAAAACTAAATACATTTAAGATTTCCAATAAGACAATCCGTGTCGGTTTAATACAACCCAATCTTGATCCATGGGAAAAATGGAGTGGCGGGAATATTGATGAATTAACTCATACTTATCTTGATATATCGCGAATAGCTGTTAACAAAGGGGCAAAACTGATCGTGTGGCCTGAAACAGCACTTCCTGTTTTTCTATTAAATGAAGCCTACAGAGATCCGCTCGATTCAATTTATAGTTTCATTGAAAGAAATAAGATCTATCTTTTAACCGGAATGCCTGATATCAGGTATGATGAAAAAGGACCGATCCTTCCTTCCGATTCCAAATACAGTAAAGAAGGTAATTTTTATTACAGAACCTATAATGCGATTTTCCTTTTTTCACCTTACGCGAGTGACATTCAGAGATACGGTAAGATGAAGCTTGTACCTTTCGGTGAGCGTGTTCCGTTTGTCGATACATTTCCATTCCTGGGAGATTTGATTAAATGGGGAGTTGGAATAACAGGATGGAATGTGGGTAAGGATACACTGGTCTTTCAATTACCCCTG
>Ga0153915_10005004_pt1 | contig 12288 bp, 8 predicted proteins | sample Opewatmetagenome_2_FD_107003 | JGI IMG/M metagenome (GOLD analysis project Ga0153915, IMG submission 107003) | Freshwater wetland microbial communities from Ohio, USA - Open water 3 Core 3 Depth 3 metaG | ecosystem: Environmental > Aquatic > Freshwater > Wetlands | place: USA: Ohio, Lake Erie... | reverse complement strand
TCCGATTTCCGGTACCCGACTGGCACGAGTATCGATGGACGGGCTTCTTGCCGACCCGGCCATCGGCCCGTAGGTTATTGTTAGTCCACCGCATCCCCATAGGCATGTCAGGCAATCGGTTTCCGTCCGTGCCCGGACGGGGCCCCGGTCCGGCGTTCACCGGGCCGCAACCCTCCCCACCTCTCGAGCGGGAGTCCCGTATGCGGATCCGCCCCCTTTTGGTCGCCCTCGCAGCCGGCGCCGTGTCGGCCGGGTGCACCAGCGAGCGCCTAGTTAGCCCCTCGACCAGCGCCCGGGCGGCGCAGCCAGTGAGGGGAACCGCGGCCAGCGCCCTGGCCAATCAGGACGATCCCCCTGTCGTCAGTCCGTTCCTGGCGAGCCTCGACGCTCAACTCGCCGCCGCCGGTTCGAATTTCAGGGTGGCAAAGGCCGAATTCATCGTGGATACGTCGAACTGGACAGGGGCTTCGCAGACGCTCATTGCCAACGACCGGGCTCGCGGGATCGGCACCGAGTGGGTGGCCGGAGATCCGCGACGGGGCGGCCGGGTTGGCGTCACCTATGCCTTTGACCCGCGGCAGGGACGCGAGCCATTCACCCGGAATCCCGATGGCTCGGGTTTGCGACAGATGCCCTTCCCGGAGCTCGCACCCTTCCTCGAAGAGGCGATCTCGGCGTGGCCCGGGCTCTCGTGCTCCAGCGCGCCTATCGAGCGGGTGGCCGTGCCCGCCGGCGTGGACCCCGACATTATGGATCAGCTGGTACTCGGCTCCGATGGCGGGCGGCCCTACCTCCAGGTCTCCGACATCGTCGAGGGCGGGTGGCAGCGGGCGCTCTTCTTCACCACTATCGCGGGGGGCCCCGACGGCAACAACATTATCGGGGTGACCTTCACCTTCTGGTATGTGGACGGCAACGGCGTCCCCACGGACATCGACCATGACGGAAAGAACGACACCGGTCTGGCGGAGACCTACTACAACACCGCCTTCGCCTGGGGCAACAGCGGCGCCCTCAACGTGGTCGACTTCTTCTCCATCATCGCGCACGAGACCGGCCACGCCCTGGGGCTGGGGCACTTCGGCAAGGTGTTCGTGACCAAGCACGATGCTGGCGACGGCATCCAGATCGCCGATATCAAGTACGCCCCGAAGGCGCTGATGAACGCGGTCTACGTCACCGGGCGGAGCGAGATCACCGGCACCGACAACTCCTCCTTCTGCCAGATCTGGGCGAGTAAGAAATAGGGCGGGACGGCGGGAACTAGGTGGGGGTGGGCGGGAGGGCGGGGGGCGGATGGACTCTCATTCCGCCTTCCCGCCCTCCCGCCTTTCCGCCTTCAGTGCCAGGTCAGCCCGAGATTGAACAGCAGCAGCGTGTTGGACCCGGGGATGTCGCCGAGGACCGGATCGGTCTCTTTCTTGAAGAGCTGAATGAGCAGGTCGGCGGAGGGGACCAGGTACAGGTTGCGGCCGATCTTGAGTTCGTATCCCGTTCCCAGCCCGGTCCCGAAGCCACCCTTGGTCGTCCGGGTTTCGGTGTTGCCCGAACTCTTGGCCCGGGCAATTGAAGCTCCCCCGACGCCGGCCTTGAGATAGAAACCGCTCCGCACATTCGGGTACCACAGGGCCACGAAGTGAACGTTGCCGCGCGAGAGCGTCACGTCCTTGTAGTCCACGGTCCAGCCAATGGCCTCGCCCCCGAGCAGCAGATTGGGTTTGGTCGTCCCTCCCAGCCGAACGTAACCGTTCCCACCCCACAGGCTCTTGTCGTCCAGCCCCTGGGAGAGGTTCACACCCGGGCCGAGCCCGAATCCGATCCAGAATCCCTTCCGTTGGGGTCCGTCCTGCGCGGCCAGTGAACCGGCCGCGAGAGCGGCGAGCACGAGCCCCAACCACGCGGACCTGCGCATGAGAGCCCTTGGCCTTGGTGAGGTGGGCTAATCTTCATGCTCCGCATCTGCCCCGGCAAGCGCACAGCCCGGACTGGCGCACCTTCGGGCACCGAGTACGTTGCACAGGGTGATTCGCCGCCTGTCCTCATGAACGATACCCTCCCCTGGCTTCGCTTCTACGGCGAAGTCCCCGCCAGCATCGAGTACCCGAAGGTCACACTGTACCAGGCGCTGATGAGCTCGGTACGACGGGTTCCCGACGCCGTCGCCTACGAGTTCCTGGGCTCCCGCTCGACCTACCGCGAGCTGGGCCAGGCGATCGACCGGTGCGCCGCGGCGCTGGCCGCGCTCGGTCTCCGCGTGGGGGACCGCATCACGATCTCGATGCCGACCAGCCCGCAGGGGATCATCGCCTTCTACGCCGCCATCCGGCTGGGCGCGGTCCCCTCGATGATCCACCCGCTCTCCACCCCGCCGGAGATCGAGTTCTATCTCAAGCTGAGCCGGTCCAGAATGGCGCTGACGCTGGATGCCTTCTACGGCCGGTTCGCCGAGATCCGCGACCGGACGCCGCTCGATACCCTGATCCTCGCCCGGATACCGGACTATCTCTCGCCACTCAAGCGACTCGGCTTCTGGCTCACACGCGGCCGCAAGATCCCGCCGGTCCCGCGAGACGCCAAGGTGCACTGGTGGTCGGACCTGATGGCTGCTGAGCACCCCGAAGCCCCGGTGGCCCAGACGGACACCCACAGCCTGGCGGCGATTCTCTATTCCGGTGGCACGACCGGTTCGCCCAAGGGCATCATGCTTTCGCATTACAACTTCATCAGCGAGGGCATGCAGGTGGCCGCGTGGGGCAACCTTCGCGAGACGGACCGGGTCCTCGCGGTGCTGCCCATCTTCCATGGCTTCGGGTTGAGCGCGCTGGTGAACGCCGCACTGATGGGCGGTGCCCAGGCCATCATGGTGCCGCTGTTCAGCCCGGAGGTGGTGGCCCGGCTGATGCGCACCCGGCGCCCGACCGTCATCGCGGGCGTCCCCACGCTGTTCGACGCCCTGTCCCGCGACCCCTCCCTCCGCCGCGCCGATCTCTCCTCGCTGCGGGCCGCATTCTCCGGCGCCGATACCCTCCCCAAGCCGGTCAAGGACCGGTTCGAAGAGCTGGTGGCCAGGCAGGGAGGCCGCGTGAAGCTGCTGGAGGGTTACGGCCTCACCGAGGCGGTCACCGCGGTGATGGCGACGCCGCTCGACAGCTACCGGGAGGGCAGCGTGGGAGTGCCATTCCCCGACATGCTCGCCAAGATCTGCCGCCCGGGCACCGAGGAGGAGCTGCCGTGCGGGGAGGAAGGCGAGATCTGTCTCGCCGGCCCGCCGGTGATGCTCGGCTACCTGGACGATCCCGCCGCCACGGCCGAGACGCTGCGGCGGCACCGGGACGGGCGGACCTGGCTGCACACCGGGGATCTCGGCAGGATGGACCAGGACGGCTTCTTCTACTTCAGCACCCGGCTCAAGCGGATGATCAAGTCGTCCGGGTTCAACGTCTATCCGGCACAGGTGGAGGCGGTGCTGTATCAGCACCCTGCAGTGCTGGAAGCGTGTGTCATCGGAATACCGGACGAGTCGCAGGGCGAGCGGGTGAAGGCGGTGGTGGTGCCGCGCGACGCGCGGAAAGCCGGACCTCCGCTCGCTCGAGAGCTGATCGAGCACTGTCAGGGGCAGCTCATCAAGTGGTCCTGTCCACGGGATGTGGAGTTTCGCACCGAGCTTCCCAAGACTCGCATAGGGAAGATCGACTTCCGGGCGCTCATGGATGAAGAACGAGCGAGGGTCGGGGAGGCGCCGTGAGTGTGGCACATGGCGGTGACCGGGTGGCCGAGGTGCTGCGTTCCCACGGCGTGCAGCACCTCTTCACCCTTTGCGGCGGGCACATCTCGCCTATCCTGACCGGAGCCAAGGCGCGAGGCATCCGGGTGGTGGACCTGCGGGACGAGGCCACGGCAGTATTCGCGGCCGACGCCACAGCCCGGCTGACGGGGATCCCCGGCGTCGCGGCAGTGACCGCGGGGCCCGGCCTCACCAACGCACTGACCGCGCTCCGGAACGCCCAGCTGGCGCAGTCCCCGCTCGTCCTGCTGAGCGGCGCCGCGCCGACTGCGCTCCGGGGGCGCGGCGCCCTGCAGGACATCGACCAGATCGCCACGGCCCGACCGCATGTGAAGCGGGTGTACGCCGTCACCCGCGTGCGGGACCTCGCTCCGGCGGTAAACGAGGCGATGGCGCTGTCGCGCTCGGGGGTGCCGGGGCCGGTATTCGTCGAATGTCCCGTGGACCTGCTGTACCCCGAAGCCACCGTGCGGGAGTGGTACGGCGCGGCCAGCGCCAAGGGCAGGAGCCTGGCGGACCGGGCCATTGCGCTGTACCTGCGCCGGCACGTGGAGCGGATGTTCGAGGGATCGGAGGACACCACCACACCGCTTACGGCAGCGGCGGTCGTGCGGGTGCCGGACCCGGGTGCGGTGCGCCATGCCGCCCGCATCCTCCGCCGGGCCGAACGGCCGGTGCTGCTGGTCGGCAGCCAGGCGATGACGCTCGCCTCCGAGGCGCCACGCGTCGCCGACGCGGTAGGTGCACTCGGCCTTCCCGTCTATCTCTCCGGCATGGCCCGGGGCCTGCTGGGCCGGGAGCATCCGCTGCAGCTCCGGCATCAGAGGCGCGCGGCGCTCAAGGAGGCGGACTGCGTGATCCTGGCGGGGGCGCCGGCGGACTTCCGGCTGGACTACGGGAAGCACATCGGACGAGACGCCATCGTCATCGCCGCCAACCGGAGTCGGCGGGAAGCACGGCTCAACCGCCGGCCCGCGCTGACCGCCGAGGCCGACGCAGGGCTGTTCCTGCGCCAGCTCGCGGGCATTTCAACGCCTGAGCCGGGTCGATATGCCCCATGGTTCAGCCGGCTCAAGGAACGTGACGCGGAGCGCGAAGCCGAAATCGAGAAGCAGGCGGGGGTGGACGGCGAATTCGTGAATCCGCTCCGGCTCTGTCGCGAGATCGAGCGGGTCGCCGGAGAGGAGTCGGTGCTGGTGGCGGACGGCGGCGACTTCGTTGCCACTGCCAGCTATACCGTCCGCCCCCGGGGGCCGCTTGGCTGGCTCGACCCCGGCGTGTTCGGCACTCTGGGGGTCGGCGCCGGGTTCGCGGTGGGGGCCCGGCTCTGCCGGCCGACGGCCGAAGTCTGGGTGCTGCTGGGGGACGGTGCCGCGGGATGGAGCCTGGCGGAGTTCGACAGCCTGACCCGCCATGGGCTGCCGGTCATCGCCGTTGTGGGCAACGATGCGGGCTGGACCCAGATCGCGCGGGAACAGGTGAAACTGCTCAAGGACGACGTGGGCACGGTGCTCGCCCGCACCGATTACCACGAGGTGGTCCGTGGGTTCGGCGCCGAGGGCATCCTGGTGAAGCATACCGCGGAACTCCGGCCCGCCCTTGAGCGGGCGCGGCAGATCGCGCGCGAGGGACGTCCCGTCCTGGTGAACGTCTGGCTGGATCGGACCGATTTCCGGGAAGGGTCGATCTCGATGTAGGGCCGGGCCAAGGGTGAGGGTGAGCCGTGAGAAGTGAGAAGTGAGGAGTGAGGAGTGAGGAGTGAGGCGCGAGTGGGAGTAGGGAGCCTGGAGGAAGCGCGAGGTGGTTGGATTGTCACTCCGAGTCGCGAAGCGGCGAGGAATCTCTTCGGGCAGACCCGGCTCTCGCTTCGACGGATGCCTCGGGCGCGGAGCGCCCTCGGGATGACAAGGGCCCGATCCGCGCTCCTCCCTTCGCACTCCTCACTTCTCACCTCTCACTTCTTCTCGCCTCTCGCCCGACCTGGAACCCCACCGGCGGTACCCGCGTAGGAGGCTGACGCCCACCGCCACCATGATCCCATTCGCTCCAGGAGTTAGCTCGCGATGCCATCGCCGGTTGAACGTTCCTGCGGCGCGACCATTCTCTCGCTCTCCTTCGTCGCCCGACTCCTCGCTGCCGAACCAGCACCCAGCCCGATGTTCCGGGGAGACGCCGCCCATACCGGTGTCTCCACCGCCTCGCTCTTCGGCGGACAGGGGGGCGTGATGTGGCGGGTGTCGACCGGCGGAGCGGTCCGCAGCACGCCGGCCGTCACCGCCACCAGGATCTTCATCGGCAGCGGGGACGGCTCGCTCTACGCGCTGGAGCGGACCCGCGGTCGCATCGTCTGGCGCTTCGCCGCCGGCGACCCGGTGACCGCGTCTCCCGCAGTGTCCGGTGGGACGGTGGTGGCAGCGACACAGGGCGGCCGGCTGTTCGCGGTGGATGAGCGAACCGGACAGCTGCGCTGGTCGCGGCATGCCGGGCCCGCGCTCCCGTACAACACCTATCCCGCGGGCGCGTGGGATATCTGGGCCTCCTCGCCCGTGATATCGGGAACGACTGTGGTCATCGGCGGGAGCGACGGCGTGATCTACGCGCTGGACCTCGCATCAGGAAAGGAGCGCTGGACGGTCCGCACCGGCGGCCGGGTGCGGGCCACCGCCGCAATCGCCGATGGCACCGTGATCGTCGGCTCCTGGGACGGGCGGGTCTACGCGCTGGACCTCGCTACCGGGGCGGAACGCTGGGTACACCATACCATTGGTGACACACTCGACTCAAGAAAGTTCGGCTATGACCGGCGGGCGCTGCAGAGCTCTCCCGCGATCATGGACGGGCGGGTGTTCATCGGTTCGCGGGACGGCGGATTGTACGCGCTCGATGCCCGTACCGGCGAGCGGTACTGGCGGGCGACGCACCGTGGCTCCTGGGTGGTCGGATCTCCCGCGGTGAAAGACGGCGTCGTCTACGTCGGCAGCTCGGACGGACAGTTCGTCCAGGCGGTGGATGCGGCCACCGGCACGGAGCGGTGGCGCTTCGCCACCGGGGCCAATGTCCTCTCCTCACCGGTCCTGGTGCGCGGCCTGCTGATCGTCGGCACCGAGGCCAACGACTCGCCCTGGGGTGACGTTCTGGCGCTCGATGCCGCCACCGGCTCGTTCCGCTGGCGCATCCGCTCCAGCGAGGCGGTGTACAGCTCCCCCGTAGCGGTGGACAGCCTGCTGTACGTGGGCACCGATGCCGGCGACCTGCTCGCGATTGGCGAGGCCAATCCTGCCCTGCCCCACCTCGCGGTGTACTACGATTCGGTGCTTGCCCCGAAGGGGACGCTTCCGGGCGGACGGCTGGCGCGGGAGTACTTCGCCGGTCTGGGCTACGAGGTACTCGGCGCCGATTCTCTGCGGCCGTTCTTCGAAGCGCGGATCAGAGACGAGGTCCCCAGCGTGGTGGTCTTCGCCCTCGACGCCCTGCCGAGAAGCGTCCAGTCCGATACCGGCGCCGCCGGGTCGTGGCAGCGCTACCTCCGGTCCGGCGGAAAGATCGTCTGGCTCGGTGTACTGCCAGGGACGATGGTATTCGATTCGACGGGGCGCTTCCTGGGCAACGACCTGCCGGCCACCACACCCCTGACCGGCCTGGTGGCCGACAGTACCGACTGGAATGAGTATCCCTCGGAGCCGACGGCCGAAGGGCGTCGCTGGGGTCTCACCGGCCACTGGCGGGGCGACATGCCGACCGCGCCGTCGGCGGTCAGCCGGGCCCTGGCGCTGGACTCGGATGGCTGGGCGACGGCCTGGCAGATCGAATACCGCCGCGACCGACCGTGGGCGGGCTACGTGCAGCTCTGGGGACTGGGGGCAACGGTCGAGCGTTTGCCGATGATCCGGGCAGCCGTGGAGTACGGGCTGGTGAGGCGCTACGAATCCCCCTGATCGTCCCTGGTATCAGCTATCAGCTATCAGCCATCAGCTGCGAGCTATGAGCTATGAGCCTCAACCAGGTGGCTTCCGAGCTCATGGCTCACAGCTCATAGCCCGCCGATTGTGACGCCGGCCACAGTCCCCGGGGGCACTGTCCCACGCCGAGTGGGCGGCTGTGTTCGATCACCATCACGCCTTCATCGCATCCTGCCCGCGTCGCTTCGCTGGCGGAAACCTGGCGAAGCCAGCGAACCCCTTCGCGATCAACCGCTTAGCCATCCGGGTCCGGGAGTTGCTAAACCTCCCTGTGACCGAACTACAGGGTGCCTCAGTGTCCGAGATCAAGGTCCGCAATGCGGCCCACAGCGAGTTCAGCTTCAGCACGGTCGAGGAGTTCGCGGAGGTAATCCAGACCGGCGGAATCACCGCTGACTGGGAGGTCTACCACGCGACGGCCCGGCGCTGGTTGCCGATCACCCGCCACCCGGTCTTTGCGGCGCGGGAGCACGGCTCCTCCAAACGCACAGCGTCGTAGGGCCTGATTGAGCGAACAGTGAGCAGTGAGCAGTGGGCAGTGAACAGTGGGCAGTAGCAGGAAGCGCTGGGCAGGGAGCAGAACCCCCGCTCCCTCGCACTGCTCACTTCTCACTTCTCACTTCTCACCGCTCACTTCTCACTGCTCAGCGTCGATTCCTGACCTGGAGTCTTCGTCGGCCTACTCCCGCCTGAGCGCCGCCATGGGCGCGACGAGCGCCGCGCGCCGCGCGGGGATGAAGCCGGCGAGTGCGGCAATCCCGACGAGCATGGCGCTGGTCACCAGGATCGTGAGCGGGTCCGCGGTCCCTACCCCGAACAGGTGTCCCCGGATCAGCTGGGCCGCGGCGAGTGCGGCGGGAATGCCGACCGCCAGGCCTGCACCGGCAAGCAGCAGCGTCTCTCCCAGGACCATCCGGAGGATCGCGCCCTGTTCGGCGCCCAGCGCCATCCGGATGCCGACCTCGTTGGCCCGGCGGGCGACGGACTGCGCAACCACGCCGTAGAGCCCCACGCAGGCGAGCAGCACCGCCAGCATGCCGAATACCCCCACCAGGCGCGCGAACAGCCGCTGCTGGTGCAGCGCATTGTCCAGCTGCCGGTCGATCGAGATCATCTGGCTGATGGGGAGACGGGGATCCACGGTCGCGATCGCCGCGCGAACCGCGGCGGCGGGCGCCGCCGGCTCACCACTCACGCGGATCGCGAGCTCGCCGGTGTAGGCGGACTGATCGACGGCCTGCAGCAGCGGGAGGAAGACCATCCTTCTCGGCGGATCGTTCGCGCCCTCGAACCGGGCGTCGCCCAGCACACCGACGATCTCAAATTCGTTCGCCCCGTCCGGCCCCTCGTTGAAACCGAACCGGTGCCCTACCGGATCCTGGCCGGGGAAATACGCCCGCGCGAAGGCCTCGTTGACCATCGCCACCTTGGGCGCGCCGGGCCGGTCCCCGTCCCCAAACGGGCGGCCGGCGCGGAGCGTCATGCCCATGGTCTCCGGGTAGCGCGGCCCCACCCGATTCATCCAGCTGCTCATGTCCTCGCCCTGGTGCGGCTGGTACCCCTCCACCGCGATAGTTCCCGACTCGCTCATGTTCCCCATCGGACTGTAGGTCGCCACCGTCGCCGTAGTCACTCCCGGCACGCTCTGCACCTGGTCGATCAGCCGCCGGTACAGGCCCGCCAGCTCCGCTGGACGGTAACCAGCGAGACGGGTCTGCAGCCGCACCAGCAGCAACCCGCTCCGGTCGAAGCCGACCTCCTGCTCCTGGAGGTTGACCAGGCTCCGCGTGAGAAGTCCCGCGCCGACCAGCAGCACCAGGCAGAGCGCCACCTGCCCCGCCACCAGTGCGGGCCCCAGTCCCAGGCGCCGGTGTGAGCCGACGCCTGCCTGTGAGCGCTCCTTGAGGGCACTCGCCAGATCCACCCGGCCACTCCGGAGGGCGGGGGCCAGGCTGAAGAGCACACCGGCAGCCAGCGATACCGCCGCGGTGAAGGCGAGCACCAGCGGGCTCATCTCCAGCGTGAGCGGCGTGGTCGGCGCAACCGCGGCAACCAGCAGCTGACTGCCCCACGCCGCTATCAGGACTCCCATCACCCCACCGGCCAGCGCCAGGACGACGCCTTCGGTCAGGAGCTGCCGCGCGAGGCGCCTGCCGCTGGCGCCAAGCGCCAGCCGCACAGTGATCTCCGTGTGCCGGGCAGCCGCCCGCGCCAGCAGCAGGTTGGCGACGTTGGCGCACGCAATGAGCAGCACCAGCGCGACCACGGCCGTCAACACGTACAGCGATTCCTGGTAGCTTCTGCGCAGCGACGAGACCCCCCGGGCGCCCGGTACCAGAGTGACGAAGCTCTTCGCGATGAGATCGGCGGTCTCCGACGAGAGCTCGCTGCCTCCCTGCTGGGTCAGGAACCGGCGCAGAACCAGGTTCGCCTCGGACTCGGCCTGGGCCGGGGTCTTGCCGGGGGCGAGCCTGCCCAGCAGCCGGAGACCGTAGACTCTGGCATCATTGAAGAAGGGTTCGGCCAACTCGATCTGCGGCTGCAGCTGCATCGGCAGCCAGTAGTCGGGTGCCCGGCGCACCCGTTCGCCGAAGAATTCGCGGGGCATCACCCCGACGATGGTCACCGGTGTGCCGTTGAGCTGGACCGTACGGCCTACCACCGCCGGATCGCCTCCCAGACGCGACTGCCAGTAGCCGTAGCTCACTACAGCCGCGGGCGGAGCACCCGGCCTGTCGTCACCGACACCCAGCACGCGGCCGAGCAGGGGAGTGGTGCCCAGCACCTCGAAGTAGTTGCCGGTCACCAGTTGCCCCGAGCCCATCTGGGCCGCCTCTTCGGCGGCGCCACTCTCGCCGAGGATGCTCAGAGGATCGACGGTACTGCGGACCGCGGCCAGGCCGCTCAGGCTGGTGAGATGGTCGCGGTATTCGCGGTAGGCCGGATAGGTGAAGTACTCCCACCGTCCGCTGAACAGGCTGCCGGTGATGGTCCCTTCGCCGGGGGAGTCGGTCCACAGCACCAGCCGCTCCGGCTCCCGCACCGGGAGCGAGCGGAGCAGCACCGCGTTCACCACCGAGAAGATTGCGGTGTTGGCGCCGATCCCCAGGCCCAGCGTCAGCACCGCCACCGCGGTGAAGCCTGGCTGCTGGATAAGGCGTCGGACGGCGTACCTGACGTCCTGTTTCAGGGATGACACTCATCGCTCCGGGCTGAGGCGTAGTCACCGCCCCAAGGCAATCAGCGTGCCTCTCGGCCTCGGACAGAAGCTGCTGCGCTTGTTGGAGTTGGCCGGCATTATCCGAGCTGCACGAATCGCTCGCGTCCGGTTTTGGGACGCGGGCGTTCGGCGGCGGACGTGACTGCAGAGTGCAGGGCGCTAGCTCAGGTCTCCCGCCAGCACTCGGCCTCCGCCCGATCTTCGAGGCTCGCGCGGCAGAGCCTGTGGGGTCACGCCGGAGATGAACCCAGTCGCCCGGGCAACGATGGCTGGATCCTGCAGGATTCGATGATGCCCCAGTCCCTCCGTCACCACCAACTCGGCCCCGGGCCACGCGGTCGCGATGCGGGTCGCCTCCTCGACCGGGACGGCCATGTCACCGGCATCGTGCATCACGAGAAGCGGAACGCGCTCCTTGGGGAGCAAGCGGGTTATCGCCAGGTCACGCCACGCCATGCCGAAGCGGCGCTCGATGTTCTGCTGCATCCGGGCGCTCACCTCCCTGGTCAGGCCGAGCCGCGCGATGAACTCGTGTGAGGCAGCCTCGAGACTGGAGGGCGAGCCGATGAACACCGCTCGCCGGAAGGGAACTCCCTGCCGGGCGGCAAGCGCGATCGCGACCCCACCAATGGAGTGGCCGATGGCCCCGGCATGGCCGCTTCCCGCGTCGGCGGCGGCGGTCCACTCGCTCACGGCCCGGAGCGCTGCCGCCAGCTGAATCACCGATGAGGTCCGGCCATCCGAACTGCCATGTCCCGGCCCATCGAACGCCACCACGGAGTAGCCGGCCCGCACCAGCGAATCGACGAACCAGGTCATCCGGGCCGCCGAGCCACCCCAACCGTGGGCGAGGAACACCGTCGGTCCATCGCCCCAGGACCAGGCCGCAAGGTGTCCCACACCGAATGGCACGCGGAAAGGATGCCCCTGTGAGAGGACGAGGGCCTCTGCGGGCCGCGGCTCGCGGCGGCCCGGAGTGAGGAACACCCGTTCGGCGAGCCGGGCAGCCAGTCCCGGGGCGAGTGTGGAGGCCAGTCCTCCTATGGCCGGAAGTATCCGACCGTTCGTGCTATTCTCTCGGGGGGATTCGGGGACGATCTGGGACATTGGGACGCCAACGTTTGGGTAAAGGGGGAATCCGGTTAGACGGAGGCGGCGCGCAACAGCGCGTCGAACGCCCGCCGGGCCCGATGCTCGGCCTCGGGATCCCGCAACAGCCGGGCGGCGTGATGGTAGCTCAACATGACACCATAGAGATCGTGCGCCATCTGCTCCGAATCCGTGCGCGAGTGGAACTCACCCTCTGTAATCGCAGTCTGGGCCAC
>Ga0153915_10005003_pt1 | contig 12288 bp, 9 predicted proteins | sample Opewatmetagenome_2_FD_107003 | JGI IMG/M metagenome (GOLD analysis project Ga0153915, IMG submission 107003) | Freshwater wetland microbial communities from Ohio, USA - Open water 3 Core 3 Depth 3 metaG | ecosystem: Environmental > Aquatic > Freshwater > Wetlands | place: USA: Ohio, Lake Erie... | reverse complement strand
TCGAGGTGGACAAGCTCCAGGTGGACCGCCGCATCCAGTCGCGCGTCAAGAAGCAGATGGAGAAGGCGCAGAAGGAGTACTACCTCAACGAGAAGATGAAGGCGATCCAGAAGGAACTGGGCCGCAAGGACGAAAAAGGCAACGAGGTCGACGACCTGAAGAAGAAGATCGAAACGGCCAAGATGCCGAAAGACGTCGAGGAAAAGGCCGTCCAGGAGCTCAAGCGCCTGGAGGCGATGCCGCCGATGTCGGCCGAGGCCACCGTCTCGCGCAACTACCTCGACTGGCTCATCGCCGTGCCGTGGCACAAGAAGACGCGCGAGAGCCGCGATCTGAAGCGCGCCGAGGAAATCCTCAACGAAGATCATTACGGGCTGGACAAGATCAAGGAGCGCATCCTCGAGTTCCTCGCCGTGCGCGCCCTGGTCAAGAAGCCGAAGGCCACGATCCTCACCTTCTCCGGGCCTCCCGGAGTCGGCAAGACCTCGCTCGCCAAGTCGATCGCGCGCGCGATGAACCGCAAGTTCGTCCGCCTGTCGCTCGGCGGCGTGCGCGACGAGGCCGAAATCCGCGGCCACCGCCGCACCTACATCGGCGCGTTCCCCGGCCAGATCATCCAGATGATGAAGAAGGCCGGATCGATGAACCCGGTGTTCCTGCTGGACGAAGTTGACAAGATGTCGATGGACTTCCGCGGCGACCCGTCGGCGGCGCTGCTCGAAGTGCTCGACCCCGAGCAGAACGGCACGTTCCTCGATCACTACCTCGATGTCGAGTACGACCTGTCGAACGTGATGTTCATCTGCACGGCGAACGTGCTGCACACGATTCCGCAGGCGCTGCGCGACCGCATGGAAGTGCTGCAGCTGGCCGGCTACACCGAGCTCGAGAAGATCGAGATCGCCAAGAAGTTCCTCGCGCCGAAGGCCGTCGAAGGCACCGGCCTCACGAAAGAGAACATCACCTTCACCGACGAAGCGATTCAGGCGGTCATCAACCGCTACACGCGCGAAGCCGGCGTCCGCAACCTCGAGCGCGAGCTGTCGTCGATCTGCCGCAAGGTCGCGCGTAAGGTCGTCGTCGAAGGCGTGAAGTTCAACGAAGAGATCACGCCCGAGAAGGTCACGCAGTACCTCGGCGTGCCCCGCTTCCGCAACACGATGGCGGAAGAGTCGAACGAGATCGGCATCGCGACGGGGCTGGCGTGGACGGAAGTCGGCGGCGAGATCCTCGTCACCGAAGCGACGCTCATGCCCGGCAAGGGCCACCTGACGCTCACCGGCAAGCTCGGCGACGTCATGCAGGAGTCGGCGCAGGCGGCGATGAGCTACGTGCGCTCGAAGGCCGACGAGTTCGGCATCCCGAAAGACTTCAACAAGCGGACCGACGTCCACGTGCACGTGCCCGAAGGCGCCATCCCGAAGGACGGGCCGTCCGCGGGCATTACGCTGGCCACGACGCTCGTGTCGGCGCTGGCGCACGTGCCGGTTCGAAAAGACGTCGCGATGACCGGCGAAATCACGCTGCGCGGCAAGGTGCTCCCGATCGGCGGCGTGAAGGAAAAAGTTCTGGCCGCGCATCGTGCCGGGATCAAGAACATCATCCTGCCGAAGGACAACGAGAAGGACCTGGCCGACATCCCGAAGAACGTGCTCGACACGCTGGATGTCTACCTGGTCCAGACGATGGACGAGGTCCTGAAGATCGCGCTGGCGGAGCCGCTCGCCGGCCGCCTCCCTGCGGAATCGCAGGCCGAGCCGGTCGAGGGCACGATCACCGACGATACGATTACCCACTGAAGATTGCCGCTGAGTTCGTCACCAGTGCCGCTGCCGCGGACGGCTTCCCGCAGACAGGTCTGCCCGAAGTCGTCCTGGTAGGGCGTTCGAACGTTGGCAAATCGAGTCTGATCAACGCGCTCGTCCGGCGGAAGCTGGCACGTACGAGCGGAGAGCCGGGCAAGACGCGGCTCGCCAACGTGTACCGGATCGCGCGCGGCAGTGCACCGCCGCTGCACCTGGTGGATCTCCCCGGGTACGGTTACGCGCGCGGCCTTCGACAGGCTCAGGCCAAAGCGCGTGGCGCCGCAGAGCCGGCATTCGACGAGGTCGCTCGCGCGGCGTTCGATCGGAATCCGGCAGCATTGTTGCTGGTGGATATCAGACACCCGGGACTCGAAAGCGATCGAGCGGCATGGGCGTGGGTCTCCAGCGCAGCGGCCGAGGCCGCAGTCGTGGCGACCAAGATCGACAAACTCGCGCGCGGCGAACGGATCCGCGCGCTGAGGCAACTTGAATCCGTGTTTGACGCTACCGTGGTGCCGGTCTCGGCAGCCACGGGCGAAGGAATGGACGAACTGTGGAATCTGATCGACAGCCTGGCGAACAGGCGCAGGCGCAGCAGCCGCCGGCCCCCAAACCTAACGGGGCGGCCCCTCCCGAAAAAATAGAACGCATCGACCTCGCGACGCTCAAGGACATGAGCGTCGGCGCGCTCACGAAGATCGCGAAGCAGCTCGACGTGCCCGGTGCCACGGGCATGCGCAAGCAGGAGCTGATTTTCGAGATCCTCAAGGCGCGGGCGGAAAAGAGCGGCCTGATTTTCTCGGAAGGCGTGCTCGAGGTCCTGCCCGATGGCTTCGGGTTCCTGCGCGCGCCGGATTACAACTACCTGCCTGGCCCCGACGACATCTACGTCTCCCCGTCCCAGATTCGCAAGTTCGACCTGCACACCGGCGACACGGTGTCGGGACAGATTCGCTCGCCGAAGGACGGCGAGCGCTACTTCGCGCTGATCAAAGTGGAAGCGGTGAACTTCGAGCCGCCGGAGCGCGCGCGCGAGAAGGTGTTCTTCGAAAACCTGACGCCGCTCTACCCGCAGGACCGCATCTCGCTCGAAACCGCCGGCGACAACCTGTCCGCCCGCGTGCTCGACCTGATGGTGCCGATCGGCAAGGGCCAGCGCGGCCTCATCGTCGCGCCGCCGCGCACCGGCAAGACCATGCTGCTGCAGAACGTGGCGAACAGCATCACGCACAACCATCCCGAGGTGTACCTGATCGTGCTGCTCATCGACGAGCGGCCCGAAGAAGTCACCGACATGCAGCGGTCGGTCCGCGGCGAAGTGATCTCGTCGACGTTCGATGAGCCCGCGCAGCGCCACGTGCAGGTCGCCGAGATGGTCATCGAAAAGGCCAAGCGGCTCGTCGAGCACAAGAAGGACGTCGTCATCCTGCTCGATTCGATTACCCGCCTCGCGCGCGCCTACAACACGATCGTGCCGCCGTCGGGCAAAGTGCTGTCTGGCGGCGTGGACAGCAACGCCTTGCAGCGCCCGAAACGGTTCTTCGGCGCCGCGAGGAACATCGAAGAAGGCGGATCGCTGACGATCATCTCGACCGCGCTCGTCGACACCGGCTCGCGCATGGACGAAGTGATCTTCGAGGAGTTCAAGGGCACCGGCAATCTCGAAATCCATCTCGATCGCAAGCTGACGGATCGCCGCGTGTTCCCGTCGATCGACATCCAGAAGAGCGGCACGCGGAAAGAGGAACTCCTGATTCCGAAGGACGACCTCAATCGCGTGTGGGTGCTGCGCAAGGTGCTGACGCCGCTGTCGCCGGTCGAAGCGATGGAGCTGCTGCTCTCGAAGATGTCGAAGACGAAAACCAACCAGGACTTCCTGGCCTCAATGAGCAACGGAAAGTCGTAAGCGTGCTCACGCGGCGGTTTCGGCCGGACCCGGCTGCGCCAGGCAGGCGCTAGCGACTCACGCCTCCGCTCCACGCAAATTCGACGTTGTCCTCAAACGTTCCGCGCGCAGTGTACCCGTGCGCGTTCAGGAACGAGCGGACCTGGGCGTCGCTCGACCCCATGGAGCGCAGCTGCTGGTCAACGAGCTCGACCATCACGACCGGATGGTAGCGGGCGAGCACGTCCACCGCGCCTTTGAGTACCAGCATTTCGGCGCCCTCCACATCGACCTTCACGACGTCAACGCGAGTCAATCCCGCGTCCGTGACGATATCGTCGAGCGGCCGCGCGCGGACGTGAAAGGTCGCGGCGACGGTGCCTGACTGCGATGCGTTCGCCTTCGACAGAGATGTCTGCCCCGTGTTTGCCTCGGGCGCAGCGAACAGATCGAGCATCGACTCGGCATCCGAGCACGCGACAGGCTGCACGTTCACGATTGTCGCGCCGCTCGCGCGGACGTTGTCTTCGAGCTCCCGGACGGTCGGCGGATTGGGCTCAATGGCGATGACGTGTCCGCCTGGACCGACCACGCGCGCCGCCTTCAGCGAGTAGTACCCGATGTGCGCGCCGACGTCCACGAATACCGACCCGGGCGCGAGATGCATGCGCATCGCATCCCAGCTCGCCGCCTCCCATGCGCCCGTCCGGAGGATTTCGCGCGAGACCAGATCCCGCGGATCGAGACGCATCGTGACGCCGGGTTCGACCTGCGTCCACACGGGCGTGGTGGGCCGCACGATGCGTTCGAGTCGTGCTGGCAGGCGCGCGCCGCCAGCGAACGGCCAATGCGCGATCCACGCCCGCTCGAACGCGAAGTAACCTTTCGTCCTGGCGCCGGGACTTGCCGCCGCAGCGACGACCACAATCACGAGCACGGCAATCCACACGACAGGCTTCTTCAGCATCGGCGGGATTGTGTCACCAGCACCGTAACGGGCGCAATTTGCCCGCTTTCTCGTGGTTGGGGCCGCGATTCGACGCTCTCCCTGTAGACCTGCTAAACTAAGGGTTTCCGGAACAGGGTAAGGAGCTCGCTGTGAGAGAAGGAATCCATCCGAAATACCACGAGATCGAGGCCCGCTGCGCGTGCGGCGCGAAGTGGAAGACCAAGTCGACGAAGCCCGAGCTGCACCTCGAAATCTGCTCGAACTGCCATCCGTTCTTCACGGGCAAGCAGAAGCTGATCGACACCGAGGGCCGCGTGGAGCGGTTCAGCAAGAAGTTCGGCGTGCAGACGTCCGACAGCCGCAAGCAGGCCGCCAAGGCCGCGAAGGCGGCAACAGCCTCAAAGAAGAAGCCGGCCGCCGCCACCCGCTAACTTTCGTTCGATCCTGTCGAGACGGTGCTGGGCCCCCTTGCGGGCCCGCGCCACATTCTGCATGGCGAACGACCTGGCCGACTCGAGATCGCGGATGCGATGCTCGTGATGAATCGCCAGCGCCTCGATCGCCTCGCGCTCGACATTGCTCGAGCATCCCGATTCAATCAACGCCGTCCAGCACCTCGCCGCATCGTCGAACCGCCGGGCGCGGCGGTACGCAACCGCCAGCGCGTACAGCGCGTCGGCGGTGAGAAGCGCGGCGCGCGTGCTGCGCGACGTCGCGGCCAGCGTGACGGCGCGCTCGTACGCGGCAATCGCCCGGTCTTCGGTGCGTTCGCCGGCGCGCGCTCGCGAGTAGACGTGGCCGAGCGCCAGCGCTTCGCGCGCATTCTCCGCGTAGTCGGGGCCGCCGCGGACGATCTCGAGCAGCCGGGACGTCAGGCCGGCCAGCGACACGAGATCGCGGCGGTTGTGTTCGAGGATGCCGGCGAGCAGGCTCGCGTCGCCCGATCGCACGAAATGGAAGTACCGCTCCGGAATCTCGAAGCCCGGCACGTCGTCTTCGCGCCACGCGCCGAGAATCTGCTGCTCCAGCACGACGAGTGAGCAGTCGTCTTCCTTCCAGAATCGTCTCGCGGGATGCAGCACGTCGATGTGCGGCTGCTGCGACGCCGTCCACTCGAGCCGGTGAAAGAGATAGCGCGTTTCCAGAACAGGCGCGTCGAACGACTTCCCGTTGAAGCTGACGAGCGCGCCGGCGCGGCCAAGTTCTTCGGCGACGGCCGAGAGCATCGCCCTTTCGTCCGAGTAGCGCGCGAGCAGGTACTGCCTCGTCGTGAACCCGCCGTCGTCTTCGAACCATCCACAGCCGACGAGGAAGGCCTGCGTCCCAGCGCCGCCGCTGAGTCCTGTCGTTTCGAGATCGAAGAACACGAACGGCGGCCGGGCGGACGCGTTGCCGCAGACGAGCGGCGCTTCGTGCGCGGACGCGTTGAGGCGATCGGCAAGCTCGCCGATCGTCATGCGGCCGTACTTCGTTGACGGCGCCAACCGGCGTTCGACGATGAAGCAGTGGCCGTACCAGCGGCCGTCGAGCAGCGTTTCGAGATCGGAGGACGCCGCTCGGGGCACGACGTCTGGATCCGTCCGGCTGGAGCCGGACGCCACGTGAGGCTTGATGATGCCGCGCAGGCGATCGGACAACGTGCTCACGCCGTCTTCTCCTCGAGCGCCTTGGCCTGAGCGGAGTCGAAGGCGGGAGTCAGCAGGAGATCGAGAATCCTCAGCGCGGCCGTCTTGGCGAGCGGGCCGGTGTTCCCCACCGGACCGACGCAGCCGGGGCATCCGCTCTCGCAGGCGCAATCCGAGATCAGCGTGCGCGTGGCGTCGAGCAGCTCGTGGTGCATGCGGAACAGCGGCGCGCTGAAGCCGATGCCGCCGGGGTAGTTGTCGTACACGAAAATCCGCGCCTTCGTGACGCTGGGCGCGGGATTTTCGCTCGAGTCGTCGCTGTCGATCGAGATCCCGACGTCGTGGCGGTCGCACATCAGCAGCAGCTGCGCGACCTGGCGCATCGCAAACGACAGGCCGACGATGCCGTCGCGGCGATCGTCGGCCGCGTACGGCAGCAGCCCCATCACCGTCTCGGGAATCGTCAGGCAGTACGACGTCGTGTGCATCTGCTGCTCGGGCAGGTCGAGCTCGCCGGAGCCGACGTTCTCGTTCGTGTAGAACTTGATCTTCTTGAAGCCAACGACGCGGGAGACGACGTGCACTTCGCCGTGCGAGGCGGGCGCCGACGTCTCGAACGTATCGAGGCTCGTGACGCGCGTGTAGTCAATGGCGTCCGTGTAGTAGTCGCAGTCGACCTCGCGCACGTACGCCTTGCGTCCCTCGAAGTCGAACTTCTCCACCTGGAACAGCTTGCCTTCGACGATGTAGATTGCCTTCGGATGCAGCGTCGCCGGTCCGCTCGTGAAGTCCGTTTCGCCGATGACGCGGCTCTCGCCCGTGATGTCGACGACGACGAAGTTGTCCGACGAGACCGATCGCAGGCTGACGGCGTCGGCCGGATACGACTCGTTCGTCCAGGCCCACCGCGAGCGCTCTTCGCCGGGATCCCCCGCGAGATGCACGAGCCCCTGCTCCGCGAGCAGCGACAGGATCTCCTGCACGTCGTGCTTGCCGAATGCTTCAGCGCCAGTGAACGGCAGCTCGAACGCCGCGCACTTGATGTGGTCGACGAGGATGTGCAGGTTGTCCGGATCGATCAGCGCGCGCTCGGGTGACGCGTCGAAAAAGTACGCCGGGTTGCGGACGACGAACTGATCGAGCGGCGCGCTGCTGGCCACCATGACGGCGGCCGACCGGCCGGCGCGCCGGCCCGCGCGCCCCGCGCGCTGCCACGTCGCGGCGATCGTGCCGGGATAGCCGGCCATGACGCTGACGTCGAGCGCGCCGATGTCGATGCCGAGCTCGAGCGCGTTCGTCGAGACGACGGCGCGGACGGCACCCTCGCGCAGTCCTTTTTCGATTTCACGCCTGCGCATCGGCAGATAGCCGCCCCGATAGCCGCGAATCTTTTCCGGCCCGCCGGGCACGTCCTCGAAGTCGTCCTTCAAGTACGTCGTGAGAATCTCCGTCGACAGCCGGCTCTGCGCGAAGACGATGAGCTGCAGATTCCGCTTGAGGAATTCCGACGCGATGCGCCGCGTCTCGCCGAGGTACGAGCGCCTGATGCCGAGCTGCTGGTTGACGATCGGCGGGTTCACGAAGACGAAGAACTTCTCGCCGCGCGGCGCGCCGTTCTTTTCGACAAGCTCGAACGGCTGCTCGGTCAGCCGCTCGGCCAGCTCGCGCGGGTTCGCAATCGTCGCCGACGAGCAGATGAACGTCGGGTTCGATCCGTAGTGCCGGCAGATCCGTCGTAGCCGCCGCAGCACGTTGCAGAGGTGGCTGCCGAACACACCGCGATACGCGTGCAGCTCGTCGATGACGACGTACTTCAGGTTCTCGAAGAGCTTCGCCCACCGCGGATGGTGCGGAAGAATGCCCGAGTGCACCATGTCGGGATTGCTGAGGACGATGTGCGCCCTCGACCTGATCGTGCGCCGCGCGTCCTGCGGCGTGTCGCCGTCATACGTGAAGACGCCGATCGATTCGCCCGTCGCCCGGTCGATGGTCTCGCACAGCGCGTGCAGCTCGGCGAGCTGATCCTGCGCGAGGGCCTTGGTCGGGAACAGATACAGCGCGCGGCTCGACGGGTCCTGCAGAATCGCGTTCAGGACCGGCGCGTTGTAGCAGAGCGTCTTCCCCGACGCCGTCGGCGTGATGATGACGACGTTCCGGCGCGCGAGCGCGTGATCGACCGCGTCGGCCTGATGCGTGTAGAGCTGTTCGATGCCGCGTGTTCCGAGCGCGCGCGTCAACCGGGCATCGAGCGCTTCCGGGAACGGCGCATACTGCGCGGCGACGGCCGGAAGACGCCTGACGGCGGTGACGTGATTGTCAGGGGTGTCGGCCCGAACAAGACTGTCGGTGGGAAGACCCGCCGCCAGCCTGTCGAGTGCCTGTTCGAGTGCGGCGGCGCGCTGTAATCCCAGTGCCATGGCGCGCAATCGTACCAGCCTCACACAAGGGCGATCAAGAGGCGAAACAGGTGTAATCTCGCGCGCGTGACCGGGCTGCCGCGAACACTTGGCCTCTGGAGCTCGATCGGCGTGGTCATCGGCATCACGATCGGATCGGGCATCTTCCGGACGCCCGCCGCCATTGCCCGGCTCGTGCCCAATCCCCTCGCGATCCTCGCGCTCTGGGCCGGCGGAGGCCTCCTTTCTTTGTGCGGAGCTCTTTCCTTCGCTGAACTCGGCGCGATGCTGCCGGAAACCGGCGGGTTCTATGCCTGGCTGCGCGAAGGATGGGGACGCCCGGTCGCGTTCATGTTCGGCTGGTCGGAGCTCGTGCTGATCCGCGCAAGCGCCCTCGGCGGCATGGCCATCGTCTTCGGCGAATACGCGCTCCGCAGTTTCGGCGTCGACGCCGCCGTCCACGTCTTCGCCGCACGCGGACTCGCGGCAGGGCTCATTGCCTTCGCCGCCACCGCGAACATCCTCGGCGCTCGCGTCGGCGCGGGCATCGTCAACGTCTCGACCGCGACAAAATTTTCCGCGGTGCTGCTTCTTGCCGTGGCCGCGCTCTTCCTTGGAGGCGCCCACGGCGCCAGCCTGAGCCATCTGACGGCGACGACGGCGGGCGCGGGGCCAATCACTGCCGGCGGCCTCGGTCTCGCGCTGGTGAGCGTTCTGTGGACCTACGACGGCTTTGTCGACGTCTCCTTCGTCGCCGGTGAAGTGACGGACCCCGGCAGGAATCTGCCCCGCGCCATCCTGCTCGGCACCGGCGCCGTCGTCCTGCTCTACCTGGCGACGAACATCGCCTACCACTACGTCATGCCTGTTGACGCCGTCGCCAGGTCGCCGCTCGTCGCCGCCGACGTCATGGACGCGATATTCGGCCGCGTGGGAGTGGTCGCGGTCTCGTTCTTCGTGATGATCTCGTCGTTCAGCGCCGTCAATGGCGGCATGCTGGCGGCGCCGCGCGTGTTCTTCGCGATGGCCGAGGATCGCCTCTTCTTCCGTCCTCTCGCGCGCGTGCATCCTCGATTCAGGACACCACACGTCGCGATTCTGCTGTCGGCGCTGCTCGGAATGGCACTCGTGATGAGCCGGAGCTTCGAGTCGCTCGCGAACACGTTCGTGATCGCGGCGTGGCCGTTCTACGCGCTCAGCGTCGCGGCGCTCTTCCGTCTTCGACGCACGCGTCCGGATCTCCCGCGGCCGTATCGCGCTGTCGGATATCCGATCGTGCCGGCGATTTTTGTGATCGCCGTCGTCTGGTTCGTCGTCAACGCGCTCGTTACGGATCCGCTTCCGACGATCGCAACGCTCGCGCTTGTCGCGATCGGCGCGCCGATCTACTTTTTTTCATTTTCGCGTGCTGAATTTCGTTGACGTACCAAATTGGTACTGTTACGTTGCGATCAATAGCCGATAAATATCGGCGAGGAGATTCTGAAGATGGATGTATGCGAGCCGCGTGTGCGGCGTAGAGGTTTCTTCCTTCACTCGACAGACGGCAGCGAACCGGAAACCGGTGAGCACGAGAACCCCGAAGGGTTCACAGTCCGCGTACGAATCTCACGTTCCCCAGCCCCCAGACAACTCGCCAGCAGCGGAAGACACACTCGCGCGGAAGCACGCGCGGATGAAGGACGTCCCCAGATCAGATCTGGGAGCGTGACTGGCAGCCGTCAACGGGCACACTTGCCCCGCTGATCCAGCTCGCGCGCGGCGACACGAGGAACGCGACGACCGCCCCGACCTCTTCGGGGCGGCCGAACCGCCCGAACGGCAACTCCCGCTTCACGAAGTCCGCAATTCCGGCAGGATCGTCCTTCTGCCGGCGATCCCACGAGCCACCCGGAAACAGAATCGACCCCGGCGCCACGCTGTTGACGCGGATGTTGTCTCTGGCCAACTGCTGGGCCATCGACTTGGCGAGGCTGATTTCCGCGGCTTTCACGGCGTTGTACGTCATCCGGCCGCCGGATTCGCGGCCCCAGATCGAGGCAATCATCACAATCGAGCCGCCGCCGCGCTTCCACATGTGCGGGACAGCCATCCGCGACGCCCGGATCGCCGGGAACAGCGTCTGATCGAAGGCTTCCTGCCAGTCGCCGTCGGTCGTGTCGACAATCGTCCCGCCCTTGGCGAGGCCGACGTTGTTCACCAGGATGTCGAGGCCGCCGAAGGTTTCGACGGTCCGCATGATCACGTCCGCGACGCCCTTGTCTGTCGACACGTCAGCCTGAATCGCCAAAAGCCGGCCGGCACCGCCAGGAACGGCGCTACGGAGATCGCCGACGGCTGACGCGATCCCTTCCTCGCCTCGGGCGCAAATCGTGACCTTGCAGCCTTCAGCCAGCAGGGCCTTGGCGGACGCGTAGCCCAGGCCGCGGGTCGACCCTGTCACGATCGCAATTTTGTCAGTGAGACCGAGATCCACTGTTTAGACCCTCTTATCGAGGAACCTGCCGAGCGCGTCGTTGAACGCGGCCGGCTGCTCCATGTTCGACATATGTCCGGCCCCGGGGATGACGGCCAGTTGGGAGCCGGGAATATCGTGGTGCATCTGCTCGCTGAGCGCAGGCGGCGTCAGCGCGTCCTGGTCGCCAACAATGATTTGGACCGGAATCCGGAGGCCCTGGAGCATCGGCGTCGAGTCCGCGCGCGTCATCAGCGCCGTGAGCGCACCGACGATCGACTCGACCGAATTGCTGACGATCTGCTTTCGCAGATGCTGGACCACGTCGGGCTTGCCGGCGCGGGTCGCGTCGCAGAGCAGCTTCGGCACGAGCGCGTCTGCCACGGCGTCCTGCCCTTTCTCGCGCACGAGCTGCTGCATGTTCTTCCGGTTCGTCACGGCTTCCGGCGAGTCGCCCTGCGACCGCGTGTCGGCGAGGACCATGCCGCGAAAATAGGTCGGCGCACGCCGGAACATCGCGAACGCCGTGTAGCCGCCCATCGAGAGGCCGCAGACAACGGCGTCTTTGATGTGAAGATTGTCGAGGAGATCGATCGTATCGCCCGCGTAGTCGTCGATGGACATCGTCGGCGGGTCGCCCGCGGCGCTGTCGCCAGGGCCGAAACCGCGAAGCTCGGGAACGACAATCCGCCAGCCGCGCTCGGCGAGCACGAGCTGGGGCTCCCACATGCTGGGGTTGAGAGGAAATCCGTGAATCAGAACGAGCGTGCCCGCCCCTCGGCCTTTGCCGGAGGCGGGCACGTCGAGATAGCGAAGCCTGCCGATGCGCTGCACGAGCCTCGGCTTACCGGCCGCGACCCTCGCCGCCGCGGCCGCCGCCGGGCGCTCCACGTCCGCGCATGAACAGCTCCGTGGACGGCGGCACCTGGCCCTTGAGGCGCAGGTACACCGTGCCGATGCCGTACATCTCGCTGCCGTGCTGCAGCACGCCGAGCAGCGCGGCTGCTCTCGTCTGCTGGCCGCCGCGGCCGGTCGAGATCATCTCCTGGGCGCTCGCTTCGGTCAGCGACGAAAACGCATCGTCGCAGAACGCGAACGAGTCGGCGACTGCCTTGATCACGTCGGCCTTCGTCGTCAACTGCTCGAAGCTCGGCTGACCCTGACGCGGATTCG
>Ga0153915_10005002_pt1 | contig 12288 bp, 10 predicted proteins | sample Opewatmetagenome_2_FD_107003 | JGI IMG/M metagenome (GOLD analysis project Ga0153915, IMG submission 107003) | Freshwater wetland microbial communities from Ohio, USA - Open water 3 Core 3 Depth 3 metaG | ecosystem: Environmental > Aquatic > Freshwater > Wetlands | place: USA: Ohio, Lake Erie... | reverse complement strand
GGGCGGCTCGACGCCGGGCTGGATCTGGCCGGGCCGCCGTAGGCTCCTGGGCCTCAGATGGCCGATCGGTAACGCCAGCCGTTGAGTACCAGCAGCAGGAGAAAGACGAGGCTGGCCCCGCTCACCGCCAGCCGGTAGCCGAGCCCGTGCCGGCTCGTCGAGAGAAACGCCTCGATCATCCCCGCCACCAGCAGCAGCACGATCACCAGACCGACCAGTCGAAGCGCCAGCCGTCCGCTCGACGCCAGCGCTTCCGAGCGCGGCAGGTCGCCGGGCGCCACGACGGAATGGCCCAACAGGAAGCCGGCCGCGCCGGCGATCCAGATGGCCGTCAGCTCGAGCAGGCCGTGCCCGACGATGAACGTGAGCAGGTAGAGCAGCAGCCCCTGATTGGCGAAGTGGGAGGCCGTCGCTCCGATCGAGAGGCCGTTGTAGGCGAGCATGATCAGGGAGCCGACACCGAGGAAGATCCCCCCGGCGAAGCAGTTGAAGGCGACGGTGAGGTTGTTGCTGATGATGCCGCTGGCCACTACCGGGCGGATCCGGTCCTCGACCTCGACGTAGCCCTTGCCTTCCTCCAGCCGGGTGTGGCCGGCTTCGGCCCGGCGCAGCATGACCTCGGGCAGGACCTCTTCCGCCAGGGCGGGACGCTCCCGCAGCAGGAGGTAGCCGCCCGCGGCCGGAAGCCAGAAGGCGGCCATGGCGACGACGACGTAGCGGCGCGCCTGGACCAGGGCAGCCGGGCAGTCGCGGGTCAGGGTCTGCCAGATCCGCCGGACGGTGTGGCGCTCATCGTGGTAGAGCGAGTCGTGCCCCGCAGCCACCAGGCGTTCGAGCCGGGCGAGCACGGCGGCATCGGCGTGGTAGGTCCGGGCCCGGGCCAGATCCGCGGCCACCTCGCGGTAGCGTGCCGCGAAGTCCGGCAGCTCGTCGGAACCGAATCGGTCGAGGCCCCCGGCGGCGGCCCGCCCGGCGAGGCGCTCGAACTCTCTCCAGCGCGGCTGTTTCCGCGCGACGAAGCGTTCGGCCACGCTCCCCGCGCCCGGTCGGCGCACGTGGAAGCGGCCCTGCCGGCGGGCACGCTCCTCGTCGTGGAGCCGGGTGATCAGGGCGAAGGGCGCGGCGTCGCGCCGGGGGATCCGCGCGGCGAAGCGCTCGACCAGCCGATCCGCGAGGCGGTTGCGTACCTCGGGGAGCAGCGCGCCGGCGCGATCCCGGAACTCGCGCAGGAGACGGAATTCCTCGTCGCTCAGCAGCGGGGGGCCGAGGTCGCCCGGGGGCTCCTGCGGGGCGGCGGGCACCGCCGCCTGGATTTCCATCGGGCGATCCCGCACCACCACCGTCCCGCCCACGAAGTCGCCGAGCCGGCGCGCACGGGGATGCAATGCGACGAAGAGGGCCCCGGTGAGATAGGGTGGCGGGAGGAAGTCGGCGACCCGCAGCAGATTCCGCGCGGCGGCCGCCCCGAAGGTCACGGCGTGCCCGGTCTCGAGGATGACCCGGATGCCGACCAGCCGCTTGCCGGGCGTCTGGCCGCCGCGCAGACCCTCGAAGAAAGTGAAGTAGCCCCAGAGCGAGACGAAATAGCCGAAGGCGACGAGCGCCCCGACCCAGGGAGAGGCGCGGAGGCCCAGCAGGAGGTAGCCCACGAACAGGGCCGCGGTCCAGACGGCCAGGATCGCCGTGTCGATGATCGCCGCCAGGGACCGGGAGCCCAGACCGGCGATCTCGTAGTCGAGGACGACGTGCTCCGGCGTCTCGACCAGCAGATGCTGGCGGTAGTCCCGGGCGGAAGTCATCGGTGGATCATAACCTGAGCATGGGAGCCCGCGCCGGGCGCCCGGTCCCGTCATTGAGGGAACCGCCGCGGAGCCCCATCTTGTGGGAAGGAGCGCGCTGGGCCGTCCGGCGACTCTGCTTCCCTGTCGCGCAAGGAGCCGTCGTGACGGACCAACCCGCGCTTCGCCAGGCCAGCCTCGGAGAGATCCTCGATCTCGCGTTCGGGCTGTATCGCCACCGGTTCAAGGATCTGCTGCTGATCGCGATCGTCTGCACGGCGCCCCCGCTCGCGCTGAACGTGTACCTCTCGATGGCCGGCGGAATGGCGGCGAATCTCGTGCTGACGCTGGTCTACCTCCTGATCTACATCGTCTTCAGCAGCGTCGCGACCGCCTCGACCGTGTTCGTGGTCTCGGAGAGCTACCTCGGCCGGACCCTCCCCGCGACCCGGGCCCTCGGGCGTGCGACGTCCTACATCGGCCGGCTCTTCGTTCTCGGGATGCTGACTTCCGTGGCGGTCGGGCTCGGACTGCTGCTCCTGATCGTGCCGGGCGTCATCCTGCTCTCGGGCCTGGTCCTCGCGACACCGGTGCTGGTGCTCGAGAACTCGGAAAACGCCCTCGCGGCCATGGGCCGCGCCTGGGCGCTCTCGCGCGGCTTCAAGGGCAAGATCTTCCTGCTCCTGCTCACGATGCTGGCGATCATCTACATCCCCGCGGCGGCGCTCGGCGCCATCGCGGGCGTGGCCACCGGCTTCACCGGCGGCGCCCTCGCGGTCGAGCGCGGTCCCGCGGGGGCCGCGGTGGTGGTCCTCACCGTGGCCGGGGGGCTGGTCCAGATGCTGGTGTACCCGATGTTCTACTGCGCCCTGACGGTCGCCTATTACGATCTGCGCGTGCGAAAGGAAGGGTTCGATCTCGAGATCCTCGCCGACGCGCTCGGAACCCACTGACAGCGGGCCACGGCCCTGATGCAGGCCGTCACCCGGGACTCACTCCGCGCGGTCCTCGACAGCGTCTTCGCGGGGCCGGACTACCGCTGGGTCGAACGGCCCGATCCGCTCGACTTCCTGCACCGCTGGTGGCTGGCGCTGCAGGACTGGCTGGTCCACGTGCACGAGGCCAGTCCCGTCCTGTTCGAGGTCGTATTCTGGACCATGGTGACGCTCGTGGCCCTCATCTTCGTGCACGGGGGCTGGATCATCTTCCACACGGTCCGTTCCGCCGGTACCGGACCGGACGAACCGGCCCGGCCCATCGCGGTCCCGGTACAGGATGCGGCCTGGCACTTCGCGGAGGCGGATCGCCTGGCCGCCGGGGGACGCCACGTCGAGGCAGTGCAGGCCGCCTTCCGGGGCCTCCTGCTCGACCTCGACCATGGCCGGCTGCTCCGATTCCACCCCAGCAAGACCCCCGGTGAGTATCTCGCCGAGCAGACGCTGAGCGCGCCTCAGCGCGATCGGCTGCGCCAGCTGGTCCGGGCACTCTACGGGTTCGTGTTCGCCCGGCAGCCATGCGGCGCCGCCGAATACCAGGCGTGGCGGAGACTCGCCGGAGGGGACTGGCATGCGGCCGCGCACTGAGATCGGGCTCGGGCTCGGGGTTCTGGCGCTGCTCCTGCTGGGCTCGGCCCTGCTGGGCCGGCGCGCCAACACCATGCCCGACCAGGACGCGCGGACCTCGACCTTTCTGGCGGGACCGAATGGCGCGCGCGGTCTGGCCGACGCCCTGGGCCGGCTGGGCATCCCGGTCGAGCGGTTCCGCGGGCGGCTCCGGCAGCTCGGCGAGGCCGTGGCTGCGGACACCGGAGGCCGGTCGCTGGTCGCCTTTCTCGACCCCGCCGCCCACCTCCAGCCCGCCGAGGTCAGCGAGATCGTGGCGCTGACTCCCCGGGCCGATCTGCTGGTCGCGGGGATGGGCTCCGCGGCGCTCATGCGCTGCTACGGGTATGAGCCGCAATACCGGTTCCGCGACTCGGTGCAGGCCGTCGCGCCCGGCACCCGGCCGGGCAGGGACAGCCCATGGGTCCACACGGTGCTCGCGGCCAGCAGCGTCACCGTGGTCCGCGATTCCTCCCGGATGGAGGACCAGGGCGAAAGCGAGTGCAGGGTCTCGGCCGGAATGATCGCCGATACCCTGCTCGTCGCACGGACCGGCCGCCTCATCGCGGTGCGCCTGCATGAGCGGGAGGGTGGCGGGAGCATCACGCTCGTGGCGGACGGAACGCTCTTCGGCAATCGGGCGCTCCGGGCCACCGACGCCGGGCCATTCGCGCTCGGGCTGTTCGCGGGACGTTCCGGGCGAGTGGTCTTCGAGGAGGCGCACCAGGGATTCGGGGCGAGCCGGTCGCTGGGATCGGCGGTACTCGCCTGGAGCGCGCACTCGCCGTGGGGCTGGGCCGCCTGGCAACTGGCCGTGGCGGGGCTGCTGGCGCTCCTGGCTGGGGCCGTTCGATTCGGTCCGCCGGTCCCGATGCTCCTCCGGCGCCGGCGCTCGCCGCTCGAGCACGTGCGCGCCCTCGCCACCGCCCTGGCCGCGGCCAACGGACACGACGTCGCGGTCCGCGCGATCGTCCGGGGGCTCGGCCGGCGTCTTGCTCCCGCCGGCCAGCCGGTGCGGACGGACAGCAGCGCCCTGGTGGAACGAATCGCCCGAACCGTGCGGTCGCCGCGGGGCCGGGAGGCCGCGCGCCGCCTGCAGGACCTGACCAGACCGAGGCAGCCCGCCGGGAGCGTGCTGGCTGCCGCCCTTGCCGTGGAGGATGTGTGGGAGGATCTCCGACCGTGACGCAGGACGAGGTGACCGAGCAGGCCCGCCACGCCACCGCGGTGCTCGAGCAGCTCCGCATCGTGGTGCTGGGGCAGGAAGCGGCGCTGCGCGAGACGCTGCTCGTGCTGATCGCGCGGGGGCACGTGCTGCTCGAGGGAGTGCCCGGCACCGCCAAGACCCTGCTGGTGCGGACGCTGAGCCTCTCGCTCGGGCTCGAGTTCCGCCGGATCCAGTTCACGCCGGACCTGATGCCGTCCGACATCACGGGCGTGAACCTGCTCACGGCACAGGGCGAGTTCGCGTTCCGGCCCGGCCCGATCTTCGGCGACCTGATCCTTGGCGACGAGATCAACCGCGCCCCCGCCAAGACCCAGGCCGCCCTGCTCGAGGCGATGCAGGAACGCAGCGTGACGATCGACGGCGTCACCCGGCCGCTCAGTCCGGTGTTCACCGTCTTCGCCACCCAGAATCCGATCGAATTCGAGGGCACCTACCCGCTGCCCGAGGCGGAACTCGACCGCTTCCTGGTGAAGGTGCAGCTCGGCTACCCCGATGCGGCCTCGGAAGCGCGGGTGCTCGACCGGGTGCTCGGCGGCTTCGAAGCCGACGAATCCGCCACCTACGGCGTCAGCACGGTGCTCGACGCCGGTGGCCTGGCGGAGCTGCAGCGGGCCGGGCGGCGGGTCCGGGTGGTGCCCGAGCTGGTGGACTACATCACCAGGATCGTGCGCTCCACCCGCGAGGCGCCCGCGCTCACGCTCGGCGCCTCGCCCCGGGCGAGCGTGGCGCTGCTCAAGGTCGCCCAGGCCGCGGCGCTGCTGGATGGCCGCGCCTTCGTGGTTCCCGACGATGTCAAATCCCTTGCGCCCGCGGTGCTCCGGCACCGGGTCACGGTCGCGCCGGAGCTGGAACTCGAGGGGGTCACCCCCGACGCCGCCATCGCAACGATTCTCGAACGAACTGAGGCCCCCCGATGATCAAGCCAATCGCACTCGGACTCGTCACCCTCGCGCTGGCGGGCAGCCGCGCGGAGGCCCAGGCGCCACTCCGCAGCGTTCGCCGCACGATTCCGATCGAACGGTCCTTCCAGGCAGGGCTCGCCGCGGGCACCAGGGACTCCACCGGTCGGCCCGGCCGGAACTACTGGCAGCTGCGGACCGATTACCGGATCGATGCCCGGCTGGACCCGGCGACCGCGACCGTGTCCGGCAGGGAGACGGTCACCATCGCCAACCCCAGCGATTCGGCGCTCCGGCAGGTCGTGGTGCGGCTCTACCAGAATCTCTTCGCACCGGATGTCGCGCGGTCGGCGCCGGTGGTGGACATCACCGGCGGCATCAAGGTGACCAGGCTGGTGGTCAACGGCGAGGCAGTGAACACCGACAGTGCCGGGGATGCGTGGAGCCATACCACCCTGGCTCGGGTCAGGCTCATGACACCCATTCCGGCCCACGGGTCTGCCACGCTCGAGGCTGAGTGGAGCTTCCGGGTACCCGATGTGCCGGAGAAGCGGCGCGGCGACCGCATGGGGCGGTGGGGAACCCGGCTCTTCCAGGTGGCCCAGTGGTACCCGCAGGTGGCGAAATACGACGATCTCCGCGGCTGGGACATGGAGCCCCATCTCGGCGGCGCCGAGTTCTATAACAACTTCGGCTCGTTCGACGTGCGGATCGAGGTGCCGGCCGGCTGGCTCGTCGGCGCGACCGGCGTACTCGCGAACCCGGAGGAGGTGCTCTCGCCCACGGTGCGGGAGCGGCTCTCCCGGGTCGAATCGGGCGACAGCCAGGTGGTGATCGTCGGGCCGGAGGAACGGGGCGCCGGGCAGGCCACCGCGACCGGCGACCGGCTGGTGTGGCACTTCACCGCCGACAGCGTGAACGACTTCGCCTGGGCGACCTCGAACGAATTCGAGTGGGATGCCACCCGCGCGACGATTCCGGGCCGGGGCCCCATCCCGGTGAACATTCTCTACCTGCCGGAGCACGCCGGCTACCACGACGCCGGCGCCCGGGCCCGGCACGCGCTGGAGTTCTATTCGGCACTCTGGATGCCGTACGCCTTTCCGCAACTGACCCAGGTGGACGGTCCCGAGGGCGGGATGGAATACCCGATGCTCATCATGAGCGGGGCCGGGTTCGGCGTGACGGACCACGAGACCGGCCACCAGTGGTGGCCGATGATGGTCGGCACCAACGAGACCCAGTACGGCTGGATGGACGAGGGGTTCAATCAGTACATGAACATCCTCTCGGGCGCCGCGTTCAACCACCGGCCCGCCCGGCTCGACAGTGTGGCCGCGCAGTACGGCCGGATCGCGGGCACGGACGGACAGGGGCCGATGATGTGGGACGCCAACTACGCGGGCCCCTGGTACGGGTTCGTCACCTACGGCAAGGCGCCGATGATGCTGGCGATGCTCGGCGCGATCGTGGGCGACTCCGCGGTGCAGCGCGCCATGAGCGCGTATGCCACGACCTGGCGCTTCCGGCACCCCTCGCCGTGGGACTTCATGTTTGCGATGGACCGCGAGCTCGGTCGGAACCTCGACTGGTTCTGGTACTACTGGCTCTTCACGACCGAGTCGGTGGACGGTTCGATCGCCTCGGTCGAAACCCGGGGCCGGAAGACGCGGGTCACCGTCCGCGAGGATGGCGAGATGCCGTCACCGGTCATTCTGAAAGTCGAATTCGTTCCCGGGGGGCCGGCGCCCAGGCCGATGAAGAACGCGGTGATCGACGGGGACTCCGCCATCGTCACCTGGCCGGCAGACGTCTGGTTCGCGGGGAACCGGACCTTCGTGGCGGAGCTCGACTTCGGCGGCCGGCGGATCGAGCGGATCACCCTGGATCCGGGCGCTCGCTTTCCGGATCGCAATCCGGGTGACAACAGCTGGCCCAGAGAATCGCCCTGATGGTCCTGCCCTCGCGGCGCTGGTTCCTCGGCGCGGCGGCGCTGGCGGTCCTGGCGCCCGCCGCGTTCTGGTGGCCGGCCGCGCCGCTGGCGCTGCTGCTCGCGGACCTGGTCTGGCTGTCGGCGCTCGTCGTGGACTGGGCGTGGGTCGAGCCACCCTCCCGGCTGGAGGTGGAACGGGAGGCGCCCCCTGCCTTCTCGGTCGGACGGCGGCTCGGCATCCGTTACCGCTGGCGCCACCCCGGCCGCCGTTCGCTCCGAATCGTGGTCCGCGAGGCGCTGCCCGTGCCACTCGCGTCTGGCCCGCCTCCCGCCCGATCACTGCTGCTGCCGGCCGGTGCTCCGCTCGTCGAGGAGTGCGACATCACACCGGCACGCCGGGGGAAGGGCACCGGCGGTCGGATGACGATCCGGACCCTCGGGCCGCTCGGGCTGGTGTGGAGCCAGGCAACCATCGACCGGCCCTGGACCGTGACCGTGTATCCCAACCTCAAGGGAGCGGCGCTTCGCGCGCTCCCGACCCAGGCCCAGCGCCGCCGGGAGGCGGGACTCCGGAACATCCGGCGGCTCGGCGAGGGGCGGGTGTTCGAGAGTCTGCGCGAATGGGTGCCGGGCGAGGACACCCGGGCCATCGACTGGAAGGCGACGGCGCGGCGCGGGAAGGTCATGGCCCGCCAATACGAGGACGAGCGACGGCAGCAGGTGATGATCGTGATCGACGCCGGCCGGCTGCTCACCGCGGAGATCGATGGGGTTCCGCGCCTAGAGGCCGCGGTGGATGCCGCCCTGCGCCTGGCGCACAGCGCAGTTGAACACGACGACAACATCGGACTCCTGGTCTTTTCGGACGAGGTGCAGAAGTTCGTGCCGCCCGGCCGCGGGAGGCGCGCGCTCCGCGCCGTCCTCGATGCGCTGGCAACGGTCGAGGGCAGGGTGGTCGAGCCGGACTACCCGTCGGCCTTCGCCTATCTGGCCGCCCGCAACCGGAAGCGGGCGCTGACCGTGCTGTTCACCGACGTGATCGACCGCACCGCGAGCGAATCGCTGGTCGCCCAGATGGGCACCCTGCGGCCGCGCCACCTCCCGCTTGCGGTAACGCTGCGCGACACCGGCCTCGAACGGCTCTCCACCGCACGGCCGGCGACGGTCGGCGCGGCCTATGAGCGGGCCGCCGCCGAGGAGCTGCTGCTCGCCCGGGCCGAGGCGCTGGCCGACATGCGATCATCCGGGGTGCTGGTGGTCGACGTGCCGCCCGCCGGCGCGGCGGAGGCGGTGGTAGCGAGGTACGAGCAGCTGAAGCGGAGAGGGGCGCTCTGACTCAATCCCTGCGGTGCCCGAGCGCGCGCAGCACCTCCCGGTCGAACTGGGCGGAGAGGCACTCGCGGGCCGAGTAGGGTCCCGGGACGTACTTTTTCGATACCACGCCGATCTGGCTCTCCTCGCAGATGTGCCAGTCCTGGCGATTGGTCATGTCCCAGAAGGCCACGCCGTCGTCCGGATCGAACTCCGGCCGGGCCAGGGTCTCCGGGTGGAACATCCAGTCGCAGATGATACGGGTATGGCCCCAATCGACCGGCCACAGGGTGTGGAACATCACGTAGTCCGGGTGGAGCGACAGCAGCATATTGGGAAAGATGGAGTAGTAGTACACCCGGTTGGCCTCATCGGCGGGCAATTCCGAGACCGTCACGCCGCACGCCCGGCCGCTCATGGTCATGCTGCCCTTGCCCTCGTTCAGCTCCATGTATCCGCCGAGCAGCGGACCCTGAATCAGGTCGTTCTCGCCGCTGGTGGGCGGACTCAGCCTGGCGAGCGCCGGATGGACCGGCGAGCAGTGGTAGCACTCGGAGTAGTTCTGGACGAGGAGCTTCCAGTTGCAGTTCGTCTCGTAGACGATCTCCCGGCCGACCTTCAGGCTCGGGAGGTTGTACATCGAGACCCGCGCGTCGAGCGGCGCCAGGGCCTCCTCGAGCAGCGCCGGGTTCTCGCCGAGGTTGATGAACAGAAACCCCTGCCAGACGCCGGTGGCGACGGCATGCAGCGGCCAGTCGGCCTTGTTGAACCCCTCGATATCCTGGGTGGAAGGTGCCCCGATCAGGCGGCCGTCCAGGCCGTAGGCCCAGCTGTGATAGGGGCACTGGATGGTTTCGGAGAACTGCCCGGAATGCTCCTCGCAGAGGCGCGTGCCGCGATGCCGGCAGACGTTGTAGAACGCGCGGATCGATCCGCCGTGGTCGCGAACCACGATGATGCTCTCGGTCCCGATCTCCTGAACGAAGTAGTCGCCCGGCTTCGCGATACGCTCGGCGCGGCCGACGCAGAGCCATCGGTTCGCGAAGATCTTCTCCTGTTCTTCGGCGAAGATCTCCGGAGAACAGAAGTACTCGCGAGGTAGCGTACGGGCGCGCCCCAGCGGGATCTCGGTGCGCTTGACGAAGGTGGCCACGGTGGTCCTCGGGGCGGAGTGTGGCCTGGAAACTGGCACCGATCGGCAATATTGGGAAGCGGGAACGGACGGTTCCCGGGAGGGAGGGCTCATGGCGGGATCGATGATCGAATTCCAGGCGAATGGCCGGCTGGTACCGGGGTACCTCGCTCTCCCTCCGGGGGGCCGCGGACCGGGGCTGATCGTCGTCCAGGAATGGTGGGGACTGGTGGACCACATCAGGGATGTCACCGACCGGTTCGGGTCCGAGGGATTCGTCGCGCTGGCGCCCGATCTCTACCATGGGCAGCCGGCGAAGAGTCCCGACGAAGCGCGGAAGAAGTTGATGGCCCTGAACATCGCCGAGGCGGGCAGGGACATGTCGGGCGCCGCGGCGCACCTGCTGCGGCTCCCGCAGGTCACCAGCCGGAAGGTCGGGATCATGGGCTTCTGCATGGGTGGGCAGCTGGCGCTCTACGCGCTGCAGGAATATCCGGAGCGGATCGCGGCCGCCGTGGATTTCTACGGCATTCACCCGAACGTCAGGCTCGATGCGGCGCGGGTCAGGGGGGCGATCCTCGCCCACTTCGGACGGGCCGACCAGAGCGTGAGCGAAGCCGATGCCAGGGAGCTGGTCGGCCGGCTGGCGGCGGCGGGCGTGGCGGTGGAGGTGCACTTCTACGACGCGGGCCACGCGTTCTTCAACGACTCGCGGCCCCAGGTGTTCGATCGCGCGGCGGCGACCCTGGCCCTGCAGCGGACGCTGGCGTTCCTTCGCAGCCACCTGGCCTGAAGGAGCGCGGCGCGTCGGGTCAGCGGCGCGGTGGCCCCACGGCCTCCCTGGCCGATCGGATTCTGGCGGGGTGATTGGTGACGATTCCCGCCACACCCGCGCGCCAGACCTCTCGCGCGGTCGCGGCATCGTCTACCGTCCACACGTGGACCGGCGCGCCGGCCTCTCGCGCGGTCCGGATGAGCCGCGGTGAAGGCACCTTGAGGCCGTGAAACCGGAAGGGAACGGCGTAGAGCCGAGGTCCGCCGGGCTTTGGTGCCCGCCCGATCAAGGAAGCCGCAAAGAGCCGGACGATGTCGCGTTTCGACGCCCCCGCAAGGAACGGCTCGCGCCGGAAGGGTGCTACGGCCTCATCGTCCTCGCCGGCGATGACGCAGCGGGACGCGGCGTCGTGCGCCAGGATCGCCTTCGCGAGCGGGCCCGCGGCGAGGGCGACCTTGATCTCGATCAGCAGCGGTGTCGCCGGGAAGGCCTCGAGCACCTCGCCGACGGTGGGCAGCGTCACGCCGCGGCCCCGCCACGGCCAGGTCTGTCCGCCATCGGTCGAGAATCGAGCCCCGGCGTCGGCCTCCCGCAGCTCTGCCAGGGTCAGCCGGCCCACCCCGCCGGCGCGGTCGGTGGTGCGGTCGATGAGAGGATCGTGCATGACGACCGCCTCGCCGTCGGCGGACACCCGCACATCGAACTCGAGCGCGTCGGCGCCCTGCTCCAGCGCGAGCGTGAACGAGGCGAGGGTGTTCTCCGGTGCCTCGCCCGCGGCGCCGCGGTGCCCGATGACCAGCCGCGCATCCGGGTCCGTCAGCAGGTTGGGCGGCGACGGCATGTGACAGGATGGCCGTGTTGCCGGTGGCAGGTCAGCGGCCCAGCAGGATATCGGAATCGACGTCCGTCCGGCTCACGGCGAGGATCAGGTCCTCGCCGCGGTAGCCGATGGCGGTCACCCGGACCGACTGCACCCGGCAGTTCGCGACCAGCGACGCGTCGAAGATGAGCTTGTAGTAGCCGCTCCCGTCGCTGAAGGTGCCGAACGGCGTCCCGATGATCTGGAGCCGGGCCCCCGGCAGTGGGGTGTGGTTGTCTTCGCGATAGACCCGACCCTTGACCACCGCGGTGCCGGTGGAATCGTTCTGCGGCGTGGGCATGCAGTCACCCTTCCGCCTCCAGTAGGGGTTCCATTCCTGGGTCTCGCCGGCTTCCCGCTGCACCGGGCCTCCTACGCGCTTCGGGGCGTTGGGAAGGCCGAACAGGCGACGCGCCTCCGATTCGAGGGTCGCCTCCGGTGCCGCCGCTGAGCTGTTCGATGCGAGAGTCGGCGCGGCCGGTTGCGGCGAGGGCTCCGGTCCCGGCGCTGGCTGGGCCGGGGCAACCGTGGACGCCGGCGCCGCCGCCGTGGTAGCGGGCTCAGGCGGCAGCTCGGGCATGGGAGCGGGGGCTGTTTTCGCGACCGGGGGCGGCGTCGGTTCGGGCTTCGGGGCCGGGGGTGGCGGCTGCTCCTTCCGCGCCGCGTCCCGCTGGGCCGGCGGCGGGGGCAGATATACCATCTGGACTTCGGGCGCCCGGTGGACCGGGTTGACGGGCTGAGGCTGCCCTTCGTGCTTCTGTTCCTGCGGTGG
>Ga0153915_10005001_pt1 | contig 12292 bp, 8 predicted proteins | sample Opewatmetagenome_2_FD_107003 | JGI IMG/M metagenome (GOLD analysis project Ga0153915, IMG submission 107003) | Freshwater wetland microbial communities from Ohio, USA - Open water 3 Core 3 Depth 3 metaG | ecosystem: Environmental > Aquatic > Freshwater > Wetlands | place: USA: Ohio, Lake Erie... | reverse complement strand
TGGCACATCGAGGATACCGCGATCACGATCAGCCGCTTCGGTCCGCAGTACGACCTCCACGGAGGCGCCACGGAGCTCATGTTCCCGCACCACGAGGCGGAGGTCGCCCAGGCCGAGGCCTACACGGGCGTGAAGCCGTTCGTCCGCACCTGGATGCACGGCGGGATGCTCATGACCAAGGGCGAGGAGATGCACAAGTCCCTGGGGAACTTCTGGGCCATCAAGGACGCCATCGCGCGGTGGGACCCCATGGTCCTCCGCTTCTTCTTCCTGAACGCCCACTACCGCTCCCCCATCGACTTCAGTCCCGAGGCCATCGAGGAGGCGGGCCGGTCCTACGAGCGGCTGCGGGAGGCCGTGCGGAACCTGGAGGCCGCGCTCCGGTCGCCGCCGGAGAGGGGGACCGGGGACGCCGCGCTCGACGCGGCCACGGCCCGCGTGCGCGCCGCGTTCGAGGAGGCCATGTCGGACGACTTCAACACCCGCGAGGCCCTCGCGGCCATCTTCGAATACGCGCGCGAGCTGAACCGCGCCATCCAGGCCGGCGCGGGACGCGCGTCGCTCGTCGCGGCGAAGGACGCCTTCGACCGCTTCGCGCTCGTCCTCGGTCTGTTCCGCGAGGCGGGCAGCGGCGCGGGCCTCGACGCCCGCGAGATCGAGACGATGATCCGCACGCGCGAGGAGGCGCGGAAGCGCAAGGATTTCGCGACCGCGGACCGCATCCGCACCCAGCTCGCGGAGCATGGCATCGTGCTCGAGGACACGCGCGACGGGGTGCGGTGGAAACGCCGCTGAGAAGGCCCGGGATGCCCGTCCGGGGCGGACCTCCAACGTGATTTCAGAATCGATAATACCATGTGTCTTTTGGCCGTGCTACAATATATATGTAAACGACTCCGAAAACGCCTCTCGTCGGAACCTCGTTTTTCTCCATAGAAACCGTCTCAGTAGGTTTATGAAGGCCCGCCGCATACTCGGAACGACGCTAGGGATGGGTTGCCGGACACGTCCGAGACCACCTCGTGGAAGGTTCCGAAGTAGATGACCGAAGAGCCCGCCGCACCGACCTCCGAAGGTCGAATCACCGATGTCTACCTCTCAGACCAGATCCAGGTCCTCGAGGGGCTCCAGGCCGTCCGCAAGCGGCCCGCGATGTACATCGGCAGCGTGGACGAACGCGGCCTCCATCACCTCGTCCACGAGGTCGTGGACAACTCGATCGACGAGGCCATGGCGGGCTTCTGCAAGAACATTCAGGTCAGCCTCAATCCCGACGGCTCGGTCACCGTCGCGGACGACGGTCGCGGCATTCCGGTCGACGTCCATCCCAAGTACGGCGTGCCCGGCGTCGAGCTCGTCACGTCGCGGATGCACAGCGGCGGCAAGTTCGAGCACAAGATGTACCGCGTGTCCGGCGGCCTGCACGGCGTGGGCCTGTCTGTGGTCAACAGCCTGAGCGAGTGGTTCGAGGTCCGCGTCCACCGTGACGGCAAGGAATACCGGATCCGGTACGCCCGGGGCGTGAAGGCGGAGGATCTTCAGGTCACGGGGCCTGCGGAAGGCACGGGCACGATCATCACGTTCAAGCCGGATGCCCAGATCTTTGAGACCATCGCGTTTGAGTACGACACGCTCGCGGCGCGCCTCCGCGAGCTGGCGTTCCTGAACGCAGGCCTTCAGATCATCATCGTGGACAAGGAGCACGGCCGCGGCGACGTCTTCCAGTTCCAGGGCGGGATCAAGGAGTACGTGAAGTGGATCAACCGCGCGAAGACGCCGCTCCACCCGGATCCGATCTACCTCGCGAAGCAGTCCGATGGCGTCCAGATCGAGGTCGCCATGCAGTACCACGACGGCTACAACGAGTCCATCTTCACCTTCGTGAACAACATCGACACGAAGGAGGGCGGCACCCACCTCATCGGCTTCAAGTCCGGCCTCGCCCGGGCCTGCATCAACTACGCCAAGGAGAACAAGTACCTCAAGGAATCCGAGAGCCTCGAGGGCGACGACGTCCGCGAGGGCCTCACCGCCATCCTGAGCGTCAAGATCCCCGATCCCCAGTTCGAGGGGCAGACCAAGATGAAGCTCGGGAACTCCGAGGTCAAGGGCATCGTCGAATCGGGGATGTACGAGAAGCTCACGGAGTTCTTCCTCGAGAACCCCAAGGTGGCGGAGATCTGCATCGGGAAGGCCGTGCTCGCCGCGCAGGCGAGGGAGGCCGCGCGGAAGGCCCGCGAACTCACGCGGCGCAAGGGCCTCCTCGATGGCTTCAACCTCCCGGGGAAGCTGGCGGACTGCCAGGAGCGGGATCCCGCCAAGGCGGAGATTTTCATCGTGGAAGGCAACTCCGCCGGAGGGAGTGCGAAGCAAGGTCGGCGCAGGGAGTTCCAGGCGGTCCTCCCGCTCCGCGGCAAGATTCTGAACGTAGAGAAGGCGCGCCTGGACCAGATGCTGAAGAACGAGGGCATCCGCACGCTCATCCAAGCCATCGGCGCGGGCATCGGCGAGGAGTTCGACGTGAACAAGGTCCGCTACCACCGCGTGGTGACTGCCGCCGATGCGGACGTGGACGGGCAGCACATCACGACCCTCCTCCTCACGCTCTTCTTCCGCTACATGCGGCCCATGATCGACGCGGGCTACGTGTACATCTCCCAGCCGCCCCTGTACAAGATCCGGAAGGGCAAAGACGTCTACTACGCGTACTCGGAGCGGGAGCGGGAGGAACTGGGGAGACGCCTCGGGGACAAGGGCGTGTTCTACCAGCGGTTCAAGGGGCTCGGCGAGATGAACGCGGAGGAGCTCTGGGAGACCACGATGGACCCCGATCGGCGCGTGCTCAAGCAGGTCACGATCGAGGACGCCGCAGCGGCGGACGGCCTGTTCTCCATCCTCATGGGCGAGGCCGTGGAACCGCGGCGCCAATACATCCAGGACCACGCGAAGGAAGTCGTGAACCTGGACATCTAGGGTGATCCATGCCGGACGAGGAGGCACCGCAGCCGCCGGTACGGCGGGTCATCCCGCAGCCCATCGAGGACGAGATGCAGCGGTCCTACATCGACTACGCCGTCTCCGTCATCGTCTCCCGTGCCATCCCGGACGCCCGGGACGGCCTGAAACCCGTCCAGCGACGCATCCTCCACGGCATGAACGAGCTGGGCATGAGCTCGGGCGGCCAGTACAAGAAGGCCGCGCGCGTGGTGGGCGAGATCCTCGGGAAGTACCACCCGCACGGCGACCTCGCGGTCTACGACACCCTGGCGCGGATGGTCCAGGACTTCTCCCTGCGCTACCCGCTCGTCGACGGCCAGGGGAACTGGGGGAGCACGGAGGACGAACCCGCGGCCATGCGGTATACGGAGTGCCGCCTCGCGAAGACCGCGGAGGCCCTGCTCGAGGACATCGAGAAGGAGACCGTCGACTGGATGGACAACTTCGACGGGACCCTCAAGGAGCCTGCCGTCCTGCCCGCCAAGTTCCCGAACCTCCTCGTGAACGGATCGAGCGGGATCGCGGTCGGCATGGCGACCAACATGCCGCCCCACAACCTGGGCGAGGTCGTGGACGCGCTCACGTTCCTCATCGACCATCCTGCGGCGGAGTTCCAGGAGCTCTTTGACCCGGAGAAGGGGCCCATCCGGGGACCCGACTTCCCCACGGGCGGCATCCTGTACGGGATCGAGGGCGTCGCGGAGGCCTACCGCACGGGACGCGGGCTCATCTCGGTCCGCGCCCGGGCCGGGTTCGAGGAGGCGGGCCACGACAAGGTCCGCATCGTGATCACGGAGATTCCCTACATGGTCAACAAGGCCTCCCTCGTGGAGTCCATCGCCCTCCTCGTGAAGTCGAAGAAAATCGAGGGCGTGACGGACCTGCGGGACGAGAGCGACCGCGAAGGCATGCGGATCGTCCTGGAACTGAAGCGGGACGCGGTGGAGGACGTCGTCCTCAACCAGCTCTACCACCACACCCAGATGGAGACCACGTTCGGCGTGATCAACGTCGCCCTCGTGGACGTCAAGCCGCGGTACCTCCCCCTGAAGGAGGAGTTGCAGGTCTACATCGACCACCGCGTCTCCGTCGTCCGGCGCCGCACGGAGTTCGACCTGCGCAAGGCGCGGGACCGTCTGCACATCGTCGAAGGACTGATCACCGCGGTGGACCACCTGGACGAGGTCATCCGCCTCATCCGGCACTCCCAGACCGTGGACGAGGCCCGGGCGGGCCTCATGAGCCGGTACCTCCTGAGCGAGGCCCAGGCCAACGCGATCCTCTCCATGACCCTGCGGCAGCTGACCGGGCTGGAGATCGAGAAGCTGCGGCAGGAGCAGCGCGACCTGACCCAGAGGATCGAGGGCCTCGAGGCCATCCTCGCGTCCCGCGAGCGGATCCTGGGCATCATCAAGACGGAGCTCGCGGAGCTCAAGGCGAAGTTCGGGGACGAGCGGCGGACGTCCATCGAGCTCCACGCCGCGGACATGGAGATCGAGGACCTGATCCCCGATGAGGACGTCGTCGTCACGTTCACGAACACGGGCTACATCAAACGGATCCCCGTGGCCACGTACCGCACCCAGAAGCGGGGCGGCAAGGGCGTCACGGGCATGGAGACCAAGGAGGAGGACTTCGTCGTCAACCTGTTCACCGCCTCGACCCACGACTACATCCTGTTCTTCACGAGCCGCGGCCAGTGCCACTGGCTCAAGACGTACCGGATCCCCGTGGGTTCGCGGTACGCGAAGGGCAAGCCCATCGTGAACCTCCTGGAACGCCTGGAGCCCAACGAGAAGGTCCTCGACATGATCGCGGTCCGAGAGTTCGACCCGCTGCGGACCCTCGTCTTCGCCACGAAGCTGGGCCGGATCAAGCAGACCCGGCTGGACGCGTTCCAGCGGCCCAACATCCGCGGCATCCGGGCCATCGAGCTCAACGAGGGCGACGAGCTGGTCGAAGCGCGGATCGCGGACGGCGACGAGGAGGTCATCCTGGCCAGCGCGGGCGGTTACGCGAACCGGTTCGCACTCAACGAGGTGCGGTCCATGGGCCGGACCGCGGCCGGCGTCCGCGGCATGCGGCTCCGCAAGGCCGACCGGGTGGTCTCCATGGCCCTCGTGAAGACGGGGGAGACCGAGTTGCTGACCGTCCTCGAGGCGGGACTCGGGAAGCGGACCAAGGTGAAGGAGTACCGCAAGACGCGGCGCGGCAGCCAGGGCGTCCAGACGACGAACGTGAAGGGCGCGAAGAGCCCCGTGGTCGGCGTGCTCGAGGTCCAGTCCGGAGACGAGATCCTCGTGACCACCGTGGGCGGCGTCGTCATCCGCTGCCCGGTGGACGACATCCGGGAGACCGGGCGCGCTGCGATGGGCGTGCGCATCCAGCGCCTCGGCGAGGGGGACAAGATTTCCGCCGTGGTGCGCCTCGTCACGCCCCAAGAAGAGGAAGCCGTGGCCGAGACCGCCCCGTCGTCCCCGCGGGAGCCACCCGCCGAGCCGGGTTCCCAGACGTGACCTACCCGGGCCACCGCACGTCCACGCCGAGGCCGGGCTTGCTGGGCGCCACGAGATGCCCGCGCTTGAACTCGAGGCCCGAGGACGGGTCGGACGCCAGGTTGAAGTGGGAGTCCAGATCGAGCCACCGCACGTTCGGCGAGGCGAGGGCGAAGTGGAGGCCCGCCGCGATGGAGAGGGTAGGTTCGCTCATGCAGCCCACCATGGTCCGGTAGCCCGCGGACGCGCAGATCGTGTCCACCTCCATGGCCCGCGCGATCCCGCCGTGCTTCATCAGCTTCAGGTTCACCGCCTTCGCGGCGTTCGCCCAGCGCACCCGCTTGGCGTCCTCCGGGGTGAGGACCATCTCGTCCGCCATGACGGGGATGGGCGAGGATTCCGCGAGGACCCGCATCCCCTCGACATCCGCCGCGGGCACGGGCTGCTCCAGGATCGCGATGTTGAGCTCGCGGGCGGCGCGGGCGAAGGAGAGGGCCTGACCCCAGGTGTAGCCCTCGTTGCCGTCGACCCGGAGCTCAATCTCGGGGCCGACCGCGGTCCGGATGTCCCGGAGGCGCTCCAAGTCCACGCGCGGATCCTTCCCGACCTTGACCTTCAGGGCGCGGAACCCTTGCTTCGTCCACCGCACGGCGCGGTCCACCGCGTCCCGGGTGGACATGATGCCGATGGTCATGTCCGTGAGCATCCGATCCCGGGTGCCACCGAGGAAGCGGTAGAGCGGGAGCCCGGCCACCTGGGCCGCCAGATCATGGACGGCGATGTCCACCGCGGCCTTCGCCGACGGGTTCCCCGGGAGGAGCTTGTCCATCCGCTCCGCCACCTCGCGGGGCTGGTGGAACTCGAAGTCCTTGAGGCCTTTGACCAGGGTCTTCAGGGACTCCGTCATGGTCATGGGGGTCTCGTGGGTCACGTCGCTCGGAGCCCCGCAGCCCTGCCCCGTCAGCCCGCCCGAGTGGACAAAGACCCAGGAGGTCTCCGCGACGTCGGAGGAGCCGCGGGCGATCGTGAACGTCTCCTTCCGCGGGATCGAGAGGGCGGCGTGCTCGATAAGTTCGATCTGCATCCGGACCGGGGAGACACGAAGCCCGATATCAAGATAGCCACGGGCCGCCAGGCTCCCTCGCGCCGCACTTCGTCGCACGCTGTCGGAATTTCGGATAACCGAAATTATCATTGCATTGCGAATAACTTCCCCATAGATTCTTATAGACTCCCCGAGTCGCGCGCACCCGAAGGCCATGGCGTCCGAGGGGGACCGCGCAACCCGGGGAGCGCACGCGGCACCGCAGGCGCCAAAGCTCGTCCTGGTCGGAGCGAATCACCGCAGCTGCCCGCTGGATGAGCGCGAGGCCCTCCTGCGCCGGGCGACCTATCCTCGGCTGCGGGCCGCCGCGGGCCCGAACCCGCCGTGGACGGACCTGGTCCTCCTGACCACCTGCAACCGGATCGAGGTCTACGCGGTCACCCCGAATCCCTCGGAGGCGGCCCGCGCCGTGCGGAAGGGCCTGGAGATCCCGGACTCCTCGTCGAGCGTGTACGTGCTCGCGGGGGTCGAAGCGGCGGCACACCTTCTCCGGGTCGCGGCGGGGCTCGACTCCCTGGCGCAAGGAGAGGCCCAGGTCGCGGACCAGGTCCGCAAGGCATCCTCCCTGCGGCCCACGACGTGGCGGCGGTCCACCCTGCTCGCCGATCTCTTCGAGCGCACGGCCCGCGAGGCTCCGCGCATCCGCACCCTGGCGGGACTCGATGGGAAGGACATCTCCGCGAGCCATGCCGCGTTGCGGTTCATCGAGACCTCCGTCCCCGTCACCCATCCCACGGTAGCCCTCCTGGGGACCGGCAAGATGGCGCGGATCGCAGCCGGATCGCTCCGGGGCCGCGCGCGGATCCTCGTCGCCAACCGGGACGCGCACCGGGCGCGGCAGGTGGCGAAGGGGCTCGGTGGGAAGGCCTACGGCCTGGACGCCCTCGACGCGGTCCTCGAGGCCGCCGACGTGGTCCTCGCCGCCACCGCGACGCGCAAACCCCTCGTGTCGCGCGCCCGGCTCCGGCGCGCCCTCGCGCGGAGACCCGGCCGACCGATCTGGTTCGTCGACCTGGGATTTCCCAGGAACATCGACGCAGCGTGCCGTGACCTGCCCGGCGTCACCCTCGTGGACATCGACGCGCTGGCACCCTGGGGCGCGCAGCCCCTTCCGCCGGCGGCCCTCGCCCGGGCCGAGGCGAGGATTCACACGGAGGCGGAGCGGCTGGTCGACGCCCTCCATCCCGCGTCCCACACGGACATCGTCATCCTCCGGAAGACCGCGGAGGAAATCCGCCGCCGTGAGGTGGACGAGGCCCTCTCCCGCCTCCCGGCCCTGAGCGAATCCGACCGGGCCGTGGTCGACAAGCTCGCGACGCGTCTCGTGAACCGCTTCCTCCACGGGCCGACGGAACGGCTCCGTTCCTTCCCCGAGGCCACGCGCCTCGAGATCGTCCAGGAACTCCTGCGCGGGATGGGAGGGACTCCGCGGTGACGGAGCGCCTGCGCGTGGGGACACGGGGGAGCCCGCTGGCCCTGGCGCAGACCCAGGAGGCCCTGGGCCATGTGCGCAAGGCCCACCCGGACCTCGAGTTCGAGACCGTGGAGATCCGCACCCACGGCGACGAGGGGTACCGGGAGGACCTCGGCACCCCGTTGGACGGCAAGCGCGCGTTCACGAAGCGGATCGAGGAGGCCCTCCTGGACGGGCGGATCGACCTCGCGGTCCACAGCCTGAAGGACGTGCCCACGGAGCTCGTCCCGGGACTCACGATCGCCGCCGTGCCGCCCCGAGCGGATCCCCGGGACGTCCTCGTGGCCAACGCGCACCTCTCCGTCTCCTATCTCCCCCCGGGGACCCGGGTGGGCACGAGCAGCCTGCGGCGGAAGGCGCAGCTCCTCGCGGAATGGCCGCAGCTCCAGATCGTCGACCTGCACGGGAACTTGGGGACGCGGCTTCGCCGCCTCGACGAGAAGGACTTCGACGCGGTCGTCGTGGCGTCCGCAGGCCTGGACCGGCTCGGCTTGCGGGAGCGGGGGCCGCAGCCCATGGATCCGGGCGTCCTCACGCCAGCCCCGGGCCAGGGCGCCCTCGCGGTCGAGACCCGGACGTCGGATGCCCACCTCCACGCCCTCCTGCGAGCCATCGACGACCCGGCCTCGCGTGCCGCGACGGACGCGGAGCGCGCCCTGAGCGCCCGTCTCGGCGGCGGATGCAACGTCCCCTTCGGTGCCCTCGCAACCCTGGAGGAGGGCTCTCTCTTGCTGCGCGCTGTGGTGGCCTCCTCGGACGGACGGCGGATCGTCCGGGCCATGCGGCAGGCGCCCGCGCCGGAGGCGGCCGCCACGGTCGACGCGGTCGCCGCACGACTCCTCGAGGGCGGCGCGGACGAGATCCTCCGGGAGGCGTCCTGATGGAGGACGAGCCCCTGGCCGGACGGACCATCCTCGTCGCCGGCTCGGAGGACCGCGTGCCCGTCCTCACGGAGGCCTTGGCCCGCCAGGGTGCGGCGGTCATCCCCTTCCCCACGGTCCGCATCGTGCCGCCCGAGGACCTCGAGCCCCTGGACGAGGCCCTGAGGAACTGGGCCTCGTTCGACTGGGTCGTGTTCACCAGCGCGCACGGCGTGACCGCGGTCGCCGAGCGCGCCCGAATCCTCCACATCGACCTCCGGAAGACGCGCGGACGGATCGCGGCGGTAGGCCCCGTGACCCGGGCCGCCCTCATGCGGAACGGCCTCCCCGCGGACGTGGTGCCCGCAGAGTACGTGACGGACGCCATCGCGGACGTCATGGGCGACGTCGCGGGGAAGCGGGTCCTGCTCCCCCGATCGCGCCTCTCCCGGCAGGCTCTCCCGGAGGCCCTGAACGCCCGGGGCGCGGAGGTGACCCAGGTCAACGCGTACGATGCGGTCCCCGCGGACTCGCAGCCCGACGCACCTCTCCCTCGCACGATCGACTTCGTCGTGTTCACGAGCCCGTCCTCGGCGGAGAACCTGACCGCCCTGGTCTCGGAGAAGGAGCTCGTTCGGCTCCTGGAGCGCACCCCCGCCGCGGCGATCGGCCCGGTCACCGCGGAGGCGGCCCGCACCCTGGGATTCCGGATCGCGCTCGTCGCCTCCGAGCACACGATCGACGGACTCGTGAAGAGTCTCGTGGAGCTGCGATCCCATGAGTGAGTTCAGAACCCCCGTGCCCAAGCAGCGCCTCCGCCGCCTGCGGCAGAGCGAGGCGATCCGCTCCCTGGTGCGGGAGACCACGGCCGAGGTGGCCCACCTCGTGCAGCCCCTCTTCGTCCGCGAGGACGATACAATCTCCGCCGACATCGCCTCCATGCCGGGCATCCGCCGCCTCTCGATCGCGGAAGCGGGTCGCGAGGCGAAGGAGCTCTCCGGACTCGGCGTTCCCGCGGTGATCCTCTTCGGGCTTCCTTCGGACAAGGACCCGCTCGCTCGCGGCGCGTACGACGAGGGGGGCGTGGTCCAGGAGGCCATCCGGTCCGTCCGGCGGGCGGCGCCCGAGCTGACGATCCTTGCGGACGTCTGCCTGTGCGAATACACGGACCACGGGCACTGCGGCGTCGTGCGGGACGGTCGGATCGACAACGACGCCTCCCTGGAGCTGCTGGCCCGCACGGCGGTCAGCCAGGCCGCCGCGGGAGCCGACATGGTGGCGCCGAGCGCCATGATGGACGGGCAGGTCGCCGCCATCCGGTCCGCCCTGGACCAGGCGGGTTTCGAGGACACGATCATCCTCGCGTACGCCGCGAAGCACGCGTCCGCGTTCTACGGCCCCTTCCGGGAGGCGGCCGACTCATCCCCGAGGTTCGGGGACCGTCGGAGCTACCAGAAAGACCCGGCCAACCTCCGCGAGTCTCTGCGGGAGATCGCGCTGGACCTCGAGGAGGGAGCGGACATCGTCATGGTGAAACCGGCGCTCGCCTACCTGGATGTCCTGCATGCGGCCCGCGAGCGGTTCGACGCGCCCCTCGCCGCGTACGCGGTGAGCGGCGAGTACTCCCTGATCAAGGCGGCCGCGGAGCGCGGCTGGGTGGACGAGCGCGCCATCGTGGAGGAGACCCTCACCGCAATCCGCCGCGCCGGAGCCGACCTCATCCTCACGTACCACGCGAAGGACGTCGCCCGGTGGCGGGGAGGGAAGGCGGATGCCTGACGAGGCCGCACCGCGTCACGGCGCCCATGGCGATCCCCAGGAGCCCCGGGAGTTCGTCAAGTACACGTTCTACAAGGTCCGCGCGGAGTGGCGGCTCCTGCCTGCCGACGTGAAGAAAAAGCAGAAGGCGGAGTTCGCGGCGCTCCTCCGCGACCTGGAGGACGAGATCGTCCTCCGCACGTACTCCCTGGTCGGCATCCGCGCGGACACGGACTTCATGCTCTGGACGGTCGACCCGCGCCTGGAGGCCCTCCGGGACCTCGCCCGTCGCGTCTCATCCACGGAGCTCGGCCACTACCTGGACACGGCGCACGCGTACCTGGCCGCCACGCGTCCCTCGGAGTACTTCGGCGGGGCCACCTCGGGCTCCGAGGAACGGGCCGCGACGAAGGCCCTGCCCCGCGGCTCGCGCTACCTCTTCGTCTACCCGTTCTGGAAGAAGCGGGAGTGGTACTCCCTCCCGTTCGAGAAGCGGCAGGAGATGATGCGGGACCACTTCCGCATCGGCCACAAGTACCCCAACGTGAAGATCCACACGGCGTACTCCTTCGGCCTGGACGACCAGGAGTTCATGCTCTCCTTCGAGGCGGACGAGCCCCTGGACTTCCTGGACCTCGTCATGGACCTCCGGCCCAGCGAGGCGAGCAAGTACACGGAGTGGGAGACACCCATCTTCACCTGCCTCCTCTGCACCCCGGAGCAGATGCTGGACGCGTTGGGGATCTGACATGGTGTCGGAGAACCCGCGCGCGCCGCGCTCGGAGAAGCTGTTCGCCCGTGCGCGGGAGAGCCTGGTCGGCGGCGTGGACAGCCCGGTCCGCGCGTTCGCGTCCGTGGGCGGCACGCCGCGGTTCATCGTCCGAGGGAAAGGATCGCGGCTCTACGACGCGGACGGGGCGCGCTACCTGGACTACTGCAACTCCTGGGGTGCGCTGCTCCTCGGCCATGCCCACCCCGACATCGTCCGGGCCGTGCGGGAGGCCGCGACCCGCGGCACGAGCTTCGGCGCCGCGACGGAGTCCGAGGTGCGGCTCGCGGAGCGCGTGAAGGCGCTCGTGCCCTCCCTGGACCTCCTCCGGTTCGTCAACTCGGGGACGGAGGCCACCATGTCCGCGGTGCGGGCGGCGAGGGGTTTCACCGGGAGAGACCGCGTGGTCCTCTTCGAAGGGGGCTACCACGGACACGCGGACCAGTTCCTCGTGAAGTCGGGGTCGGGGGTCGCCGCGGCGGGCCTCCCCGGCTCCGCGGGCGTCCCCGAGGGCACCGTGCGCGACACGCTCCTGGCGCCCTACAACGACCTCGGTGCCGTGGAGGACCTGTACCGCCACCATGAGGACGACATCGCCGCGATCCTCGTCGAGCCCGTGGCGGGGAACATGGGCGTGGTGCCTCCGGAGCCGGGGTTCCTGGAGGGCCTCCGCAAGATCACCACGGAGCGCGGGAGCGTCCTCATCTTCGACGAGGTCATCACGGGATTCCGCGTCGCCCCCGGCGGCGCTCAGGCCCGGTACGGGGTGCGTCCCGACCTCACGTGCCTCGGGAAGATTCTCGGACACGGCCTCCCCGTCGCCGCCTACGGCGG
>Ga0153915_10005000_pt1 | contig 12293 bp, 9 predicted proteins | sample Opewatmetagenome_2_FD_107003 | JGI IMG/M metagenome (GOLD analysis project Ga0153915, IMG submission 107003) | Freshwater wetland microbial communities from Ohio, USA - Open water 3 Core 3 Depth 3 metaG | ecosystem: Environmental > Aquatic > Freshwater > Wetlands | place: USA: Ohio, Lake Erie... | reverse complement strand
GAACTGAGCTTCTCCTCGGAGTTGGGGAGATGGCCCTCAACGATAGACGCAACCTCGGCCGGATTGGGCCGGAGGAGCAGGGGCCTGACCAGCCAGCACAGGCAGGCGGCCGCTGTGGCACCGACGATGCCCAAGTCGATGGTTCCTTCCTTCGCTGCGGGCCAGGTCCCCCCCACCGACTCCTGGTCATGGTGTTAACCCTCCACGGTGCGGTGACCTGCCTACTGCTCGAGCATGTCCTGGAGTACCCTCGCCGCGCGGGGATCGCTGGACTGACCCAGCCAGAAGATCGCCTTCGACCGCAGCCCCTTGTCCTTCTCGGTCTTCGCGATCTCGATCAGCTTGTCGACCGCGGCCTTGTCCCTCGACTGCGCGTAGGTGAAGAGCAGCTGCTCCTTCATCTCGGGGTCGGTGGCCCGGCTGTAGATCGTCGCGAGGTCGGCCACCGACGCTCCGCTCTGCCCGGCCCAGAACAGCGCCTGCTTCCTTGCCTCGACGCTTACGGACCGATCGACCGCGAGGTCGAGCAGCCAGCGGGTACTCCCCTGGTCCTTCATCTGGGCGAGCGCGTAGATCACCTTCTCCCTGGCCTCGTCGGTTTCGACCTTCTTGTACAGGTCCCGCAGGAAGGCCGCGTTTTCCGGCGAGGGCTGCTGGCCAATCCAGAAGATGGCCTGCTCCTGCACCTCGGCCGGGGCATCGTTCCGCGCCGCATAGGACCGGATGATCTGCCGCGCGCGGGGCGTGTCCATCTGGCTCAGGGCGAAGATCGCCTTCTCCTGCAGCTGCGGGCTCGGCGACTTCTGGAGGATCGAATCGAGCGCCGTCACCGCCGCCTCGGTGCCCACCTGCGAGAGCCAGAACACCGCCTGCTCGCGAACCTCCCCGTCCGGATCGTTGCGGGCCGAGCCGAGCAGGATGCTTTCCGTGCGCGGAGTGCGTTTCTGGGAGACGATGAACACCGCCTTGCGCCGCAGGCAGACGGAGCCGGAGTCCCGCCGGGCGAGCACCTTCTGCAGAAGCGGTTCGGCACGCTCCTGGTCCATCTGCAGCACCGCGTTGAGTGCGGCGACCCGGGCATCGTCCTCGTCCTCCTCGCATCCCTCGCTCGCACCCGGCCCCGCCATGGCCACCTTCGGAGCGAAGCTGACCGGTCCGGGGCCCACTGGCACGATAGCGGCGCGTGGAAGGGCCGGGGCTGTTGGCGGCCGCGCGGCTACGGCTGCGACCGCGGCGGCCTCCGCCTGTGCGGTGATCGCGGCTGCAGCCGTCGCATCGCCGCGGCGGGCGAGCTCCCCCTGGATCCGGGTCGCCAGCACGGTCGCATCGCTTCGGGTTGCGGCCTTCGGGTACCTCCTCGCCTGGAGATCGAGAACCTCCAGCGCCTGGCGCAGGTGGTCGGATCCTCCCAGCCGGTAGCGGGCGAAGGCCTCCCAGTAGCAGGCGTCGGCGGCATAGGCCGACTTCGGATAATCCTGCCGGATCCGCCGGAACAGCTCCGCGCTCCGCTGATAGTTGCTGCGGTTCAGAGCCTCACGCGCGGCCCGGTAGAGACTGTCTGCCGGATCGGCCTCCGACCACGCCGGCCGAGGAACCGTCCGGTCGCTGACCTGGAGGGGCGAACCGGTTCCCAGGGCGGCCATCGTTGCCACAACCAGGCCGAGCAGAGTCAGGCGGAACATCGGAGCTTCTCCTTACTTATAGGCGGGTCGCACCCGGCCCGGCCGGGATGGCCGTCCGCAGCCGGGGCATGAGTCCGCCCTGGTTGAGTCCATCGTTGATCAGATCGCGCTCTTCTCGATCAGGCCGGGACTCCAGCTGCCCGATCTGCACCAGGATCAACTCGAGATCCTGAAGCAGGGCCCGCACATGCGTGTCCTGCAGATCCGGAGAATCGAGCAGCAACCGGGTGTTCAGCAGCAGCTCCCGGGAGGTCCGGGCGAACCGGCGATCGGCCCTGGCGCCGTCCTTCTCGATTCGGAAGCCGGTGAGGAAGGCCTCCGCACGACTCAGGTGCTGGGTAGCCGCGAGCGAGATCGCGAGGTTGGGGCCGGTGGAGGGCGCCAGAGCGACCGGGGTCGCACTCTCCTCCGGCCTGCGGTCGACCGTCATCCGGCCGAGACCGATCCCCAGCGCGAGCAGGGCCGCGATGCCGATGGGAATGAAGAGCCGGCGGCTCCACCGTCGAGCGGGCAACGGGCGCACCCCCTGCTCCAGCACCTGATTTCGTGGAGCCGGGGAGGACGCTGTCCGCTCCGCGCCGTCCGGCTGCCCGCCTGCGTCTCTGCTCTCCTGAATCCGGGCCCACATTTCCTCCCGCGGCGTCTCGGGCGGGAGGTAGTAAGACCGGGTCGCTTCCTGCAGCAGGTCGTCGAAACGATCGTCGTTCATCGGATCCATTCTCCTGCAAAGTCCGCCAGTGCTTCGCGCAGTCTGGCGCGGGCCCTCGAGAGCTGGGCCTTCGAGGTTCCGGTCTCGACACCGGTCGCGGCGCCGATCTCCTCGTGCGTATAGCCCTCGACGTCGTGCATCAGGAACACCGTCCGGTAGCCCTGCGGCAGGCTGTCGATCGCCTGGGCCAGTCGCCGCTTCAGGTCCGGCTCCGCGTGCTGCGTGCCCCCTGGAACCGTATCGGCAATCTCGAGGTTCGCTTCCCGCTGGCGGAACCGCTTCACCGTTCGCAGACCGTTGTACACCACCGACACCGCGATCGAACTGAGCCAGGTCGAGAGCCGCGCCTCGCCGCGGAACTGGTTCAGCCGTTGAAACATCCGGATGAACGTGTCCTGGGTGAAATCCTGCGCAAGGTGAGCATCGCCGGTGAGCCGGTAGCACAGGCGATACACCCGGTCCACGTGCGCGTCGTACAGCTCGCGCTCCGCGGTTGCCTCCCCGTCCAGGACCCTGGCTATGAGCTGCTGGTCTTCCACCGGCTCCGGAACTCCTGCCTGAGGCGTTCGCGATGCTTTCCTGACACACGGGGGCGCCAAAGGGTTGCGCAGGTCGTCCATGCAACCCTTTCGGCGAAAGATTCATCTATAGATCCGGTAACTACGATGCAAGCGGCAACGCGGAGTCAGGGAAACGGAGGCAGTCATGGTAATGCTCTCAACACAATGCCAAGTAATGACCTACGAGGTCTTCGACGAGCACGGAGATCCGGTTGGTCGGGTCATCCTGCCGCTGGATCCCGGCGTGGTCGGAATCGCCAAGGGAACGGTGTATCTCGATCGCGGCCGGCTGCCGAGGATTGCGCAGTGGCAAGGACCGGAGCACTGACATTCGCTTAGGGGCCGGGTCCCGGGGCAGCCCGCAACGCGACCTCGGGGCCCGGCCTCGCTGCCGGGCCACAATCCTCCGCCAGTTCCCGCTTCTTCTCCACACCTTCATCCAGTCCCTTCATCCAGTCCCTCGAAGCGCCAGCCCCCCGGATCCCGTCGAGCCGGGCCGCGACCATCGCGACTGCTCCGGCAAGTCCCTCTCGCGAAACCGCGTCGCATCGTGCCTCCCCTCCCGGATATCGGCCGGTCCGGTCGCTGACTGATCGGGCAGCCCGGTCGCTCCGTTCCTGCGGTATCGCCGCCCTGCGCCACCCGCATGGATTACTTTCAAGCGACAATGAGCCAGGACGCAGAATGGCTCCCCAACGTTCGATCCCGACTGAACGTACTCGATTCATGCCGCGCTCCATCTGGACGGCGTAACCTCCGCATCACCACCGACACCTCCGGAGCCGGGCCCCAGCGATGACTCATTTTCTCACCGGTTCCCGGGTCTGCTCCGCGCTGGTCTTCGCGGGCCTCGGTGCCTGCAGCGGCCGCGCCCCCGCGCCTCCCGCGGATGTTCCTGTCGCTGTCGCGCGGGTAGAACGGCGGGACGTGCCGGTGACACTCGATGCCACCGGCACTGTCGAGCCGATCCGTACCGCCGTCGTAGCGGCCCAGGTGGACGGCATTCTGAAACGGGTCGCGTTTCGGGAGGGCGACAACGTCAGGGCGGGCCAGGTGCTGTTCGAGATCGATCCGCGGCCCTACCAGGCGGCGCTCGATCAGACTGAGGGAGTGCTCGGCCGGGATGCGGCCCAGGCAGCGAACGCGGACAAGGACGCGGCGCGGATCGAGGCGCTGGCCGCGAAGGACTACGTCACCCTGCAGCAACTGGACCAGGCACGTGCCGCCGCAGGAGCGCTGGCGGCCACCCTGCGGGCGGACTCGGCCGCGGTCGAACGGGCCCGGCTGGACCTGCAGTATGCCACGATCCGGGCGCCGATCGAGGGCCGCGCCGGTGGCCTGCTGCTCCGGGAAGGGAATCTGGTGCGCGCCAGCGCCGGCACGCCGCTCGTGGTCATCAACCAGCTCGCGCCGATTCTGGTGCGGTTCGCGGTGCCGTCCACCTACCTGCCCGACATCCGGCGCCGGGCGGGGCGCCGGCTCGACGTCCGCGCGACGCCGATCGGCGACACGGCCATGGAGCGCGGCGTGCTCACCTTTCTCGACAACGCCGTCGATTCGCTCACCGGCACCATCCAGCTCAAGGCGGAATTCCCCAACCGGGACGGGGCGCTTTGGCCCGGGGCCCTGGTGCGGGTGCAGCTCGAGCTCGACGTGGAGCGCGGCGCGGTCGTCGTGCCGCTCACCGCGGTGATGAACGGTCAGCAGGGCAGCTTCGTCTACGTGATCGGCGGTGACCGGAAGGCCGAGCTTCGAAGGGTCCAGGTCGAGCGGTCGACGGATACCATCGCCGTGCTCCGCTCGGGCGTGGCCGCGGGCGAAACGGTCGTCACCGACGGCCAGCTCCGGCTGACCGACGGAACCCGGGTCGCGCCCAGGAACGATTCCACCGCGGCGGCGGATACGGTCCGATGAACATCGCGGAGCCGTTCATCCGGCGCCCGGTCATGACGACCCTCGTCATGGCCGCGGTGCTCATATTCGGACTGGTCGCCTACCGGCAGCTTCCGGTCAGCGACCTGCCCAGCGTGGATTACCCCACCATCACGGTGCTCGCCGGCCTCCCGGGGGCGAGCCCGGAGACGATGGCCTCCGCCGTCGCCACCCCGCTCGAGAAGCAGTTCTCCACGATCGCCGGCCTGGACGTCATCACCTCGACCAGCATCCAGGGCTCCACCAGCCTCACGCTCCAGTTCGCGCTGGACCGGGACATCGACGCCGCCGCCGCGGACGTGCAGGCGGCGATCACCCAGACGGTCCGGCAGCTGCCGCAGGGGATCATCCCCCCCTCCTACCGCAAGGTGGATCCCTCCGCCGCGCCGATCATCGTCTTCGCGCTCACCTCGCCGACCCTGCCGCTGTCGACGCTGGATGAGTACGGCGAGACCACGATCGCGCAGCGGCTCTCGACCGTTTCGGGGGTGGCGCAGGTCCAGGTGTACGGAGCGCAGAAATACGCGGTGCGGATCCAGCTCGACCCGCAGGCGCTGGCCGCGAGGCAGATCGGCATCGACGAGGTCGCGCGCGCGGTCAGCGAGGGCAACGTGAACCTGCCCACCGGCATCCTCTGGGGGACCGACCGGGCGTACGCCGTTCAGGCGGACGGGCAGCTGTCGAGTGCCGCCGGCTTCCGGTCGCTGGTCGTGACCTACCGCCACGGGGCGGCGGTACGGCTGCAGGACCTGGGCGACGTGGTGGACGGCGTGCAGGACAACAAGGCCGCCGCGTGGTTCAACGGGAACCGCGGGATCGTGCTGGCCATCCAGCGTCAGCCCGGCACCAACACCGTCGAGGTCACCCGGCGCGTCCGCGAGACGATGGCGACGCTGGGCGCCCAGCTGCCGGCCGCGGTCAAGGTGGCCACGCTCATCGATCGCTCGGAGACCATCCGTCGCTCGGTGGACGACGTGAAGTTCACCCTCTACCTCACGCTCGTGCTGGTGGTCATGGTGATCTTCCTGTTCCTCCGCAATGTCCCCGCCACGGTCATCCCCAGCCTCGCGCTCCCGATGTCGCTGGTGGGCACCTTTGCCGTGATGGCCCTGCTGGGCTACAGCCTGGACAATCTCTCGCTGATGGCACTCACCCTCTCGGTGGGCTTCGTGGTCGACGACGCCATCGTCATGCTTGAGAACATCGTGCGTCACCTCGAGATGGGAAAGGCCCCCTTCGAGGCGGCGCTGGAGGGAGCGGAGGAGATTGGCTTCACGATCGTCTCCATGACCCTCTCGCTGGTGGCCGTGTTCATCCCGGTCCTCTTCCTCGGCGGGCTGATCGGGCGGCTGTTCCACGAATTCGCCGTCACGATCGGGGCGGCCATCCTGGTATCGGGCTTCGTGTCGCTCACCCTCACCCCGATGCTCTGCAGCCGCTTCCTGCGGCACGCGACCGGGCAAGCGCATGGACGGCTGTACCAGCGTACGGAGCGCGTCTACGCCGGCGTGCTCGGCGGCTACGAGCGCTCGCTCCGGTGGGTGATGCGCCGCCGTTCGCTCGCCATGCTCGTCTCGGCCGCGCTCTTCGGCGCCACCATCTGGCTCGCCGTCGCGGTGCCCAAGGGTTTCATCCCGAGCGAGGACCAGGACCAGCTCCGGGGCACCAGCGAGGCGGCCGAAGGCGCCTCGTTCGACGCCATGAAGCGCTACCAGGAACAGATCAACGCCGTCATGCTCGCCGATTCGAACGTCGTGGGATTCATGGGGGCGACGGGTGGCGGGGTCGGCTCGACCACGACCAACCAGACCCGCATGATCATCCGGCTCAAGCCGGCGAGCGAGCGGAGACTCGACGCCGACGGCGTGGCGCGCGAACTCCAGGGCCGGCTCTCCGTCATCCCCGGACTCCGGGTGTTCCTGCAGAACCCGCCGGTGATCAGCATCGGTGGCCGGATCTCCAAGGCGCTCTACCAGTACAGCCTTCAGGGCTCGGACATCGACCAGCTGTACGCCAGCGCGACCGCCCTCCGCGCCAGGCTCAGCGCGCTCCCCCAGCTCCGGGACGTCACCAGTGACCTGCAGATCAGGAATCCGCAGATCCGGGTGGCGATCGACCGCGAGCGCGCGGCTGCGCTCGGGGTCTCGCCGGCGCAGCTCGAGCAGGCGCTGTACGGCGCCTACGGCGGGGGACAGGTCTCGACCATCTACACGGCGAACAACCAGTACTGGGTGGTGATGGAGCTCCTCCCGCGGTACCAGCGCGACCTGGCCGCGCTCCCGCTGATCTCGGTCCGCAGCACCAACGGCATGCTGGTCCCGCTCACCGCCCTCGCCCGTGTGACCGAGGGACTGGGCCCGCTGACCGTGAACCACCAGGGGCAGCTCCCCGCGGTGACCATCAGTTTCAACCCGGCGCCCGGAGTGGCGCTGGGCGTGGCGGTCTCGGCGGTGCAGGACGCCGCGCGGGCGGTCCTGCCCTCGGGCGTCACCGCCAGTTTCGCCGGCACCGCGCAGGCGTTCCAGGAGAGCCAGCGGGGCCTCCTGCTGTTGCTCGCGCTCGCGGTGGTGGTGATATACATCGTGCTGGGGATTCTCTACGAGAGCTACGTCCACCCGCTCACGATTCTCTCCGGGCTGCCCTTCGCGGGGTTCGGCGCGCTGCTCACCCTCTGGGCAACGGGACTCGACCTCAGCGTCTACGCCTTCGTCGGGATCATCATGCTGATCGGGCTGGTCAAGAAGAACGCCATCATGATGATCGATTTCGCGCTGGAGGCGGAGCGCAAGGAGGGAAAGGGACCGCGCGAGGCGATTCTCCAGGCCTGCTCGGTGCGCTTCCGCCCGATCATGATGACCACCATGGCAGCCCTCATGGGGACGCTGCCGATCGCGCTGGGGTTCGGTGCCGGGGCGGAATCACGTCGCCCGCTGGGCGTGGCGGTGGTCGGCGGCCTGGCCTTCTCCCAGCTGATCACGCTTTACGTGACGCCGGTCGTGTATACGCTGCTGGACGAACTCCGGCCACGGTCGCAGCCGTCGGTGGCGACCCCCTCCCGGGACGCCGGGGCCGGGTTCGCGGTCCCGACCTGAGGCGTTCTCGCCCGTTGGGCCCGCGGGCTCCGCACCGGAGTTTGCGACCAGCCTAATACCTTGCTATATAATGGGTTACGCTGATGTGTCCGGGTTGCTTCGAACCGGGCTTCCCAGGTATATTTCGATCTTGGCCCAGGGATCGCCCGGTGGGGCGCCGCACCTTCAGAACGGACACTCATGACCGCACCGAATTCGCGCGAACGGATTCTGCCGCGTCTCATCGAAGAGGAGATGCAGCAGTCGTTCATCAACTACTCGATGAGCGTGATCGTCTCGCGCGCGCTGCCCGACGTGCGCGACGGCCTGAAGCCGGTCCATCGCCGGATCCTCTACGCGATGAACGAGCTCGGTCTGGTGCCCGGGCGGCCGTACAAGAAGTCCGCCACGGTCGTGGGCGACGTGCTGGGCAAGTACCATCCGCACGGCGACTCGTCGGTGTACGACGCGCTGGTGCGCATGGTGCAGGATTTCTCGCTCCGCTACCCGCTGATCGACGGCCAGGGCAATTTCGGCTCGGTCGACGGCGACCCTGCGGCGGCGTACCGGTACACCGAGGCGCGCCTGACGACGGTCGCGGTGGCGATGCTGGAGGACATCGACAAGAACACGGTCGACTTCCAGCCCAACTTCGACGACCGGCTTCAGGAGCCAACGGTGCTTCCGTCGAAGATCCCCAACCTGCTGGTCAACGGCTCCAGTGGCATCGCGGTCGGCATGGCGACCAATATCCCGCCGCACAACCTGCGCGAGGTGGCCCGGGCGGTCGAGGCGCTGATCGACGATCCCGAGGTCACCATTACCGACCTCCGCAAGCACATCAAGGGCCCGGATTTCCCGACCGGCGCATACATCTACGGCCGGGAGGGCATCAAGGAGGCCTATGACACGGGCCGTGGGCGCATCATCATGCGGGCCCGCGCCCAGATCGAGGAAAGGGAGACGAGCGGCAAGTCGCAGATCGTGGTGACCGAGATCCCCTACCAGGTCAACAAGGAAAACCTGGTCCGGATGATCGCCGAGCTGGCGATGGAAAAGAAGATCGAGGGCATCACCGGCGTCCGCGACGAATCCGACAAGGACGGCATGCGGATCGTCGTCGAGCTCAAGCGCGACTGCATCCCGAACGTGGTACTGAACCAGCTCTACAAGCACACCGCCATGCAGTCGACCTTCGGAGTGATCAACCTGGCGCTGGTCAACGGCCAGCCGAAGGTGATGAACCTCAAGGAGCTCCTGCAGCACTTCGTCGAGCACCGGCACGACATCGTCGTCCGCCGGACCAAGTTCGATTTGGCTGCCGCCGAGGCCCGGGAACACATCCTCGAGGGCCTGAAGATCGCGGTCGACAACATCGACGAGGTCATCAGGATCATCCGCAAGTCCGAGGACACCCCCGCGGCGGACGCCGCGCTCCGCAAGCGGTTCAGCCTGAGCGAGAAGCAGAGCGACGCGATTCTCAACATGCGGCTGGCGAAGCTGACCGGCCTCGAGATCGAAAAGCTGGAGGAGGAGCTCAAGGAAGTCCGCTCGACGATCAAGGACCTCAAGTCCATCCTGGCCTCGAAGCCGAAGCGCATGGCCATCCTGAAGGAGGAGATGGCGGAGGTCGCGAAGACCTTCGGCGACGAGCGGCGCACCGAGATCCTGGCGGACCAGAGTGACTTCTCGGTCGAGGACCTCATCGCCGACGAGGAGATGGTCATCACCATCTCGCATACCGGCTACATCAAGCGGATCCCGGTCACGACCTACAAGCGGCAGCGGCGCGGCGGGCGCGGCCTGAACGGGATGAACACGAAGGAAGACGACTGGGTCGAGCACCTGTTCATCGCGAGCACGCATCAGTATCTGCTCTTCTTCAGCGACCGGGGCCAGATCTACTGGCTCAAGGTGCACGAGATCCCGCAGGGTGGGCGCGCCAGTCGCGGCAAGCCGGTGGTCAACTGCATCGGCATCCGGCCCGACGAGCGGGTGGCGGCGGTGGTCGCCGTGCGCGATTTCGGCGATGACAAGAGCCTCATCTTCGCCACCCGGCTGGGGACGGTGAAGAAGACGCTGCTGTCGGCCTACGGCAACGTCCGCTCGACCGGCATCAATGCGATCAACATCGAGGAGGGTGACGAGCTCATCGACGTCCAGGTGTGCGACGCCAGCAGTGACATCGTGCTCGCGACCGCGGACGGCATGAGCATCCGGTTCCATGCCGGCGACGTGCGCGACATGGGCCGGGTGGCCACGGGGGTGAAGGGGGTCGAGCTGGAGAAGGGCGACGCCGTCATCGGGATGGTGGTCATCCGGCGCGACAGCACCCTGCTCGTGGTGACCGAGAAGGGCTACGGCAAGCGGTCGGAGCTGTCCGACTACCGGGTGCAGAAGCGCGGCGGGAAGGGCATCATCACGCTCAAGAGGACCGACAAGACCGGCGCCGTGGTGGCGCTGATGGAAGTTCAGCCGGGCGACGAGCTGATGATGATCACCCGGCACGGAGTGATCATCCGGCTGCCGGTGGACGGCATTCGCGTGATCGGGCGCAACACGCAGGGTGTCCGCGTCATGAACCTCGATGCCGGCGATCTCGTGGTCGACGTCGCGCGGGTGGTCAAGGAAGACGAGGATCCGGAGGGCGCCGCCGGCGAGCAGGAGCCGTCGCCCACGATCGCCGAGGAATAACCGCGGGGCCGGCCGTCCATTATCATAGGAACACCATGTACACCACCTTGGCGGAGGGCGCGGTACGTGTGACCCTCGAGGAGGTCCGGGAGGCCGCCGCCGCGCTCGCCGGGGTCGCGCTCCGCACGCCGCTGGTCGCGGCGCCGGGCCTCTCGAAGGCCATGGGGGTCCCGGTCCGGCTCAAGTGCGAGCAGCTCCAGTCCGTCGGTGCCTTCAAGATCCGCGGCGCCTACACGGCGCTCCGGCGGATCCCCGAGGCCGATCGGCGCCGTGGCGTCATCACGCATTCCAGCGGTAATCACGGCCAGGCCGTGGCCTCGGCGGCGCGGCTGCTGGGAGTCTCGGCGGTCGTGGTCATGCCGCGGGGTGCGTCGGCCGTGAAGATCGAGGGGGTGCGCCGGCACGGCGCTGAGCTGGTGCTGGTGGAGACCTCGGCGGAGCGGGAAGCGAGGACGGCGGAGCTGGCCGCCGCGCGGGGGCTGGTCGTGATCCCGCCCTACGAGCATCCGGCGGTCATCGCCGGGCAGGGCACCTGCGGACTCGAAATCGTGGAGCAGTGGCCGGAGGTGTCGACCATCCTGGTGCCGGTAGGCGGCGGCGGCCTGATTGCCGGCATCGCGACGGCGGCCGCGGCGCTCCGGCCCGGGATCCGGATCATCGGCGTCGAGCCGGCGGCGGTGCCCAAGCTGTCGGCCGCCCTCGCCGCGGGGCGTCCCACCGCGGTCCCCCGCGCCGAGAGCCTTGCGGACGGCCTGCTGCCCCCCGCGCTGGGACGACTCCCCTTCGAGCACCTGAAGGACGTGGTCCGGGAGGCGGTCGCGGTCAGCGACGAGGAGATCACCGCCGCGGTGCGTCTGTTGTACGCCGTTCACGGGCTGCGGGTCGAGCCGTCCGGGGCCGCGACGATCGCCGCGATGCTCTCCGGGCGGGTCAGCCTCACCGGTCCCACCGCCGCCGTGCTGAGCGGCGGCAATGTGGACGCCGACCTCTTCTTCCGCCTGGTGCACTGAATGGCCCTCGCCCCAAAGATCCTCGTCGCCGACGACGATCCGGCGCTCACCCGGACCCTGACCTGGATCCTCAAGGAGCACGGGTACGAGGTCACGGCACTCCAGGGGGGCGAACATCTGCTGGAGCAGCTCGAGGCCGAGCTCTATGATCTCCTGCTGCTCGACATCATGATGCCGAAGGTCGACGGCCTTCAGCTCCTCGAGCGGCTCAAGAACGATCCGAAGCACAAGGACCTTCCGGTCCTCATGATCTCCTCGATGCCCCCGGAGGAAGCCACCGTCCGCTCCTTCGGCCTGGGCGCCGCCGATTTCATCTCCAAGCCCTTCCGGGTGCGCGAGCTGTTGGCCCGGGTCAAGGCGCACCTGCGGATCGGCCGCGAGCTCAACCAGGCGCGGGCCGAGGCCCGGACCCGCTCGGAGATGGTGGACATCCTGCAGGAAGTCACCGCCTCGCTCAAGCCGGACGAGATCTATCACATCCTGGTCCGCCGGGTGGCGCGAGGCCTCAAGATCTCAAAGTGCTCGCTGATCATCGCCAACCCCGAGGACGAGTACGGCGTCGTTGTCGCGGCATACGAGAATCCGATGCTCCGGAATCTCCGAGTCGAGCTCCGGCGCTACCCGGAGGTGCAGCG
>Ga0153915_10004999_pt1 | contig 12294 bp, 12 predicted proteins | sample Opewatmetagenome_2_FD_107003 | JGI IMG/M metagenome (GOLD analysis project Ga0153915, IMG submission 107003) | Freshwater wetland microbial communities from Ohio, USA - Open water 3 Core 3 Depth 3 metaG | ecosystem: Environmental > Aquatic > Freshwater > Wetlands | place: USA: Ohio, Lake Erie... | reverse complement strand
TGAAAAACACCCGCCACAAAATACACTACGAAGGCGCCGATCATGTAAATCTCACCGTGACAGAAATTTAAGACGTTCATGATGCTGAAGATCACGGTAAGTCCAAGGGCCACTAATATATAGTTCGAACCAATCAATAAACCGTTAATCAACGGTTGTATTATTTGTCCCAGGGTCATACGACACCTGCCCTTATGTAGATTTTAAATTGAAAAGGTAAATAGATACAAACAACTTACCGGGGAGACAAGGGCTTTAAAGCCCTTGTCTCCAAGACAACTAAACAATCTTAGCAGCACAAAAAACTGCTAATTATTTGGTCCACAATTCCATGGGCAATTTGTTAGCGTATTCGGTCACAAGCTTACCATTCTTCCATTCGGAGGTCCAGTAGTTTTGAATAAGAGCACGATTGATGCCGTATTCGGTTTCATCAACCCATTGAGCCTCAGGACCAAAAACACTGGTCCATTTGTACTTGGCGAAATTATTCATCCATTGCTCAGTATCCATAGTGTTCTGAGTATTGAGGAACTGGAAGAAGGCATCGATACCGTTGTAAGACTGAGCGAACATATCAATTGGCCAATCACCATATTGATTATAGTATCTGGTGATCAAGTCCTTATATTGAGCGGAGACGACTGAACCTTCAATATTGATATCATTGGTGACAATTTTATCGAGATACTGTGAGGGTACAGTAGCCATAACGCTGCTGGGAGGAACTGTCGGCTGGACTATTATTCCGGAATAACCGGCTTCCCTGATCTGCTTGATCATAGTCCCTTCCAAAGAACCCAGCGCTCCGCCGCAGCCGGACAGATCGACCACATCGGGTTTAAGAGCCAATAATTTCTGAACATAGGGAGCAAAATCAGAAGTAGAAGTGGGGAACTTCACAACATCTATCCAATTCAGATTGTAGTATTTGCAGATTTGCTGAGCGCCGCCAACTTCCAGCGGCTCATCCGGCATATCACCGTAGAAAGTAACCACTCTCTTAGCATCAGGGTAAAACTTGGTAACATATTCCATGACTGTTGCATATTGGTTAGATACAATACCGCCAACGGCAAAGTCGTAAGGATGCTCGGGGTTTATCATGTCAGCAGTAGGTGACATGCTGAACAATAAGACTTTGTTTTCATTGGTAGTCTGGATCATGGCCGGTCCTTCTACCTGGGAAGGTCCGATGATAACGGGGACTTTTAGATTGAAAACCATCTCATCGGCCAGTGATTTAGCGGTGGCTTGATCGAACTTGTCATCACGAACGACGGCTGCCAGTGTATAGGGTTGGCCGCCGATAGTCACGCCGCCCTTAGCGTTCTCATCAGCCATAGCCATCATAACGGCCCTTTCATAGTTCATGGAGACGTTGACTGCAAAGTTGGTTAAAGGAGTAACGATACCTATGGTTAGTACTTTAGGAGCTATGGTTTGGGTAGCGGTGGCTGTTGCGGTGGTAGTGGAGACCGCGGTTTGAGTAGCAGTAGTGGTTGCAGTAGCAGTGGTAGTAGCTGTTGCTGTCATGGTTTTAGTACTGCAAGCTAAAAAGGAACCAAACATCGTCAGAACCAACATAAGTGATAAAACCAGCATTAAAACAGATGACCTTCTAAACATTATGATCCCTCCTCGTTAATAATATCTTAAGATAACTCTTGTGCGTTTAATTATATATTATAGACTACATTTTAACGATTTAAGCGCTTCTAACAGGAGGATTGAAATATTCTTAATATTTACGCCTATAAAATTAATAAATATTATTCACAATATTTTATGCTGGAAATGGTTCAAAGTTTAGCACTTATCAGCTTAGAAGTCAATAGTATTGAAGATGAATTATTCTTTATATTTTCCAGTCCGGTTGATAGAATAGGTGATAAGATGTAGTTAATAGGTTGTTTTCAGGGGAGACAGGCATGAAAAAGAGCTATAAAAGTACAATAGTGGGAGAGGAAAAACGTTCTATATCCGGCGGTTACACCGTTCAAGAAGAGAATATATTGCTGTATAAAGACCGAAAAGTGTTTTATGTGAGGGGCAGCGCTTGCCTGGACAGCTCCTGCTGTGGTTCAGGTAATTGGAACTATATTCAAGTTATCGGTTATCTGTTAAATGAGGACAAAGAAGATGAAAATAAGTCTTTACAGTCCTGGGAAGCTGATACTATTGAAGACCGGGATGAACAAATCGCCATCAGTAAAATATTAACTGAGAAACACCCGGGCGCTCGAATCGAATTTCACTAAATTTATCCCGGAATATTAAACGAAAACCGGTATTTTAAGCGAAAATACCGGTTTACTTATTAAATCAGGCCTTTATACCTCTGGTTTTAGCGGGCGGCTGAAGGTTCTATCCTAACTGGAATTCGCCGCGCATTTGGACGGTGACTACGCTCTGAAGAGCGGGTTGAAGAAGGTCGGCTGGAACTCAGCCTGCTATGAGACTGCTGGCTTTCGCCGGCAGGTTGCTGGCGTTCCTGGTTACGGAAGCGAGGACGGCCGTTGGATACCGGTTGACGAGGACTGTGTGCCACGGGTCTCTGGCTGCTGTGCCTGGACCTACCACCTGATGCATCAGAGGGGAAAGCAGGTTCAGCTGTATAGTCAAAACCCTCAACCTGACGGGTCTCAAGAGGCTTTTTGAAGATGCGTTCAAGAGCCTTGATCATTTCCTTATCTTCATGAGTTACCAGGGTATAGGCCTCTCCTGTGTTGTTAATACGTCCGGTCCTGCCGATCCTATGAGTATAAGCATCAGTAGTATCTGGCATATCGTAGTTGATGACGTGGGTAATACTGAGAATATCCAGGCCGCGGGCGGCGATATCAGTAGCAACCAGGATTTTCAGCGAACCGTCGCGGAAACCGTCCATAGCTTCCTGACGCTGCCATTGAGACATATCACCTTCCAAGGCGGCCACTTTGTAGCCGGCCCTCTGGAGTTGCTGGGCTATACGTTCTACCCTGTGTTTGGTACGGGCGAAAACCAGGACAGAATCGCTGTTAGTAGTGCGTAAAAGCTCCTTCAACAAGGGGGTTTTCAAGTGAGGCTGCACAGGATATAAGGCGTGGGAAACACTATTAGCAGGAGCGGAAATTCCTATTTTAACTTCTACAGGATTATGCAGAACTTCCTGAACCAACTTACGGATGTCCGGGGGCATAGTGGCCGAAAAAAGCAGGGTTTGATGCGATTTGGTCAAACATCTCACAATGCTGCGGATATCGGGTAAAAAGCCCATATCGAACATGCGGTCAGCTTCATCGATGATAAGTATCTCAACATTGGATAAGTCCAAATTACCTTTCAGAACATGGTCCAGCAAGCGGCCCGGACAGGCTACTACCAGTTCCACGCCGCTGCGTATACCGCGTAGTTGTGCATCGGCTCCTACGCCACCGTAAATGGAAATGCAGCGTAGACCTGTATATTTGCCCAGTACATTGATATTTTCACAGGTCTGCTCCGCTAATTCACGGGTGGGGGATACAATCAGAGCATTGACTCTGCCGCGCGGGAAGGACATCAAGCGATGCAGTACCGGCAGTACAAAGGCGGCCGTCTTGCCGGTTCCGGTTTGGGCCAGTCCGATCAGATCATGTCCCTCCATAACGGACGGTATTGATTGAACCTGTATAGGTGTAGGTTCAGTAAAACCTTGAGCCTTGACACCGGACAGGACTTTAGGATTAAGATTAAAGATTTCGAAACTCATTAAACTCCTTGGTTTATATTTTTATCAAAATTTTGACAGCCAGGCTGTCACTAAGTATTAAAGGTGTTCGATTTTAACGATTGGTCTTAAGGGTATTATAGCAATCACGACAGTAGACCGGACGGCCCTCCCGGGGTTCGAACGGTACTTGAGTGACTTGATTGCATTGAGCGCAGGTAGCCGGAAATAACTTGCGTTCTGAGCGGAAACCGGGCTGAATGCTTTTGAAGTTACCACTGCTCAACTGACGGGCTTTTCTGGTCTCACGGCAGGCGGGGCAGCGTTTTGGGGAATTGACATAACCTTTAGCTTGAAAAGCGGTCTGCTCTTCCACACTGAACACAAAGGCAGCCCCGCAGTCAAAACAAGTCAGGGTTTTTTCTTGCAGTTCCACTGAATGACCTCCTCTTCTATTACTTTAGTTTGAGCTTGGCCATCCAATACTCGGGGAAATCTTTGAGGATTCAACAAAGTACTTAATAACCTAACTTCAACCAATAAGACTATTATATAACATAACGAGAGAAATGTATAATTAAACATAAAAATAGCAGGGATAACGTTGACATCGGACGGGGGGTTGGTTTAAGTTATGCTTATATACTTTGGGCAGGTGAGATAAATTATGAAAGCCGTAATTACAGTCATCGGAAAGGATAGAAAAGGCATAATTGCCGGGGTCAGCGGTGAACTGGCTGAATGTGGAGTAAACATCCTGGACATCAGCCAGACTACTTTGCAGGATTATTTTGCGATGTTTATGCTGGTTGACATGGCGGACGCCACCGTGGGTTTTCCCGCCATTCAGAAGAAACTGAATTCAAAAGGTCAGGAATTGGGCATGCAGATCAAGATTCAGCGTGAAGATATCTTTAACACCATGCATGAGATTTAAGGGGAGCAAAAGCCTATGTCGGCCATGATCAACAAGGAAAATATTCTGGAAACCATCCGCATGATCCAGGACGAAAACCTGGATATTCGCACGATTACAATGGGCATCAGTCTTTTTGATTGCGCTGATCCGGATGGAGTCAAAGCCCGTAAAAAGATCCGCAACAAGATTCTGACTCTGGCGGGTCGCCTGGTGTCTGTCGGTGAGGAGATTGAAAGTGAATTCGGTATTCCTATCGTAAATAAACGTATCGCGGTGACTCCTATCTCATTGATAGCCGCGGCCACAGATGAAGAAGACTATGTTGAATTTGCCAGGACCCTGGATCTGGCCGCGAAAGAAGTAGGAGTGGACTTTATCGGTGGTTATTCCGCCCTGGTACACAAGGGGCTGATGAAAGGCGACCGTATCTTAATTGAATCTTTACCGGCGGCTCTTGCAGCTACAGATGTGGTCTGTTGTTCCATAAATGTAGGTACTACCCGGGCCGGTTTAAACATGAGCATAATAAAAGACCTGGGACATACTATCAAGGAGACAGCACGCCTGACCGCGGATAAAAATAGTATCGGCTGCGCGAAAATAACCGTTTTTACTAACGCGGTAGAAGATAATCCTTTCATGGCTGGCGCGTTTACCGGCATCGGTGAACCGGAATGCGCTATAAATGTGGGTATCAGCGGTCCCGGTGTTATTAGATCGGCAATAGAGAAAGTGCGGGGTGAATCCTTCGATGTGCTGGCTGAAACCATTAAACGCATGGCTTTTAAGATCACCAGGGTTGGTCAGTTGGTGGCCAAGGAAGCTTCTCAGCGGCTTAATGTCTCTTCTGGTATCGTCGATCTCTCACTGGCGCCAACTCCACGCAGCGGGGACAGCATCGCTAATATACTGGAGGAGATGGGATTGGAGTCCTGCGGTACCCATGGTACAACGGCTGCTCTGGCTCTATTGACAGATTCTGTAAAAAAAGGCGGATTGATGGCTTGCAGCTATGCCGGAGGTTTATCAGGGGCCTTTATACCGGTCAGCGAAGACGCAGGAATGGTTGAGGCTGTAAAGAATGGCTCAATCTCTATCGATAAACTGGAGGCTATGACCAGTGTTTGTTCGGTAGGACTGGATATGATACTGATTCCCGGCGATACACCGGACGAAACTATCTCAGCGATAATTGCCGATGAGGCTGCCATAGGTATGATCAACAGCAAGACCACTTCTGTGCGCATTATCCCGGTCTATGGTAAAAAAGCCGGAGATCAGGTGGAATATGGTGGACTGTTGGGCAAAGCTATGATCATGGCTGTTAATCCTTTTTCAAGCCATGACTTCATCCAGCGCAGCGGCCGTATCCCAGCTCCTGTGCACAGCTTTAGAAACTAAGGGTTATTCCCCTGATTATGCATAAATGTGCGGATGAATATCCCTCAAGAAGTCATTAGTGGGATATTCCAGGAGAAAAGTGGAACAAAAGTCCACATAAGGCTCAAGGAAAGGATATTTAGGATATTTTGCCCATGGAGGAGGGGTATAATCGGGTGGTGATTCGATGACCGATTTTTTCCAGCCATCGAAGTTTTCATACCATTGCTCAATTAAACGGACCCAGGGAAACTGGGAGTCAGCTCCAGGGATTTCCAGAGTGCGGTGACTGAAGTAACGGGTCAAGCCGGTCTGCTGCATGACTTCTTTGGAGTGGACGTTAAGAAACCAGTCCTCACCTTCTTCAACCGGTACTCCGTCAGGGTATTTGATCGCTATATACCAGCGCAGGATAGTTTTCTCATCGGCGTAGAAAGTAGGGCCCAAGAAATCCTCAGTAGGCCGGGCGGGCACAACCAGTTCCACATTTTGTTTAAAATCCGGACGCCCGTTCCATTTGGTATCATAGAATTTGGCTCCACCCAAACCCTGATGTTCCAGCTGCCGGGGAAATCGGTAGCTTATTGTGGCTCCTTTGCCGCGGCCTGGCATATCTTCAAGAGAGCGGTTCCATATCTCGGTTACTCGCCAATTATAATAACCATAGGTAAGAGCCTCGGGAATTGGCGGCACTACCCTGTAACCTAAGTAACGGGACAGCCAGGGCCCATTGCCGCCTACAGCCTCCTGCGCGTGGTTGCGCAGGTACCATCTCTCAAACATGGGCAGTTCATTCGGAAGATCCTCTATGTTTAAGATAAAAATGGTCTTAATCATAATTCACCCTCCTGTGGCTACCAGCAATCGCAGTATTCTTCCAGCAACTCCTCAAGAAAAATCTCGGCTTTTATTAAGTCTCTTTCACTGGGCCGATCATTAAGATTCTTGTAATAACCTTTGGAAGGATCGCCGAATTTCCCGGGGCAAGAGAATCTTCCAATGCATTTATACTTAAGATGCTCCATCTCAAGCGCCAGCAGACCCAGAGACGGTTCAGCCTCCGGCGGTCCGAACTCATGCCCAGCATAGGTCACAAAGACGATGCCTTTACGGCATTCCGGAGCCAGGAAAAGTTTGGAGTGAGTCCTCAGTTTCGGATCAAAAGGATCTTTGGGTTTGTGGCCTCCCGGGAAGTAATGAGCGCTCTGGGGATTACTCATAAAGACTTCAATCACTTTAGGGGATGGCTTTTGCATTTGCACATAGGAGCCAGCGCAGATGAAATCATATTCGTCACAATTAAAAGGGGAAGGTATACTGCGGTAATCAACTTTCTCATCAACTTTCAGTGTGTCACATTGATAGCCCTTTTTCTCCAGGACTTTCTTAAATCGCAGCGCTACTTTTTCCGTGTGACCAGTCATGGATGCGTAAATAATAAGACTCTTTTTAACGGTCATTTTACCCTCCATAATCTGTTGTTTGATAATACTAAGCTATGAAATAACTATCTGTCAAATGGTTATGTTTACAACTACCGGTGATACTAGATTATCAACAAAACGCTGGAGTAGACCAGTTTAAGTTTTTTGATCCGATGAGAAAATCATGGTAAGATGATTGACAAAGAAAAAATAATAAGATTATCGGAGAAGGATATGGCAGGGGCATTAAATGGAATTATAGTACTGGACTTGACCCAGGTTTATTCCGGTCCCTTTTGCACAATGCTTTTAAGAGATCTGGGAGCCGAAGTAATAAAGGTGGAAAGGCCAGGGGCCGGTGATCTGATTAGAAACGATATCCCCCGCACCGAAGCTATGGAAGGTGGGGCTTTTATCAATTTAAATCGGGGGAAAAGCAGCATTACCCTCAATCTGCAAACGGAGCAAGGTAAAAAAATATTAAAAGAACTAGCCCAAAAAGCAGATGTTCTGGTGGAAAACTTCAGTCCGGGGACTATGGACAAGCTGGGATTGAATAGTGAAGAGATCTGTAAACTAAATCCTCGGCTGATATATGCCTCATTATCTGCCTATGGACAGACCGGACCGATGCGGAGCTATCCAGGATTTGACCCTGTGGCACAAGCTATGGGGGGTATGACCAGTGTAAATGGATTTAAAGATCAACCTACTAGGTGCGGAATATCAATTGCGGATTTTTCATCCGGGTTTTTTACTGCCATGTCTATCGTAACGGCGTTGTATCACCGGTTGATAACCGGTGAAGGGCAAACTATCGATATTTCAATGCAGGATTGTATCTGGCTATTAACCTCTATGGAAAACGCAGCATTTTATTTTCTGAACAACCAGGAACCGCCGCGTATAGGAAATGGGCACTTAGCAATGATACCGTGTAACTTGTATCCGACTAAAGACGGCCATGTGATAATTTCGGCAGGTGTACTGGCCCAGGTAAAAAGGCTTTATACAGCCATCGGGCGTGCAGATCTTATCGATACGCCTCTGGGCGCTAACCAGAGTGTACGCTATCAACATAGAGAAGAAATAGACGCTATAATTTCCGATTGGACGAAAGATAAAACTACTGATGATATAATGATTCTGCTCAAGAATGTCGATGTGCCCTGTTCCAGGTTACCGGCTTTTTCCGAGGTCTGCCGTGATCCCCAGTTATTGAGCAGGAACATGATTATTGAAGTGGAACAGGAGATGTCCGGAAAGGTCAAGACGCCAGGTTCATTGTTTAAGCTTTCCAAAACTCCCGGTTATATCCAGTATCCAGCTCCTATCCTGGGTGAACATAACAAGCATGTCCTCTCAGAAATATTAGGATATTCTGAAGAACAGATGATCCGTTTTTCCAACGAGGGTGTTATTTAACAGTTCCCACCAGGTTTAACTAAATAATCCTAATTGATGCCTTCCTTCAGCCAAGCTGAGGGAGGAGTGCGGATATTATAAGATTTTTGAGGAAAATCGTTTTCTTCTACTGCTCGATTTAAGAGCATTTTCAGACAATGCTGCAACTGGTCCAAGTTCTCTTCCGGTAAAGATCGCATGATTTTAACCAGAGTTAGCTTGCGGGATGAAGTTTCCAGTGCCAGGTGGCCTTTATCGGTCAAGCGGACTCTCAATCTGCTTCTGCCCGTCCGTTCGCTGGATTTTTCAATAAAGCCGCTTTTTTCCATACGGCTTAATACTTCTGAGACCGTATTATGGGCCTGGACCTGAAAACGGGCAATGTTAGAAGGAGTAGCATAATCTCCCAGGTAATTGATGATAAAAAGGATAAAGGCCTGCTCGTGGGTAAAACCGTATTGGCTTAGTTCTTTATCCCACAAATTACTGATGATGCGGTAAGAGTGGGCCAATAATACCCACGTGTCATGGATCTTTTCTTCCGAGGCCTCTGCGGGTTCCATAAATTCACATCCGTTACTAAAGATTTACATAACGGCAAGGTATTTTACTTGCCATTATGTATTGATTTTACTGAGAGACTAGGGTTTTTCAGTCGGTGGAGAAGGAGGAAGTTCATAAGGATACATACGTCTGGGTTCACTGACTTTATCCAGTAGGGCAACTTCTTCCTGGTTTATCTGCCATTGCATAGCTTTCAAATTTTGTTTTAACTGTTCGATTGTTCTGGTCCCGATGATTAACGAACAAACCCCGGGTTTTTGGAGGAGATAGTTTAAAGCTACCTGTGATATCGAGACACTGCGTTCTTTGGCAATATTATCCAGAGCATCGATAACAGGATACAACTTCTCCGGTTCAAAAACCCAATGATCGGTGTTGTCTGGGCTGGGAAGCCGGGTACCGACAGGCCAGGGTTTACCTCTGCGGTACTTCCCGGTAAGCATCCCGGCATGCAGAGGGCTATAAACCAGTATGGCCATACCCTGATCAATACAGGCGGGGACTAATTCATATTCCAGTTCACGGGCGGCTAATGAATACATAGCTTCCAGAGTAACGAATTTATCCCAGCCATTTTTTTCGGCGATTCCATTGCCTTTGACCATTTGCCAGGCTGTATAGTTGGAACAGCCGAAGTAACGGATTTTACCGCTGCGCACCAGGTCTTCCAGAGCGCGCATAACGATCTCCTGGGGAGTAAAGGGATCAAAGCCGTGCAGTTCATAAAGGTCGATATAATCAGTACCCAATCTCTTAAGACTGGCATCACAGGCATCAATCAAATGCTTGCGTGAATGCCCCCCATCATTTTCATAGGGGGTGCCAAAGGGACTGACTTTAGAAACGATAATATTATCTTTGCGTTTAGCTCCTAACGCTTTACCCAGATATTGTTCGGCCAAACCGCGGGAATATAATTCAGCAGTGTTAAAAAAATTAATACCGGCTTCCAGGGCAGTGTCTATAACCAAATTGGCTTCCTCTTGACTTAACTCTCCGCTTATTTTAAATTGATCAAGTCCTCCGAAGGTGGCGGTCCCACAGCAGAGTTCTGAGACCCAGAGTCCGGTTCTGCCCAACAAACGTTTTCTCATTTTTTCCTCCTCTATTACACCTGATCCAAATTCCGGGGTAAATTATCTCTTAATATTCATAATAATAAATTAATCATAATGGGCAATCATAATATTTTCAATCGGGAGGTGTGTTTAAGATTCGCCTGAAAACATAGGAGGTCGTGGACGACTGTTATTATAAAAATTTGTTTCGTAAACTGTCAAGCGGCGACGGTATATGTTGATATAGGGAAAAGCGATTATTAAGAAATAGCAAGGCAAGATACTAGCCGTTTTGTGTTCAAAATTCAGATAGAAAATATGGTGATATCTATAGTGCCATTCTCTTGACAGCCATGGTATAATAAACGTTAAATAGTCGTCCACGACTTATACTGAGCAGCGATTTAAGAATCCGGGGTAGGGTAGTTCTTTGCTTTAAAAATGTTATCCAACTCATAGAGCAGGGGGTAAGAGGGATGCAGCAAGTCACTAAGAACGTTTATGTGGAAACCAATTTTATTGGATGCAATACCACTTTTATTACTACTTCCGAAGGGATTGTGATGATTGATACTCCTCAGCTTCCTGTTGACGCCATCGGTTGGAAAGAAACCATAGCTAAGTATGGTAAAGTAATATATGTCATCAACTCAGAACCGCATCTCGATCATATCTCCGGGAACTGTTATTTTGAAGGTACCGGGGTGTCCCATCAAGGAACTAGAGAGGCCATTCAAAACACCTCAGCGGACATGATCAAAGACATCAGCGCTAAAGTCAGCAAGGCCAGTGTTAAATATCTGGACAAGTTTTTTTTAAAGCCGCCTGTTATTACCTTTACCGATTCAATGTCTCTTTATCTAGGTAAACATACTTTTAATCTATATCATTTACCCGGCCATAGTCCTTATCAAGTATCAATTCATATCCCTGAGGAGAAGGTGATAATAACGTCAGATAACGTGACCTATAAACTATTGCCAGGATTTCGTCACGTGGTTCCTTATGAATGGGGAAAATCACTGGATTTCCTGATGTCGTTAGGTCAGAATACGCTGATTCCCGGACACGGTGAGGTCTGTGATTCCAGCTATCTATCTGAAATGAAAGCTGTTATTGAAGATTGTATTAATATGGTGGCTGATGCTATCAAAAAGGGCCTGACGCTTAAGGAGATGCAAGCCAGCCTGATTCTGGCGCCGGCATACCCTCTAGATTCCAAGCATCCCATGACATATCAGTTTGTACAACAGGAGAGTATAGAATCGCTATATAAAGCTTTAAGCTCAAAGCAATAAGTATTATTTACCGCTAAATGGCAGCGCTGGTATATAAGACTTGATTGGCCGCGAATAGAGGTCTAATTATGTTATTGACCTCATATTAATAACTTTAATAAATAAACCGGTTGAGAGGGTAAATTCAGCCGGTTTGTTTTGTGAAAACAGGCGTTCAATAAAATATTCAGACAGTCTACTGTAATAAAATGGAAATTAGAAGGTTAATAAAAAGTAGATTATGGCTAAAGTGAAAAAGGGTGTGAAGATTAAAACCTACCCCACTCTGAGATTCTTCATCCCGATAGGAATTGAGGAGAAATCGGGATTCCAGAATGACAACCCTTCCACCCTGATGCTATCGATCTGCTGTATGTCGCATCTCCGCCTATTTTATCATTTTGTTAAGATACAAGATGCTTCGCCGGACTCCAGCATGACACCAACAATGGCCAAACAACTGGATTATGGACCTTTTTGCACTAACGTCAGATTATTGTAAATCGAAATTGGTATCTTTGAAGAGCTTAAGGCAGGCATCGACTACCTGGGGATCATAAAGAGTGCCGCGGTTGAT
>Ga0153915_10004998_pt1 | contig 12294 bp, 8 predicted proteins | sample Opewatmetagenome_2_FD_107003 | JGI IMG/M metagenome (GOLD analysis project Ga0153915, IMG submission 107003) | Freshwater wetland microbial communities from Ohio, USA - Open water 3 Core 3 Depth 3 metaG | ecosystem: Environmental > Aquatic > Freshwater > Wetlands | place: USA: Ohio, Lake Erie... | reverse complement strand
TGGGGGCAGCGCAGGCGGCGAGCAGGCACGCAACGGTCGCGAGTGCCGCTCGCATGCCGGTCTGCCCTGGCGTCGAATGCTCCGCGATCAGTTCCAGGCGGTGGACGAAGAAGGTGCCTGATTGAGGCCCGCCTTCTCCGAAATCGCCGCACGCTCGTCGACCCACTTGGCGAAGGCGTCGAGGTCCTCGGCGCTCATGCCCTGGGCATTTTGTCGGCGGGCGGCAACCCAATTCTGCATGGCCGTCATCAGCTGCGCTGCGAGCGGGCGGGCATCGCGAAAGAGCAGCATGTACGAGGCCTTCGCATCGTCGAGCCGCCCGAGGGCGAGATAAGCCTCGGCCCGGTATTCGATGGCCTCGCCATAACCGGGATTGAGCGAGAGCGCCTGATCGTAGGCGGCGATCGCCTTGTCGTAGTCACCGAGCTTGCGATGAGCGAAACCGATGTAGTTCCACGCCTGGTACATATCGCTGCGCGCGTCGACCGCTGCGAGGAAGTAATCGCGGGCCTTGGTATAGCCCTTCTGCGCCTTGTCGGCGAGCTTTTGCTTCTTGGCGGGATCCGACGCCTTGGCCGCATCGCTTTCCGCGTCCTTGGCCCTATCGATCTCCTTCACGCCGCGGTTGTAACTGTTCTTGGCGATCTGGTCCGGCGTCTGTTCCTTGGGAGCTTCTCCCGTATCGGCGCTTTCACCACCACCCATCGAGCCGCCGCCTGCAGCCCAGGTCTGGCCGCAGGCGAGGAGTGCGGCGACAGTGACTCCGGCGAACAATCGCATTTCATCTCTCCTTCAAGAATTGAGGGGGCACGACTCTGGCGGCCCGGGCAGGTGCGCATGGTGAAAGGCACCCGCACCGATTGCAAGGCTGTACCCGACAGGTCCGCGCCCAGGTAAGTTCCTTCGCCGGAGGCCCGGGTTCACCTCCGGCCGACCGGCTCAAGGCCGCGCACCGATGCGAAAGGACTCGCCTGCCCGGCCGGAGAGAAACGCCTGTACTTCCGCGACGATAGCGATCGCGATCGCTTCCGGCGAGCGCGCGCCGATATCGAGTCCCACCGGCCCGTAGAGTCGATTGCCGAAGCGGCTTGCGTCGTCACCCAGGTCGGCCAGGAGCCGTTGCCTTCGCGCAGCCGGGCCGAGCAATCCGACATAAGGCACCGCGGAGGCCGCGAGGGCACGCAGGTACTTGCCGTCCGACTCGAGGTTATGGCTCATCACGACTGCGGCATCGAAGGCGCCGAGCTCGAGCTCCGTCGCCAACCGCTCCGGCCGAAGCTCGACCAGACGCGCGCTGGGGGGAAACCGCTTCGGCTCGAGATAACCCGAGCGATGGTCGCCCACGGTGACTTGCCAGCCGAGAAGATTCGCTATTTCGACCACCGGAACCGCGTCGGGCCCCGCCCCGAGGACGAGCAGGCGCGCTGGCAACTCCAGTGCTGCGATAAAGACCGCAATGGCGGCGTCCGCAGGCCCCACCGTGAGGGTTTCAAATCCTCCCATGCGCGCGCGCTCGCGGCAGCCCTCGATAATCTCTGTGGCGAGTGCAGCGCGGTCGCTCGATTCCGAGTGCCAAGCGTGGCCGAGTGGAAATCGGCGATCGTTCGACTGCACGACGATCGCAATGGCTCCGGGCTGGTGCCTGGCGATATGCTCGGCCACGAATGCAAACGGCTGGTAGCCGCCGGCGGCATCGAGCCGCCGCAGGAGAATGTGCATCGCCCCTTCGCAGCCGAGGCCGAGACCCCAGACAGGGTCGTCGGAAGTGCGAGCATCGTAGGTGACGATTTCGGCGGTCGATGTCGCAAGAATTCGCTTCGCGCGCTCGATGAGGTCGGATTCGACGCACCCGCCACTCAGCAATCCCATTGATGAGCCATCGCCGGCGATCAACATCTGAGCGCCAGGCTTGCGGTAGGTCGACCCTTCCGTCGCCACGACGGTCGCGAGCACGAGCGGCTCGCCCGCGGCGGCTCGCTCGTGAAAAAACCCAAACAGGGATTTCGAAGTCGAGCTCACGAGGTGGGGTGCGGCTCAGTCCTTCTTGAGAGCCGGCCGGACGGCGACGCCGAGCACTTCATAGTGCGCCCCGCGGAGCAACGATCCCGCGCCGATAAAGGCGCGCGCCGGGAACTTACCCTTGAAATACGCACGGTAGACGGCGTTGAAGGTGTCGTACAGCTTGAGGTCCGTGCAGAAGACTGTGACCGAGGTGAGGTCGTCCATCGAAAGCCCGGCTTGCTCGACGGTCTTCTTGATGGCGTCCATGACGAGCTGCGCTTCGATTTTCGTATCGGCCGGGGCCTGGCTGGTCGCCGGATCGAGGCCGAGATGGCCGCCGACGTACAGCGTGTCGCCGACCATCACGCCGTTGCTGAAGGGGAGGGACGCCGTGCTGGCCGGCCGGTCGCCGACGATATACGTGCGTCCCGTGTCGGTCGCCATCGCCGGAACAGCCGCGAGCAGCGTGGTCATGAGCGCCAGTTTCTTGATCATGCGTGTACTCCTGGGTGGGTCCGCTTCGTATGATAATGCCTCGGCCTGCAAATCGATCGTCGGAGGTTCGCGTGACCGAGCATCCCCCCGTCTGGATCGAGGTCGGCTCTGCGGAGGAGCTAGGCCGCGTGCCGCTCGCGACGGTTGCGGTCGGCCAGTCGCGCGTGGCGCTTTCCTGCGTCGGCGGCGAATTCGGAGCGATCTCCAACATCTGCAACCATGTCGGCGGGCCGCTCGGTCAGGGCCAGCTCGAAGGCGACTACGTCGTTTGTCCCTGGCATCACTGGAAATTCAATCGGCGAAACGGGGAAGGTGAGCCGGGGTACGAGGCCGATCGCGTGCCAAGCCATGCGGTGAAAGTCGAGGGCGGAAAACTCTTCGTGAGCGAACGGCCCGTCACGCGACGCGGCCGCCTGCCGCATCCGCCGCTGCCCGTCGCGCGCGAACCAAAGCGCGAGCCCGGCCCCGTGCGTGTCGCCGGCATTTCCACGACGGCGATGGATCCGAAATATCCCCGCTACTCGACGTCCGATGCACTCCTGGCGTCGGCGCTCGAAGGGGCCCGCATGCAACATGGCGCCGAGGTACGGCTGGTCAAGCTCAATGAGCTGCGCTTTCACAATTGCGGCGGCTACTACTCGAAAGCCGCGCGCGCCTGCACCTGGCCGTGCTCCATCACGCAGATGGACTCGAAGGATCGCATGGTCGAGGTCTACGAGCTCGTCGTGCACTGGGCGGACGTGCTCCTCGTTGCAACGCCGATCCGCTGGGGTGCGGCGAGCGCCCTCTATTACAAGATGGTCGAGCGCATGAACTGCATCCAGAATCAGATCACGCTCAACAACAACGTTCTGATCCGGGACAAGGTGGCGGCCTTCATCATCACGGGCGGTCAGGACAACGTGCAGGCCGTCGCGGGGCAGATGTCCGCTTTCTTCGGCGAGCTCGGCTTCGTGCTGCCGCCATTCCCGTTCGTCGGCCATTCGCTCGGCTGGACGGCCGAGGACATGGAAAAGAACGTCGAATTCGTGCGTAACCACGCAGGGCTGCACGCGGGAGCACGCGAGCTTGCAACGCGCTCGATCGCCGTCGCCGAGCGGCTCATCGCGCGCAGCATGGACATGGCACACATCGAACGCGGCGGTCGCAAGGCCAATCGGCCGGCGTAATGCCCCCTCACCCCAACCCTCGCCCCCGTAAACGGGGGAGAGGGAGCACCTCATGTCCCCTCTCCCCCTTCAGAGGGAGAGGGTCAGGGTGAGGGGGATTTCACCTCGCACCACCGAATTTCCGCCCGAAGAAATCTCCGGCATCCCACTGCGGGCGCCCGCTCGCGTTCGCGGTTCGATAGGCCATGTGCACGTTGACCCGCGCGAGCTTCACGAGAAACCCGTAATCGATCGGCTGCGACAGGTCATCGCTCGGCTGGTGATAGCGGTCGCGGCGAAACCTGCTGACGAGCTCAAAGCCGTCGACGCCGTTGTAAGTCGAATGCGTACCGACGTCCATCAGGATGGCCGGGATGCCACCGCGCACGAACGAGTACTGATCGCTCCTCACGAAACGGACCTCCTCCGGCCAGGGATCGGGTGAGAGGTAGAGGGATTCGTCCTTCGCGGCCTCGGCCGCGATCTCGCCGAGCGTCGAGTGTCCGGAGCCGATCGCGGTCAGGTCGGCAAAGTTCGTGAGGGCGACCGGCATGTCGATGTTGATGTCGGCGATCAAGCCGGCGCGCGGCACCGTCGGATGATGCAGGAAGTAGTCCGAGCCGAGCAGCCCCTTTTCCTCCCCCGTTACGGCAATGAACACGATTGACCGCCGCAGTTTGCCGGCGCGTTGCGTGAGGACGCGGGCGCTCTCGAGCAGCATGGCAACGCCGCTCGAATTATCGAGCGCACCGTTGTAGATCCCATCGCCGGCGAGCGCCGGATTCTTGCCAAGGTGATCGAGATGGGCGCTCATCACCAGGTATTCGGACTTGAGCCTCTTGTCCGAGCCCGGACGAACCGCGATGACATTGACGCTCGAGCGACGAGTCAACACCGATTTGACCGTGAAGGTGATCGTGCCCTTGAGCTCGAATGCCTGCGGTTTGCTCTGCGAGGCGAGCGCGAACACCTCATCCAGCGTGTGCGGCGCGCCCTCGAAGAGCTTTGCCGTCCCCTGAGGGCTCGTGAGAATGCTTGCGCGGAGCTCATCGAACGCGTCGACCGGATTGCCCTGCTCGTCGAGCCAGCGCATTGCAGGTACCCAGCTCAGCGCCACGCGCCGCTCCCAGGTCGGCGTCTGATCCTCGACCGGCGCCCCGATCGTGATGACGCCCACGGCGCCGCGGGCCACGAATTCACTGGCTTTGACGAGCGCCGAGGAATAGTAGGCGCGCCGATCGACCGGAAAGCCGGCGGGCGCGCCATTCAGGATGACGGCGACGCGTCCCTTGAGATCGACGCCCGCGAAGTCATCGTAATCGAGATCCGGCGCGTGCACGCCGTAACCGACGAACGTGAGCGGGCCGCTGACGCTGATGTCGCTCGCAGCAAAGCTCGGTCGTGGCAGAAAGTCCTTCGCGCTCTGCAGTTCGGTGACGACCCCGTCGCGTTCGAGATGCGCCGACGCTTCGAGAACCACCGCCTGGGACTCGAGCAGCGGCACCGTCTGATACCAGCTGCCTTGATCGCCCGCGGGCTCGAGGCCGAAGCTTGCGAACTGACTGGCGACATACGCCGCGGCGACTTCGTGGCCGCGTGTCGCCGTGCCGCGGCCTTCGAGTACGTCATCGGCGAGAAACGCCATGTGGCCGCGGATGCGATCGGCACCGATGTCACTGGAACCGTCCCCCGCGAGAGCGCAGGACCAACAAAGCGCCAGCGCGAATGCGCTCGCGCGTTGGTTCACTTTCATGCGTGCAATTTGGCAGGCGCGCGGCGTGGAGGCAAGGCTCAGCTTCGGGGCCGCACGCGCCGCGTCGGGGTCGCGAGCAGTGGATCGTCCGGCCAGTAGTGTTTCGGGTAGCGGCCTTTCAGTTCCTTGCGCACCTCGTGGTAGCCGCGTGCCCAGAAGCTTGCAAGATCCTGCGTAACCTGCACGGGACGACCCGCCGGGGAAAGCAGCTTCAGGGTGAGCGGGACGCGGCCGTCAGCGACCGTCGGCGTCGTGCGCAAGCCGAACACCTCCTGCAATCGAACCGAAGCCGTTGGAGTCTCACCCTCGTCATAGCGGATTGGAATCCGGGAGCCACTTGGAACGGTGAGATGAGTTGGGACGAAACGCTCGAGCTCCTCGCCCTGCTTCCAGGTGAGGAGGCTCCGCAGGGCGCCGGCCAAGTCGACGCGCGCCAGGTGATCGCGGCGCGTGATGCCGTCCAGATACGGCGCCAGCCACCGATCGATCGACGCGAGCAATGCCGCATCGTTCATCGCCGGCCAGTCAGCGGTGCGCTCGGGCACGGCATGGCGCAGGAATTCGATGCGTGCCTGCCACGCCCGCAGCTCGCCGGTCCACGGCAACGCGCCGAGCCCCAGTTCGCGAATCCCCGTCAGCATTGCCGTGGTGACCGCGTCGGGCGCGGCGCCTTTGAGTGGAGATTCCTCCAGGATCAGCGCTCCAAAGCAGCGGATCTCTCGCGCAATGATGGCCTCCTGCCGCGAGTCCCAATGAACCTCGGTGCGTGTTGCGATTTGATCGGCAAACAGGCGCTCGAAGTGCGCCTGCTCGAGCGGCGCCGCCAGGAAGATGCGCGCCTCGCGCTCGCCGGCATCGAGCTCGGCGATCGAGAGCATCGGTGAGCGGGCGAGCGCCTGAGGTTCCGCGAAGTAGGCGCCGCGTCCGTTCGCGAGCAGATAGCGTCCCGAGTCGGCGCGCTTCAGGGCCACGCGGTCGGGGTAGGCGAATGCCACGAGTCCACCGATATTGCCGAGATCCGCGCGCCCGGAGCTTTCCTTGAGGCCGAGCCGGCGCAGGAACAGATCACGCTGGCGGGCGGCGCGATAGCGCGCGCCGGCATCGACATCGAACTCGGGCAGCGGGGATCGCCCGCGGCGCAGCGCCTCGATCCGCGCTTCGAGATCTGCATTGCGCTCCCGGCCCTTGGCGCGCAGCAAGTCGCGCTCCGAGAGCACGCCGGCGAGTTCGCAAGCGAGCGAGCCGTCGCCGAGCGCCTGCGCGCGCACGATCATGTGCGCGAGACGCGGATGGGTGCCGAGTGTAGCCATCGCCCGACCCTCGCCCGTGATGCGACCGGACGGGTCGATCGCGCCGAGTCGCGTCAGAAGATCGCGCGCCTGCGCGAATGGGGCCGCGGGCGGAGGATCGAGCCAGCGCAAGGTGGACGGATCGGTAACCCCCCACTCGGCGAGCTCGAGCGCGAGCGGCGCGAGGTCCGCCTCGAGAATCTCCGCCGGCGCTTGTGTGGCGAGTGACGCTTGCTCGCCTTCCGTCCACAGTCGGATGCAAACACCGGGACCGAGCCGGCCGGCTCGGCCGCGTCGCTGATCGGCCGACGCCCGCGAGCAGCGAACGGTGGTGAGCCGGCTCATTCCCGACGGCGGATCGAATCGATTGCGCCGTTCGAGGCCGCTGTCGATCACGACGCGGATGCCCTCGATCGTGAGGCTCGTCTCCGCGATGTTGGTCGAAAGGACGATCTTCCGCTCCCCGGCAGGCGCCGGGGCAATCGCGGCTTCCTGTGCGTCCGGCGGCAGATCGCCGTAGAGCGGCAGGACGCGTGTTTGACGATCGAGCGGCGTTGCGTTCAAGAGATCCGCGACTCGGCGGATCTCGCCGGCGCCTGGCAGGAAGACGAGAATGTCGCCGGACTCGCCGGCGTGAGCCGCACGCACGGCGCGGATGACCTCCTGTTCCACGCGCTGCGGCTCGCGGCTTGCTCTGGGTAAGTAGCGCGTTTCGACATCGAAGCTGCGGCCCTCGGAGCTCACGATCGGTGCGTCGTTCAGCAATCGTGCGACGGCGGTGCCGTCGAGCGTCGCGGACATTGCCAGGAGTCGCAGGTCCTCACGCAGCGTCGCCTGAGCGTCGAGACAAAGGGCAAGCGCCAGGTCCGCTTCCAGGTTCCGCTCGTGGAATTCGTCGAAAATAACGAGGCCGACGCCCTCGAGAGCCGGGTCCTGCTGCAGGCGCCGTGTCAGGATGCCTTCGGTGATGACCTCGATGCGGGTGGCTCGGGAGACCTGCGTGTCGAGGCGCGTGCGATATCCCACCGTGTCGCCGACGCGCTCGCCCAGGAGGCTCGCCATGCGAGTTGCGACGGCGCGAGCGGCGAGGCGCCGCGGTTCGAGCATGACGAGCTTGCGACCGGCGAGCCACGCTACATCGATCAGAAAGAGCGGAATACCGGTGCTCTTGCCCGCTCCGGGGGGTGCTTGCAGTACCGCGTTGCGGTGCCCTTCGAAGGCTTGTTTGAGATCCGGCAGGGCCTCGGCGACCGGCAGCGTGGCGAGGGAATTCGATGTCGCTTTTTCGGTGGGTTGGGCCATGCGGGGAGTGCTAAGTTACCACTCATGCAAGTCCAGCCGACTCCTCGAGAAATGCGCCGTGCGTTTCTGGCCGGCGATGCATCCTACGACGGCATTTTCTATACCGCCGTTCGCACGACCGGCATCTTCTGCCGCCCGTCGTGCAGCGCCCGCAAGGCAAAACCCGAGAACGTCGAGTTCTATCCAACGCCGCGCGCGGCGCTCTTCTCCGGCTATCGGCCCTGCAAACGGTGCCGGCCGCTCGATACCGACGGTACGCCGCCGGCCTGGGTGGCGAAGCTCAAGCAACGGCTGGAATCCTCCGCGACGAAGCGCATCACCGCGACGGAGCTCAAAGGCATGGGAATTGATCCCGCCCGGGCGCGTCGCTATTTTCTCAAAGCTCACGGCATGACATTCCAGGCTTTCTGCCGTGCGCGGCGCCTCAACGAGGCGTTCCGCAGGATCAAGGAGGGAAGCACCGTGAGTCAGGCAGCCGAAGAGAGCGGCTTCGAGTCCGAAAGCGGATTTCGTTCGGCGTTTGCGCGCGTGTTCGGCACGCCGCCATCCGGCTCGAAGGATCGCGAAGCGGTGACGCTCGGCTGGATCGAGACACCGGTCGGGCCGCTCGTCGCGGGCGCGACGGAAGATGCCGTGTGCCTCCTCGAGTTCAGCGACCGGCGCATGCTCGAGAATCAGCTGAATGCGCTGCGCCGCCGTTTCGGCGCCTCGCTCGTGCCCGGCGCGAATCGCTGGCTGACGGCGCTCGAAAAGCAGCTCGGCGAATATTTCGCCGGCAAGCGGCGCAATTTCGATCTGCCGCTTAAATTTCCCGGGACTCCCTTTCAGGAGAAGGTCTGGTCGGCGCTCCTCACGATTCCGTACGGCACGACGTGCTCCTATAAGGCCGTCGCGGAGAAGGTCGGTCAGCCGGACGCCGTGCGTGCAGTCGGCACGGCGAACGGCATGAATCGAATCGCCATCGTCATTCCCTGTCATCGTGTCGTGAACGCGAACGGCGACCTCGGCGGCTACGGTGGCGGGCTCTGGCGCAAACGCCTGCTCCTCGATCTCGAGCACGGACAGGGCAACCTGTTGACTGTCGAGCGAATGTGATCGACGCCGCAAATTCTCAACGAGCGGTGCCAACCTGCGCAGGCTGAAACAGAATCTACCAGCGGCCCTCGGGCCGCCATCGCGCCCCGCCTGATCTGCGCGCCGAAGAGTTTCCCCTCCCGCCAAGTTTTCCTTTCGCGACGGCCACCTGTGAGTGTGCCGGGGATTGATGCCGCAGCGCGATTTCGCCGCATGATCCGGCGCGCGCACGCCTTCGAAATCGCAGGGCGCCGAGCCCCCGAGCCGGAACTTGCCGCGACTGCACTATGTCTGGTCGCTTACATTATGTGAGGAAGAAGTCTCAGTTTCTTTTCCGGGGCAATGCTCTTATTAAGTTGAATTCGGCGCCGATATCCATGATGTGACGAAGGGTTCCACGAGGTGAAGGGTTTCAACGCTGCACGGAGGGTGTGCTAATGCAGCCGATGACCACCGGATCCGATCCGCAACGGCAAACGAGCTTCGTCGATTCACTGAGCGCGTTCAGTCGCCAGCACCGGGCCCAGCACTGGGAAGGTAACTTCGGCGACTTTCTCACTCGAATTCTCCCCGCGAGTCCCGCCGCACTTGCGCGCGCGAGCCACCAGTACATCTGGGACATGCTGCGCTGGTACGGGCGCACGAGCGAGGGCAAGGACGAGGCGTCGCGCGCGACGGAGCTCTTCCGGCGCGAGCTCTTTGGCGTCGACGAGCCGCTGGCGCGAGTCGTCGACTACTTCAAGGCCGCTGCCGCGGGTTCCGATGTGGGCCGCCGGCTGCTGCTGCTGCTGGGGCCCCCGTCCGGTGGCAAATCGACCGTCGCCATTCTCTTGAAGCGCGGTCTCGAGGAGTACAGCCGCACCGACGAGGGCGCGCTCTACGGCATCAAGGGCTCGCCGATGCACGAGTCGCCGCTCAATCTGATCCCGGCGAGTCTGCGCGCCGAATTTCGCCAGAGCTTCGGCGTCGACGTGCCGGGCGAGCTCTCGCCCTGGGCGCGCGAGCGGCTCGAGCGCGAATACGAAGGCGATTATCTGAAAGTACCGGTCGAGCGTGTTTTCCTCGCGGAAGCTTCGCGCGTCGGCATCGGCACCTATGCGCCGCACGACCCGACAACGGCGGACATCGCTGATCTAGTCGGCTCGGTGGACCTCTCGAAGGTTGCGGAGGTCGGCGATGAAGGCGATCCGCGGGCCTGGTCCTGGTCGGGTGCCGTGTATGCCGCGAGCCGCGGCGTGCTTGAGATGATCGAGATCCTGAAGGTCAAGCGCGAATTTCTCTATCTCCTCCTCACGCTCACGCAGGAGAAGAACGTCAAGGTGTCGCGCTTTCCGCTCATTCACCTCGACGAAACGATCCTCGCGCATACGAATCTCGCCGAGTTCAACAAGTTCCTGCAGGAGAAGGAGAACGAGGCGCTGCTTGACCGCATGGTCATCATCAAGGTGCCCTATGCCCTCTCCTTCCATGACGAAGCGCGCATCTACCAGAAGCTCGTCTCGGGCGCGCCGGCGTTTCGCAACGTTCATCTCGATCCGCACGTGCTTAAGCTCGCGTCCGTGTTCGCCATCCTGACGCGGCTCGCCAAGCCCGAGCGCGAGGGGCTCGACGTCTCGAAGAAGCTGCGCATCTATGCGGGCGAGACGGTGGAAGGCTTCGGCGAAATGGAGGCCGAGCGGCTGCAGGGCGAAGCGCCGGACGAGGGCCTTTCGGGCGTGAGCCCGCGCTTCATCATCAATGCGATCTCGAACGCGATCACGCGCGGCAACACATCGAGCCTGACCAGCATGGAGCTCCTGCTCGCGCTCAAGGATTCCATCGAGAGCGATGCCCGCATGGACGCGAAGCAGAAGAAAGTGTGGATCGACCACCTGGTGCTCGCGCGCAAGGACTTCTACAACCGCTGGGTCAAGGAGGACGTTCATCGCGCCCTCTTCGCCTCGTTCGAGGAAGAGGCGCAGCAGCTTCTCGAGAAATACCTCGATGAAGTGGAGGCGTCGCTCGATCAGCGGCAGGTGAACGACCCGATTACGGGCGAGGCGCGGCCGGCGGACGAGCGATTCCTGCGTTCGGTCGAGGAGAAGATCAAGATCTCCGACTCCGGCAAGCTCTCCTTTCGGCAGGAAGTCGTTCGCAAGGCGATGGTTGCGTTCAAGGCCGGCGAGAAATTCACGCTCGACAGCCACGCGCGCATGCATGAGGCGATCGAGCAGTACCTCTTCGAGGAGCGCCGCGATGTTCTGAGGCTCGTGACTTCGAGCGCGCGTCCGGATGACGAGGCACGCAAGAAGATTTCAGCCGTGCAGCAGCGGCTGGTCAACGAGTACGGGTACGACGAGCACAGCGCCAAGGAAGCGCTGAACTACGTCACGACCCTTTTGGCCCAGGAGTAGCGAGTCCGGGAGAGAAGACCCGTGGACGAAAACGAGTTGCAGGCGGCGAATGCGCGTATCAGCGGATGGTACGAGCTGTTCTCTCGCGGCGCCCGCGACTGGCTGCGCCACAACGAGAAGGTTCGCGACGCCGTCCGCGAGCACCTCCCGGAAATCATCGCCGGCGCGGACGTCGTCGGTGGCGGCGCGCGCACAGTCCGCGTGCCGGTGCGCATGCTCGAGCACTATCACTTCAGGTTGCGCAGGCCGGGCGAAACCGAGGGCGTGGGCCAGGGCGCGGCGAAGGCTGGTGACGTGCTCGCGAAACCCGGGCAGCCCGCGCCCGGCAAGGGCGCGGGCGGCAAGGACGACGGCGGGCTCGAGTTCACGCTCGAGTTCAAGGTGGAGGACATCGTCGACTGGCTCTGGGAGGAAATGAAGCTGCCGAACCTGCAGCAGCGCCAGGGCAAGACCGAGGAACTCGATTGGACGCGTGAAGGCTGGGACAAGCGCGGAGCGCGCTCCCGGCTCGATCGGCGACGGAGCCTGCGCGAGTCGATCAAGCGGCGCGCGATCCAGGGCAAGTCGCCGGGATTCACCGACGACGATCTGCGCTTTCGACAGCTGTCGCGCCGCGAGCAACCCTCGATCCAGGCGGTCGTGTTCCTTCTGCTCGATGTCTCCGGCAGCATGTCGGAACGCGACCGGCAGCTCGCCAAGACATTCTTTTTCTGGGCCGTGCAGGGCTTGAGGCGCCAGTACCGGCATCTCGAAACCGTCTTCGTCGCCCACACGACCGAGGCCTGGGAGTTCAACGAGCAGGAATTCTTCGAGGTGAGCGGCAGCGGGGGCACGGTCGC
>Ga0153915_10004997_pt1 | contig 12294 bp, 10 predicted proteins | sample Opewatmetagenome_2_FD_107003 | JGI IMG/M metagenome (GOLD analysis project Ga0153915, IMG submission 107003) | Freshwater wetland microbial communities from Ohio, USA - Open water 3 Core 3 Depth 3 metaG | ecosystem: Environmental > Aquatic > Freshwater > Wetlands | place: USA: Ohio, Lake Erie... | reverse complement strand
ACCAATTTAGTGAAAGACCTACTGCCTCAGCTCAGGGCCAAAGGAAAAATCGTTCGGGGTTTTCTTGGAGCTACCATTCAAAAGGTGACGCCGGAAATCGCGGAAACCATGGGCCTCAAGCAGACGCATGGTGCCCTTGTGGCCGATTTGACAAAAGACGGGCCGGCAGAACGGGCGGGCGTCAAAACCGGCGACGTCATTCTCGCGTTGGACGGCAAGGAAATCAAAGATTCCGCCGACCTGCCGCTGCAAGTCGCTCGATTGGCGCCGGGGAAAACCGTTCAGGCAAAAGTTCTGCGCGACGGCAAAGAACTTGCGTTGCCGATTACGGTAGGAGAAATTAAGGAAAACGAGGTCGTCGCATCGGGGGAGACCGGAGAGTTGGGCCTCGCCGTTCAAAAATTGACTCCGGACATCGCCGAGGAACTCGGCTTAAAGGGGACGGATGGTGTGGTGATTACCGCGGTCACGCCCGGCAGCGCAGCCGATGATGCCGGGCTTCAGAGGGGAGACGTCATCGCCGAAGTTAATCGCCATCCCGTGCGCACGGTAGCTGATTTCAAACGTGAAACCGCTAAGACCGGAAAGGGCCGGTCGGTGTTGTTTTTGGTTCGTCGCGGCCAGGGCAGCCTCTTTCTCGCGCTTAAGCCGTAACGCCGATGCTAATGCACGAGGGCGCTCAGCTCTCCGATCTGCCTTCCTCGGCTTTTCGGGAGCTGAGCGCCCTCCAAGAAATAATGACGACGGCTGCAAAGACTAACAGTATCAGCGCGAGGTATTCCACTTTGCCGATCATGCCTTCAATTTGCCTCAGCGCAGCGCCCAAACTCTTGCCGAGGAAATAACCGGCACCGACGGATAACGGCACATAAATTAGGCCTCCAAGGAAATTAACGCTAAAGAAACGAAGGAAGGGTAGGCCTGTGCTGCCCGCCACAGGTCCCGCCATGAATCGTAGCCCGGGAATAAATCGCGCCACGAAGACACCGTAAGACCCATAGCGGTCGACAAATTGCCTGGCTTTGTCGAACCGCGTCTCGGTGATAAATATTTTGTGACCGAAACGTCGTATGGCGGCTTGTCCATAGTGTCGCCCAAACCAATAACCGAGATTATCGCCGATCACCGCGGCCGCAACTCCGACGACGAGGACGTGAAAAAGGCGAAATTTGCCGGCCCAGACCAGGTAGCCGGCAAAAACTAAAATACCCTCCTCGGGGACCGGGAATCCAATATTTCCAAGAATGACCAACCCGAAAACCGCCCAATATCCCCAGTGCACGATCAAGGGAGCTGCATCCAACATCAACGTCTCGCCGCCAGTCCGTTATTCATCTTGGCAGTACAGTTTCATTGGCTCGGCAAAAGATCAAGCTTGTGAGCATAAACGCGCGGGTTCCTTCAATCACTGAATCCTGATAAATTCATAAATTCCAGTTTAATTCGAGGGGAAGGAAACCAAATGAAGATCGGCTTGATCGGCCATCGCGGCGCGGGAAAGACAACGATATTCAATATGCTCACGGGACTGCAGGCGCAGGTCGGCGGGTTCGGTAAGGAGGAGGTTCACCTGGGCGTGATCAAAGTGCCCGATGAGCGGATCGATCGTCTGTCGCAAATTTTCAAACCGAAGAAGACGACCTACGCGGAAATTCGCTTTACCGATTTTCCACCGCAGGCCGAGGACAACCTGAAGTCTAACAATGCCTTGGTCGCGCAAATGCGCGAAGTCGATGCCATCGCGCTCGTGCTCCGCGACTTCGAAACCGGCAGCGATCCCCTCAGAGAACTCAAGGACTTGCTCACGGAGATGATTCTTGCGGATCTTGCGGTTGTCGAGAATCGCCGGAGCCGCGTGAAAAAGGAAAAGGCGCGGCCGCAAGAGGAGGAATTGCTGGAACGCTGCGTCCAAGCTTTGGAAAGCGAAGAGAGCCTGAGAAACCTAACTTTTAGCGCGGATGAGGAAAATTTACTTTCAGGTTTTGGTTTTCTTAGCCGCAAGCCGCTTCTTGTGTTGTTCAATCAAGCGGAGGAAAAGGCGGGGCAGCCCCTCGCGGCTTCTTACCAGGAGGAGTTGCAGCGCCGCGGTCTGCAAGGATTGGCTTTGGCCGGCAAGGTCGAAATGGAGATTGCGCAGCTGGAAGAGAGCGATCGCGCTGCATTCTTAAAAGAGATCGGCATTGCCGAGCCGGCGCGAGATCGCTTCATTCGCTCTTCTTACCGTCTCTTGGATCTCATCAGCTTCTTCACCGCCGGCGAAGACGAAGTCCGCGCATGGACGATCACCCAAGGAACCAATGCGCGAAAATCGGCAGGCAAGATCCACAGCGACATTGAACGGGGCTTCATCCGTGCCGAAGTGATCGCCTATGCCGACTTTATCGCTCATGGGAGCGAAGCCAAATGCAAAGAAGCGGGTAAGCTTCGGCTCGAAGGCAAGGATTATATCGTTAAAGACGCAGACATCATTCATTTCCGCTTCGCGTTGTAAGCGCGGCGCTCATAGTCCGTCAGCGCGCTCTCACCGGGATTCCCAGCAAGCATGGCTTCAGGGGCAATTGAGCGAAAGCTCAAAATGGACTATGATCCGCCGCGGTCATAGAGATAGGCGTAGCTCTGGGCATAAAATGGACGAATCAAAAGGGTTACCGTTCTAAACAGATTCCGTTCGTGATTGGCTAATCAAGAGCCGCCACGGCGCGCCGCTAGAGGATGTCTACGGCGAATCAGCGGAGTCAAGAAGGGTGTTTTTCGATGAATCTTAAGTCGCGGTCTTCTACTTTATTTATGGGGCATATCGCAGAAGTTTTTTTTTCGCTACTGCTGATTATCGCCGCTTCTGCCATCGCTCGGGCCAATCCGTACTTGCCGAAAGCGGGCGAGCGTCCTATCAACATCAGAATCGCCACCTGCGCGGTGTCGGGAGGCTTCGTGCACCTTTACACCGCCTTGGACTACGGCCTGTTCGACAAGTACGGAATCAAAATGGAACACATCTATATTCGGGGCAGCGGTCCCTCGCTGGCGGCGCTGGCGGCCGATGAGATCCAGTTTCTCTATTGCGCGGCGGACGCTACGATGCCTGGGCTGGCCACGGGAATTGACGCCAAGCTGGTGGCCGCCCCGTTAGTCAAACTGCCTTACGTGCTGGTCGCGCGCAAAGAGATTCACCGACTCGAGGATCTAAAAGGTAAAGCGCTCGGTGTCACGCGGCCAGGCGATTTGAGCGCCCGCCTTTCCCGCGCGGTGCTCAAGAAATTCAATCTTACGGACGAGGTCATGATCCGGCCCGTCGGCGGCAGCCAGAACGAGCGTTTTCAGGCTATGGCCGCCAATATCGTCCAAGGGATCGTTGTGCCGCCGCCGCTTGATGTTCGGGCTAAGAACGAGGGATACAACGTTATCTACCGGCTCATCGATTTGGATTTGCCGTTCATCTACAGTTCAGTGCACGCCAACTCGCGCATCTTACGGGAAAAGCCCGAGGTCGTGCAAAGAGTCGTCGCTGCGTTTGCGGAAGCGATTCACTTCGTGGAGAAGAACCCCGAGAAAGCCAAGGCCTCCATCAGCAAAGCCATGCGCGTTAAGGACGAAGAGGCGCTGCGGGTTTCTTACAACGTTTATGGCAAAGAAATCGTCGATCGCCGCATGATTGTACCGCGCTTGGCGGTTGCCGAGGCGGTGGAGCTTGTACGCGCCGGGGGCACTCAGGTGCGGCGCAGACCCGAGGACATTTATGATAATTCGTTCGTCAATAACTTAGAAAAAAGCGGTTTTCTCAAAGAGCTCTGGGGCAGCGAGCTGCAAAAGTAAGCGGGTTCGTTCGCAGCGGCCTAGGGTAAACGGTAAGCGAAAAGCAGCTCGGGTTAATCACAAAAGGAATTCATCATGTTTCTCTCGCTGAAGGCAAAAGAAACCCGCTTTAAAGCCGTGCGAAAACAAATGGCCGAGCAAGGTCTCGATGTCCTAATCGCGCGCGGTTCGAGCGCCGTTCGCGGCGACGGCGCGGCGTTTCGATTTTTAACCGACTTTCCCAACATTAATATTCCGCTGGTGGTGATTTTTTTCCGGAAGCCGGACAAGCCACCGGTGCTGCTCGTGGAATCACGCTTTCAGGCGATGAGAGCGGCGGAAAACTCATGGGCCGGCGATATACGCCTGAGCACGAATTTTTTTCACACGCTGACGGAAGTTTTGCGCGAAAACAACTTGGGCCACGGCGCCGTCGGGATTGACGGGCTGCACAACTTTCCGTTTCTCTGGGGTCAGCGCCTTGAGGAAATGTTTCCCGGCGTTACCTTGGCGGAGTTTGGTCCCGTTTTGAAAAAACTCCGTGCCTACCGCACCCCGGAGGAGATCAGGCTGGTCAAGAAATCGGCGGCGCTGGTGGACCGCGCCTTCAGCGAAGGCATCAAGGGCATCAAGCCGGGCAAGACCGAGTGGGAAGTGATGGCGCGTATGGATTTTCTCTTGAAGAGCAACGGCGTCGAAAAAACCTTCAATATTATTTCCCAAGGGCCCAACGTGGACGCTTATGTCCCCTCCGCGCGGAAGATTAAAAACAAAGGGATGATTTTCACGGAGCTCACCGCCAACTACGGCGGCTTTTGGACGCAACTCGCCCGCGCCGTTTCGCTCGGAAAACCAGACGCGAAACTAGTGAAGTTACACCAAGGCGCCGTAAGAGCTATCAAAGAGGCGCTGCCTCACTTGAAACCGGGTAACAGAGTCTCACAGCCGATGAGTGTCATGGAGCAATCGGTCAAAAGCTCAGGGCTCGGCTGCACGCCGGTATACGGCCACATCGTCGGCATCGACATGGTCGAGGACCGCCCGTCGCCGCAAAATGAAACCGAGATCGTGCCCGGCATGGTCTTCATCGTGCACCCCTGGCCGATTCTCGACGGCAGCTCGTTGCTTTGGGGCGAGACTTATCTGATTACGGAGAAGGGCAATCAGCGTCTCAACAAAGTCGGCGACGAATTAATCGTTCTGTGAGCTATATAGCTTGCGTCTGTCAGGACAAGATCTTGGTGATAGCTGATGATCTGAGCGTTTTTTCATTGGAGCCGACAAATGATCCTCATCACCGGCGGATTGGGCTTTCTCGGTTGTAATCTGGCAAAGCTACTTTGCGACGCCGGAGAAAAAGTTTTACTCACCAGCAACCGTAATACGGAAATCCCTCCGCTGATCGCGCCGTTTTCGGGAAAGAATCTTGACATCGCTCCTTTGGATATTACCTCCCTGGACAATGTCTCACGCGTTGTGAAGGACCACGGGATCGACTCCATCGTTCATGCGGCCGTGCGATCGGAAAAGGGCAATACGACGCTCTATCAGGCGATGGATGTGAACATGGTAGGCACCATCAACGTGCTTGAGGCGGCCTATCGCGCGGGAATCCAACGCGTGCTCTTTATCAGTTCCGAGGCCGTATACCAGGGGATGGAGCAGACGACGCCGTTCAAGGAAGAAGAAAAGCTCTTTATCACCTCGGACCGTTTTGTTCCCGGAACCAAAAAAGCCGGTGAGATTCTCTGTCTGATGTATTCGCAAGAGCACAAGATGGAGGCGATTTCGATTCGGCTAACGCGCGTCTACGGACCCCTGTATAAAGGAATTAGGAATTTACCCGGTCACATGGTGGAGAAAGCGGCCAGAGGATTGCCGATCGTGCTGGGCAACTATGATCCGGCGGAAGCACACGATTTCATTTATTCCAAGGACGCGGCCCGCGGGCTCGTATCGTTGCTGGACGCCCCGCGCTTGCACCATCGCATTTACAACCTCGGCTACGGCAAGCTTACTAGCATCGGTGAGTTTGCCGACGCGATCAGAAAAACGCTCCCGGATTTAGAGGTTCATCTCGGCGACGGGCCCGAGCCGCTGACCTCCACGAAGACGCCGATGGATATTAATGCTTGCGTGGATATCTCCCGGCTGCGCGAGGAAACGGGTTTTTCTCTCGAATACGATCCGTACCGCGGGGTCGAACACTACATCCAATGGGCGAGGCAGGGAATTTACAAGTGAGAAATGAGGGGTTATCTCTAACGATGTTTCTCTGAATCTTAATTAGCCATTCTGATAAGGTTCAGTTATCTAACTTACACCAACTTCTCTTCGTTCGACCGTTGTAAGTGAACGCGATACCGCGCTTTAGAAGTAACTGACCGATATCCTCGCCGTCGGTCATTGCAATGGAAGCTACTACTCGGCCACCGTATTTATCCGCACTTATGTCTTTTAAACCTACGGTCGACCCCGTCGGAAGCACGCTCTCAAGAAACTTTTTTGCTTCTTTCCCAAGTTCCTTTTCTTTGGGGCACTTTGACGTCAAAATTTCTGGCGTATCGATGCCTCCAATTCTGACGGCTACTTCTTGATAGAGCCCTAGCCAAATCCGGACCTTTACCTTTACAGTATCGCCGTCAGTTACCGAAATAACGGTAGCGGGGTACGGACCAGGTAAATTTGATTCAGCAAAAGATGTTGCTGCCACGAAACAGGGGATCATGAAAATGAGGAAAAGAATAAATTTTCTCATTTAATCGTTACTCTCGCTATTGCTCATCCATCCAGGATCCAGGCCTCCGCAGGCCCCATAAGAGATGCTTAGGAGCAAAATCGAGGCCTTAAAATCACTCCTCAAAATAGCGAGCTTTCATCACTACTTTGCCGTTTTGCGCTCGTACTTCATCATCAAGTACTGTGCAAATTCCAGCAGAACCGACAAGAACGGAACTTCTCCCCTCCCGAACGCTCGCTTAGCTTGTTTTACAGAGGGTCATTTGCTACTCCTCGCTTCGTAAACATGTGCAAAGAAAGGCGACCGCGATGAAAACGCTTATTCAGGGCGGCTATGTTGTTAGTTTTAATGGCCAGAAACACGAGATTATCAAAGACGGCGTGGTCGTGTTTCAAAACGATCGGATCGAGTCGGTGGGAAAAGAGTATGCGCAGCCGGTGGACAAAACAATCGACGCCCGAGGCTGTCTCGTCTCGCCCGGATTCATCGACACGCATTTTCATTCCGGCATCAATGCGAGCGACTATATTCTGAATGATTCGACCAAAAGCGATTTCTTTGCCGCCAACTATTTGGCCCACGGCGGGCCAACGCGCGAAGGCGCGCATGCCGCCCATTTAAAAGACATCGATGTGGGCCAGCGCTTTTCATTGATTCATCTGCTTAAAAGCGGCGTAACCACGACCATGGAAATCGGCGGTCCGGGCGCTGAACCGGAGCGATATGTCGATATGCTGGATCAAGTGGGGATGCGCTGTTACACCGGTCCAAGCTACAAAAACGTAAATTTTTTCCATGACCGTGAAGGTCGGCTGGAATACGATTGGAACGATCAACGCGGCAACGAAGGATTAAAAAAAGCCGTCGAGTTCGCCAAAAAATATAAGGGCGCCTGCAGCGGACGCATAAACACGATGTTATTTCCCGGCCATGTGGATTCCTGCACTCCGCAGCTTCTCAAAGAGACCAAGAGCATGGCAAGAGAGGCCGGCGTGCGGATTCAGATTCACGCTACGATCAATCTGTTCGAATTTCATACCGTGATGCACCGTGAACGCTGTACGCCCATCGAGTTACTGCAAAAGATCGGCTTTCTCGATCCGGACGTTTCCCTCTCTCACTGTATTTTCATCAGTGGCCATAGCTGGCTCGCTTATCCCTATGGCGACGATCTAAAGATTATTGCGGATTCCGGCGCGTCTGTGGCGTACAGCCCGTTGAAATATTTGAAACTTGGTATCGTAATGGAGTCGTTCGATCGGTACTTGAAAGCGGGTATCAACATGGGCATCGGCACCGACACGTTTCCTAAAGACATTCTCTCCGATATGCGCTACGCCGCCATCGCGTCGCGCATCGCCGACAAGAGTTTCATGGCTGGCCATCCGCGTGACGTGTTCAACGCGATCACTTTGGGCGGCGCCAAGATGCTCGGGCGTGACGATCTGGGCAGGCTGCAAAAAGGCGCGAAAGCGGACATGGCGATCGTTAACTTACGAAATATCGCCTTCGGCGCAGTTCGCGATCCTATTCGATCGCTCATGGAAACTGCCGTCAGTCGCGACGTGCGCACGGTCATTGTGGATGGTGAGACGCTGGTCGACGACGGCAAGTATCTTCGTTTGAATGAAGAAGAACTGCTGGAAAAAGTTCAAGCCAAAGGCGAACAGGTCTGGGACAGCCTACCCCAATGGCACTGGACAGGAAAGAACATCGATGAGATCGTGCCGCCGTCATTCAAAATGAAGTAAGCACGTGTTGTGGGAGCCGGTCATCTAGTTGCTGCCTTAGTCTAGTTTCAGCGCTGTTGCTTGCCATCAGTGATTTCCTTTTGCTGATATTTCATCAATGGTGAAACGGCCCCTTGAGCCCATTATCCCGGTTGGACATTTTTAGCTTCAGGTATATGATGGCGCGAATTTGAATAGGAAACAAAGAAGGGAGAATTTTCGGTGGCGGAACTAAGCGATCTTAAAATAAAGTTGGCGATGTCGTCGCGTATGCTGTTCAATTCGGGACTGGTGGACTACAGCGGCCATATCAGCGTAAGGATTCCCGGCTCGGATCACCTGTTGATCCTGCCCCACCCGGTCAGCCGCGCGACGGTTGCGCCGGATGACATGGTTGTCACCGATTTTGACGGGAAGCTGATTGAGGGCAAGTATAAAGCGCCTTCGGAAGTCTTCATGCACGCTCGAGCTTACAAAGCACGCGGTGATATCCAGAGCGTCGCTCACCTTCACAACCACATGGTGGCGGTGCTTAGCATGGTAGACAGACCGTTTTATCCGGCCTCGTCCAACCCGGGAGCATTCTTCGGCCCAAGTCCTTTGCCTCTGTACATGGACCCCGCGCTTATTCACACCATTGAACAAGGCGACGCAGTCGCGCGCGCGCTTGGGACTAGAGAAGCCGTCATGCTGCGCGGGCATGGTTCCATGGTCGTCGGCCAGTCGATTGAATGGGTCTTCGCGGCTTGTGTCGATCTGGAGGAAGCTGCTTCAAGGTTTTACAAGGCTTCCTTGCTCGGCCCAGTGCGGGTCTACAACGAGGATGAGACGCAGCGCGTCATGAAAGCCCGGCGAAAAGATTCGGTGGTGCAGAAGGTCTGGGATCATAACGTCGCCAAGACTAAGTTAGCAGGATTAATGGATGGCATTTGAGCCCGCAGCATAGATCCGCCGACAGCCGTATATTTTAGATTCCGCGATGTTAGCATCACAATGCGCTAAGCGAATTGGCCAAGTGGCCCATGCCCATCGGCTCATTACATGACGTCCGCACGCTTTTTTAGGCCATTTTGTGCTTGCGGCGCTAAATTTTTTATTGCAAGCAACCCCTGGCTGTGGTATACAATGCGCTTCAATCAGCCAGGAGTGATTTCCACACATGTACGATGATTTTCTCGCAAGAATTCTCGAGCCCGATATTTTCTTACCCTCGCAGTTTTATGGTAACGGCGGGTTGTCGCGCCAACTGGAAGGCGAAAAACGATTGATGATCGCGATTCTCAAGGATGCGGTCGAGTGCCTCGACAAGTATCGGGGCGCCAGAAGCAGCTCGGGACGAACCCATTATCAAAACGCTCTAGAGTGGGTCCAGGACCCCGGCACAGAGTGGCTTTTTGCTTTCACTAACATCTGTGATCTTTTGGGATTCGATCCCGATTATTTGCGTGAGGTGTTGCTGCAGCGCGAAGGCAAATCTACCAAGCCCGCTCGTGGCAAGGTTCTTTCTTTCCCCGCCATGAGCGAGCGGGAATAATCTCATTTTTTGCGCGCTTTGACAATTTTTAGCTCTTCCTTGATGACTTGAGCCCGCGGCGAGTTCTCTCCCGATATTTTAATCGCCTTTTCGTAATTGGGGATGGCTTTCTCGTCCTCGTCCTCGAGAACTAACGATTTGCCAAGATAGTAATAGGCATCGCCCAGTCGGTTCAACTTCCCATAGACGAGTCCGAGTTGGTGCACGGGCTTGTCCCACAATGGAGCGAGATTGCTGGCGTTAAGGTAGGCTCCGGCGGCACCTCGTAGATCTGACTCCTGCTCGTACAACTCCCCCAGATACACATCTGTCAGAGCCTCATCGGATCGTCTTGCCAAAGCGCGGTCAAAAGCGGCGTGGGCCGAGGAATAGTTTTTGAGTCGGGTGTAGAGTCGCCCCAGATCCCAATCGATACCCGGACTTTGGGGGTTGAGCGCCCTTGCCCGTTCAAGGTTCTCGCGTGCCTCTTGCCACATTCCTTTGGAGAAATAGGCGATGCCCAAGAGTTGATAGGGTTCGCTATTTTTCGGCGCTTGGCTGATGATTTGTTTTTGCTCTGCGATGACCGCGTCTGCTTTATTCGTCTCGATACGAACAAGGGTTTGGATTTTTTTAATCGGGTCCGGTCCCTCCGCTACCGCCTCGCTCGGCTTCATGGAACGAATCATTAGCTCGACATTGGCTATCCTGTCCTGGGTCAAAGGGTGATCCAACAGGTAGCGCGGCACATCGATGGGACTCAAAGTTTGCTCTTTCAGCATGGTTTTTTGGAAGCCCAGCATCGCCTGCGGATCGTAACCCGCCTCCGCCATATATTTGAGCCCGAGGGTGTCCGCTTCCATTTCGAGTTGGCGTGTGTAGCCGATTTGCCTGGCGGCTGATATGCCCTCGCCCACCATTAGAGCGGCTTGCGAGCCGGCGCCGCTGCGCGCTGCCGCTACCGCCCCGAGTATTCCCAGAATGCTTACCGGATCCAGGCCGGACATCCGCACCATGTGATGGTTCTTCGCGTGAATAGTCTCGTGGGCCATGACCGACGCCAGCTCGTCCGTGCTCCTCATTCGATCCAAAAGGCCGGTATACAAGTAGATGGATCCGCCCGGCACCGAGAACGCATTGAGTTCCGATTCCTCGATAACAAAATAACGGTAATTAAACTGCTGCGGCCCCATGACCGAGAGTAGCCTCCGGCCCACGTTTTCCACATATCTTTGCACTTCCAGATTCGACACGAACTTGAGCTGTTTCCTTGCCTCGCGACGAAACTCCCGGCTGATCTTCACTTCTTCATCTTCACCCGGCGGCGTGATGCCGGGTACACTCGGCATCCGAAAGGAGGCGCAGCTGTTGAATAGAAACAAAACGATCAGAGTCCATGGACCGAGAACCTTGCGTGAGAAACGGAATCCGGCGCTGGAAGTCATTGACGGATTATAGAAATTGTCCTCCATGGGTTCAATAGCGTTGAATCGGACCGGCTCGGGAGTTGACGATTCGCCGCTAAGCCCCTATCCTCAGCTGCAATTAACAATCTGCGACTCTGCAACCAAAGGGGGAGCCGAATGACCGACAGGTATGAAATTCCCGCCGAAAAACTGTCATGGCGCTGCGACTTATCGTTTCTGCCTTTCAGTTGTACGTCAGAAATGACGCCGTTGGAAGATTTCATCGGCCAAGACCGAGCGATTCGCGCCATCGAATTCGGTCTCGGGGTAAACAGGCCGGGATTTAATATTTTTGTGACTGGACTCACCGGGACGGGGAAAACAAGTATTATTAAGGCCTTTTTGAAGAAGGTCACGAGCGAGCGCATCGCTCCGGAAACCGATTCTGTCTCTCCCGCTGATTGGTGCTACGTCTACAATTTTAATGACCCGGATCGGCCCCAGGCGCTGCGAATTCGGCGCGGTTGGGGAAAAATTCTCAAAACCGATATGGAGCAACTGATCAACAATCTGCAGCGGGACGCGAAGAAAATGTTTGAGAGCGACGACTTCGCGCACCAGCGCCAAGCGATGGTCGAGCAGCTCCAAAAGAAACAGCAAGAAATGATGGAAACCTTAATGGAGGAGGCGAGCCGAAGCGATTTCACCCTAAGGATGACGCCTTCGGGGATCGTGTTGCTGCCGATGAAGGCCGGCAAACCGATGCAGGAGGCTGAATATCTGGCGCTTTCCAGCGCCGAGAAAAAAGTGCTGGATGAAAAGCGCGTCGAGATCGAGAAAAAGGTTGAGGATACGTTGCGCGAGGGTAAAAAGCTCGAACGCGAAATTACGGAAAAGCTAGAAGCCGCAGAGACCGAAGCGGCCGATTACTTGGTGCGAATTCCGTTGACGGATCTAAAAGAGAAATACCGGGAGTACCGCCGAGTCGTTGGCTATCTGGATAGCGCGCACGAGCACATATTGAAAAATCTACAGCGCTTCAAAGGCACGGACGCCGCTTCCGGTTCCCTCGGAGCGATGATGCAGTTCGGTGAGCCTCCCAGCGATCCATTT
>Ga0153915_10004996_pt1 | contig 12297 bp, 9 predicted proteins | sample Opewatmetagenome_2_FD_107003 | JGI IMG/M metagenome (GOLD analysis project Ga0153915, IMG submission 107003) | Freshwater wetland microbial communities from Ohio, USA - Open water 3 Core 3 Depth 3 metaG | ecosystem: Environmental > Aquatic > Freshwater > Wetlands | place: USA: Ohio, Lake Erie... | reverse complement strand
GCATCAGGTGCATCCCCCCGACAATCGCATAAACACGTTCGTCACCGGTCAATTGCTGAAAATGCCGGATGATGTTGATGGGGCCGCGATGAGCGCAGCCGAGCAGAATCACCAGCCCCGCTTCGGTCCTCATCGCCAGGCTGAGGAGAAAAAAAACCGCCAGCTGCTCGACGGTGTCTATGACGATGCCCTTCCAGATGTGCTTGTATTTGTAGTGCCCGACTTCGTGACCGATGACGGAGACGATTTCCGGAACCGTCATCTGCTGGAGTAAGTTGTCGCCGAGGACCACTCTTCTCGTTTTTCCCAGGCCGGCCAGGAAGGCGTTTTCCTTTCGCGTCCGGCGGCTCATATCCTCTTGGAAAAACCCGCCGCTCTTCAAGCCCTCGCGGGCTAGGATCTCTTTGAGGGCGTCGGTCAACTCCTCGTTTTCGATCGGCGTGTAGCGATGGAAGATGGGGAGGATAACTACGGGAAAGAGTGTCGCCATGATCATGCTCACGAAAGCCATGGCGAGACCCGCAAGGAGCCACCAGGTCCGGGGAAAACGGCCCATGATCCAGAGGAGGAGGGCGAGGATGAGCCAGGCCATGACCAGCCCCACGGCGAAGGACTTGGCCTGATCGGAGAGCCAGCCTTTGACGCGCTGGGTGGAAAAGTTCCACTTGTGCTCATGGACATAGCCGCGATAGAAGTTCAAAGGCAGGCTGAAAAGCGTCAGCCAGGCCAGAAAACCCGCCGTGTACGCAAGGAACGTCCAGGCCACTGGTCTGCCGCTCCATAGATAGGCCAGCCGTTCGCTCAAACCTGTGCTGTAGAAGACCAGCAGGAGAACAAGGGACAGCATGGATCCCACCATTCCGAGGAGCCTCTTTTCTTTCTCGTAGCGTCTGGCGAGGGCCTGCCGCTGCTCATCAAGCAAGGGATGAATCTTTTCCATGAACCGCACCGCAGTTTTCGGACGTCGCCGGTATCTCTTACTCTCCAATCATATTATATCGGAAAAGCCTGAACCGATTGGGAGCATCAAGTTTGGCAATTCTAAGAAGCAGCATTTCTGGAGCCATGATTTCAGCCGACAAGAATTCCTTTGTCTTAGCTAAAAATCGACGCCCAGCATGAGGTAGAATTCAATATTCGCTGGACCCATCGCCGGCTGAAGTCTGGCGGGGACTCGATAGTCCTGCCGACGCAGTTCCGCTTCAAAATAGACCGCCGCTCTATCATGTTCATAAAAACTGTAGCGGCCGCCGAGGCTCACCCGTGACCTTGTCGACCATGAGTCGAAGAGAGCGGACATCCCGTTATCGTCAAAGTATTCATATCGCAGTGCCAATTCGACGGGGCGAGAATAGCGTTGGGATTTCCGTCCCCTATAGGTGCCACTCCCTTTGACCGTTCGCTCTCTGAAGACGGCGACATACGAGGCGGTGACCGAAAGGACCGCTTCCTTAATGATCCGCTCGGCAGTCGAGTATGTTTCCCGGCTTAGAGCTTTCATGTACTCGCCGTCGAACAGGAGGTTGGCTGACGGCAGAATAAGATTCCAGCCCAGGTTCAAGGTCGTGTTCCTCCGTCCATTTCCCGGTTCGCTCAGAAAGGCCGAGAACAGTGTAAGGGACTTTCCTGCGGGCGAAACCGAAGCGGAGACGACATAAGAATCCGCCTTAGCAGGTGCGTCGCCAGGCCTCCGGAGGACGGCCTGGCCGTCAAACAATCCAGATTGAAAAAGATGGTCCATTTGCTCAGTGCCTTTGTAGAGGCTCAATGCCAGGGTGGAATCGAGCGGACCATTAACGCCAGCTATTAGCCCCACCTTCTTAGTTTCGTACGCATCCATCGTCATAGGATCGGTGACCAGATAGTTCTCGAAGAGACCGAAGGGTTGGTCCCTTTTGCCGGCGGCCAGAAAAAATGGCGTTTTGGGGATCTTGAGGTCAAGATGGGCTTCGTCGATCGCAACTTTCTCATCTCCCTGGTGCAGGGGATCCTCGAGCCATTCGGAATTGAGAACGGTGGTAACACTGACCCAATCGGCGAAATCGCCTTCCAGGCCCGCCTCGATTTTTCGGATGTACAGGTCGGTAGAGGACGGCGAGGTCATGTCGGTGAAGTCGGTATGCTTCATCCAGCGGGAATCGATGTTCAAGACTCCGGAAAGTTGCAGTTTTCCGGCCGGTGCCGGCTTCTCTTCTTGCCTCCCCAAGCCGACGGCTCTGAGGCGAGGGTGGAAAAGCGAGGCAACGCTCAGCCGGTTAGGGCTGATAGCATAGGAGAATGAAACCGAAGACGGGAGCGGACCGGTCCAGATCAGAGATAAGGCCAGCCCGACCACGCAGATACCCGTGGCCATCCCCATGAACCTCCTGAGAGCTCGATTCTATGATTAAACAAAGATTCAAAGGTTTTTCTTCATCTCCTCCTGGAGCATCTTCTCCAACTCCTCCGGATGGGAGCGGCAGAAATATTCGACGCGGCTCGAATCGCGATGAGCCCGGCTGTAAGCCCAGCCTTTCATCATCAGCGCCCGTTCGTGGAGCTCATGGAGGAGGACGAAGCGTCTCTCCTTCGGGCTGAGGTCGTCGTCCAGCCAGACCTCGTTCTCGGGGATGAAGTGATAGACCCGGTCGTGCCCGCCTTCGGTGAAATCGATGAAATAGAGATCACGGACGAGGTCCCCATGGACGATCCAGACGCGGACTGTCCGACTATACTTCCGGAGGAGCGTCCGGTGAACATGCTCGATCAGATGCCTCCGGTCCAAGATGGCGAGTCGCCGCATTAGGCGGGTTTTGCTGCGCTCCCTTCTTTCGCTCAAATCGGCCTTAGCTAGGGCCTGATTGTATTTCATCCTTCCCGCCATGAGCCTGTTCTCGACCAGCAGATGGTCAATGAAGAACTCTTCCTCCCCGGCCCCATGTTCCTTATCGATCCAGAATTCCGACCGGGGAATAAAAGGAAACCGGTAGTGCTGGCCGAAGTTGGTGAACTCCTCATCGAGATGGGCTCGGATGAATTTTCCGTCGACAATCCAGACGGTAAAGTCCGCCGCCCGGCCATACTTTCGGAGATAGGGTTTCGGATACATGGTTCACCTCAGAACACCGCCCAGCCTTCACCATTATTATAGGCAAACTCTATCTCAAAATGAAACGACATGGAGACGCTAAATCGCAACCACGTCGGACGTCAAATTTGCCTAAAGCAGCAGAGCGGGGTCAGGAAGCCGGAAAAGTGGAGGACTAGATGTCTATTTTCCGGGCGGCCCTCAGCGTTTTGTAAACATCATCACGAACAACAGGGCGGCCGAAAGGGCCATCACAGAGAATGTTATCAAGACAAAGACTTGGGAGAGATTCCTGCTCCTGAATTCCCCCATAATAGACTCGCTGCGCGCGATTTTGGAGATGATGAATATCAAGGGAACGGCCGCGATCCCATTGAATACGGCTGCGAAGACTAGGGCTTTGATGGGGTTTATTCCGAAAAAATCGATCGCCAGCCCGATCAGGATCGAGGCAATGATGATCCCGTAAAAGCCGTGGGCCTGCTTGAATTTCAGGTTCAGACCTTCCTTCCAGTTCAAGGCCTCGGTCAAGGCGTACGAAGCCGAGCCGGAGAGAACCGGGACGCCGAGAAGCCCTAGGCCGACGATTCCGGTCGCAAAGAAGACCTTGGCGATCTCCCCGGCGTGGGGGAATGTCCTGACCAGCGGCTCCAGCGCTCGGGCGGCATCCGCGGCCGTCCGGATGTCGGTCACGCCGTTCCGGTTCAGGACAGTCGCGGATACGACGATGATGCTCCAAGTCGCGATCTCCGAAGATAGCATGCCGACAAAATTGTCCATCCTCAGGTGGCGCAAGAAGTTCCGCGAGATGTTCGGGCGACCGCCCTCGCCCACGAGCCCCAAAGCCCTTTCTTCTTCCACCTCTTCGGACGCCTCCCAGAAGAACATGTAGGGCGAGATGGTCGTCCCGAAGACGCCGGTGATGATGAACAGGAAACCGAAAGATAGCTCGATCCGCGGAACAAAGGTGGCCTTGAGGATTTCAAGCCACGGATGTCTGACCAGGAATATGGTCAGGGGATAGGACAGCAGAGACAGGGCCAGCCATTTCAATACGCGCGAATAAACCCTGTAGGACAAGAAAATCTCCAACGCCAGGATAACCGCGGCGATCACGACCACGATGATCGCATAGTGGACTGGAACGAGGAGCCCGGCGGCTGCGGCCATGGCTCCGATATCGGCCCCGATATTGATAACGTTGGCAGCCAGGATAAGGCTTATGGCTAAGTACAGGACCCTTTTGCTATAGTTGTCCTTGATAACCCTGGCCAGCCCCTTCCCTGTGACCGCCCCGATCCGCGCGCTGGCTTCCTGTATGGCAACCATAAAGGGAAGCATCGCCAAGGCCGTCCAGAGCTGCCCATATCCGAACTGGGCGCCCGTCTGCGTATAGGTTGCAATCCCCGACGGGTCGTCGTCAGCCGCCCCGGTGATGAAGCCGGGCCCCATGATTTTGAAAAACTTCCTCGCTTTCCCCACAATCTTGACCATGGTTTATCGCCTATTAAAGCAGATTCTCCAATCCGCGAAAAGGGGGGTGGCCGGGGATCTCCGGGGATCAGGCATTCGTACCAGTTGAGGCGAGCGGGGCAAACCTTGCCTCAGCGGTTATTCCGGCCGTCTTTTTTCCATGGTCATAGTGCTATCCCTAAGGTCGAAGAGTAGCCAATGCTTGTTCAGGATGTCCTCACGCTCGGCTTTTATCAACTGGAGGAATCTCTCGATGCCGATGGGCTCATTGCCGGTGGCATGGACGAGGACGATACTCCCTGGATGCGGCCATTGTTTTTTGCCCAGCCAGGCGTCGCTCCCCACGGGGATCAGGCCGAGGGAGGTAACCTGACGGAAAACCTTCTGGTCCGAGACCAGTCCGGGAAAACGAAAGAAGACGGACGGCAGAAGCCCAAGGGCGATCATTTTCGCCTCGGTTTCGAGAACTTCCGCTTGAATGTCGGTCCCCTTCTCGAGAAGGAAATTCTCCCGGAGAGGCAAGTCGCGGCTCAGCCGATGATGAAAGGAATGATTGACCCAGGTAATCGAAATTTCCCTCTTTTGCTCGAGGTCAGAGAGCCAGCGGATATCATCCTCGTGCTGCTCCATCCACACCCCAGTGATGGCGACAGCCAAGGGAACGGGCCGCTCTTCTTTTCCGAAGGCGTCGAAGACGGCCGAAAAGATCTGCCTGTCCAGAGGATGAGAAGAAGGACAGAGGTCAACCGTCAAATCAACCCCGCTTTGTGAAGAAGAAAAATGAGTGATTCCGGCGTCCTGAAGGGGCAGGGCGGCGGACTCCGCGTCCTCGATGGCCTTGATATAGGGCGAATCTTTCATTCTGGCCCTGATCGATTCCCAGGAGGTCTCGATTATGTGAAGCGCTGCCGCCGGTTGGAGCGAAGTCTCCAGGCGCTCAGGATGGACGACGAGATAGAAGCGCTGGCCGTCAAGTTCGAACGCTCTCAAGATCAGGGAAAGAGAATTAGAGGACGGCGTCGGACATATCGCCATGAACGGCCGATAATTGCCGACCTGGCGGTCAGGGGGAACAATCCTGGCAAGGAGGCCGCACGGAAAGGAGAAACTCGCGAGAAGGATATATGCCCATGGAGAGCAGGCGAATCTGGGAACGTATTTCATATCCCGCCCGCCTGACAAAAATTGCCGACCGAATGAACACTGCCGGCCGGATGTGCATTCCAGAGCCAAGGCTGCCTACTCCGTCGCTGTGGATGATAGGGCGCGCGGCTCAAGCCTGTCAAGCCGAGTTGATTCAAGGGGCAGCCGCCAGGAATACTATTCCTTGACTGCCTTGACGTTGAGGCTGATGACCAAGCCGTGACTCAGGGTCGGTTGCTGCCTGTCTTGGGCTTTTGGTATAATCTTTTCCGCCTTGATCGGAGCCGGTAGCCATGCGGAAAACGCTGCGAGAGTCACCCTTTTATCCCTGGCTGTTCTCCCTTTTCCCCGCATTATCCCTGTATTCCCGTAACCTCGAGGAGGCTTCCGTCAGGTCGCTCCTTGTGGCTTCGGGCCTGTCTCTAGTTTTGACAGCCCTAGTCTGGCTGGCCACGCGGGTCTTGGTCCGCGATGGCCGGAAGGCGGCTCTGCTGACGTTCCTGTTCTGTTTGATGTTCTTTACATACGGGCATCTCGGCAGCAGTCTAGACCTTCCGCCCGGGATGCTTATCCTTTGGGGAGCGGTTTTCCTGGGCCTTGCGACGTTGGTCATCCTGACACGTCGGGATCTCTCTCGAGGGATATCCGGCCTCAATCTCTTTGCTACGGTGCTCGTTCTGTCGGCGGCCGCGCAGATCGTGTGGCCTCGGCCGCAGGTGTCCGGCTATGACCTCGGAATGACTGATCTGCAGGAGGACGTCCGGCTCGCTGACATGAGGCCCGACAGGAACCTTTTGCCTGATATCTATTACCTGATCCTTGACCGATACGCCAACGAGAAGGCTCTGGCGACCCAGTTTGGCTTCGACAATGGCGAGTTCCTCGGCTTCCTCCGCGCCCAGGGTTTCTACATCGCGAGTGATAGCCGCTGCAATTATACCCAAACCCTCAGGTCCCTGGCCAGCTCGCTGAACATGGACTATGTTGACCGTGCCCGGAGCGAAAAGGATATCGGGCAAAGGTACCTGTACCATATCCTGAAAGATTTCCGAGCTTGGCGGATACTGAAATCCCTGGGCTACACGTACTTCCATCTGGGGACCTGGTGGGAAGGGACTTCATACAATGCTCTTGCCGACCGCAATCTATCCGGGACGGGGATGGACATATTCTGGGGAGATTTCTTCGAGAAGTTCGTCGGAACGACCGCTCTTCAGCCGTTCGTCCACGGGCTGGTCGTCAAACCCAGCAAGCGGGCTCGAATCCTCCGACAATTCGCCCAGTTGGAGAGGATACCGGCCGTGCCGGGACCCCGCTTTGTGTTTACTCATATCCTGGTCACTCATCGCCCCTATGCATTCGGCCCGAATGGAGCGGACTTCCACGGCGCCGAAGGGAGCGAGGAATACACGTATGTTGACCAGGTGTGCTATACCAACACGCGACTGACCCAGATGATCTCTGCGCTTTTGAAGACTGCGTCCCGTCCGACCGTGATCATTCTCCAATCGGACGAAGGCGTAAGGCCCAAGTTGCGCCTCGCTAAGCGGAAAAAGAGGTATCACGCTTGGATCAAGAGCGTCCATGAGCCGATCTTGAACGCGATGGCGTTCCCGGGCGTCGACACGAGCGTCCTGTGCCCTTCGATATCCCCCGTCAACACGTTCCGGGCGCTTTTTAACTTATATTTCGGGGCCCATTATCAGCTTCTGCCGGACGAGACTCGCTATGTATCAGGGAAAGATGCCTCGGATGAATCCGACTGACCACTCCTGTTGCTTGGGCCAGATGAGGATTCAGCGCATCGCTTTTGCCTTATCCCCTTTTGAGCCAGGGACCGTTAAATTGGTATTCCCCGGAATTCAGGCTAAAGCAACGCGGATCTTACCCCGCAGATTCAAATGAAGAAAATCCTAATTTCCTTGAGTGCCGCTCTCCTTGTTGTCCTCGATATTTTTGTTTTCGGGCCTTTCAACATCTATCAGGGAAATGTCGATGAGTTTTCTATCCCCCTCCGGTCTATTCTAAGCACTTTTCTCCTGCCGGCAATGATTCTGTTGCTGCTCCTAAGTCTGCCCAGCCTGATGCTGTCCTGGAAAGCCCATCAGGTCTACGTCTCAATTCTCTCTGTTCTCGGCGTTCTGCTCTGGCTACAGGGAAATTTCCTTGTCTGGAAATATGGGCTGTTGGACGGCCAGGGTATCGACTGGTCGATAAAGGTGTGGCGGGGATGGGCCGATGCGGCCTTATGGGCCGCTCTCCTCACCATGGCCTGCCTTTTCTTCCGGAAGATTTATCCGCTCATTGCCAGGGGAAGTATCGCCCTTGCGTGCCTCCTTTTGGTCTCGCTGCTGATCACGAGCTTTCAGAAGCCCGAAATATGGGCAAGCCGGGGGAAATCCCTGGACCGCCTGATCCCTGCCGAGAAAATCTTCGAGTTCTCTCCCGAGCAAAACGTGATCCATTTCGTGCTGGATTCATTTCGCTCCGATTTGTTTGAGGAGATTGTCACCGAGAACATGGAACGCTACTCCAAATCCTTAGAAGGGTTTACCTTTTTTAAGGAAGCGATTGGCACGTTCCCAACGACCTATATGTCCGTTCCGGCCTACCTGAGCGGCCGAATCTACAAAAACCGCGTGCCCATGCAAGAATTCGTGAAGCAGTCAAATCGAGGCCGGACCCTCGCCAGATGGCTTCACAATAGGGGCTATGAGACCGACCTTGTTGCCAGCCTCAGGTTCACTGAAGGAGAACCCTATTCGGTTCGCTATCGAATCGCCGTCCCTTATAGCGGGACCACCCGGCAGTACCTGAGGTCAAACGCAGCGGCTATGCTGGATATGTCACTGTTCCGTCAAGTGCCTCATTTTTTGAAAAGATTCATCTACAACGATGAACGCTGGCTGGTCCAGCGGTTGTCAAGCCCCAGAGCCCATAACCTCAGCCTCAGCTATTTTTCTCATCAGGCCTTTTTGGATGATATGATAAAAAGATTGTCCGCGACTCGGAGAAAGCCTGTATATAAATATATCCATCTGGTGACTACCCATCCCCCCATTGTTGTGGACAAAGAATGTCAATATGCTCAAGGCATTCCGAAGACCAGGGAGAGCATAAAGGTTCAGGACAGATGCAGCCTTGATCATCTCATCAAAGTCCTGGATAAGCTGAGGTCGGAAGGACTGTATGACTCCTCGTTGATTATTCTTCAGGCCGACCATGGCCTGAGCGGTGGAGTCGATCTGAACATCCAGGGCAATCTTGACGAGGAAGGGTTGTCAGTTGGTGGCGCTAGTCTTGCTGAAATCGCCAGCTCTGCGGCCGTCCTGCTCGCTATCAAACCGCCCCATAGCCAGGGCCCCCTAAAAATATCGAGAGCCCAGGTTGCCTTAACCGACATCCGCACAACCATAAGTTCGTTGCTCAATGTTGATAAGACCCTCGCCGGCCGGTCGGCCTACACTGTTGGCGAGGACGAGGAGCGAGAGCGAAGGTTCTATTTCTACCAATGGCGGAACGAAAACTGGCAAAGCACGTATTTTCCGCGACTGGACGAATTCATAATCAAGGGCAGCGTCTTCGACCGCAATTCCTGGCGGTGGAATCGTACATATTATCCTCCGACCCGGTCAAATTAAGGCTCTGGACTTCAAAAACGTCCTTGAGGAAAATTGGTCTTTTTCAGCAAAAAACGCCTCAATGATCTGGATTTAATCCGTGCCCTAGCCGCTTCCCGAGTGTGAGATCGAGAAAGCTGTCGGTGTCGACCCGGTAATCGCTGTGCCGGAAGTCAAGAGTCCTGCCCCGCAGGACAGATCGATCCGGCATCTCGATATAGTAGTGGTGGTCAGGCTTCCAACACGCAGAAGGCGATTAGGCCGATAGATCTTTTTTTTGGCATATTTATTGCAGCGTTTATTTTGGGACTGCCTTTGAGGGGTGGGTTTGCGCCTGTCGGATTTCCGAAATTACGGGAAGGCAAAAAATGATAAAGAAGATTTCATGTCTTGGGGCGGCCCTCTTTGCTTTTCTCGTGTTTGCGGCCGTTAAAGCCCACGGGATACCCAGCTATGCCAGGCAGACGAACCTCTCATGTGATTCGTGCCATATCATTTTTCCGCGGCTGAATGCGTTCGGACGACTGTTCAAGCTCAACGCTTACACCCTGACCGGAATCAAGTCCATTGAGAGCAAGGGCCCGGAAACCCCAGCTCTTAAAATCACCTCATTCATGCCGATGTCCGCCATGGCCCAGGCATCCCAGACTTACATCCGCCGGGCTGAGCCCGGGAAGAGAGGCTCCGCAACGGAGTTCCCGCAGCAACTGAGCTTCTTCATCGCCGGCGAGATCACGCCCCGTCTGGGCACCTTCATTCAGATCACTTATGAGGATCAATCAAAGGGTTTCGAGTGGGACAACACGGATATCCGGTTCGCCCTCTCCAGGGACATCGGGAAGAAGAGAACAATCCTCGGATTGACTTTGAACAACGGACCGACGGTGCAGGATGTCTGGAATACAACCCCCGCGTGGGGGTTTCCCTTCGCGGCCTCATCCTCGGCACCAACGCCCCAGGCCAGCACTCTTATACAAGGGCAGCTCAATGGCCAGGTTGCCGGCCTGGGCGCATATATTTTTTACAGTAACTCGGCTTATGGAGAACTGACGTTCTATGTCTCGACACCGCAAGGAGGCCCGTTTCCCTCCGACGCCACTTCGGTGGGGACGATCGAAGGCCTTAGTCCCTATTGGCGGCTTGTCCTTCAACGCGAGTGGGGAGCCAGCCAGTATCTTTCATTCGGGACGTACGGCATTGTCACCCGTCTATATCCGCAGGGGATTGTCGGAGAGACCGACCGCTATACCGATATCGGCTTGGACGTTCAGTATGAGCGGATGCTCGGCCAGGGCGGCCTTCAGTTCTACGGAACCTGGATCCACGAGAGCCAGGCGCTTCGGGCCGGCTTCCTTTCGGGTTCGTCCGCCAACGCGGACAACCACCTCCAGACTCTCAACTTGAACGCCTCGTACAACTTCCGAGCGACCTATGCGCTAACTCTCAGCTTTTTTGACATCTGGGGAAGCCGGGACTTCCTCATGTATGTCCCGGAAGCCGTGACCGGCAGCCGCCTTCATGCCCCGAACAGCTCGGGGTTCACCTTCGAAGCTTCGTTTTTCCCCTGGCAGAATGCTCGGATCATGCTACAATACGTCCTCTACGGCAGTTTCAATGGTACGCGATCGAATTACGACGGGTTCGGCAGGGAAGCTTCGGATAACAATACTCTCTATTTCCTTCTCTGGATAGCCTTCTAATTGGGGTTGTCGACACGCAAGGGGACACATTCATTGACGGGAGGAAGAATTGAAAAAAGCGCGTAGGCTGGCCTCGGTGTCTTTTCTCGTTATCTTCTTGTGCTTCTGGGCCAAAGCCATTTGTCAATCCGGTCCAGGAACGGATCCGGCTGCGGCTCAGGTCGGAGACAAGGGCATCGGGCCCATCAACTCCTTGACTCTCGGGCCGGTAGATGGGGCGATGGCCGATAAGGGCAAGGCGATCTTTAACGAGAAGTGCGCCATGTGCCACGGCCTCACGGAGGACAAGACCGGTCCGGCGGTGGGAAACGTCCTGAGCCAAGTTGCGCCCGAATTCATCATGAACTTCCTCCTGAACACGGCGGAGATGGAGCAGAAGGACCCTCTAGTCCTTGGCCTGATCAAGAAATTCGGCATACCCATGCCGCCTCCCGGATTGGACCAGGATCAGGCGCGGGCAATCCTAGAGTATCTCAGGACGACCAAGAAATGACGTCCCTGCGCGGCCTATTCGGACCGGGGACGCAAGGCTGGTCCGCCCACATCCGCATGCCCTTCGCGAAGACCGGGCGAAATGAAAAGAAATGTCCTTTCCCCACAAATGCCAGAGCGGAATGACGGCGAACATAAGACGTTGGCCGATATCGTCGCTTCTCTCAGCACTGACCTGCGGTTCGGATTAAGTTCAGGCACGGCTGCTGACCGCCTCAAGCGGCTCGGACCGAACGAGGTCCCGGAGAAAAAGGCCCATCCCCTCCTGTTCATCGCGAAAAAGTTCTGGGGCCTGACCGCCTGGATGCTTGAGCTCATCATCGTCCTTTCCCTGGTCCTCCGCAAATATCCGGATGCGGCGATTGTCGCCGTCCTGCTGGTAACGAACGCCGTCGTCTCCTTGCTTGAAGAGCGGAAGGCTGCCGGCGCGGTCGACGCCCTGAAAAAGGAGCTCCAGATAAATGGCCGGGCGCTCAGGGACGGAGCTTGGACGACCGTTCCCGCTCGGGAACTCGTCCCAGGAGATGTCGTCCGTCTGCGGGCCGGGGACGTCGTCCCGGCAGACGTCGCGATCTCGGCCGGCTCGCTCGCGGTGGACCAATCCGCGCTGACGGGAGAGTCGCTGGCCGTGGAGAAGAGCACCGAGGATCTCGTCTATTCCGGTTCGGTGATTTCCCGGGGCGAGGCGACCGGCATCGTCCTCCGGACAGGGTCCGGGACGAGATTCGGCAGAACCGTGGAGCTCATCCAAGTCGCCCGCCCCAAGCTCCATATGGAAGAGGTCGTGACGAAGCTCGTCCGG
>Ga0153915_10004995_pt1 | contig 12299 bp, 11 predicted proteins | sample Opewatmetagenome_2_FD_107003 | JGI IMG/M metagenome (GOLD analysis project Ga0153915, IMG submission 107003) | Freshwater wetland microbial communities from Ohio, USA - Open water 3 Core 3 Depth 3 metaG | ecosystem: Environmental > Aquatic > Freshwater > Wetlands | place: USA: Ohio, Lake Erie... | reverse complement strand
TGTAGACGCGCTTCCCGTTCTCGATCCGGCGGACGCTTTGCAGGAGGCCGATCTCTTCATAATACCGTATGGTCCTCTGGGTGAGGTTCACCATCCGGCTCAATTCGCCGATCGGATAGGTCGGTGGGATTTCGGCGGAGGCCATATTCACCACTTTACGTTAACTGGCAAAGATCCTACTCAAAACCCCCGGAACCTGTCAATAGCAATTTTCCCGGAGGAACGACGCGATCCGCTCTTTCTGCCGTTCCGACCATCCCGGAGAACGATCCATATCCAGGCAAAGGAAAGGGATTCCACGGCTCCCGGCTTCCTCGGCGAGTTTCCCGATATTTTCCGTACGGGCGGCGGCGCCCGTGCCGAGATGTAGGAACCGGTCCGCACCGGAAACCTCGACGCGGTCCAGCAGGCGCACCGCCCAGGAAGGGTCCACCTTCTCTTCCGCCAGTCCGAGCATCAGGGACCTGAGTCGGCGGGCCAGCGCCAGCGCCGGATCCCCCCCCTCGTCGACCATCGCATCGAGGGTTCGATGCCCTGCGTCGAGGGCCTCTCCGGCCAGGGCCACGCCGGCGGCGTCGATGGCCTCCATGACCGGCAGGAGGGCCGTCATCCCCCCCAGGAAGATCCGGGTTCGGAACCGCCGCACGTTCGCCGGATCGCGTGAAAGCGCGGCGCGAAGCAGCTCGGTGTGCGCCTCCCTGGGGAGCACCATCGCGGAGCGGAACAGCCGGAAGACCTCGACGGCGGAATAGGCGCCGGGAGTCGACGCCAGTCTACCCTCCAGCGTGTAGAAGAGCCTCCGGTTTTCGTTGTATACGGAGATGGATTTACCAAGCGCCCCGTCGTTTGCCGGTCTCCCCGAGACGTCCCCGGCCCACTCCCGGAGCAGCTCGACCCGGTCGAGCGTCTCCTCCGTCGACGGGACCTTCATGCCCCTGGAAGAGAAGCCGAGGGAAACCTGCGGCAGCCCGGTGAACGCCTCCGGCAGGAAGGTTACGGATTCCGGAGGGAGTCCCGATACGGGGGGGAGGACCCAGCCGTCGAGGATCTCCCAGGGACAAGGTTCGGGGACACCCCGGTATTCATCCCCGCAGATCGTGACGGGGAGCATCCCGGCGGCGTGAAGGATCTCCTCCGGGATGTAAAGGGGGAGACATCCGGCGGCCTTGCCTCCCGACAGGGCTTTCCATCGGGATACCGCGCTCGCGGGGTCCGATGACGTCCGGCCCGCGAAACGGAGCGCGTCTTCCGCCCCGCCCGAGCTCACGGCGCCTCACTTGCCCTGGTAGAGAACCGCGAGGATCAGCGCTTCCTTCTCCTCGGCCGAGTGGACGTGGTGCGGGATCGTGGAGTTGTAGTAGATGCAATCCCCCTCGTTGAGGAGGTCGGAATACTTGTCGAGGAAGATCTCCACCCGCCCGGACAGGACATAGATGAACTCCTCCCCTTCATGGGAGTTCCGCATCACATTCCGGTCGATCAGCGGCTTCAGGCGGACCAGGAACGGCTCCATCTTCCTGCCGGCCTTCCCGGCGCCGAGCGCCTCGTAGGTGTAGGCGGACTGCCCTCCCTCCTTCAGCCCCACCCGGGAGACGGTCGTCCGATCCTGCTTCCGGACGATCGAGAACTCCCGCTCCTCTTTCCCGATGAACGAGGAAACGTAGGTGTCGAGAGCGTTGGCGATCTTGACGAGCGTCCCCAGAGGGGGGGAGGTCATGCGGTTCTCGATCTGAGACAAAAGCGCCGCCGAGAACCCCGTCTTCTCCGCCAGCTGCTGGAGCGAGACGCCCCGCTCTTCCCGGAACTTCCGGATGTGGTCCCCCACCTGCACCTCCGGATCCCCCGCGGCCGGTCCCCAGTCCCCCGACTCTTCGGCAATCTTGGAAAGCAGGTCGTCCAGCGACTCGTCACGGGTGATTTCTGGCAAAGGATTCCCCCTCCTTCAGGGCGTTGACGTTGAGCGGGATGAACCTCTCGTACTTTTTCGATATGACCTTCGGGAGACAGTCGAAAAGCGTCTGCATCGACACGACCCCGGTGCGCGCCATGTAGGAGCCCAGGGCGACCATCGAGGCCATTTGCGGACTCCCGACGACCTCCCGCGCGATGTCGTTGGCCGGAAGGGACAACAGCCTCAGATCGCCGCGGTCGACCTTCGCGGGATCGACGAGCGAGCTGTTGATCACCAGGTCGCCTCCCGCCCGCAGCAGCGGGAGATACCTTTCCAGGGACGGGCCGTTCATGATGACGCACGCTTTCGGGCGGCCCACCACGGGGGACCCGATCTCCTCGTCGGAGACGACGACCGTGCAGTTGGCGGTCCCCCCGCGCATCTCGACCCCGTAAGCGGGGAAATAGGTGATGTGCTTTCCCTCCTCCATCGCCGCGAGGGACAAAAGATTCCCGATCATGAGAATTCCCTGACCTCCGAACCCCGCCATGATGACGTCGGCGTTCACAGGAAGTCCGCCTGCTTGCGTTCCTTGTACACGCCCAGCGGGAAGTATTCCGACATCTCCCCGAGCACCCGCTTCCGTGCGTCGACGGGCTTCATCCCCCAGTTGGTCGGGCAGGTGGAAAGGAACTCGACGATCGAGAACCCCATCTCCTTGAGCTGCATGTCGAACGCTGTTTTCACCGCCTCCTTGGCCTTGCGGATCTGCGCCGGCGAGCTCGTCGCCACCCGCGCCGAGTAGGCCGTCCCCTCCAGAGGGGCCAACAGCTCGGCCATCTTGATCGGATAGCCGTCCTTCCGGAAGTCGCGGCCGTAAGGGGAGGTGGAGGTCTTCTGTCCGAGCATCGTCGTGGGGGCCATCTGACCGCCCGTCATCCCGTAGGTCGTGTTGTTGACGAAGATGACGGTGATGTTCTCCCCCCGGTTCGCGGCATGGATGACCTCGGAGGTCCCGATGGCCGCGAGGTCGCCGTCCCCCTGGTAGGTGAAGACGAACTTGTCCGGCTGGGCCCTTTTGACCCCCGTGGCCACCGCCGGTGCCCGCCCATGCGGAGCTTCCGCCACGTCGACGTCGATGTAATCGTACAGGAACACCGCGCATCCCACGCAGGCGACGCCGATCGTGTTTTCCCGCAGGCCGTAAAGGTCGATCGTCTCGGCCACAATCCGGTGCGCGATGCCGTGGTGGCAGCCGGGGCAGAAGTGGGTTTTCACGTCCACCAGGCTTTTCGGCCGGGAAAACACCTGCTTCGTGAACCGGTCCTTGCCTTCCGTCGTCACGCCGCTCTCCCCGCCAGTTTCCGGATTTCCATGTGGATCTCCTCGGGGGTGGGCATGGCGCAGGGCTTCCCGAGGAACCGGATCTTGTCGTGGCGCGTCGTGCTCATCTTCACGTCTTCCAGCATCTGCCCGGTGTTCATCTCGACCACCAGGACGACGTCCGCCCTCCGGGCGACCGCATCCACCTGGGCGACGGGGAAGGGGAAGAGGGTGACCGGGCGCAGCATTCCGACCGGGATCCCCTCCTTCCTCGCCCACTGGATGGCGGTCTTGCTCACCCGCGCCGACGTCCCGAAGGCGAGGATCGCGATCTTCGCCCCGTCGAGGCGGTACTCCTCGAAGCGGACCTCCTCATCCTGCATCCGCAGATATTTCCTGTGGAGCTTCCAGTTGTGCGCCTCGATCGCGTTGTCCTTGAGGTACAGCGACTTGACGTGTTGCCTCGGGCGCCCCGCGCATCCGGTCAACGCCCAGGGCTTCTCCGGCGATACGGTCGGGACGTACGGCTCCGGTTCGAACGGCTCCTTCATCTGCCCGACGATCGCGTCCCCGAGGATCATGGCGGGGTTCCGGTACTTGTCGGCAAGGTCGAAGGCGAGCATCGTCAGGGAGTACATCTCCTGGACCGAATGGGGCGCCAGCACGGGCATCCTGTACCCCCCGTGGCCGCCGCATTTGACCGCCTGGAAATAGTCGCCCTGGGACGGCGCGATCCCGCCCAGGCCGGGTCCGGACCGCGAGATGTTGACGATGACGGCGGGCAGCTCCGAGCCGGCCATGTAGGAAAGCCCCTCCTGCATCAGCGAGATCCCGGGCCCGGAGGAAGAGGTCATCACCCGCTTCCCCGAGGCCGACGTTCCCAGGATGAAGTTGATCGTGGCGACCTCGCTCTCCGCCTGGAGGAACGTTCCTCCGATCGGCGGAAGGTGGGCGGACATGTACTCGGGGATATCGTTCTGCGGGGTGATCGGATAACCGTAATAGTACCGGCATCCCGCGGCGATGGCGCCGACGCAGATCGCCTCGTTTCCCTTCATCAGGACGCGCCGCGCGGTGCCCGTGGCAAGGCTCATCGCCAAACCTCGATGCACACGTCCGGGCACGCCTCCGCGCAGATCGCGCACCCCGTGCAGTCCGCGGGCCTGGCGAAGACCGCGGCGGCGTATCCCTGACGGTTGATCTTCACGCCGATCCCGATGCAGTCCTTCGGGCAGGCGGGCACGCACAACTCGCACGCCTTGCACCGCTCGAAGTCGATTTCTATGCGCCCCGTCGCGGCCATCGATCAATCGTACTTCGGCTTGAACTCGAAGTAGTGGGTCGTATCGATCGTCCGGATCGTCCTCGATTTCGATCGCATCACGATCGATTGCGTGTATGCCCCCCCGCTGAAGAACCTCACGCCCTTCAGGTAATCCCCGAAGGTCACCCCGGTCGCCGCGAACATCACTTCGCTCCGCGCGAGGTCTTCCAGCTGGTAGACGCGGTTCGGGTCTTCCACGCCCATCGCCTTCGCGCGCTCGGATTCCTCCTTGTTGCGGAACTTGAGGATCCCCTGGAAATCCCCGTCGAGGCATTTCAGCGCTGCGGCCGCGAGCACGCCTTCCGGCGCTCCGCCGATCCCCATCAGCACGTCGACGCCCGATTCCTCCTTGGACGTCGCGATGGCGCCCGCCACGTCTCCGTCGCCGATCAGCTTGATCCGCGCGCCGGATTCCCGGCACTCCCGGATCAGCTCCTGGTGGCGGGGCCGGTCGAGGATGATGACGCAAAGATCCTCCACGTATTTCTTGAGCGCCTTGGCGATGCTGCGGAGGTTCTCCGTGGGGGAAGCCGTGATGTCGATCGCGCCTTTCGCCTTCGGGCCGACCGCGAGCTTCTGCATGTAGGTGTCCGGGGCGTGAAGGAACCCGCCCTCCTCCGCGATCGCGATGACGGCGAGGGCGTTGTTGCCGCCGGTGGCGACGATGGTCGTCCCCTCCAGCGGGTCCACGGCGATGTCGACGCGGGGGGAGTCGGAGGCCCCGACCTCCTCGCCGATGTAGAGCATGGGAGCCTCGTCGCGCTCCCCTTCCCCGATCACCACGCGCCCCTTGAACTGGACATAGTTCAAGGCCTTCCGCATCGCGGTCACCGCCGCCTCGTCCGCGGCGACGTTGTCTCCCCGTCCCATCAGGCGGGCCGCCGCCAGCGCCGCCGCTTCCGTCACCCGGATCACCTCCAGCGCCAGGTTTCGCTCCACGACGATCCCCCTTTCCCGACCGGTTTTTGGAATGTGAGGTTCACGCGGCCGGGTCAGGCCCCGTCTCCCCGTCCGAGGAGGTAGCCGATCAGGCGCGTGCCGATCTCCACGAACTGCCCGGTTTTCCGCGCGTCGGCCTCCGTGTACCGCTTGCCCGGGAAGGAGGCCAACCCTTCCGGGGCCGGATAGAAGACGAAGGGGACCGGCTCCTGGGCATGGGTGCGGATGGCGACCGGCGTGGGGTGGTCGGGCAGGACCAGGATGCCCAGGTCTCCGCCGTCCTTCGCCCGGGGAAGAATCAGGGAAAGCATCTCCTTGTCGATCCGCTCGATGGCGCGCACCTTGTCGGAAGCGCTCCCGTTGTGCCCCGCCTCGTCGGGAGCCTCCACGTGAATGAGAACGAAATCCTTCTTCTCCAGCTCCTTGAGGGCGTACTCGGCTTTCCCGCGGAAATTGGTGTCCACGTATCCCGTTGCGCCCGGCACCTGGACGACCGACAGGCCGCAATACACCCCGATTCCCTTGATGAGGTCGACCGCGGCGACCACCGAGCCAGAGAGCCCGTATTTCTCGGCGAAGGGGGTGATCCGCGGCGCCTTCCCCTGGCCCCAGAGCCAGATGGAGTTCCCCGGAAGCTTTCCCTCCGCGCGGCGTTTCCCGTTGACGGGGTGGTCCTCGAACAGTTCCCGCGAGATCTCCATGAGGTCGAGGAGCTGGTCCGCCCCCTCCCCCCGGGGAAGATACTCCGTGATCCTCTTCCCGTGGATGTCGTGCGGAGGGGTCGTCTCCACCGCGACTTCGCCGTTCGGCCAGACCATCAGATTCCGGTAGCTCACGCCGGGATGGAAGCGGACGCCCCGGTCCCCGACCCTCGCCTGGAGATCCCGGAGGAGCTCGGCCGACTCCGCCGAAGAGATGTGGCCGGCGGAAAAATCCTCCATCTCGGTGTCCGCGCCCTCATGGCGGAGGGTGACGATGTTGCACCGGACCGCGACGTCGTCCTTGGCGAGCCCGATCCCCATCGAGGCGGCCTCCAGGGGAGACCTGCCCGTGTACACCTCCCGGGGATCGTACCCGATGATGCTTAAGTTCGACACGTCGCTGCCCGGGTACATCTCCTTCGGAACGACCTGGACCATCCCCAGTGCCCCGTTGGAAGCCATGAAATCCAGGTGGGGGATTTCCGCCGCCTCCAGGGGAGTCCGGTTTCCGAGGGATGCGATGGGCCAGTCGGCCATGCCGTCCCCGATGAGAATGAGATGCTTCCGCGGCATGGCTGCTCTCCCTAGAAACCCAGAACCTTCATGACTTCGCCCATCACGGGGGGAATGGTGACCGGGGACTCGGACTGCGCGATCGCGTTGTCCGGATCCTTCAGGCCATGTCCGGTGAGCGTGCAGACCACCCGGTCGCCGCGCCGGAAATACGACTCCTTGCCCAATTTTATCACACCGGCAAGGGAGGCCGCCGAAGCCGGCTCGCAGAAGATCCCCTCGATCTCGGCGACGAGCTTGTAGGCTTCCAGGATCTCGGCGTCGCTCACCATGCGGATGAGCCCCCCCGACTCGTCCCGCGCGGCTTCCGCCTGTTTCCAGGAGGCCGGTTTGCCGATCCGGATCGCCGTGGCCACCGTCTCGGGCTTCTCGACGGGATGGCCCCGCACGATCGGCGCCGCCCCTTCCGCCTGCCAGCCCAGCATCTTCGGGAGCTTCCCGGTCCTGCCTGCGTCTCGGTAGGCCCGGTATCCCGCCCAGTAGGCCGTGATGTTTCCCGCGTTCCCGACGGGGAGCACATGGTAGTCGGGGGCATCCCCCAAGGCGTCGCAGATCTCGAACGCGGCGCTCTTCTGCCCCTCGATCCGGTAGGGATTGAGCGAGTTGACCAGGGTCACCGGATACTTCTCCGAGATCTCCTTCACCAGCATCAGGGCCTCGTCGAAGTTGCCCAGGACCTGGATCACCCGCGCCCCGTGGATCATCGCCTGCGACAGCTTCCCCAGGGCGATCCGCCCCTCCGGGATCAGCACGAAGGCCCTCATCCCGGCCCGCGCCGCGTACGCCGCCGCCGACGCCGAAGTATTCCCCGTGGAGGCGCAGATCACCGAGTCGGAGCCGCCGGCTTTCGCCTTCGAAACCGCCATCGTCATCCCGCGGTCCTTGAAAGAGCCGGTGGGGTTCAGCCCCTCGCACTTCAGGAAGATCTCCGTGCCGGGGGCGATCCGGCTCGCCAGGCCGGGCGCAGGCGCCATCGGGGTGTTGCCCTCCAGGAGCGTCACCACGCAGTCGTCCGGGACCTGCGGGAGCAAGGCGGAGTAATGACGGATGACCCCTTCCCAGTGCATCGCGCGGGCGTCCTTTTCCTTTACAGGCAGTTCTCGATCCGGATCATGCGCGTGCGGTCGAGGACGACGGGGAGACGGTCGGTTTCCGCCAGCGCGGCGCGCATATCGCTTTCCCGGGCGTGATGCGTCACGATGACGATCGGGACGGCGCTCTCCTCTTTCCTGCCCTTCTGGATGACCGACGAGATGCTGATGGAATGCGCGCCGAGCGCCCCGGCGATCTTGGACAGGACGCCGGGCTTGTCCACGACCTGGAACCGCAGGTAATACTCACACCGCACGTCGTCGAAGGGAGACACGGAAGCCCCCTCTCCCGGGTCGAGCAGAAAGAAGCCGCTGGGGGGGATCCGCCCGACTCCTCCCCCGCGCAGGTTGCGGGCGATCTCGATCACGTCGCTCACCACCGCGGAGGCGGTGGGGTGCATCCCCGCTCCTTGCCCGTAGAACAGCGCGGAGCCGATGAAGTCGCCCTTCACGTAGATCGCGTTGTCGGCGCCGCCGACGGTGGCCAGGAGGTGGCCGGACGGGATCATCGTCGGGTGGACCCGCACTTCCACGCCGTCCCCCTTCTCCTTGGCGATGGCCAGCAGCTTGATCGTGTACCCGAACTCGCGGGCGAAGGCGATGTCCAGGGGCGAGACGTCCCGGATCCCCTCGATGAAGATCTCCTTCGGCGAAACGTACGCGCCGGTGGCAAGCCACACCAGGATGGCGAGCTTGTGCGCGGAATCGATGCCGTCCACGTCGAACGAAGGGTCCGCTTCCGCGAGCCCGGTCTTCTGCGCCTCCGCCAGGACCTCGCCGTAATCCTTTCCCTCGTTGGTCATCCGGCTCAATATGTAGTTGCAGGTTCCGTTGATGATCCCGTAGATTTCCCGGATCCGGTTTGCGGCCAGCCCCTCCCGCATCGCCCGGATGATGGGGATCCCGCCCCCCACGCTGGCCTCGAATCCCATGTCCACCCCGGCGGTTTGCGCCGCGCGGGCGATTTCGGGGCCATGCTCGGCGAGCAGCGCCTTGTTCGCCGTGACGACGGACTTCCCCTGCCGCATCGCTTCGAGGAGGAAATCCCGGGCCATCCCGGTTCCGCCCACGAGCTCGATCACAATCTGGATCTCCGGATCCCGGGCGACCAGGAGGCCGTCGGAGGTCAGCACCCCTTCCGGCACGGCCACCCCCCGGTCCCGGGTTACGTCGAGGTCGGCGATCCGCCGGATGCGGAGGGGCACCCCCACGCGTCGCCGCAGATGCTCAGCGTTCTCTTGCAGCAGCTTCACCGTCCCCGTCCCGACGGTCCCGAACCCGATGATGCCGATGCCGATTTCCCCCTGCCTGCCGCTCATCTCGCCTTGACCTTCGCATGCGCGGGGGCTTCCTGTAGGAGAGGTTTCACGCCGCGGATCGCCTGCCGGATCCGGTGCTCGTTCTCCACGAGGGCAAACCGGACGAACCCTTCCCCGTGCTCGCCGAACCCCACCCCGGGGGACACGGCCACCTTGGCCTTTGTCAGCAGAAGCTTGGAGAATTCGAGCGACCCGATCTCCGCATACCGCTCCGGAACGGGCGCCCAGACGAACATCGTCCCCTTCGGCTTTGGGAATTCCCAGCCGATGCGGGCGAAACCGTCCACCAGGCAGTCGCGCCGCTTCCGGTAGATCTCGACGGCTTCGTCGACCACGCGGTGGGGTCCGTTGAGCGCGACCGTGGCCGCTACCTGGATCGCCTGGAACATGCCGTAATCGAGATAGCTCTTGATCCGGGTAAGCGCCGAAACCATCCTCTTGTTCCCCACGACGAATCCGACGCGCCAGCCGGGCATGGAGTATCCCTTGGACATCGAGTACAGCTCCACCGCCACGTCCTTCGCCCCCGGAACCTGGAGGATGGAGGGGGCCTTGTACCCGTCGAAGACGAGATCCGCGTACGCCAGGTCGTGGATCACGAGCATCCCGTGCTCCTTGGCGAAAGCCACGACGCGCTTGAAGAAGGCTAGGTCGACCACCTCGGTCGTGGGATTGTGCGGGAAGGAGATGATCATCACCTTCGGCTTCGGCCAGAGGGTTTTCATGGCGCGCTGGGCGCGGTCCATGAAATCCCCCTCCCCGCCCGTGAGCGCGATGGAACGCACGTCGGCTCCCGCGATGATCACCGAGTACGCATGGATCGGATACGTGGGGTTCGGCACCATCGCGATGTCACCGGGCCCCAGGATCGCCATGACGAGGTGGGATAGCCCCTCCTTGGCGCCGATCGTGGCGATCGCCTCGGTGTCCGGGTCGAGGTCGACGTCGTACTTGCGCTTGTACCAGGCACACATGGCCTGCCGCAGCTTCGGGATTCCCCGGGAAAGGGAGTACCGGTGGTTGCGGGGGTTTCTGGCCGCCTCGACGAGCTTGTCCACGATATGCTTGGGCGTGGGCAGGTCGGGATTCCCCATCCCGAGGTCGATCACGTCCTCCCCCGCGCGGCGTATTTTCGATTTGAGTTCGGTGACCACCGCGAAAACGTACGGCGGCAGCCGCTTGATCCGTGGGAACTCTTCCATTCGCCATCTCCCGGAAAGATTAAAGAAGATATGCTAATGAATTCCGCCGGCTAAGTCAATTTCCGCGGCCCCACCACCCCACAATCACGGAAGGCGTTTCGCCCAAGCCTTCCATCGCCAGGAACGCGTGGTCTTCGCCGGTTCCGCCGCGAAGTCGAAACGCTCGCGGATGGTGCTACCCGATGGTGGGGACCGCGGAGTCTTTCGAGGCGATCCAGCGGGCAAGCGCCGCGTGCTCGGGGTGGATCAGGCCGGGGTCGCGCGCAAGGAGCGAGCCGGCGATCTCCCGGGATCGAGAGAGCATCCGGGCGTCCCGGACGATGTCCGAGAAGACGAGGTCGGGGATACCGGATTGCCGCACGCCGGCGAAGTCGCCCGGCCCACGTATTTTCAGGTCTTCCTCGGCGATCCGGAAGCCGTCCGTGGTCCTCTCCATCACCGACAGGCGCGCGGCGGCGTCTTCCCCCTGCGGCCCCTCGGCGAAGAGGAAGCAGACGGAAGGCCGGCTCCCCCGCCCCACCCTTCCCCGAAGCTGGTGGAGCTGGGAGAGCCCGAACCGCTCCGCGTGCTCGATCATCATCACGGTCGCCTCGGGGACGTCGATTCCCACTTCCACGACCGTTGTGGAGACGAGGATCCGGATCTCCCCGTCCTGGAACCGGCGCATCACGGTTTCTTTTTCCTCCGCCTTCATCCGGCCGTGCAGCAGGCCGACTCCGATCTCGGGGAAGGCCTCCCGGACGCGTTCGGCGGTCCGGGTGGCGTCCCGCAGCGTCAGCTTCTCCGACTCCTCCACCAGCGGCAGGACGATGTAGACGCGTCCCCCCTCGGCAAGCTCTTTCCGGACCCTCGCCCAGGCTGCCTTCCGTTCGGCCTCCCGGACCACTTTCGTCTCGACGGCCGTCCTGCCGGGGGGCATCTCATCGATGACGGAGACGTCGAGGTCGCCGTACAAGGTCATCGCCAGGGTGCGGGGGATCGGCGTGGCGGTCATGACGAGAAGGTGCGGGGCCGTCTTCGCCTTCCCCCGGAGCGCAACCCGCTGCAAGACCCCGAACCGATGCTGCTCGTCCACGATGCCGAGGCCCAGCCGGTGGAATTCGACCCCCTCCTGGATGAGGGCGTGCGTTCCGATGACGATGTGCGCCTCCCCCTCCCGGATCTCTTTCCGGAGGTTCTCCCGCCTCTTCCCCGCGAGATAGGAGGTGAGGAGGACGATCCGGACCGGGAGTCCGCGGCAGAGGGAAAGGAACCGCCGGCAGTGCTGTTCGGCGAGGATTTCGGTAGGCGCCATGAGCGCCGTCTGCGCCCCCTTCTTCCACGCCACCAAGGCCGCGATCCAGGCCACGATGGTCTTGCCGCTTCCCACGCCCCCCTGCAGCAGCCGGTGCTTCAGATGGGGGTTGGACAGGTCTTTCAGGATTTCGTTCACCACCCGCCGCTGGGCCCCCGTAAGCGCGAAGGGGAGCCGGTGCTTGATCTCGTCGACGATCTCCTTGTCCCAGTGCAGAGGGGTAGCCGCCTCCTTCATCACTCCCGCCCGACGCTGGGCCAATGCCCACTGGATGTAGAACAGCTCCCCGAAGATGAGCCGCTGCTGCGCGGGCGACGAGAAGGACAGGAGCATGGAAGCGTCGGCTCCCGGAGGAGGGAAATGCAGGGAGGCCAGGGATTCGTGGATCGGCGGAACGCCCGCTTCCTCGAGCATCCACCGGGGGAAGAATTCCTTGACGGTCGAGGCATGGTGCCGAACGACTTCCCACTGGATCCTGCGGAGGACGCGGGGTGGAACTCCTTCCACCTCCGGGTACACCGGCACGATCCGGCCCAGGTGGACGGGGTCGTGCACTTCCTCCGTGCCCAGGATCTCCGGGTGGTGCATCTCCGGATGGAACTGGAAGAACCGGACCGTACCGCAGAAAACGACGGTTTCCCC
>Ga0153915_10004994_pt1 | contig 12300 bp, 12 predicted proteins | sample Opewatmetagenome_2_FD_107003 | JGI IMG/M metagenome (GOLD analysis project Ga0153915, IMG submission 107003) | Freshwater wetland microbial communities from Ohio, USA - Open water 3 Core 3 Depth 3 metaG | ecosystem: Environmental > Aquatic > Freshwater > Wetlands | place: USA: Ohio, Lake Erie... | reverse complement strand
TCGGCGATCGCAAGTTGATTCGTATTGCATTAATACGGATCAACTTGCGAAGCCTGCGGTCGTCGATTCTACGGAGCTTTCACGCTGTCCCAAATTCATCATTTCAGACCGGGCGCAGTATAAAAAAAACAAAACTCACCGAGTAGCAAAAAGCCAGCAAACTGCTTCTTTTCCGCGCTCGGTGTTTTTAAACTGGAAGGGGTATGTATGCACTCTGCATTCCCGCTGCGCATCTCAAGAAAACAGTTTTCCCGATTCATTTTCTGTGATAGCCTCTTGTAGAGTTTTTCCGAAGGGCCACTCACAATGTGAATTTCTTCGAAGCGTAACCGCGGGTGGCATGTATGGACTTCGAAAAATAAGGGAAAATCGCGAAGAGGCATATCGGGAATGGCTCTAACATGATTGCATTGCAATTTTTCCAATCCGAACCAAATGCCGCCAAAGGCCTCTGCATCGAATTCATTTTGCATGAATATGCCAAAGCGCTGGCAATGACAGAAAAGTTGGCATCAGCTCTTCCTTCGGATATGTTGAATATTGTCGAAAAACTCTTGTATCATCCGTCATGTGAAGAGAATCAGAATCATTCAGGCGTCATTGACAAACTTTGCTTTTATTGCGAAGCCCTGGTACAAACCTCAAAGATTGGAGAACATCTCCTGGATGCGATCGATGAACTGCGCAATGCTTTTTCTAAATTCCGCACCGCCATCGCACGGCAGCTTCGATCGATTCATTCTAACGCTTCTTTTTCGACCGATGAACTTTTGCGTACGCTCAAGCAAAGACTTTATGCTTTCTTCGAATTGCTGGTTCCCGTCCTTACCACCTGTTCGGAATCCGAAACAGCATTATTTACCCTTCTCGAACTGCGAAAAACTTTCAATCATCATCTTGGCGAAAATACGGTTGAAAACCTGCTGCAGCAAATCTTTCCAGACGGACCGCACCTTTTGCGGCAAGCTCTTGTTTCCGGCTATTCTCGCCGTGGCTTTGACGATTTTTGCCAACGCCACGAAACGCTGTTCGAGGGATTAGTATGGCCATGCTCCCCAAAGAATTGCAATCTGCTGCGCTAAGTCTGGTTCGCTTTGCAAATATGCTTTTGCAAGAGGAACAAACGATCCTCGCATCTCGTGAAGACTGCGACTACTTTCGCAATATCTATCGCTCCAAATGCATTGCTGCCGAAAGGAAACTCTCCCCAAGCTTGCCGCCGGCTAGCAGAATCGAAAAAACTTGTCCGTTGCCGGAATCTTTGGAAAAACCCGGCATTTCACAACAGCCTCTTCCCGAAAAACCAGATCACCCTGTATCACAAAAAGTCGCATCAAGCCCAAAGCCACCCAGCCCGCAGTCCGAGGCGCCTCCAATCGTTGTGGCAGCAGACGAACCGCCCGTCCCAAAACCGGCGCCAGATGCAGGATTTGCCGATTTGCAAAAGCTAATAACAAAAATCATTCCCGGATTTCCTTTTGTCTCTGCAATTCCCAGCGATGCAAAGGCTCTGCAAATTGCCCAACGATGGAAAACGAAAAATCAATCGGCGCCTATTTCTCTTCTCTGTCTGAACGAGCCGCCGCAACAGCAAAAATTCCTGACAAATCTCGCTCTTGCCCTGGATGTGACATTCGGTCCAGCACGTCTCATCCATGCGGAAGGAATCGAAAAAGAAAATCAATGGGAAGCTTTTTTATCTGTGCCCGAATTAAAATTGGTCATTATTTGCGATTACGCGCTTTGGCAAATGCCCCATTTATTGCAGTTCTACCGGGAAGTTCCTAATCAAATGCAGCGGTTTTTGCGCGATAAACCTCTCATGCTTTTGCCCGATCTCACACTTTATCTTAAAGATCCGCAATTGAAACGCTCTCTTTGGAAAGCCTTATGTCAGAAGATCGGATCCCACTAAAAGCAGCCTCGGCAGATTGCATCGCCGAAGTGCTGCTGGATCAAAATCTCGAAAAACCTCTCGATTATTCGATTCCGGCTCAATTCATCGGACGCATTCACCCCGGTTTGAGAGTCGAAGTGCCTGTCCGATCCCAAATCAAAAAAGGGACTGTTTCGCTCATTAAAAATGCAACAGATCGCGAGGTGCGGCCCTTATCCGGCCTGCTGGCAGAGGAAGCTTCTTTGACAGAGCCTCTATGGAAACTCGCTCAGTGGATGTCTCGCTACTATTCATGTCCCTTGCAGCGCGTTCTCAAGCAGCTAACGCCTCCCGGCATTCGAAATGACGTTCGTTCCAAAATCGCATTGCGAGCTTCTCTTGCAATCCCTCACGCCGATGCGATCGCGCTCGCTGCCGAACTGCGTGTGAAGCATAGCGCCCAAGCGGCTGCATTGGACGCGCTATTAGCGGCGTCCCATCCACTCGTTTTAGCCGAGCTCATTCGCGATCTCAAATTATCGCGCGCCGTTTTTACTTCTCTCGTGAAAAAAAAAGCCATCCGTTTGGAAGCGATTGCAGAAGACCTTCTTGATGAAGTCGATTTTTTTTCTACGAAACCGAAAATTCTGACTGACGAACAAGCTCTTTGCCTTGAAAAAATCGCCAACAGCTTGAACCGGCAATCTTTTGCCGCGCATTTGATCTATGGAGTGACTGGCAGCGGAAAAACTGAAATTTATTTACAGGCAATTCAAAAAACACTGGATCTGGGCAAAAGCGCCTTGTTATTAGTCCCGGAAATCGCCCTGACATCGCAAACAATCGAATGCTTCCGCGCCCGTTTTGGACTTAAACTGGCCATATTCCATCACCGCCGCAGCTTGGGTGAACGCGCATCTGCCTGGGAAGCCCTGAGGAAAGGAGAAATCAAAATCGCGATCGGCGCCAGGTCAGCCATTTTCAGCCCTGCCAAAAATCTAGGCCTCATCGTTATCGACGAGGAGCATGACAGCTCGTATAAGCAAACCGAGGAGATGCCTACTTATCATGCGCGCGATGTCGCAGTTATGCGTGCAAAAATGGAAAACGCCGTCGTTGTTCTCGGCAGCGCAACTCCTTCTTTGGAATCGTACTACAATGCGCAATCAGGCAAATACCAACTGAGCGTTTTGCAAAAACGGGCGGCTCAGGCATCTCTTCCAACCGTCCAGATCGTGGATATGAAAACCGCTTTTCAGCGCTCGGGAGGATTCACACATTTTTCCCAAGAGCTCCTCGATGCAATCCATGATTGTTGCGAAAAAGGCGAACAGACATTGCTGCTATTGAACCGCAGAGGATTTCACCGCATGCAGTTTTGCGCAGAATGCCGCCATATCGCCAAATGCCCCCATTGCGATCTATCGCTTACGTTCCATCGCGAAGCCAATGAATTGCGATGCCATTTATGCAACTACCAAACGCCGCAGCTGAGAGAATGCCCTGTTTGCCGGTCTTCCTCTTCGCTCGAATTCCGCGGATTTGGAACTGAGCACGTCGAGCGAAGCCTTCATGCGATTTTTCCCAACATTCGAACTTTACGGATGGACCGCGATACGACGCGGCGCAAAGAAAGCCACGATGATTTATTCAAACAATTCCGTGCAAATAAAGCGGATGTACTGATTGGCACGCAAATGATCGCAAAAGGGTTTCACTTTCCATCTGTTACTCTTGTCGGTATTTTAAATGCCGATGCCTCTTTACAGATCCCCGATTACCGATCTTCAGAATCCCTTTTCCAACTGTTGATCCAAACCTCAGGAAGAGCCGGCCGCGCCGATCTCAGCGGGAAAGTCATATTGCAGACATTCCTTCCCGACCATCCCATATTCAGCCTGGCAGCGAAACAAGATTTTACCGCTTTCTATCAGAAAGAACTCGAAGAACGAAGACTGTTTGCTTTCCCCCCGTTCTGCCGATTGATCAAAATAATTTTTATCGGATCCGACGAGGCCAAAACCAGCGCAGCGGCCCATTCGTTCTACCAGGCGCTCATAGAAAGAGCTCCCAAGGAGGCAGCATTTTACCCTCCGCTGCCATCCGGTCATCCGAAAGTCAAAGACCGCTATCGCTTCCAATTTTTGATCAAAACCACTCACATCCAGAGTCTTTCTGAGCAAATCATGGCGCTTCGCAACAGCCTTGCCCGCTCCCGGGAAATGGCGATTCTCGTGGATATTGATCCGACCTCCACATTTTTTTAAAATTAATTTTACAAATTGAATAAAATAATAATTAATATTATAATCTTTAATAATAAAGAGGCAGTATGGCAGCCATCGCAATCAAAGATCAAACAAGTTGTTTCAATGCAAAACCAGAAAGTTCTTCACACGAAGAAAGAGCGGCAATCGCAATACAACGATGCTTTCGCCGACATTTGGCGCCGCTAACTGCCTTAGAAGCAAAAGATGTTCAAAAAATTCCGCATCGGCAATGGGAAAAGCTACTTACATCCGTTTCCCAACTGGTGCGTCAAAAAAACAACCCTGCCTTTACGAAGAGATTCCAATCAGCGCTCGGCGCTGCCATGGGCGCCAGAAGCCGGGGTACAATAGCTTATGTTCCTTGTTTCACTTCCGTCGGCAAACGTACCAATCCTATGCGCCTGCCAATCTATCGGCGACTCAGGTTTGATGCTCGGGCCGCTTCATCTTGGATCGTTACGACAAAAGAAGCTGCGGTACAATTCAGGTGCATGGATAAAGTTCCGATTCAAACAAAACAAGAACTTGACACTCTAGTTAAGCTGCTATTCAATGAAGATCTAATTTCATGGGAAATCACACAACCATGCTGCTTCGCTCGAGCCGAATTGGCTGTCCGTTTTCTTGTTTTAATGGGAATTCCCGAAAGCCATATTCAAAAACTATACGTAATGACTCATCCTTCTTTCGAACCTCGGGAACCAATCACTTGGGGTTATTGCCATGTCGTTCCTCTGATTCAATTAGCTGATGGATCCCAATGGATTCTTGATCCCGCCCTGAATCGCGTATCAGCGATAACATTCGACGAATGGATTAAACTCCAGCCGGAGATCATAGCGCCGCCGCATCAAATCCCTGCAGAATTGATTAAACAATATGTTCCTCACCCCGGCTGCGAAACAATCATAAGCACTACGCCCATCAGGCAACATATTTCTCTCTCTGATGACCGCCGAGAAATCGACGTCTCTCCGCTTGAACTAGGAGCCTCATTAGTGGTAGATCACATTGTAGCCCAAAGTCGAGAAGCCGTAGAGTGTGCCTGGATCGAGCGATTGGCTTGGAATTGATGCGGTCATAGAACTCGAAAGCTTTTCATCTTCCCGCAAGCGGTGCATCCAACAATTTTCCTTTATTTAATGAATTGAATTATACTCTGCACTAGTAGTCCTTAACAAAAATTCTTGGAGAATTTTTGTTAAGGACTACTAGAAATTGTGAATTTTTGATGGTGCGGAGTATGTACGTCGCTTCCAGCAATCAATAATCAAACAAACCTTTTAGGTTGTCATTTACAACCAAATCGTTCGTCGCTTTCCCGTGAAGAATCGGCAATCTTGATCCAACGATGCTTTCGCAGCCATTATGCACCGATCGCTTTATTACAGGAAAAAAGCATCAAACCAATTCCACATCGGCAATGGGAACTGCTGTTGATAAACACAACCAAAATAGTTCATAAGAAACAAAATTCCGCCTATACCAAGAGTTTCGAATCAGCTCTCTCCCTTGCAGACCACACAAGAAGTCAATTGACCGCCATTTGCATTCCATATTTTAATTCCGTCGGCAAACGCACCGCACCAATGCGACTGCCTTCCTACCAAAGAGAAACATTGGACTCTTTTAATCCTTCAGTATGTTACGGCAGAATCGGTTTAACGAACGAAGCATGGGAACAATTCAAATGCATGCCCAAGGTTCCCATTCAAACGAAACAGGAACTCGATACACTCGTTAAGCTTCTGTACAATGAAGATCTCATTTCATGGGAAATCACGGAAGGCTGCTGTTTCGCTCGCGCCGACATGGCCATCCGGTTCCTCATTTTGATGGGGATTCCCGAAAGCTGCATCCAAAAACAATATGTATTGACCCACTCTCCTGCCCGTTCATCTGAACAAATCGAATGGAACTATTACCACGTCGCTCCGCTCATCCAACTGGCCGATGGATCTCAGTGGATCATCGATCCTGCCCTGAACAGGCTTTCTGCGCTATCATTTGACGACTGGGTCAGACTTCAGCCGGATGAAATCAAAGTTACGCCGTATTCGATCGACGCCCAAACGTCCTTGATGGATTACTTTTCCCATCCTACCGGTGCAGTCGCATTAAAAATGCCACACAATTATCAAATTCATCTATCCGACGACCGCCGATCGTGCCGCGTCGAACTAGACCAAGACTGTCGATGGATAATGGACGAAGTTTTGGCTAAAAGCCGAGAAATTATTGAGTTTGGCTGGGCTAACAGCTGCCTGCGTTAATTCGATTCCCTCGAAGCATTTTTATACCCAAAGAACCTGAACAATCGGCTTTTGGGCTTGGCCGAAGCCGATTGTTCAGGTTCTTTGGGTCTCGGGTTAATAATACCAATCCCAGCAAATGAATTTATTTGCTGGGATTGGTATAACCTGCTATTTGGATAGGTTTCTAGCCCTGACCCAGGAAACGATTTGATAAACACCCGCTGCACCGATTAAAACATCGAATACCCGGTCGATCAATATTGGACTTAAGAAAAAATCGATCAAGTCGAAATCAAATAGTCCAATTAATCCCCAATTGATCGCTCCGATGATGACTAAAACAGCTGCTGTAGCTTTAATTTTTTTCATTTTTTCCTCTCATTTGCCGATTATCAATCCTATTATCGTGAATGCTCCCCCGCCTAAAGGCGGAGGCTTCTAGGAATTGCTTCCAGGCCATCCATTCCGAGGGCCAAAATGTTTTGTGCCGCATTGAGATCCCTTGGCGCCCGATATCCACAGATATTACAACAATGCTCTCTTTCGGAAAGGTTCTTTTTTTCCCGATAGCCACATCGATAGCAATCTTGTGATGTATAGGCAGGGTTCACCAATCCCAATTTCCTACCAGCTTCTGCCGCTTTGTAGGTTAAGAATTGACGAAACTGATTCCAACTGGCATCTGTTATACTTTTTGCAAAAGATGACCCTTCAATCATTTTTATTATATTCAGGTCTTCGATGCAAATATACTGGTACTGATCGACAATTTTTCTAGCTTCTTTATGGCAAAAATCATTTCTCTGATTACTGATTCGCTCATGAATTCTGGCCACTATTTTGCCTTGTTTCCGTCTCTCTGGGATTCCTTTCTTCAGCTTCGCCAATTTTCGTTGTGCTTTTGCAAGAGCTTTCTCTCCCTGTTTAAAAAATCGGGGATTAGAAATCTCTTGTCCATTAGACAGAGTGGCAAAATGTTCAAGACCAACGTCGATGCCAATCGCTTCTTGTTTGGGAGCCAATGGTTCTACGTTCAGTTCGCAGGAAAAAGAGACATTCCAATCACCTTTTGCAGTTTTTCGTAATGTACAGGTTTTTATTTCTCCCTCGATTGGTCGGTGCATGATCACACGGATGCTGCCAAGCTTCGAGAGTTTGAGATCCTTGCCGACGAGAGAAAAACCGCTTTGCGGATAGCAAAAGCTATTATATCTATGCATTCCCCGAAACCGTGGAAACCCGGGCTTTTCTCCTGCTTTGCATCTACGAAAAAAAGATTGAAAAGCCTTGTCTAGACGATCTACGACATTTTGCAATACCTGCGAGTGTATTTGGGCAAGAGCAGCTCTTTCAACCTTCAACAATGGCAAAATCATATTTTGCTGATATTTAGATAGAGAAATATCCAACTCCTCGTAAGCGAGTTTGCGCTCCTCAAGCAGCTCATTATAGAGCCATCGACACTCATCAAGCTGGGCTTCCAAAACTCGAGCCTGTTTTTTGGTAGGGCGCAATCTGAATTGAAATGATTTTCGAATTAGCATGGCCACATGCTATGATTTGGTCTATGAATATGTCAACCGATTTGAGAAGAGGAAGAACATGTGTTTTTCTCATGCATGTTCATTTGGTCTTTGTCACAAAATATCGACGAAAAGTCTTCACAAAGCAAATACTTGATGAATTGGGAATCGTGTTTGTTGAAATTTGCACTGATTTTGAATCTCATTTAGTCGAGTTTGATGGAGAAGGCGATCATGTGCATCTTCTTGTCAAATACCCACCCAAAGTAGCTATCTCTAAATTAGTGAACAGCCTGAAAGGCGTTTCTTCAAGGTTGATTCGGAAAAAGGAATACCCGAGCATCCAAAATGCTTTATGGGGTGGCAGTCTTTGGTCCCCCAGCTATTTTGCAGGAGCATGCGGTGGGGCACCACTTGCTACGATTAAGCAATACATCGAACAACAACAATCCCCTCAGGTTTAAATAGCGCGATTCATCTCGGCCCTACAGGACCAAGTTTTCTCGCGTCCGTGGATAAAATAATAACGGCGTCAAACCGCGAAAGCTTTTGCGTTATATCCAAAAACTCGACGAAAAATTTTACTTGGATGAACCTATCCCGATATTCGAAAACTTTGATTTTTGAAAGATTTTTTCATAGATTTTTGAGCCGCTTCGCAGGGCATACTTGAACGCATCGCTTGCCGCAATCCCGGCCCCTTCAGGGGCGGGTCAAGGCAAGCTACTTAACAAGCGAAAGCAGCTTATAGCTGCTTCGGTTCCTTGAGCGGCGGAAGAATCTCCTCCTTTCAGGGAGGAGTTCTTCAATAAGTAGACCAAGAAGCGGCTCGAAAATATGTGGAAAAAGATTCAAAAAGCATGTTTTTCAAATATCGGGATAGGTTCATAGTTTCCTATACCGAACAAGACTCAAAAATTTGATCGTAATATCAACAAAAACAACTTTATTTACAAAAAACAACACCGATTGTTATTATATTCACACTATGGCAACAATATTTCCGGCTATTTATAATATTACCCAAAAATGGTCAGAGGCTGTGGACGGAACCATTGCAGATGGTTATTCAACACCTGTCCAACGAGCGCTCGCCAATCGTATGATCCAGCAAGGGATTCGGCAAACGACAAACATGATGACAGTGCCATTACCCTTGGATCAGACAGCTGCCAAAATTGTCGACGTCATGGAACGCCAGGCGCTTCGCCTGCAAGGACAGCCTTCTGATATCGGAAATCACATTTCAGATATCTACAAATTAGCAACAGATGCCGAAACCGGTGACGCTAGCGCTATTTACTGCCGCAGTGAAACATTGAGGTTAAAAGGTTTCCAACCTGAAATTTTCCCTCGAAACCGCCAAGAAATCATAAGCCTGATTGATGCAAAAAGAACACTGGCTTCCATTCAAGCGATTTTTCAATTTTGCCATCGCATCAAACAAGCAAAGGAAACTCACGCGGAACCGGCAAAAATAAAAGAACTGATTCAAAAATCAAAAGAATTCGATGGAATCGAAAACTATCTGGCTCTCAATATCGCCCGATCGACTTTGCAAACTTTATCAACTCCCGTCTCATCTTTTGCGCCATCTCATGTTTGTCCGATTGAAAAAGGAGTTCTTCAAAACTGCCCCTCGAAAGTAGAAACATCCTCCATTATCAGACAGAGTTTTTCCCTAATCTATCAATGCGGTGCCAGCATCAGCTCTCTTGCCTTCCGTATCGCGAAGCTGATTCTTTTCTGGCGCTAAAGAACTCTTAGGGTCTTCATTTTTCTTGTCATATATTCATGCCGTTTCGAAAAATGAATGCATGGCATATTTGGCTTCATTTTTTTTCATCATTGCAACCTTATCATCCCAAGAAGCGCTTGAAATCGGCCGCAAGGTTTGGCAGAACGAATGCGCGGGAACAATCGAAGGCTTAACTTCATGGAACAATGGCGAAGAATTCGCCTCTTTAGGAATCGGCCACTTTATTTGGTATCCCGAAAATGCCAAAGGGCCTTTTGTTGAAACGTTTCCCGAATTGGTTCAGTTTTGCAAATCACAGGGCGCATCTATTCCCATCTGGATCGAACATGCACGAGGCTGTCCATGGAAAAATCAAGCGGATTTCCGCAAAGCTTTGCAAACAAACAGCAAACAAATGGGCGACCTTCGATCTTTTCTCCAAACAACGATTCTCTTGCAAGCGCAATTTCTTCAAGTGCGTCTTGAGCGCGCTCTGCCGGAGCTCTTTGCCTTTGCAGGAAAAGAAAAAAAATCGAAGATCGAAGCGCTCTATCGCCGCATTTATGCCCAGCCGAATGGCCCGTTTGCAATCCTCGATTACGTAAATTTTAAAGGATACGGCACCTCACCGAACGAAACTTATGATGGATTGGGGTGGGGGCTCTATCAGGTTCTCGAAAATATTCCCGATCGTTCTGACGAAGATTTACTAGTCCAATTCGTCGCATCGGCAAAAAAAATATTAAAACGGCGCATTGAGCATGCGCCGAAAAAAAATGAAGAGAGATTCCTCAAGGGATGGTTTCGCCGTCTGGAGGGTTATTTACCCGAAGAGGCATCCGAAAATCGACCGATTCATTAGGGAAACACTGATCAGTGTCTCCTTAGGAAAATGCTTCTCAGCGAAAACTTCCATCGCTTGCGAGATATAATTCATAAGAAGTTCAAATTCCTGATTCTTCAGTTCCTTATTTATCGGGGGATTCTTGAACATCAGATCGCGAATAGCGAGATAAATTTTCTTGGAATTCGTTTCTGGAAAAACAAGTGTCAAGGTTTCCCACTCCTTTTCGATTATTTGCTGTACCTCTGCTGAGTCGACTCCCAATTTCTGTTCCATCGCTTTTAAAATCGCACAGACAAACAAACCAGATTGCGCCCCGTATGTTTGAGCATCCATCGTATTGAGGCCACCGCTTTTCTGCTTAAAAGCATCGAAATATTCATCGCCCGTTACAATTCTGAATCCATGTAACCGTTCTTCCATTTTTTCTGCATACGATTCGTCCAGACATTGGACATATTCTTGCTCATTTTGTATCTCTTGGGGATTTTGCATACATTGTTGGTCTATCATGATTTTCCTTGGGTAGCTTCACGGGTGTCAAATGGTTCAACAATCTTTTTTTATCGAGTTTAGTAATCCAGATTTCATGATCCTGGCGCCCGTATGTGATCCAAATATAATCCTGCTCTACAATTATTCCGCAAGGAAAAACGACACGCACCGGCTTCCAGTAAGGCTTGTAGATGGTTCCGCGATAAAAGCCTCTGCCGACTATTGGCTCCTGGCTGATACGGGTAATATTGAATGGCGGATGGCGTGAAAAAGTATAGGCGCCGATAAAGTAATGGGAGACAACAGCTCCATCTGAATGGACAGTCGCCATATTTTTCGAAGAATGAAAAAATGCAAGATATTCACCAATATTTTCATCGAAAATAGCCGGCGTGCCGCCGCGCAAGTCTCCCCACGCCCAATCAACCAATGTTGGAGTCGTTGCAACTGTCCAGCATTCCCCCGTCTCGGCCATGGGAATGAAAATCCGATGCGGCTTTAGGCTGTAAGCGAGCAAAAGCTGGCCTTCATATTCGAAAGGAACCCAATTCTTTTCTCGAAAATTTTGGTTTTCGCCTTCGAAACGAGACAGGCATTCGATGCCTTCAAGCGAAAAATGGCCGTCGGTTTCAATTACAGTAGCAATATAGACTCGATACCCGCCTCGGCTGATTTTGGGCTCAGCATTATCGGAATAAATCATCCACAGGCGATCGCCTGCAATCAAAAATCGGGCATCCTCGGCCCGGCAAGGAACAGTCGAATCGGCAGGCCGCATGATCAGCTTCTGAGGCTCGCCAATCGGATTAAAATTATCATCGAGAAAAATGAGTCCGATCCAGGAATTGAATGATGCCTTGGGATCATCGATGACGCGAAAACTCATGATCAGCCGCCCCTGCCAGCGAATGATGGAAGGGTTGAAGGCAAATGGATATCCGGGGATTTCAATTTTTTTTGTTTCAAGAACAAAATCCTGCGCCATTTCCTCCAGATCAATCAGTTCTGAATCTGCATAACCTTTTCCGGTTAAACTCAGCCAAGATAAACAAAATACATTCAAAAAAGCGCATATACGAACCAACTTGCGATCGTCAATTATAGGGGCTTTGGCCCAGTCGAAAAACCGATTTTTCAGGTTCTTTAGGAAGACACTGATTAAATGCTGTTTTGAAAATCGATAGTGATTTTCGTCGTGAGATCGAGTTTGGAGCACGAAGCTAACTTTTTGTAAGTTAGCGAAGTGCGAAAACTTGATCGGAACAGAAAATTCGCATCGAGATTCAAACATGATTTATT
>Ga0153915_10004993_pt1 | contig 12301 bp, 10 predicted proteins | sample Opewatmetagenome_2_FD_107003 | JGI IMG/M metagenome (GOLD analysis project Ga0153915, IMG submission 107003) | Freshwater wetland microbial communities from Ohio, USA - Open water 3 Core 3 Depth 3 metaG | ecosystem: Environmental > Aquatic > Freshwater > Wetlands | place: USA: Ohio, Lake Erie... | reverse complement strand
TCTCAATATCCTGTTCAATTACCAATCATAAAAAAAGCCCCGACCGAAGCCGGAGCTTATGAAATGGCGATCTGTCACACAGTTATTTCAGCAACGTCATCCTCATAGTCTCTGAATAATCACCAACCGTGAGCCTGTAGTAGTAAATACCTGTCGCCGCCGGCTGTCCCTTCAGATCGTAGCCGTTCCAGACGACCTCGTAGCTACCCGGCTGGTAAACACCGTTGGCAAGCAGAGCTACCCTTTGCCCGAGAATATTGAATACCGATAACTGGACATCAGCGGTCGACGCCACGTCAAACGCGATCATCGTCCGGGCGTTGAACGGGTTGGGATAATTCTGGCTGAGAGAGTTATGTGTCGGTAGAAGCTCGGAGCCGCCGTCCGTGGATGTCGGATTAAGCAGGATATCGGCACCCTCGAGATCGTCGAAAGTTACGTCAGCGGGATAACCGAGTTCTCCTTCGCCCAGAACGGTGAAGGCTGAGATCTCGTAAGTGCCGATTTCCAGGTCGTTAAGGCTGTAATAGCCGTCAATATCCGATGCCGCGATATCGACAATCTGGCCGTCAACGGTGGCGTAAATAATCGCCTCTCCTGGCAGCTCCTGGCCCTGGATAATAATCTGTCCGGAGATCGATCTTATGCCGGGATTCCGGCCGACAAGGGCGAAATTGATCCCTTCGGCGTCGGGAATCACAGGCGTGGCCTCGGAATAATGGTAAACGTTGTCGTAGAATTCGCCAATGTAATCGGGATGCACCGCGAAAATTCTGAAAGGAATTGGAGGCAGATAGGGCAGCGTGTAAGAACCGTCATCCGCGGTAAAGGAGCGACGGAATATTACATGATGACGGTGTCCCTCCTCGAATCCAATGCCAATTACGAGAGCTCCGGAGATCGGGGTCCCGGCAGTCTCGTCGGTGACCAAACCACTGATGTAGCCGTCGAACGGCGGAGCAAACGGGACCAGGACTATATCTATGCCGGTAACGTCCTCGCCGCCGCCGACCAAGACCGTATCCGGATAAACTCCGGGCTCAAATCCATATTTAAAGGCTCTTACTATGTAAGATCCCGGGATAACGTCCGTTATGGTGTAGGCTCCGGTTTCATCGGTAACCGCGCGTCTGCAGAAAAAGCCGTCTGCCATGCGCGCTTTAACCTCGGCCATGGGGACGGGATTACCGGAAGTATCGATCACCATGCCTGAAATAGAGCCGAAATCGATGGCGGTTAGAGCGAAATTGATATTTTCGATGTAGGCGCCTTCGGGGACAATGACATGTTCGGGATATTCCTGCGGCATATAACCCCATGCCCGCGCCTGGACTACATATTCTCCGGGTGGAACATCCAGCACGTAATTCCCATCCTCACCGGTCATTGTTCCGCGATGCATGCGATGATCATTGACATTAACGGCGACGACCATAGCCTCGGCGATAGGGGCACCGGACCCTGCATCGGTTACCGTTCCCTTGATGCCGCTCGGGATAATCCCCGATAGCGCGATATCGATACCTGTAACGTCATTTCCGTTGACCTCGATCGGATCGGGATATTCTCCGGGAAAATATCCTTCTTTATGAGCGCCGACATGATAGATATCGGGATGTAGATCATTGATCAAATAGGCGCCGTCGGGCCCGCTGAAAGCCATTCTGGAGTTAAAATGATTATTTCCCCTGGCGAATACAAACGCCCCCTCGATAGGCTCGCCCGTGCCCGCGTCGGTAATGACTCCGGCAATGGAGCCCGTTTCCTGGTTCATAGGCGATAGGAAGATATCGATATTTTCGAAAGCATTGTTATCGACCAGAAGTGTTTCGGGATAAACACCATCAGTCCATCCCCATTTATTGGCAGTAACCACATAAGATCCCGATGGAAGATCGTGGATGAAATAGATGCCGTTCCACATACTCATGTTTGTCCGCTCAAAAGGATCTCCTGTGATCCGAGTCGCGGTCACTTGAGCCATGGGTATGCCGTTATCCGTGCCCTCTTCGATAATGCGTCCGGAAATCGCGCCTCCATTTTGCTGGAAGCCGGCGAGGGTGAAGTCGATTCCCGAAGGATTCTGTCCTTCAGCGACCTCCAATATGGCGGCCTCGCTTCGATGCTGTACGTTGTTGTACCATTCGGGATAGTAATCTTGAGCGACTGAATTAACCTGGTAGCTGCCGAAGGGTACCTGGAGAGTATAGGTTCCCTCCGGTCCGGTCTGAGCATCGGCGGCCGGATGCATCGAATTGACGGGAAACGCCATCACGTGCGCCCCGCCTATAGGATCTCCGCTGGCCTCGCTGTAAACCGTGCCTGAAATCGTTCCCTGCGCCCAGGCGAAAGCCGGGAATATCAGCAGGGAGACAATTATCAGAAACGACTTCCTCATGAATCAACCTCCTTAAGCTGCTCGAATTTTTCCAAAATAGATCAACTCACGATCATTCGACACAAAATCACGTCGAAGGTTTAACAAAATCCCGTCCCTATATAAATTCATCAGGCCTTATTTGTCAAGCGAACTCTGGTTTATGATCAGGGCATGAAAAATCGGGAATCGCCGGGTTTCACTTTGAAACCTTTGCCGCAAAATAAGAGACACTTCCGATAATTCTGCCGATGCTCGTCAAGAATATATTCTTTCCCGATCCTCTTTTCTGAATCGTCCCGGTTATCTGTCGATATCTTACTTGAAAAACATGAATAAAAATAATTTCAGAAAACGGATCGGCGAGCTGTTGGTTGAGGGCGGGGCCATATCGTCCGCCCAGCTTCAGCAAGCCCTCGAGATTCAAAAGGAAACCGGCCAGAGGATTGGCGATATCCTTATCTCGCAGAACGTTCTGACCGACGAGCAATTAATGGTAGCCATCGCCAAAAGGCTCGAGATTCCGTTTATCAATCTACATGATATGGTCATAGATCCGGATATTGTAGAGTCCATTCCGGCTGAAATAGCCCGAAAGCATCTCGTATTGCCCATATTTAAAATCGAGAATACTCTGACGTTGGCGGTCTATGACCCTCTCGATTTTATCGCCATGGACGAGATATCTTACCATACGAAAATGAAAATCAGGCGGGTCGTGGCCTCTAAATCGCAGATCGAGGCCGTTATCGACAAGCTTTATTCTATCAGCGACGCCGTCGACAAGGTCGTCGAGGGCTTGAAAAAAGAGGAAATCGCCATAACGGCTGACGACCTTGAGTCGGATAGCTCCGGCGTAATAAGCGGCGATTTGCCTGTGGTCAAGCTGGTCAATATGATAATAGCCAGGGGCGTAGCTCTCAAAGCGTCCGATATACATCTTGATCCCGACGATAACGGATTGCGCGTAAGGTTCAGGGTCGATGGCTTGATGAAGGAAGTCTCCGTTTTGCCTAAATCCCTGACGCCGGGGGTGGTCTCGAGAGTGAAGGTCATGTCCAATATGGACGTCTCTGAAAAAAGGATCCCTCAGGACGGAAGGTTCCAGGCCAGCCTGAAGAGCGGAGTCATCGATTTCAGGGTTTCCTCGCTGCCCACCGCTTTCGGAGAAAAAATCGCGATCAGAATACTTGATAAATCCGGGCTTATCCTCGACCTAAGTAAGATGGGTTTTTCAAAATATAACCTGGATCGATGGTCTGAGTTGATCACCCGTACCGAAGGTCTGATCTTGATTACCGGCCCGACCGGATCGGGGAAAACGTCCACCCTCTACGCCACTCTTGCCAGGATCAGCACTCCGGAAAAAAGCGTGGTCACGCTGGAGGATCCGATCGAATATAACCTTCCGCTGGTTACACAGGTCCAGATTAACGAAAAAGGCGGGCTGAATTTCCCGATTCTTTTAAGATCGATTGTCCGGCAAAACCCCGATATGCTGATGGTCGGTGAGATTAGGGATATCGCCACCGCTGAAATAACCGTCAGGGCATCGTTAACCGGCCATCTCGTGTTTTCGACCATGCATACCTCCGCCGCACCGGTGGCGTTAAACAGATTGACCGATATGGGGATAGAACCATATCTCGTTTCCAGCGCGGTGTCGGGCATACTCGCCCAAAGGCTGGTGCGGAAACTCTGCGACAATTGCAAATCAGAGGCGACTAGAATAGATCGCGCGAAAAGCCAGTTCCTGGAAAAATATAAAATTTCGGCAAAGATCTATGAAGCCGCGGGCTGTCCGATATGCAATTTTCAAGGATACGCCGGGCGAACGTCGATTCACGAGCTCTTGATCATGGATCCCAGGTTAAGGGAGCTGGTCAACGGCAAAGTTCCTCACGGGACCTTAAGAAAAGAAGCCATCAATTCCGGCATGGTTTCTCTTCGCGAAGATGGATTAGGGAAAGTCGTAAACGGCATCACCACGATCGAAGAAGTCCTGAGAGTCTCTCATAACGACGACCTGCTTTATAATGAGGAATTGGCAAAAGCGGCGATTTGGGATGGCCATGAAGTTTAAGTATATCGCGGTCTCGCTGGACGGCAAGAGGATTTCCGGGACCATAGAAGCCGATGATGAAGTTGCCGTCAAGCAGGCAATCGATTCCAAGGGGTTGATACCGATTTGGGTCGGAAGAGCGGCAAAAGGTCTTGAAGATCTCAGGCTGATGACTAAACGATCAATCAAGCATGAGAATCTGATATCCTTTACGAGAAAATTACACACGCTATCCCGCGCCGGCGTTCCATTGCTACAGGCGCTCGATATAATAATCGAAGATACACCGGATAAGAGGCTCGGCGATGCGCTTCAGGACGTCAGGAGACATATCGAAGGAGGAAGCGGCCTGGCCCAGGCCCTGGGGATGCATGAAGGATATTTCCCCAGCCTGTTTATCGAGGCGATCTCGGCGGGAGAAGAATCCGGCTCGCTCGACGTCATGCTTGCCAGATCTATCGAATTACTGGTGCGCGAAGAGAAGACCAGGGGCAATATTAAAGAAGCTGTCCGATATCCGGTATTTGTCTTGATTACCGTGGCTCTTGCGTTTGCTTTGATAATCACGATTGTCATTCCCAAATTCTCATCGCTGTATTCGGCTTATGGAGCCGGGCTGCCGTGGGCTACCCGTATTCTAATCGACATAAACATGCTTATCAAGTCATATTGGCCGATATTTGCATCTGCGATTCCCGTATTGGGTTTCGGTTTGTGGCGTTTCAGGTTAACACAAGTCGGGAAAAGGGGATATGATTACACGATCTTATCTCTGCCGGTAATCAGCCCTTTGATTATAAAGACATCCATGTCGCGACTCTGCTTTACGCTCTCGACCCTGCTTGCGGCAGGATTACCTCTTTCGAGGACATTGTCCATTTTAAGGAATTCGATAGGAAATTATCATCTTGCTAAAGTTATCGACAAAATGGGCGAAAATCTATCCGGGGGACGGAACCTGATACAACCTGCCCGGGATTCAAAATATTTCAGCCCGCTGGTTGTGCAGATGTTCTCTATAGGACTTGAATCCGGCTCTTTGGAAAATTTATTGATGGAAACCGCGGTGCATTTCGACGCCGAGATAGATTATGACGTCAAAAAACTGACGAGTCGAATTGAACCCTTACTGACCGTATTGATCGCGGGGATGGTGTTAATTATGGCACTGGCGATCTTCACCCCGATGTGGAATATGATTGAGGTTTTCAAGAAATAGAGTGAATAATTAATTAAAGGGGGAACAATGTTTAAGAAAAAGGACGGCTTCACATTAATCGAATTGGTGATTATTATAGTCGTTCTCGGTATTCTGGCCTCGGTTGCCATACCGAAATACAAGAATATCGTGGCCGAATCGAAAGCGGCGGCCTGCAAGGGATCGCTGGGAAGTCTTAGATCGGGAGTCAGCATCTATTACGCCAACGCGGCTGTGACGACCGGAATAGCGACCTGGCCGCCTGTAGACAGCGTAAGGACTGTCGGTGCGGTGATGGAGCACGCGATCCCGACGAACCCCTATCAGCTTCCGGCCAATGCTCCCGACTCCGTAGTGACTGGGGTCACCAAAGGGATAATAGTCGGAACAAGGGGCGGATGGGCATATTCCGAGTCGACCGGGGAGATATGGCCCAATACCAATTCCGTCGGCGAAAATAACTGGTAGAGATGGCTATGAGTAACAGGTACAAACCCGGGGTCTTCAGCGATTCCGGGTTTACTCTTATAGAGTTGGTGATAATAATAGTTGTCGTTGGTGTTCTGGCAACCACCGCCATACCCGTTATCGGGAAAATGGTAGCCTCCTCTCGAGAAGCAGCCACCAAACAGGAGATACTGACTCTTGTCACGGCGATAACCGGACGAGCGGACAGCGAGCAAAGGGGATACGAAAATGACGTCGGTTCCCCTCCGCCGACCCTGAGCGGCCTGGTCTCCAAGCCGGTCGGCGTGGCCAGTTATGATAGATTTACCAGGGTCGGCTGGAACGGACCATACATCAGGCAGAATAACGACGATTATCTGAAGGATGCCTGGGGCGCGGACTATGTCTATAGTCAGATCGCGAGAACCATTCAAAGTGTCGGCGGGCCGGATACGATTACAGCGGAATTTTAAGATGAGAAACCGCGGCTATACATTGATCGAATTGGTCCTGGTCGTGGCGATTATCGGAATTCTGGCCAGCATCGCCGCCCAATCATTGATATCCTCGACCGATAGGGAGCGTTTCGACACGACTGTTGAGGAAATGGATGGCATCGCCAGGGCTATCGTCGGAGATGAAAGGCTGGTTTCCGGGGGGATCAGGACCGATTTCGGATATGTGGGCGATATCGGGGCGCTGCCTCCTGATCTCGACGCTTTAATGTCGAATCCCGGAGGCTACGCGACCTGGAGCGGGCCGTACTTTCGGAACGACTTTGTAGAAAATACAAATGGCTACAAAAAGGACGCCTGGAATAACTCATACTCATATAGCGGAGGCGTCACCATTCAATCCTCCGGAAACGGCTCGTCTATTACCAGGCAATTTGCCAATACGACCGCTGATCTGACGTCGAATACGGTGACGGGCTTCGTCCGGGACCTCCTTAACGCCCCGCCGGGAGATAGCGCTTCCAACGTCAGGGTGACTATATTTTATCCCGATGGAGCGGGATCGATGGCAAATTCTACGGTCACACCCTCGAGGGCGGGTGAATTTTCATTTACAAATCTCGTCCCCGTAGGCATCCATCGCATACAGGCCGTGGTCGCCGGGATAAACGATACGACTTCGAAATATGCGGTCGTATATCCGGGACTAAAATCCCTGGCGGAGCTGCGTTTTCCCTCAGCGTTATGGGGAAATGGCACGCCCGGCGGCCCGCAGGCGGGCAATATTATTCTGGTCGACGGCACACAGAATTTCCCGGGCGGAAACTGTGGCGATATCGCTTTCGATATCATGAATTCCAGCGGATCGCCGGTCGGAATCACGTCAATAATCCTGACCTGGACATCGCCGACAGCTTACTATAGGCGAGTAAGATATAATAGCACCTCGGTATGGCAGAATTCGAATCCTCGCAACGGATCAGGAGACGTGGCAGCATTCACCTCCGGACGGACAATTCAGCCCGCAGAGATTGCGACGATAAATGTCGAGGGATTCGAAGATCAGCCGATTGGCGGAAATCCTGTCAATATGCAAAATACGACATTTACCGTCACGTTCTCCGACGGCTCGACTTTTACCATGACTATGGGGGTCTGTAATTGATAGCCATGCGACCTGTTGATAAAATACGGGGCTTTACGTTGATCGAGCTTGTGCTCGTGATTGTCATTCTGGGAATTATAGCTTCCGTGGCGCTCAGATCGATGCAACCCGCTATGGAGAGGGCCAGAGAAGAAGCCACCATGCAGGAAATGCGGGCCTTAGGATACGCTATCGCCGGAAATCCGAATCTCATTTCCGACGGCATAAGGACAGATTTCGGATACGTCGGGGACGTCGGCGGGCTGCCTCCCGATCTTGACGCTTTGGCGATCAATCCGGGCGCCTACTCCACCTGGAAAGGACCATACATCGTCAGTGATTTCGTGGAGAATCCTGACGGCTACAAGAAGGACGCCTGGGGCGATAACTACGGGTATACCGGAGGGGTCTCCATTTCATCCAACGGAGGGGGGACGGCAATTACCGAACAAATCGCGGGCTCGGCTTCCGAGTTGACCTCAAATACCGTTTCAGGATACATATTTGACGGCCTGGGCAGCAGTCCTGGCGATAGTTCCGCCCGGATCACAATCACTATCATCCATCCGGACGGAGCCGGGTCAACGATTTCCCGCTCGGTCACCCCCGGCGCGGACGGCCTTTTCACATTCACCAACGTCGTTCCGATCGGCAACCATCTTATCAAAGGCGTCTACACCGTCAGCGGCGACACCACCGCCGCTTACGTTTCGGTCCCTCCGGGATCCAACGTGTGTTGCGAGCTGCGCTTTTCCGGAGCGTTATGGTAGCAAGCGACCATATCCGGCAAATCGATCATCCCGATCCGAAAATATATTCCTTCCATGGAAGGGCGCACATCCGTCATTATCGCGATAAGTTGTTTCGATCCGAAACAATCCGCTCATGATGTGTTCCGGAATATTCATAATAAGATCGTCTCTAACTCTTTATGATTTTAGGACTTTAATACGGGAAATTCCTGTCGATACCGTAATGAGGGAAATACCGATATTTTCCGGAATTTGCTTTTAAGATTATGGGGACAATAGATAATCCCGTAGGAATGTGAGGCCGGAATTTATTTCGGACAGCCGGAATGGAATGTCCGAAATCGCGATGATTATGAGTGAGATGGATAAAACGATATCCGATACTCCTGCCGCAGAATCGACAAGAACCAACGAATTTGCTGCAGCGAGATCGCAAAGTGGGCGAAATCGCCCTGTTTTCCGTTCGAAATCCGGAAAGCGCGTATTGATTGCCGAGGCGGGAAGTCGGGTCTTTAAATATATCGCCCTTGTTCAAGGGAAAAACGGATATGAAATCGCGTCTTACGGCGTTGTTGGTTCGGAGGAGCTTTCGGTCGAGTCCCGGGAACAGGCAGTTCTATTTCGCGCCGGAGTGGAATGGTTCAAGAAAACATCAACAGAGGACATAGATGAAGTCCTGGTTGTCTCCTCCAACCTGGACTTCTTTGTCAGAAGGCTTGAATTACCGCCGCTCCGAGAGAGAGAGCTCCAGTCCGCGGTTACATGGGAAGCCGACAAGCTGATTCCCATTCCTGTCGAGAATTCCTATCTCTTGATCAAAAAAGACAAACATCAAGCCGGGAAATTGATTCTGACCGCCGGGGCCGTCCCCCATACGCAGATCGATCAATGGAGTTATCTGGAGGAATCGCTGGGGGGGGTCATTCCCACGTCCGTGGCGCTGGCGAATCTGGGTCCCGAAGCCGAATCAACAACTTCCTCCTATGGATTCGTTTACTCGGCCAATGATTATCTGAATATCGGTTTCTATAATTCCAGCGGGCTTCTTTATTCCCATCCCATACGATTCACGCCCGACAGGTTATTCAAGAACGATGAGCCGGAGTTGACCGCAAAACGCATAGCTGACGAATTAATCAATAGTATCGAGGTTTTTTATAGTTATTTCCCCGATATCTCCGTGAAGGGGCTGTTCCTGATTGTCGCCCCGGAGCAATTACAAAGCGTATCGGACGCCATACTGGAGCGGATCGAAATCAATATCTCGCATTTCGATATTTCTTCATGCCCGACGGTGGCAGCCGATTCTTCCACCGGAGCGGCTTTGGATATCGAATTCATTCCTCTTTTAGGCGCGATCAAGGTAGCGGAAACTGATTTTAAATTTCTTCCTCGAGCTCTAAGGGAAAAACGCGGTCGTCGGAAATCAAAAAAAATAGCCGCTTATGGAATCGCGGCCTTGGCCTCAATCGCAATTCTCCTCGGAACCTTCTGGATCAACGACGCCCTGAAATCTGATTTGGAATTACGACGAATGGAGAATCTGAAAACGGAATTGGAAAATTCGCGCGCCTATCGCAGGATTATCGACTATCGCAACGCAACGGGAGTTCTGGCTTCTCTGAAAGACGCTTTCGAATCAAGAGATATCGAATACTCCACTCTCCTGAAGGTATTGAGTTCGGTAACCCCCGCGGGGGTCTTTCTCGAAAGCGTCAGAGCATCCGAAAAAGAAGGAAAACTCGCGATAACGATCAACGCCTTTTACGACGGTGATATTTCCAGGACCGATATCGCCATCATAAGCCTTATGGAAGCTCTCAATGAGCGCGGCGTAAATCAATTGCGATTCCAGCGGCTCGGTCAAAAATTATCGGGCCAGAGAAAAATCGAGAGTTTTCAGCTTGATGGAAAATGGGGTTTGAATGAGTAGCCTCAGGAGATACTTAAAGATTTTCTGGCATTGCCTGGTGATCGTCATCGGCATTTTCATTGGTTACTCCCTGCACTCCGATCACGAGGAAAACCTCAGGACGCGAGCCGTCGAGACGGAGAAGGCAATACAGAGCATCGAATCCGATTTGGTCAACAGTCAGGGCATTGTCGACAGGTATACCGCCGCAAAAGACGGTTTTCGGCCATATATCTCGTTTCTGTTTCCGCCCATGAAGCCCGAGGCGCTTATCGAGGAAATCAGGAGCCTGGCGTTATCATACAGAGTCAATTTGAGCGATATCCAACTTGACGTTCCGAAATTCATCGAAATAAGGGGAAAAGAGGAAGCCATATCGATAGTGCCTTTCGAGATTTCTTTTACCGGCGATTTCTTTTCCCTGGGAAAATTCCTGGAGGAGCTGGAAAAAGCGCCGTATCTGCAGAACCTCTCTGATATGGGCATGTCGATCAAGGACGATTCGGGAATCAGAATCAGGCTTTCACTGAAAGGCGCCTTCAGGTTCTTCCAAAAGGAAGTTATTGAGGAATTGGTCAATGATGGGGTATAGGAAAATAGCCGTATACGGCATATTCGTCTTAACCCTGGCCTACGGGATTTATTTTCATTTCCTCGGTAATGACAGTGTGAGGATTATCACCGCTGACCCCGCGACCATGGCCGCGTCTGTGCAGTCGCCGAGTACAGTAAGCCCGGCGATTACACTCGAAAAACCGCCGTCGAGACCGGGATTCATTTCCGATACCTGGGAAAGGGATCCATTCAGGTTCAGCCGACCGCTACAGGCGGCTCCCGTTGGAAAAACATCAGACCCGAACCCCAAGCCCGGGAAACCTCGTCTATCTGCCATCTCAAGAAGTGGTGATAGAAACATGGCTGTTGTTGACGGTAGAATCATGCAGGTAGGGGAAAGCGTCGGCAAATGGCAGTTGATCGAGGTTACGGAAGACTCCGCTTTGCTCGAAGGTCCCGAAGGCCGGGTATGGATAAGAATTGGAGGATAGAGATGAATAGATTGCGCTTAATGGCTGCATTGACTTTGGCCCTGGCGTCAAATATAACGGCACAGGATCAATTCACGGTTCGAACTGTAGCAGGTTTCAATGGCCCGGATTCGATTTTCCTCACTATTTCGGGCGACGGCATCCCCGTATTCGAATCCTACGCCCTGGATAATCCGCACAGAATTTTTATCAGAATAGTAAACGGCCGTCTTCCCGACGTTCCCGTGGAAATGACATACGCGGAACCGATAAAAAGACTCGATCTTCAATATGATTTCGCGGGCGGGCGCTGCGTGCAACTGGTATGCGAAACGGACAGGACGGGCGGATATAATGTTGGTGAAATACAAGACGGAATAAGGCTCTCATTCCCCGTAACGGAAAAGTCGCGGGCATCTGATCCCGTCGCTTACGATACCGAGCCGTCATGGCTGAATAAAATTATCGACGTCGATTTTGAGAATACTCAGCTGAGATCGGCTCTGACCTTGCTGGCAAAACAGAACGGCTTCGATGTCGTGATGTCGGATTTGAATGAGCATGAGGTTACGGCCCGTCTGGCGCGAGCCACGGTAAAGGACGCTTTAAATGCCCTGTTGAGCGTCTCCGGGCTGACATATTTCATAATCGGCGATATCGTGGTGGTCAAGACGCTTTCCGATGAAGCGCCGGGGGAGATGATCACGAGACTATTCAGGCTTAACTATCTGGACGCCCGGCAAATCGAACTGCAAATAAAAAATATGCTTTCTTCCCGCGGAAAACTTCAGGTTGTCGCCGCCGGACAGAAGTTGAGCGACGGAACCTCCGCCGGGTTCCCGTCGAACTTGATCGCCGTGACCGACATTCCCGGCATAATTCCGCTCGTGGAGGAGTTTATATCCAAGATAGATTGTAAACCGTCGCAG
>Ga0153915_10004992_pt1 | contig 12301 bp, 9 predicted proteins | sample Opewatmetagenome_2_FD_107003 | JGI IMG/M metagenome (GOLD analysis project Ga0153915, IMG submission 107003) | Freshwater wetland microbial communities from Ohio, USA - Open water 3 Core 3 Depth 3 metaG | ecosystem: Environmental > Aquatic > Freshwater > Wetlands | place: USA: Ohio, Lake Erie... | reverse complement strand
AATTTACCTCGAAAAGCAAAACCCCACCTTCTAAATGACCCTTCCAGTGATAAAGGCCCACTGCTGAAGGCAGGGACTTTCTCACTCCTGCTCCATATCGGCTTCCTCGTCATCTTTGGCCTCAGTCTAAAATCGACGATCGCAAAGGTGGGACCATCTGTTTATCGGGTCACCATCAGGCCTTATGCACCTCTTGGAGCGATTCAATCTGCTAAACCTGGGGGTGGTCCTGGAGGAGAGCCCACTTATCAGACAATTGAACAAACGAAAGTTGATAAAAGTCCCAAGGGAGATAAAGTCGGAGAAATGTCAAAACCGGATAGGAAGGTGGAGAAACCTAAAAAGGGGGAGGCCTCCCAGCCTGTCAAAAAGCAAAAATTGTATGAGCGGTCAACGAGAGATGAAATTGGAACAGGTATAAAAAAGACTCCTGAGAAAGGAGAAAAACCGAGAAAGGAGCGAAGGTCGGAAACGTCTCTTCAAGAGGCTATCGAAGATATTCATAAAAAGGTAGCCCTCGATAAAATTCAACAAAAAGTGGCCCGTCGTGAGCAAGTGGATGACCGAAAGACAAAGGAGAAATCAGGGGGACGAGAAGCAGCGGAGGGTCAGCCGCCATTCGATTCTTTGCAGAATCAAATCGACTCCTCTTCGAAGGCAGGATTGGGCCCGGGGGTTGGGGCAGGAACAGGAACGGGATCTGGATCAGGAATCGGATCGGGGGCCGGGGGTTATCCAATCGGAGGCGTGCCATGGGGTTCAGCTCAGGGTTCTTCTGCTGGGAGTTCCCAATTTAATGACTATTGTGAGATGATATGGGCAAAAATTAAAAAGGAATGGACTCTTCCTGAAAACCTTCAAAAAGGAAAAACTGATTTAGAAACAATCATTGTTGTCGTCATCGAAAGGGATGGGAAAATTCAAAAGTCATGGTTTGAAAAAAAGTCTGGCAATGCCCTTTATGACCAGATGGCGATGCGGGCAATTAAGAAGGCCGAGCCTTTGCCCCCCATCCCTAAAGAATTCAGCGATGACAACTTTGAGATTGGATTCCGCTTCCATCCGGATTGAATGGCAATAAAACCTCTTTCCCGTCTTTCCTTCTGGGGATGGAGTTAGGGGCTCTCATTTTGGATTTCACCTACTTTTCCCCTCAGGGCTTCCTCCTGACATGGAAGACTCTGTTTCCTTGAAAATATTATCACTGAGTCCTGAGTTCACCTTGTAATTCGAATAGGTGATTTCGATGGTGCCGGTCACTCGCTTTGGTTTTTGGATCAGCTGATCAAATTCCTTCACCCCTTCTGATTCAAAAGAAGGAATGTCAAGCTTAAGTAGGATACGTGCTGGGAGTTCGAAGCTGTCGAACTTTCCATATTCAATCGAGACCTTCATTGCCCTACCATCGAATTGGGTCACATCCATTTCCCGAATCACATTGCGGTCCGTGTCAATCGTCAAAACAAACTCCTGAATGGTCCTCTTTATTTTCTTCGGAGTGAGTTTCAGTTTAACGGCCTTTGCGCCATCATAAGTGAATCGTTCCAGAAATTTGATTTCAAAATCCTCTTTCTTGAACAGAGAGGGATTAAAAAATCCACCTTCTCTTGGGAAAAACAAGACCCTTTTCGACTCCACTTTCATTTTGTCTGGGACTTTGTAATAAAGCTTCGCTTGCATATCCGGTGCCTTGAACGTTTCAATATCAAAATGAACCGTAACCTCAGCGATGTAATCCCTGAGACCCGCATATTTCCTTTCGATTGAATCGAGGTAGCGGAAGGCGTCCTCCTGAGCCAGAGTCCATTGAGGCGAAAGGAGGAGGAGAACCCAAAATAACAAAATCTTCTTCAACTCTTTATATCCTTTCTCCTGAAAATAAAGAAGGCAATCAAAAACAGGCCTGCATTGTGGAGACCGAGAATCATGGCTGATCTCACAATCTCTTGCCACGGAATAGGGATGTTAAGAAATTGCTGCCAGAGATTCACCATATATGTTGTGAAAAGATAGGGCCTCAGGGTCCGGAAAAAGTCCAGGGGAAGGTTTCCAAAAATGAGAAAGACGATTACAACAGCCATCGTGCCGATGATGGGGCCGATGGAGTTTTCCGCAAGAGTTGAAAAAAGAAAGGCGATCGAAGCCACGACCGTCATGGACCAGATGGCGGCGAGGAAAGCGAGAAGGATTCTTAAAGGAATTTCGGATTCAGGGATGAAGGCAATATCAAACTTGCCATAGTGGTGAACGATCAAGTCGCCACTTCCAAAAAGAGGAAGCCCAAGGGAGACGCACACCAAACCAAAGAAAGTAACAAGCCCCGCAGTATAAAAGAGTGCAGTCAGGTATTTGGTGGTAATGATCCTGCTCCGGGAAGGAGGTCGTATCAGAACGAACCTGATGGTCCCGGAATTGGCTTCGCCTGAGACCATGTCTCCCGCCACAAGGGTGAGGAGGAAGGGGATGTGAATGTGAAGGCTATTCATGATAAAAGCCGTCACAAACCAAGCATTGAGGATATTCCCGGAGATGAGAAAATCCTTTTGGAAAGGCCTCATCATGCGATAGATGATCTCACCGGCGCTCAGTTTCATGACCACTTCAGTCAAAATAACAATTAAAACGATGACCGTAAAACTGATATACGTACGCCATCGGCTGAATGTCTTGTATATCTCAAACCAGAAGAGTTTCATGTCTCGGACGTCCCTTCGGTTATCTTCAAAAAGAAATCTTCAAGGGTTCGGTGGGGATAGAACGAAGAAACGTCGATATGATTTGTCACAAGAAGTCTGTTCAGTTCGGAAGAGTGCCCGGGTCCAACACGCACCTCCATCTTGCCGTTTCCGGCGAAGAGGACTTCAGCCCAAGGGAGTTTTCCGATGAGTTTGATTGCTGCGTCAAGGGGTGAAGCCTGGATGGAGTATTTCGTTGCTTCTTTCTCAAGCAGTTCAGACACAGAGCCCTGGACAATTAGTTTACCGTGGTTAATGACGGCCATCCTTGTAGCAACCAGTTCAACTTCAGAAAGGAGATGGGAAGAAAGAAAAATGGTCATCCCACTCTCAATCGAGAGCTTCTTAATCAGTTCTCTGACTTCCTTCATCCCCTGTGGATCAAGCCCCGACGTCGGTTCGTCAAGGATGATCAATTCAGGCTCTGTCAACAGAGCCTGAGCGATACCGAGCCTTTGCTTCATTCCGTGTGAATAGGTTTTGACTTTTTCGAAAGCACGGGACTTCAACCCGACCGTATCAAGAGCTTCCATGATTTCATCCCTTCGAACCCTGCGGGTCATCGAGCCGAGTATTTCGAGATTCCTGTAAGCTGAAAGGTACAGGTAGAAATCCGGTTTCTCCACAATTCCACATACCCGAGAGAGAATGGAACTACGATTCTTAGAAAGAGCCTTCCCGAAAATTTCGATCGAGCCCGCAGTCGGCCTAAGCAGTGTGAGGATCATCCGTATGGTCGTGCTTTTTCCCGCCCCATTAGGGCCGAGAAAGCCAAAGACATCGCCGCGGTGGACTTCAAGATTCAGGTCTCTGGCAGCCCAGCGTTTCCCAAACCTCTTACTCAGCCCATTGGTTTTCAGAACCACTTCCCTGCGAAAAGAGTCTCCCATGGCACTAAGCAAAGTAGAAAAGTTTCCATCCTCTCTTGTTCTTTTTAGATCGACCTACTATGATTAAGTCATCGGGATGATAGACATCCTATTCACCAAATCAATTTGCAACATTTTCAACCAATGGTTACAATTGATCCATCACGTGTCCCTTCTTGCGTGTTTTCCCTTCAATAACGAGAGTAATCTCCCCCTTCAACTTCCTTTCCCCAATCTGACTTCGGATTTGGCTCACCCTTCCCCTTAGGACTTCCTCGTAAACCTTTGTCAATTCCCTGGTCAAGACCAATTCTCGATCTCCCAGGGTTTCCAAGATATCCTTCAAAGTTTCAGCAAGACGGTGAGGAGATTCATAAAAGATAAGAGTCTCCCTGACCTCTTTCAGCTGTTTGAGCAAATCCTGTCTCTTTTTCGATTTATGGGGGAGAAAACCCTTGAACAGAAAAGCATCCGTGGGAAGCCCAGCGATGCTGAGGGCCGAGATCAAAGCAGAAGGACCTGGAATGGGAACGACCGGAATCTGGTTTTCAATGGCCAGTTGAATGAGGCGAAATCCTGGGTCAGAAATGCCAGGTGTCCCTGCATCAGAGACAAGGGCGATTCGATCGCCATGCTTCAATTTGGAGAGAATGAATTCCTTCTTTTTCAATTCATTTCCTTCAAAATAACTGGTAAGTGGGGTATGGATGTCATAGTGCTTGAGAAGGTGACTTGTATGTCGGGTGTCCTCTGCAGCGACCAGGTCCACCTCTTTTAGGATGCGGAGAGCCCTCAAGGTGATGTCCTCCAGATTCCCGATGGGAGTGGAGACGATATACAAGATCCTTCTGGCTGGAACGGAAGTGGAGGGTTTCTCTCCGAAAAGATTCATCGTGGCCTCTGTTCTAAAGCAAAATATTTGAGCCGATGACGAATGTCAAAGATCAAATTTCAAATGAAATTAAAATGGCAAAGCTCAAATGTCAAACTAATTTTATGCCTTTAAATTTGACATTAACATGCCTGCCGCAGGCAGGGGTTTGGGCATTTGAGCTTAACCTCATTTTTAAGATATCACCTGTTTTTAAATTGATCAACCCCGCTGTTGAAAAAAATCAATTTTCGAGATCAGATAAAAATAGTTGGGTATTGATGCTTGGTACTCTCCTTGCCTTGTGCGTACAACTGCGGGGTCAAGGGGTAAGGGACAGAAAAAAAATATTGACAAATAGTATGAAAACACTTAAAGATATAATCATCTCAAAAAGTTACCTGCTTTCCCTAAAGCTTCGGCGGGTTTGGTGCTCGGACGTTAGAGCTATATGGCGGAAGCAACCCGACGAAGCAATTTGAGCCACGGTTTTAGCCGTGAGGCTCTACGGAATGGAACTTATGCCCGAAGAATTGTCAGGAGAGAGAAAGGCTCTCGATCTAAGTGCGGAGATGCCATTGATCGAAGGGGTGGAGGCAGACGAAGAGCTCCTCCTTGCCCGTGATTTAACAAGTTCTTTTATCAAGACGATTAAGGCATTTAGATTCTATCCTCCTGATAACCCTACCCTCAAGGGATTTCGAGATCAACTTCTCAAGAAATTCCAATTTTTCTTAAATAAATACAACACCTTTGTGATCCAGATTGGAGAATACGATTTCTCCTTTAAGGGGAAGGTCTTATATGAGAACAGGGATGTGAAGTCGAGTTTGGCCTTCCTCCTTTACAAAGATGGGTTGAGAGAACTCCGTTTCACAAAGGAGTTGGAGGAGTGGGAGGTCCAGGGGATGATCGATATCATCAAACAGACCGATAATATTAATCAATTGGAAGATGATATCGTCACACTGATGTGGGAGAAGGATTTTATTCACATTGGTTATATGGCTACAGATGAGTATTTAGAGGAGAATCCGGTCATCATTCCAGGGAATGTCGACCAATTTAGAGAAAAGCTGGTATTTAAACCTCTTGCCCATCATGTCGAAGTGGACCTTTTTGAAAGGGAAGGCGATGAAGGTGGGAGTCTGGATGAGATCCTCTCAAAGGCGATGGAAGAACCCCCTCCGTTTGCATTGAATCGAAGTGTTTATTTCCTCACCCCGGATGAAGTAGAAGGATTGCGTAATGAGGTTGAATCCGAGATCGACCCAACCTTTGTCTTCAATATCACCGATATTCTTTTCGAAATCTTGGCTTTGGAGAAAGAGCATGAGCCCTACCAAGATGCAGCGAATCTTCTGATTAAGATATTGGATGCCCTTCTAACCCTTGGAGAATTTCAGAAATCGAGCGATCTGTTGAAGAGGGTTTATATCACCCTCAAAACCTATGAACTCAAAGATTGGCAGATCGAGATCATGCGTAAATTGATTGTGGAGGCGGGTGAGGAGCAAAGGGTTGAAAGGATCGGTAGGATCCTGGAGAAGGAAGAGGGGATTCGATTGGAGGATCTCAACGGCTACCTTGTACTCCTCCAACGAGAATCGATCAAACCTCTCATCAAATTGTTAGGGGAGCTCAAGAATTCAAAGACGAGGAGGGTACTCTGTGATGCCCTCTCCGAAATCGGAAAGAACGCTATCGAACTATTCACCCCCTTCATCGATGATCGGAGATGGTTTTTGGTTCGGAACATCACCTATATCTTAGGAAGGATTGGGAAAGAGCAGTCCCTTCCGCATATCCAAAAGGCATTCAATCATGAGGAACCTCGGGTGAGAAGGGAGGCTGTCCAAGCTTTGGGCTTAATCGGCGGGCCTAAGGCCGTTTCATTGCTGGTGAAAGCCCTCGTAGACCAAGATGTTCGGATTCGGGCGATGGCTGCCATCAATCTCGGCAAAGTTGGAAAGAAAGCTGGTTTGGTCCCTCTTTTAGAAGTGGTACAATCAAAGGAGTTTGCCAAAAAGGAGCCAGCAGAGATAAAGGCCTTTTTCGATGCGATTGGAATGGTGGGTTCCAACGAATCTATTCCTGTGCTGCAGCAGCTGTTGGAGCGAAAGAGTTGGTTCGGTAGGGGGAAAACGGACTTTCTCCGTATTGGAGCAGCCAATGCCCTGGCTATGATAGGGACGCCAGAGGCGAAGGCCATCCTGGAGTCAGGAAGGAATTCAAAGGACGAATCCATTCGAGATGCCTGCGCCCAGGCGATGAGAAGCCAATCCCTTTAATGGCTGATGAAAAAAGCCCATCTGCGGCGTTGCCCTCATCCTTGCCCTGTTAGATGAGGAGGGTTAACTCTTAGAAGGAGGCACCAGAGATTGCGGTTCCTGAAAAGCTGGGAAATCAGCCAGGATTTTATCTAACAGGGCAAGTCATTGCGGCGTACTTCAATGTACGCCTCATTCCTCAGGATTTTGCCTGCCTACCGAAGCGTTTGCGCAGGCAGGGGCGCCTTGCATCCGGGCATTTTTGCTCAGCCTTAGATGACATAAAACTTTAAGGAGTTGAAAACCTGATGCCTGAAGAGAGAGGAGAAACAACAAAGAGAGAAGAACTGAGAGAGACGAAAGCTCCCCTTGACCATGAGCATCTCCCTGCGAAGTTGGGGACGGATTTTGTGATCAAGTTCTATCGGCTGCTGAAAGGAACCACTGTTTACGATAGAAAGAACATCATCATCGATCGGCTCGCCCAGGATTGTCTCCAAACGATTAACGGCGCCATCCAATCGGAAGGCCATCTTTTTCTAAAGATTGTTCGGGACAATTTCTTCTTCAACAATATAAGGATTCAGGTAAAGGCCGACAAGTATCCAATTTTTAAAGCATTTTTACAGGAGATGAGAAAACGACGGATCGGCGAGGTGGAGTTTACAAAAGAGGTGAATGGAGAGGATCTTAAAGATTTCATCTATCTCTTTTCAGGATTGGAAGAGAATAACGAGAGCAATTACCTCTATATCGAGAAACAGTTGGGATATCGAAACATCGAAGACATCAGCGTAGGCCAGTTGGAGTTTTTCAAAGACGAGGAAATCTATGTCGATTCCGAAGACCAGAAACGACATTCGAAAGAGGTCTATTTTAAAACCATCAATCTGGTCAAAGAGGTGACTGAGAGCATTAATAGCCAAAAGGTGCTCAATATTCGAAAGGCCAAACGAGTCATTCAGAATGCCGTGAATGCGGTCATGCAGGATGAATCGACTTTGTTGGGATTGGCCAACATTAAGAATTATGATGAGTACACCTTTAACCATTCTGTCAACGTGGCCATCTATGCCATTGCCTTGGGCCAGAGGATCGGGATTCCCAAAAAACACCTCTCCCATTTAGGCATGGCTGGTCTGTTTCATGACATGGGGAAGACAAGGATTCCCAAGGAGATTCTAAACAAGACCGGAAAATTATCCTCTGAAGAATGGACGGTCATGCGCTCCCATCCTGTCGCCGGAGCAGAGATGGTAATGCGGATGAAGGAATGGGGGGAACTCTCCACCCGAATGATCGATGCAGCCTTTGAGCACCACCTTCGATACGATTTGACTGGATACCCAAAACTGACTCGAAAGAGGAAGATCACCCTTTTTGGTAGGATCATCACCCTTGCCGATTTTTACGATGCCTTGGTGAGACCGAGGGTATACAATCGATTTCCTTACGTCTCAGAAAAGATCTTAGGGATCATGCTGGAGCGGAGCGGCAAGGATTTCGATCCAAGCCTCGTCAAAGTATTCATTAACATGATCGGTATCTTTCCTCTCGGGACCCTTGTTTTATTGAATACCAATGAGATGGGGATTGTCATCCAGATCCAGGAGGATGTTGAACTGATCGATCGGCCAAAGGTATGCTTCCTCTATTACAGCGATGGAGAATACCGAAAGGGCAAGGTGGTCGATCTCCGAGAAACGGATGAGTCGACCAGAGAATTCAAATGGAATATTGTAAAGACCCTCGACCCAAATGAATACAATATCAATGTAGCCGAATTTCTTATTTAATATACTTTGGAAATTTGGGAATTCATGAATTTCTTAATTCTTCCATTCCTCAATCCCTCAATTCGTTTTCTTCTTTTTCGATTCTTCCCAAAGACGATCCATTTCAATGAGGTTTGACTGACAGAGGGTTTTCCCTTTCCTGCGAAGAGATTTCTCGATATAGTTGAATCGCGAGGTGAATTTCTCTATAGTTGTATTCAATGCCTCTTCAGGATCAATTCTGAGAAAGCGGGCAATATTGACCAATACAAAGAGGAGATCTCCGATCTCTTCACGAATCTTTCTTCGGCTCTTGTAAGACAGGGCTTCTCTCAACTCCTCCAGCTCTTCTTCCAGTTTTTTCAAAACCCCTCCAATGTTTGGCCAATCGAATCCGACCCCGGAGACCCTTTGAGTCAATTGATAGGCTCGGGAGAGGGAAGAATAATCTTTAGATATTCCTTCTAAAATGGATATCCCCCTTTTCTTAGAAACCCTTTCCTTGGAATGTCGATGGACAACTTTCTTCCTCTTATTCTCCGTCTTCATCAAGGTCTCCAAGTGATTAAAGGATTGCTAAGTTCGTGTTTTTATGTTATTTAAATTGTCTTAAAATAAAAGATTTTCAATTTTTATTCAATGAGAAAAAGTAGTTGTTAAAAGATGACTTTGAACAGGAAGGAAAGACAATGGACTATCGCCAAACACTGAACCTTCCCAAAACCGACTTTCCAATGAAGGCCAATCTTGCCAAGAGAGAACCTGATATCCTGAAAGAGTGGGAAGCGAAGCGGATTTACCTTCAGATCACGGAGCAGGCAAGAGGAAGGACCAAGTATATCCTCCACGATGGACCTCCTTATGCAAATGGGAATATTCACATCGGGACCGCCCTGAACAAAATCCTAAAGGACTTCATTGTGAAGTCGAAGTTCATGGCTGGGTTCGATAGTCGATATGTTCCAGGGTGGGATTGCCACGGGCTGCCCGTCGAGCATGAAGTGGAGAAGAGCCTCGGCACGAAGAAAGGGGGACTTTCGATTGCTGAGATCCGGAAACGATGCCGGGATTACGCTGGAAAATTTGTGGGGATTCAGAGAGAGGAGTTTAAAAGACTTGGAGTCTTCGGTGAATGGGAGAATCCCTATCTGACCATGAATTTTGATTACCAGGCAACGATTGTCAAAGAGTTTGGAAATTTTCTTTTGAACGGCTCGGTTTACAAAGGGAAGAAACCCGTCCATTGGTGCCCTACGTGCAAGACGGCATTGGCTGAGGCCGAGGTGAAATATGAAGATCACCGGTCTCCATCCATTTATGTGAAATTCAAGATGATCTCCACCCCGTCCCCTGCCTACCGGCAGGCAGGCACCCCCTCCCCCCTCGAGGGGGAGGGTAAGGGTGGGGGGGATATCGGGGGCATATTCCCAACCCTAAAAGGGAAACCCGTTTACGTGATCATCTGGACGACTACCCCATGGACGATTCCAGCTAATTTGGGCATTGCGTTTCATCCGGATTTTACCTATGTGGCTGTGGATGTAGGTGAAGAGGTCTATATCCTGGCAGAAGGCCTCTTGGAAGAGGTCATGAAGAAATTTGGAATCAAGAAATATGAGGTATTGGAGAAATTTCCGGGTAAAAAATTAGAAGGGCTCAAGTGCCGACACCCATTTCTCGACCGGGATTCGCTCATCATCCTCGCCTCCTATGTGACTTTGGATGCTGGGACAGGTTGTGTTCACACAGCGCCTGGTCATGGCCAGGAGGACTACGAAAGTGGGGTCCAGTACGGTTTGGAGATTTACAGTCCGGTGGATGATGATGGTCGATTCACACAAGATGTTCCTTTCTTTGCCGGACAATTCGTTTTCGATGCAAACAGAGCGGTGAACCAAAAACTTGTTGAAGTAGGGGCGCTTCTGAAAGAGGAGATGATGGTACACTCTTATCCTCATTGTTGGCGGACCAATGACCCTATCATCTTTCGTGCGACAGAGCAGTGGTTCATCTCGATGGATAAGAAGGGCTTGAGAGAGAACGCCCTCAAATCGGTCAATGAGGTGAAGTGGATCCCTCCATGGGGGAAAGATCGGATCTACGGAATGATCGAGAACAGACCGGATTGGTGTGTTTCGAGACAGAGGGCCTGGGGGATTCCAATCCCCGTCTTCTATTGCTCCTTCTGTAAAAAACCCTTAGCCACTCCGGAGACGATTGATCACGCTGCTCGCCTTTTCAAAGAGAGGGGAGCGGATGTCTGGTTTGAAGAAATGACTGGAAACCTTCTGCCCAAAGGGACCCAGTGCCCTCAATGCGGAGGAAGTGATTTCAATAAGGAGATGGATATCTTAGATGTCTGGTTCGATTCGGGTGTGTCCTATGCGGCAGTCTTGGAGAGCCGGGATGATCTTCAATTTCCCGCCAGTCTTTATCTGGAGGGAAGCGATCAACATCGAGGGTGGTTCCACAGTTCTCTTCTGACCTCTGTTGGGACAAGAGGCCGCGCCCCTTATTTCTCGGTCCTTACCCATGGGTTTGTAGTGGATGGGGAAGGCAAAAAGATGTCGAAATCCGCAGGGAATGTGATCGCACCCGAAGAGGTCATCAGCAAATTGGGAGCGGATGTCTTGAGGCTCTGGGTTGCAGCAGAGGATTATAAGGATGACATTAAGATCTCCAATGAGATCTTGAAACGATTGGCCGATGCCTACTTTCGAATTCGGAATACCTACCGTTTCCTTTTGGGAAATCTCTATGACTTTGATCCTGAGAAAGATCGAATCCCCTATCGTGAGCTCCAGGAGATAGACCGATGGGCCCTTCATCAGCTTCAAAAGCTCATCCTCAGGGTCCGGGAAGCCTATGAACGCTTTGAATTCCACATCGTTTACCACAGTGTCCAGAATTTTTGCGCGGTCGAAATGAGCGCCCTCTATTTTGATATCCTGAAGGACAGGCTTTATACGTTTTCACCTCGCTCTCGAGGCCGGAGGTCAGCTCAGACTGCGCTTGACGAAATTCTGAAGGCCATGACGGTCCTCATGGCTCCCATTCTCTCCTTCACGGCAGAAGAGGTTTGGAAATACATTCCCTCAGGGCAATGGAAGCCGAAAAGTGTTCATCTCATGTCCTTTCCTGAAGTCCAAGGCGAATATTCAGATGATAGCCTGAACGACCGATGGGATCGGATTTTGGAAATTCGGGCTGTTGTAACCAAGGCATTGGAGGAGGCTCGGAAGGAGAGGGTCATTGGGCTCTCCTTGGATGCTCAGGTCCGTCTCTATCTTCCAGAGAAGGTCTATCAATTCCTTCAACCTTATGAGAAGGATTTGAAGTCCATCTTTATTGTATCTTCGGTCACCCTCCACCCCGCACCACTTGGAACAAGGGATGAGAAAGAGGTGAGAGCAGAGGTCCTCCATGCAGATGGAAGCAAATGCGAACGATGTTGGAACTTTGACTTAAGCGTCGGCCGTCTTCCTGAGCATCCAGTCCTCTGCCAGAGGTGTGCTGAGGCGATCCAGCCCTGAACCATTTAAGGTTCAGGGCTGCCATGCTACCCCACGTGGTGCATGGCGGGTATTCGATTTAATAGGGCCAAAGGCATTCTCTAAATGAAGAAGAAGTATTGGCTGTCACTGCTTATCTGTTTCTGTATCCTCTCCGTGGATCAATGGACAAAATATGTGGTTCAACAGAAGCTACCTCTTTACCTAAGAGTGGAGGTGATCCATGGGTTCTTCAATCTCACCCATGTGAGAAACACGGGTGGAGCCTT
>Ga0153915_10004991_pt1 | contig 12303 bp, 9 predicted proteins | sample Opewatmetagenome_2_FD_107003 | JGI IMG/M metagenome (GOLD analysis project Ga0153915, IMG submission 107003) | Freshwater wetland microbial communities from Ohio, USA - Open water 3 Core 3 Depth 3 metaG | ecosystem: Environmental > Aquatic > Freshwater > Wetlands | place: USA: Ohio, Lake Erie... | reverse complement strand
TCTTCGATAACCACATCTGTCGGCTCTGGCAAGATATCATCTTCGTCATGGTCATACCTATCGGCTTTGCTGGCCAGCATGCCTTGATCAACGAAGAAATAAGTGAAGTCCCCGTTCTCCCCCCAGTTACCCTCATAGGACACCCCACTTTCGGAACAAGCCATATTAATGATCCTACCCGTAGCCGTCAGGTCGGTCATACCGCCGGCAAGGCAGCTGTCAAATATGAAAATAATCCTTGACGTATTGAAACCAGTGAACCAATCCTTTAGCTGCCCATCCCATATGGCAATCAAGCTGCCGGCGGGATCGCCATCATGACTGACAATTGCCTCATCCATCCCTTCTTTGTCGCCATCGGGCGCAACGCCCTTGGTGCCGTGCCCGCTGAAGAAGAAGACAATTTCGTCGCCGACCACTGCTTGTGACTTTGTAACGTTAATAGCATTTAGAATCGCAGTATAACTGGCACCCATATCCTTAAGTAGGCGAATGTTATTTGGGTCATACCCGTAAAGCGTAATTAGGGCGCTACGCATGTCCTCTGCATCATCATCGCAGTATTCAAGGTCATTTGCTTCACCCGGGTAATCGGAAATGCCGACTATGATGGCGTATTTATTTCCTGAGACGTTCGCACCTTGAACACCTGTGGCTGCCTGCGTGACTGGCTTACCCCCGCCACCTCCACCAGGCTTGCCCCGAAGGGTAATCTTCTTGACCAGCTGGACGTCAGTCGCTAGCAATGGCTTATCCATATCTGGCTTGGCCAGCACGGCTGGCGCTACGAGCACCATGACTAGCACCGCGACCAAGACAGCGACTATTAATCTCTTCATTTCAGCACCTCCTCACTTTGCTTGACGGCAGACGTTTATTCTATCATCTGGACTCGACCTGTCAAGTGTCTTCTACCGACCTTGGAGTTGGAAAATCGCGGGCTGCTATTTTGATTTGGATAACTCTGTACCGTTTACCGGGGGTTAATGGTTTGGATGATTCCTGATTCCCGCTTAGATAGCGGCGCTTCCAAAATAAATTAGTACGATGACGATGGCGAGCAAAAACCAGTATAAAGCGGGGACTGGCCCCCACCACTGCTTATGCCACCAGATTTTTCCCTTGCGGAAGTTCTTAATGCCATAATGCGGATTTAGAACAAACCAGAAAAAGTCTTCCAGAAAGACCATACCTACGTAAAAGCCCAGCAGCAGACTCTCTAACCGCCAGTTCCATGGGACGAAAAACAACGGTAGATGAATTATGGCAATCAGGAACAGGGTCATAAAAAAATGGTAGCCTGTTATCGGATGGCCACCCGCCAATTTGACAATCCATCCTTTTTCAATTCGCCAGCATGGTAGCTTCGCTGCCCAGCCATCCTTGCCTTCGATTTGAATTTCCCAGAAGGCAAGTAGAAAAGCGAGGAAAACCATAAAAGCGATTAATCCTAATATCACTACTATCTCTGCCAGTGTTTTTGGCTAGTTTATCATTTCCCAGCCCGCTCTGGTGAAATGAGTTACATCGCGCGTATGATTACTATTGTGTTATGGAAGGTGGCGTAAGTGGCTGCCTCATTGGTGATAGATGGCATACTGAATGTCACCGACGAATAACCAGGTTAAAGATACAGAAAGTGGATAGCTACTCGTTCCGAAAGTCGGCTAGTTGGTCCAGCACTAGTTACCCAGTCCCTGAAGTTCTTCCTCAGCGAAGCGTCTGACTGTCGTCAAACCTCTGGACTCAATCCTGGCCATATACCAGAAGCGAAAGGCATCCTTCTCGGGCTCTTTGTCCACGACACCGATTTGCCCTCTATACGCTGAAGGGGAATCAGCCCTGACTTTCACTTTGCTGCCCTTCTTGAACTTCGGCGCCACCCTCCCATACCCCCGGGGAAGATCATACTCCCTGCGTTTAATTGGATCAGACAGAACGGCGTAAGCCTCGTTTATTCTCTCCATTTCTTCATGGGCTTCCTCGCTCTCCCAATTCCTGTCCGGGTGGCATTGAAAAGCCGATCTGTGATAGGCCCTCTTTATTTCTTCGGCGCTGGCATCTGGTGCAATGCCCAAGACTTCGTAGTAGTCTCGTTGACTTTGCCTTCCGCACGTAATGACTCCCATGGGAAGTATTATACTGTTATCCAAGGGACAGTCAATAGCTCTTTTGTACTATGTCTAAGCCACACTGTACAGTCAGGAGGCAACGATCATCTCTTGGCGCAGCGGAGCAATATTCGAGCTTCTATTGCCCCAAACTGTACAATACATACTAGCGTTCATCCCCGAAGCCTACTTTGGACAGCGTCACTCTTTGATTCTCTGAGAGTATAATTATCGATGGTGAGCTAGTCCTTCTATGGTTCTCAGAGAAATCCACGCGCGCAGTATACTGTCCAAATCACAGGTCTTCGATTATGTGGTCAATCCGTACATTGGGTGTCAACATAGTTGTGTGTATTGCTACGCCCGCTTTATGAGGAGATTCACTGGACATAAAGAGCCGTGGGGCGAATTTGTTGACGTGAAGGTCAATGCCCAGGATCTATTGAAGCACGAGATAGATAAGAGGCGGCCCGGTAGAGTATGGGTGAGTGGAGTGTGCGACCCGTATCAACCACTTGAATCGAAATACGAATTGACAAGAAAGTGCCTGGAGATACTAATTGAATACGGCTGGCCGATAACAGTGCAGACGAAATCACCGCTTGTATTGCGTGACATAGATCTACTTAGGAGAAGAGATAAGATCGAGGTGGGCTTGTCAATTACCACTGCCGACGACGGGATAAGAAAGTTGTTTGAACCAGGTGCGCCATCTATTAAGGAAAGGATTGAAGCACTCGAGGAACTACATCTTGCCGGCATTAGAAACTATGCCATGATTGCACCAATGCTTCCCGGCGCGGATGAACTCTCTGGCCAACTTAATGGGAAAGTGGATTACGTGCTGGTTGATAGAATGAACTACCATTATGGCGATTGGGTGTATAGAAAACACCATGTTGAAGATGCCATGGGCTATGACTTTTTCTACTCGAAAGGTAATGAACTTGCCTCTGCTTTTGCAAAACAGGGCATCGATTGTCGAGTGTTATACTGATGGCATCGGACTGAAGGCTTTATTTCTTGATTATGGTGGCTAACGAGACGCGGAAGTGTTCACCGGGCGAAGCTGTCCGCCCCAGAATGTGCTCGCATTTACTTTGATGTTAGTTGGTGCGTATGGCACTGAACGAAATGAGTTAATGTGCAACAATCCAAGCTTCTCTGATTAATCTAACAATCCCAATAGTGCTACTATCAACTGTCGAACAGCCAGAATCGAAACAGTATTTCAGGATCCTGCTGGTGTCCTAAAGTAGCGGTAGCTTGACCAACTTGAGGTGCTACCGAAGCTGTTCCTGGCATTCACTCGCCAATAGTAGGTGGTGTTCGAGTTGAGAGTCCCTGGTGCTATATCATAATAGAGGTCGGTTATCCCGGTCTCGTTAACTATTAAAGTGGTGAAGCCGGAGCTGGTCGATACCTGTACCCCATAAGAGACGGCTCCACTCGAAGCATTCCACTCCAACCTCGGAGTTAGGCTGGGCACTGTTGAGCCATTGGCTGGTGACTTTAATATCGGTGCCGCTGGTGGTGGCGGTAGAGTTGTGGCTGAGCCCTCTTCACAGTAATCGGAGTTTAGTGTCCCCTTGTATGCCCTCACTCGATAATAATAAGTAGTACTGGCACTAAGATAGGTACTACTGTAACTGGTAACACCGGCACCTACGGTGGCTATCTGAGAATAGGAGCCAGAGCCTGTCTTCCTCTCTATCTTGAACCCCGTCTCATCACTGGAGTTGTCTTGCCAGGTCAGGTCTATCCTGCTTGACGACAGGGGCGTGGCTACCAGATCCGTCGGAGCGTCAGGCGGTGGTCCTATTGCCGTCTTGAGATACCGGTAGCCTGACCATCTTGAGGTGCTGTTATAGCTATTTATGGCATTAACACGCCAGTAGTAGGTGGTGTTCCAGTTGAGTATCCCTCCAGGCACATCATAATAGGGCTCGGTTATCCCGGTCTCGTTAGCTAGCAAACTGGTGAAACTGGAGCTGGTCGATACCTGTACCCCATAAGAGACGGCTCCACTTGAAGCGTTCCACTCCAGCCTTGGACTTAAGTTAGGTACCGTCGCACCGGTTGCTGGCGACTTTAATGTTGGTGCAGCCGGCGGTGGTGGTAGCGTCGTGGCTAAGGCTTCTTCACAGTAACCGGAGTTTAGTGTCCCCTTGTATGCCCTCACCCGATAATAATAGGTAGTGCTGGCAGTAAGACCAGTATTACTGTAGCTGGTAACACCGGCGCCTACGGTGGCTATCTGAGAATAGGAGCCAGAGCCTGTCTTTCTCTCTATCCTGAACCCCGTCTCATCGCTGGAGTTGTCTTGCCAGGTCAGGTCTATTCGGGATGAAGATATGGGAGCAGCTACCAGGTTAGAGGGGGCATCCGGCGGTGGACCCACGGCTGTCTTAAAATAGCGGTAGCTGGACCAGCTTGACGTGCTACCAAAGCTGTTCCTGGCATTCACTCGCAAATAGTAGGTGGTGTTCCAGTTGAGAATCCCTTCAGAGACATCATAATAGAGCTCGGTTATCCCGGTCTCGTTAACTATTAAAGTGGTGAAGCCGGAGCTGGTCGATACCTGTACCCCATAAGAGACGGCTCCACTTGAAGCATTCCACTCCAACCTCGGAGTTAGGCTGGGCACTGTTGAGGCACTGGCTGGTGACTTTAATATCGGTGACGCTGGTGGTGGCGGTAGAGTTGTGGCTGAGCCCTCTTCACAGTAATCGGAGTTTAGTGTCCCCTTGTATGCCCTCACCCGATAATAATAGGTGGTCCCGGCACTAAGCCCAGTACTACTGTAACTCGTGACACCGACACCTACCGTGGCTATCTGAGAATAGGAGCCAGTGCCTGTCTTCCTCTCTATCTTAAAGCCAGTCTCATCACTGGAGTTGTCCTGCCAGCTAAGGTCTATCCGGGATGAGGATATGGGGGTAGCTACCAGGTTAGAGGGGGCATTCGGCGGTGGCCCTACTGCTGTCTTGAAATACCGGGAGCTGGACCAACTTGATGTGCTACTAAAGCTGTTCCTGGCGTTCACTCGCCAATAGTAGGTGGTGTTCCAGTTCAGAGTCCCTGGCGCTATATCATAATAGAGGTCGGTTATCCCGGTCTCGTTAACCAATAAAGTGGTGAAACTCGAACTGGTCGACACCTGTACTCCATAAGAGACGGCTCCACTTGAAGCATTCCACTCCAACCTCGGAGTTAGGCTGGGCACTGTTGAGGCACTGGCTGGTGACTTCAATGTCGGTGTTGGTGGTGGCGGTGGCAGAGTTGTGGCTGAGGCTTCTTCACAGTAATCGGAGTTTAGTGTTCCCTTGTATGCCCTGACCCGATAATAGTAGGTGGTGTTGGCAGTAAGGCCAGTGCCGCTATAGCTGGTAACACCAGCACTCACAGTGGCTATCTGAGAATACGAGCCAGCACCTGTCTTTCTCTCTATCTTAAACCCAGTCTCATCACCCGAGTTGTCCTGCCAGCTAAGGTCTATCCGGGATGAGGATATGGGGGTAGCTACCAAGCTAGAAGGAGCATTGGGTGGTGGTCCTACTGCTGTCCTAAAATACCGGTAGCTGGACCAGCTTGAGGTGCTACCAAAGCTGTTTCTAGCGTTAACGCGCCAGTAGTAGGTCGTGTTCCAGTTGAGAATCCCTGGTACTATGTCATAGTAGAGGTCGGTTATCCCGGTCTCGTTGACTAATAAAGTGGTGAAGGCGGAGGTAGTGGCTACCTGCAGGCCATAGCTAGTAGCGCCGGTTGATGCATTCCACTCCAGCCTGGGGGTTAGGCTGGGCACTGTTGAGGCACTGGCTGGAGATTTCAGTGTTGGTGCTGAGGGTGGCGGCGGGAGGGTCGTGGCTGAGGCCTCGTTGGAATAGTCAGAATCGCCAGCAGCATTGTACGCCCTGACCCGATAATAGTAGTTAGTATTGGCAGTAAGCGCGGTATTACTGTAACTGGTAGTATCCACACCTACGGTGGCTACCTGGGCATAGGAGCCAGCACCCGTCTTCCTCTCTATCTTAAATCCAGTCTCATCACCGGAGTTGTCTTCCCAGTTGATGTCTATTCGGGAGGATGTTACGGCATCAGCCACTAAGTCGCTCGGTGCGTTAAGCGCTGGTGAGTTCAGCCATATAACGGTCACCGCTCTATGCTGCATACCGTAGTAGGTTCCGCCCCACGTCATCGTATGGTTATAGTAATCCCAGGTATCGTGTATATAGATGGTGTTCGTGGAGGTATCGTAGCCGTATCCCAGCATGGTATGACCCGTGACATGGATAAGCACGGGGCGCCCCGCATCAATCTCAGCCTGGAAGTCGGCGAAGGTGAAGCCCTTGCTAGGGTCGCTCCCCTGGCCCTGTATCGCTTGGTTGAAATTCATCGTCACCGTATAACCGCGAGACTCGGCGAATAACCTCATCCCGTGGCAGCCATCGCGGTAAGTAGGCTCCTGCCCCGTGTAATCATAGAGGGGATCACCGGTCGAGTAGTAGAAGAACGTGGTGCCTCCATCAATATTGCTGTATTTTGCCTGGTTGGTGCCCATGTAATCGCTTGTGCAATCGCCCAGCGTATGCTCTGTCCATTTGCCAAGATAAGGGTCAGGGCCGGCATTGCCATAGTCGATCCAGTAGTCATCAACATGCCCATTCATTGCCCCGCCGTCAACGCCTTTCTGAGTGGCACTGAGAGGGCATTCACCACAGACGACACTGGACCAAACGGTGTGTCCCCAAGCAGAGTTGTCCAGCGGGCAGACACCGCCGTTCGTCGGGCCTGCATACATGTTGCCATAACTAATGCGGTCGTAATAGCCGAAAAGCATCGCTGCCGAAGTAGCGGAGCAACCATAGCTCCAGTCGAATGCTGGCACGTCTGACAGAGCATTGGCCACCCCCGCAACATACATGTCCGGCACATTGGCCGCGGCTACTCTTATCCTGGGTGGCGCTATCGGGAAAACAGCCATGGTAATCTGTCGTCCGCTTTCATCAGTGATAATCTGTTCATAAGGACTGGCAGACTCGGCCAGGGTGGTTTGCGGCACTATACTGACAGCTAGAGAGAGTATCAGTGAGACAGATAATAGGAATGATACCCATCTCTTCTGAGAATCCACCTTATACATATTCACTCACCTTACCAACGAGCTAACGTGTCACTCCCCTTCTCAATGAATTGGTGCATCGGCACATTTCCACCGACCATGTTATTGTCTTGTTTCAACCTTCTTCAAATCCAAAGTGTTCTTATGGAAATCATTGTACCGCTATCTGAAGGACAGTCAATAGGCCTTCCGTACTGTGTTCTAGGTGAAAGGTAGGGTCAAGACGCAACAATCCGAAGTTCTGTTGCCCGACCTGAATGATGTGGACTTGTATTTATTTCCTGAGTCTAATCTGCACGGCCTCGCTCTCCAACTCCCTGATGGCGTCGGCAGCGATCCAGCGGGCAGTCTTCGAGTCGAGCCTCTGAATTTCCTTGGCAGTATTTAGCGCGGCTTCATTCAAATTGAGGTTCCTTTTCCCGATGTTCCTCAGAGCCCAGTTCACTGCTTTCTTAACGAAGTTACGCTCGTCCGTAGCCTCTCGTATTATTACAGGAAGTAACTCGATAAATTTAGCATCACTCACCTTCTTATCATGCCATGCCAGACAAGCTATCAACGAAAAGGCAGTCCTTTTGACAAACTCCTCTTCCCTCTCGGACCAGTCGATAATCTTCTTCCAGGCTAACTGGTTCTTTTCAAAAAGATTGTCGCACACCTGGTCGCAGATATCCCACGAATTAATGCCTTTCACCCAGTCCTCCATCTGTTCTTCAGTGAGCTTGGCCGGGTCACCGATCATCCCCGCCACGATCCTTGCTTCAGCTATTCCCGCCCTCCATAAATCTAGCGCCAGCTTGTGGTCTCTCCCTATCTCTTTAGCCAGTTTTCTCATATCAGGAACGGAGACGCCCAATCTCTTCTCAACCGTCATCCCGTATTTGGCCATTCCTTCTAACTGCTCTGGCTTGGCCTTGCTCTGGAGTCTATCCAGCACATCCATCACAGAAGCCATCGTTTACTCCTTTCGTACTGCTAGAAAATGCGGAACCCGTTATGCTCAGGGATAGGCCTAGCTCTTTGGACTGGGCAGAAAAACAGAACGTGACGCATCTCCGCAGTCCACCTACTTGCTGAATAAGCCCCCACAATCCTGTACCACTAAATAATCAATAATCCAACCAATGTAAACGCAGCGATAGGTGGCAGAGCCGGCATCGGCTTCCCTTTCAAGAATATCGCCTGAATCGCGTAGACGCTTATCAGTCCCACTAGTCCCAGGACTGCCATGATAGCCGCTGGCTTGAAGCCCCGGGCAAAATAAACGGAGGCTGTAAGCAGACAGGGGAAGGCAATATCGCCACCACCCAGTATGGAGTACTCCCTGTCGGCGGGATTCACCTCTATCATCTTCTCACCGTGTTTCTTCAAGTTTAGGTTCCACTCAGAATAGTTTTTGGGAATGATTAGTGCCGGCAAGGCATTTACCTGCGATAGTCTGTCTGCCATCCAGAGCATGAATTTGAAACGAACCGCCAGAAAGTCATAGACTGCCAGTGCCAGAATAATAGCCATACCGGTCCACGGCGTAATAAAGCGACCGAAGACTGCTCCCAGGCTGCTAACCGCCAGGATTAGTACCAGGTTGTGCAACCAGACAAGTGGTATCAAGAACCAAAATGCTCCAAATCCGACAGCGATGGAGACAGCTAGTGGAAGTGGCACGTAGAAGACAGTAGCGATGAATGTGCCCCAACTAAATAAAAGAGCAAACAAGAGTCTCAAAAGGACTCTTAGAGCTGTAAGGGGAATCTTATAGAGTATAAGTCCGAGCACGCCCGCTGCCGCAAAAATATAGACTAAAATTGGCCCCAACGCTGAATGGGCTGGCACTTCGATAACCTCTCCCTCGGGTGTTGTCGCTTCCCCGGGCCACCAGTATATTTCCTCGGATGGCAGGGTCGGTATTTCTATATCATTGTCCTCCAGAAACGGGTCTATACGGGGAGCAACAAGAAGAATGAGGATTTGAGCGACAACGAAAAGAAGAAGGCCGAAATAGACCGTATTCAGCTTTATCGGTCTCTTTGTGCTCATATACGGCGGTATTTTATATTAAAGAATGCTCAATGTCGAAGTATCACTGTGACTGGCAACACGGGCGAATTGGACAGTCTGTGTATGTGTGTATTGACTGATTTCAGACCTAAGGCTATGCCGATTTCAATAATGCTGTATATGCTTCTTCCTCGGTATCGGCTATCTCCCTAAGGAACGCTGAGCAGCCGCGACCATCGTATTCCAGCGCCCGCTCGCACAATTTTACAATGAGTTCTCCAGACTTTCTAAAAAGACCAGATGCATCGCCCCACTCTTTTCGTTGATACCTTTGCCCCAAGTCCCTAAACACTCGTGCCTGCTCAAATCGTAGTCCATCGTTGTGAGATAAGTCTCTGGCAATAAGCGGTGGCGTTAAACCAGCGTATGCGACCATGTGTCTGTAGCAATCCGCATTCGCCCAGGAGGCAATCTCCTTCGATAGCTTTCTCATGGCGGGAATGCCGAACATACTCACAGGTGGTTTGAGCATTCGCCCGGCTTTATAGGTAAAACCCTTGTCGGCAATTTCAAGTTCAGTCGGCATCTCTTGAGGTAATTGGAAGACTCTGTAGGTATTCTTCTTGCTCATGCCGGGGACATTAACATCCAGAGCCCTCACAAATTCCAGGTAAGGAATCTCCTGCGCACCGCCTACACTGCAGTCGTGAACAAAGACAACCTGCCTTTCGTCATCATAGCCAACCATAAGAACATAGTGGATGGGGACATGTTCATTTTTGTAGAGCTCGGGGTAGTAGTGCAAGTAATACATGTCCAGCGCACCAACCATCACTGGTTCATCGTTCTCCAGATGTTCCTTCATTTTCGGGAATTCATTCCGGAATGATTTGCCCTCACTTATGGTCTGAGTGAATCCCATTATCTCACCCAAGTCTTTAAGCAAGTACTTAGGATTATTACCCCAGTAAACCATGCAGGGAGGTCTAGCCATCTTAAACTTCAGATAAGCGAACGAAGCCATACCGCCAATAATGGGTAACAGGAAGTAATCATACCTGGCCCCCTGCCACGTTAAGACGTCAAATAGACCATTAACGTAGCACGTGGATTCGTGAACCTCGTGAGGGAATCTAATCAATTTTGCCATCTTCCTGTCGCTTGTAGCGGTATGACGAGATTTTGGTATAGAAGCAAGGTCATCAAACAATCCCGATGTCGTGCACTGGCAACAATCTTATGCCAGGTTCATCAAGTACTTCACGTAATCGACAACCTGGTACTTCCTGCCCCGCGCAATGACCTTGAAATTCTCTCCCTCTAGTAGCTTTCTATGCGCTTCTTGTCCGCCTGGGTATTTTTCATTCAGAAACCCATCTGCCTTGAGCGTCCGCCAGTACGGTATGTCCAATGACCTGCCTTCATTGCTTGCTTCTTCCACCGCATTGGCCGCCGTCATTATGAAAATCCCGGTGGTTAACGAGCAGCAAGCCTTTACATCGTGATTCCTAGCTATTTGCCTGCATATATCAACAATCGTGATGAGCTTGCCTATCGGTACCAGCTTCATGATTGCCACCACTTCCGATGGATTCACCAAGATAACACTGTCGCCGACTTCAGCACCCATCTTGTGCACGGCATTGTAACAAGGAAACCCTTTCTCCAGCCCGAGCACCTTAGGGAAAGAGGATTTGTCCTTCAATTTCTCCTGCCACGTTTTCTTCATTACTCCTCCCAGCGGTACTTGTGCTTCTTCCGGCGTAGCTTATCAAGCTGGCATTTGTAGCATAGCCCGTTATGGCAGCATATTACCCCACCACATTCAGGACAGTGCCACTTCGCGATTTCTTTCTCCAAGAACGTCTCTATACCATACTCCTTTACGTATTCGAGGTTCTCTATCATACTCATATGATAGAAAGCCCGGTAGCGCTTATCAAGGGTCTTTAGATGCTGGCAGGGAAAATCCGAGCATTCATGACAGAACCGCACAAGTCCTTTCCTCAGGAGTTCGCACTGTCTTTTGTAGTGACAATCCTTGCCGCCTGGCAGGCAGCCAGCGCAGTACGTCTTCCCAAACCCCTTCTTCCTCAGGTCGTTCTTCATCGCCAGGTAGCTAGCGCACAAGCCACAGTTCATCCCGCAGGGAGCGATCAGTTCTTCACTCATGGCTTCCACACCATTAATATACAGGGTTTGGGGCGACAAACACCAGTTCGATAAAAGTCGATCTGCCTCAGCGCTGGAGTGAGTAATAGGTGAATGGGTCAAGGGAGTTCGCCGCACAGCGATTTGACGATAATCTAACAAAAGGGTATTATTGATGTGCAATGTTTTGCATTTATTACTATTACAACGAAATAAAGAGGTCAAATGGAATATGCATTAATGATAGGTGGCCTCGCTCTTGTCTTGGGCATCCTTGTTGGGTACTTTATCAGACAGCTGGTAGCCAATCGAGAGATCCAAAGAACAAGAAAAGAGGCGCAGAAACTACTAGATGAGGCAACAACCAAGTACAATGAACTACTCCATGCAGCTAGACAAGAAGCCATCAAGGTTGGCAACGCTGCCGAGGCGGAAAACAGGGAACGTCGCCTTGAAATACAGCGAATAGAAAAGCGCGCCAACCAGAGAGCAGAGGCACTCGAGCGGAAGGTAGAGGGTGTAGAGCGGCGTGAGCGTGACCTGGATAACAAGAAGAAAGATGCTGAGAGGATAACAGCTGAACTTCAGGCAATAAGAGAAAAACAGCTGGCAAAGTTGGAGTCCCTCTCCGGCACATCCAGTGTAGAAGCAAAGACTCTCCTGCTTCAAGAACTAAAACAGGAAGTTGAGGAAGAGGTCTCGCGACAAGTTAGGGTGTGGGAGGCACAGATAAAGGAAGAGGCTGACGGGAGGGTTCGGGATATTCTGGCCACAGCTATTCAAAGGTGTGCTACCGACGTTGTTTCGGAAACTACAGTATCCGCTGTTCCCTTGCCCAGTGACGAGATGAAAGGGCGGCTTATCGGACGTGAGGGACGCAACATCCGAGCCTTAGAGCAAGTTACCGGCGTTGACCTTATC
>Ga0153915_10004990_pt1 | contig 12304 bp, 12 predicted proteins | sample Opewatmetagenome_2_FD_107003 | JGI IMG/M metagenome (GOLD analysis project Ga0153915, IMG submission 107003) | Freshwater wetland microbial communities from Ohio, USA - Open water 3 Core 3 Depth 3 metaG | ecosystem: Environmental > Aquatic > Freshwater > Wetlands | place: USA: Ohio, Lake Erie... | reverse complement strand
GTTATGCCGGTGAGGCGGCGGGGCCGCGCCCCCGATATACTCCCGGCCCCTTATTTCCCCGCGAATTTCGCGCGAATGCACTCCAAGGAATCCGCGGACCTACTCCTCGCGCCCCGGTGGCTGCTGCCGATCGCGCCGGACAACCTCGTCTTGACGGATCACGCGGTCGTCGTCACCGGTGGACGCATTGTCGCGGTGGGCCCGGAATCCGACCTCGCAGCGCGCTTCGAGCCGCGCGAGCGCATTTCGCGGCCCGATCATGCGCTGCTGCCAGGCTTCGTGAATGCGCACACGCGCGCCGCGATGTGCCTGCTGCGCGGCTTGCCGGTATTCACCCCGCTCATGCGCTGGTTGCAGGAAGTGGTGGCGCCTGCCGAGCTTCGAAGTGTCAGCCCGGATTTCGTGCGCGAGGGCACGCAGCTCGCCATCGCGGAAATGCTGCGCGCAGGAATCACGACCTTTGCGGATTCCTACCTCTATCCCGAAGAAGCAGCGCGCACCGCAGCCGAAGCGCGCGTCCGCGCAGTCATCGGCATGCCTGTCGCGGAATCGGCTACGGCCTGGGCCGAAGACACCGTGGCGCATTTCGCCCGCGCCGAAGGGTTGTGGGATGACTACAAATCGAGCCCGTGGGTGTCGCTCTATTTCGCGCCACCGCCATCGTGCGCAATCGGAGACGGACTGCTCGGTCGCCTGCGCAGCGTCGCGGACGAGCTCGATGCGCGCATCGCCATGCCCGTGCACCAAACGCAGATCGAAGTGCGCCACACGCTACGCGATCATGGGCGGCGCCCGCTGCGCCGGCTCGCGGATCTCGGACTGCTGCGGCCCGGCTTCACCGCCCTGCATATGAATCATCTGCACGAGGATGATCTCGAGCTTGCCGAGCGCACCGCCATTTCCGTGGTGGCCTGCCCTCAGTCGGACCTGAGGCTCGCGAGCGGCAGTTGCCCCGTCGACGCGCTGGTTGCGCGCAAGGTTACGGTTGCGCTCGGCACGGATTCGCCGATGAGCGCGGGAGCACTGGACATCCTCGCGGAAGCGCGGACGGCCGCGCTGTTCGCAGGCGCCGCGGCGGCGCCACGCGGTATGGACGACTACAGCGGCGGCGAGTTTGCGTCTGCCGGCCTCAGCGCCGCAGCGGCGTTGAGTCTTGCAACGCTGGGCGGCGCGTCGGCACTCGGGCTGGGCGGCACCTGCGGCTCGATCGAAATCGGCAAGGCCGCGGATCTCGTGTGCATCGACCTTGCGCAGCTCGCGACCCAGCCGTTAACGGCCATCGCGGAGGCGGTACTCTTCTCAGCCACACGCCATCAGGTCCGCGACGTGTGGGTCGGTGGTCGTGCGGCGGTGAGCGAAGGGCGCTTGCTGGCCTTCGATGAACAGGAGTTGATTCAACTGGCGCGGCGCTGGGCCGGGCGTATTCAGATGGGAGTCGCCGCATGAACGCTTCAGCCTCACGCAATCCGCATTCCGCAACCATCGATGCGGCGGAAGTCGGGAAGTTCGATGCGCTCGCGCACCGCTTCTGGGACGCGCAGGGTGAATTCCGGCCGCTGCACATGCTCAACCCCGTGCGTGCGCGTTACGTCGCGGATCGCGCAACGCTGACCGATGCGCGCGTGCTGGACGTCGGGTGTGGCGGCGGTCTGCTGTGCGAGGCGCTGGTGCGCGCCGGCGCACGCGTCATGGGTATCGATCTCGCGGACGGCATGATCGAAGTGGCCAGGCTGCACGCGGCGGAACAGTCAATCGACATCGACTATCGCGTGATGGACGCGCAAGCACTCGCGGCCTCAGAGCCCGCCGCGTTCGACGTGGTCACGTGCATGGAGATGCTGGAGCACGTGCCGCAGCCTGCGATCACCGTCTCGACGCTTGCGCGACTGGTTCGGCCAGGTGGCTCGGTATTCATCTCTACCATCAACCGCAATCTGAAATCCTTTCTGCTGGCGATCGTCGGCGCCGAGTACGTGATGAAGCTCATTCCGCGCGGCACGCACGAATACGACCGGCTCATCCGGCCGGCGGAGCTCGCGAGCTGGGGTCGCGCCGCGGGCCTGAGCCTGCGCGACGTTGCGGGCCTCGATTTCAATCCGTACACCGAGCACTGCCGGCTGACGCACGATCCCTCGATCAACTACATCGTGCATCTGGAACGCACGGGGCCTGCCCTGCCCCCATGAGTCCGTTCGTCATTGTCGTCATTGCGGGCGTCACGCTGACACTGGGCTTCGCGCTCGGCTACCTCATTGCGGCGTTGCGCGTAAATCGCGAGAAACACGCGCTGCTGATTGCGCTCGAAGGCGAGCGCGTGCGGCGGGAGACGGAACTTGCGCAAGCCGGTGAACGCGCGGCGCTGCTGGAGCAATCCGAAGGGCGACTGCGCGAGGCGTTCGATTCGCTGGCCGGGGAAAGCCTGCGCGCAAACAGCGAGATGTTCCTGCGGCTCGCACGCGAGGCGCTGAGCCGGGACCAGACCGTGGCGCAGAACGCGATGAAGGAGCGCGAGACGGCCATCGCGCAACTCGTCGAGCCGCTGCGCGTGGCGCTCGAGAAGACCGATGCGCAGGTGCTGGCCATCGAACGCGAGCGGCGCGATGCATTCAGTTCGCTGCGCACGCAGATCGAAGGGCTGGCCGGCGGGCATGCCCAGCTGCAGCGTGAAACGCGCAATCTCGTCACCGCATTGCGCAGACCCGAAGTCCGCGGCCGCTGGGGCGAGCTGACGCTGCGTCGCGTGGTCGAGCTCGCGGGCATGGCCGAGCACTGCGACTTCACCGAACAGCTGCATGTGGTCGGCGATGAAGGCGCCTTGCGGCCGGACATGGTCGTGCACATGCCCGAATCGTGCGAGATGGTCGTGGACGTCAAAACGCCACTCGATGGGTATCTCGAGGCCATCGAAGCGACCACCGATGAAGCGCGCGGTCTCGCGCTGAAGCGACACGCGCAGCAAGTGGAAACGCGCGTGCGCCAGCTCGGCTCGAAGAATTACTGGGCCCAGTTCGAGCACAGCCCGGAATTCGCGGTGCTGTTTTTGCCCGGCGATCAATTCCTGGGCGCCGCGCTGGCGGAACGGCCGGAATTGCTGGAGACCGCGCTTAAACAGCGCGTGATCATCGCGACGCCGTCCACGCTCATCGCGCTGCTCAAGACGGTCGCGTATGGCTGGCGGCAGTCATCGGTCGCGCAGAACGCCGCGACGATCCGTCAGCTGGGTCAGGATCTGTACAAGCGTCTGACGACATTCGTCGGTCATGTCGGCACGCTCGGCGCGCGTCTCAATAAAGCAGTCGAGGCGTACAACTCAGCCGTCGGCTCGCTGGAGCGGCAGGTGCTGCCGCAAGCGCGACGCTTCCCGGAGCTCGGCGTCACCACCGATGCGCCGCTCGCCGCGCTCGAGCCGATCGATCAGCTGGCACGTCAGACCAACGTCGTTTCCGGCGAGCTTGCGAGCCCCGACGCGGAAACACCGGACGCTGACGCGCCGAGCCCTGAACCGCACTGAACCTGAAGAAAGAATGAGCACCACGTTCGATCCCCGCACGTTTACGCCGCGTCCCGATGAGCTGTCCGGACGCGTCATCGCAATCACCGGACCGACTCGCGGGATTGGGCGTGCCGTCGCCCTCGCCTGTGCGCGTCATGGGGCAAACGTTGTTCTGGTTGGGCGCAACATCCCGAAGCTCGAAGCGGTGCACGCCGAAATCGAAGCGCTGGGCCAGGCCGAGGCGACGATCGCGCCGTTCGATCTGGAGAAAGCCGTGGCGTCGGACTACGACACGCTCGCCGCCGCGCTGCTCGAACGCTACGGCCGGCTGGATGGACTGTTGCACAACGCAAGCCTGCTCGGCATGTCTGCGCCCATCGAGCACTACGACGTGCCCACGTGGTGCCGCGTGCTTCACGTGAATACCACTGCGGCATTCGCACTCACGCAGGTGTTACTACCGGCGCTGAAGCAGTCACAGGACGCTTCGATCGTTTTCACATCGAGCAGCGTCGGTCGCAAGGGCCGCGCGTACTGGGGCGCATACGCCGTGTCGAAGTTTGCGGTCGAAGGACTGGCACAGGTGCTTGCGGCGGAGCTGGAAGGTGTTTCACCGGTTCGCGTGAACACGCTGAATCCGGGGCCCGCACGCACGAGCCTGCGGCTTCAGGCCTACCCCGCGGAGAATCCGGAAACCGTTCCGCCACCGGAAGCGCTCACATCGGCGTACCTGGCACTGCTCGGCGCCGCGAGTCGTGGCGTCACCGGGCAAGCGTTCGACGCGCAACCGCTTCGCTGATTGCGGATGAAGGGACCGACCCGTTCCAGGACTCAGTTCACTCCGACTATTCCCCGGAGCCTGCGTCCGGCGCTGGCGCAGTCAGCGCGGCGAGCTCTTCCTTCGTCAGCGGGCGAAATTGCCCGCGCGAGAGATGGCGATCCAGCTCGAGCGAGCCGATCCGGGTGCGCAGCACACGACTGACCAGTGCGCCTTGCCGCTCGAACAGCTGGCGCACATCTTTGCCACTGCCGCCGCGTGCAACGAGCGTGTACCAGCGATTCGCCGCTTCGCCGCCGGCCGGCTCACAGCTCTCCACTTCGAGCCGATCGCCGCGATCCAGTGCTCCTTCCATGATGCCGCGCAGTTGCTGCTCTCCCAGCTCGCCCTTCACGCGCACGCTGTACTCGCTACCGAGCTGATGCACGGTTCGCTGCAAAGCTGCGGCGATCTCGCCATCCGACGTGACGAGCTCGAGGCCGCCATCGCTTCGCGGCATCGGGCTGATGCTGATGAATCGACTACCGGCGCGCGCTGGCAGTCGCTCGATCAGCGCCAGATGCTCGCTGGCCTCCTCCGGGGTGCGCAGGTTCTCACCGGGCGAGCGATGGCAGAGGAACACCTGCCCCGCCGCGATCTCATGCCGATGAATGAGACGTCCATCGAGCCGGATGTGATCCGTGCGGCCGGCTCGTGCACCCAGGATTGCGACCTCTCCGTTGATCGTCAGACGGCCAGCGCGAATCCATTCCTCCGCTTCGCGACGGGACGCGACGCCAAGGCGAGCGAGCACTTTCTGCAAGCGCTCGGACTCGCTGCGCGGACCGGAGGGGCGGAAAGTCGGCGTCTTTGGCGCTGACGCACCTTCGAGCGATGCTCGCGGACCGGGCTCGCGTTGCCGTTCCGCACCGCCCGCTCGCGCGCGAGGTGCGAACGCTCTCGGTGCTCCAGGTCGGGCGCCAGGTCCCGACGTTCCCGGCGCACCCGCTCGCTCGAATGGCGGCCGCCGTGACTTCGACGACGTGAACCGCTTGGGGCGTGCCGCGCCGCCGGCAGAACGTTTGCCAAAACCGGGGTGCGCGCCAACGGGCTTGCCTTCAGTGCGATCGGCGCCGAAGCGAATGTCATCGGACCCGCGGGCCACATTCAGGCCACGCGGATCGCCTGGGCTCATGCGTGCAGGCCGCTCGGTTCCGCTCGGGCGGCGGTTGCTAAAGTCACTTCCGCGGGGACCGCGTACATCGGAGCTGCGTCCGCCAGAACTGCGGCCGGAACCGCCCCGGTGGCTCTCAGGACGTCGGCCGTTACGCCGACCGCCTTCGGGTTTCCCGGTCGCACTGAGACCGCGCGGGTCACCAGTACGCGGGCGCGACGGGCGCGCGACGCCGCTCGCACCGGGCTGATAGGAGGCGCGTTCGCCGAACTTTCGCTCGCCTGAAGCGCGCGCATCCGAGCCGCGCTCACTGGAGCTGCGGCTATCGCGACCGCCGGCTCGCACTGCTCGGCCGCCACCTCGGCGGACATCATCGGGTTTGCGGGTCGAATCGAATCCGCGCGCGCTCCCGGCAGCCGGACGCGATGGGCGTGGTCCGCTTCGGAAACTGCCGCGGCCGCGTGTGGCCATCGGCTAGTCGTCACGGTCGCGCGGGGCCGCGACCAGCTCGGTGGAGGAATCCGGATCGGCGGCGGACAGCTCGTCGTCGTCGTCGTCATCGCCCCCATCGTCATCGAGACTCGTTGCATCGAGGTCGTCGACGTCGAGTTCCGCCTGTGCGGTGAGCACCTTTGGGCCCGGCTCATCGCTCTCGGCGACCTGCGCCGCGCCCTCGACATCGCTGTCGGAATCGGAGTCGCCACCCTCGTCCCGCTCCGCATCCACTGCCTCGACGTGCACTACGCCATTCGCTTGCTCAGTTTCCTCGTCCGATTCATGCCCAATACTTCCGGCGAGACCGGCACCGATCGACGTGCCGCCCTCTTTCGCCAGATCGAGCTGCAGATTGATGTCGCCCATCGCCTTCAGCTCGGCGAGCGGCGGCAGATCGTCGAGGCCTCGCAACCCAAAGTAGTCCAGGAACTCCTTGGTAGTGCCCAGCAGCTCCGGCCGTCCCGGCACATCGCGTGTGCCGACCACGCGCACCCAGTTACGCTCGAGAATCGTCTTGATGATATTCGGATTCACCGCCACGCCGCGCACCGCTTCGATCTCGCCGCGCGTAATGGGCTGCCGATATGCAATCAGCGCAAGGGTTTCGAGCAACGCGCGCGAATAGCGCGGCGGCCGTTCCGGCCACAGTCGCGAAATCTCGTTCGCCAGATCGCGGCGCACCTGGATGCGAAACCCCGTCGCGGTTTCCTTGACCTCGATGCCGCGGCCGTCGTAATCCGCCTCGAGACTGGCGAGGGCGGCACGCAGCGTGGTGCTGTCCGGGCGGTTCGATTCATCGAACAGCTCGGCCAGCTCGTTCACCTGCAGCGGTCGGCCCGCGGCGAGCAGCGCCGCCTCGATGACGTTCTTGATGTACGACTCGCTCATGAGCGCCTCTCATCCGGCGGCAACGATTCGTCGGCCCCCGCATCACTCTCGGTTTCAGTATCAGTTTCAGTTGCCGCATCGGTTGCGGACTCGGCCTCCGCTTCGTCTGCGGTTTCCGTCCCGGCTTCCGCCACAGCTGCGATGGCGACTACGGTGACCGTCGCCGAAGCGTCGACCACTTCCGCTTCAGCGTCTTCGAACACGCCTTCGCCAGGCGCACTCAGCATCACGCTTTCGACTTCCGCAAGGGTCTCGTTGCTGGCGACCAGTCGGAGATTGCGCTTGTCCGGCGCGGCGCGCACGTGCAACGGCGCGAACGGCTCCGATTGCACGATGTCGATCAGCCCTTCGCGCATCAGCTCGAGTATGGCGATGAACGTCACAGTCACGCCCATGCGCCCCTCTTCCGGCCGGAACAGTCGCACGAATTCTACGAAACTCGCCCGCTCGAGTGTCGACAGGATGCTCGACATACGCTCCCGCACCGACAGCCGCTCGCGGGCAACATGGTGATGCGAGAACATCTCGGAGCGCACCACGACTTCCTTGAACGCGACGAGCATCTCCTGCAGCGTCACCTGCGGCAGAACCCGGACGACTTTGCGGTCTTTCAGCTCTGCGCCCGCGCTCCAGGTGTCGCGCTCCATGCGCGGCAGCTTGTCCAGATTCTCCGCGGCGCGTTTGAAGCGCTCGTATTCCTGCAGCCGGCGCACGAGCTCGGCGCGCGGGTCTTCCTCGTTGCCGTCCGCGTCCACCTTCGGCCGCGGCAACAGCATGCGGGACTTGATCTCAGCCAGCGTCGCGGCCATCACCATGTATTCGCCTGCGAGCTCGAGCTGCAGCTCCTGCATCAGCTCGATGTACTTCATGTACTGCCGGGTGATCTCCGCGAGGGGAATATCGAGAATATCGAGGTTCTGTCGCCGGATCAGATACAGCAGCAGATCGAGCGGGCCCTCGAATGCTTCGAGAAACACTTCGAGCGCTTGCGGCGGGATGTACAGATCCCGCGGCATCTCGGTGACCGGCTCTCCGTTCACGACGGCGAATGGCATTTCCACCTGTTGCGGTCCTCCTTCGGCGGCGGGGGGCGGCGGCAGATCATTGGAGGCGACGATCTCGAGCTTCGGTTTCATCGCGCTCACTCCGCCCGCAGGTGCATGGCGCGGCGCACTTCATCGAGCGTCTGGCGCGCCGCTTCACGGGCCTTGTCCGCGCCCTCGGTGATGATGTTCCGCAGCAGCTCCGGGCTGTCTTCAAATTCCTGCGCGCGCTTGCGCATGCCGGAAATCTCCTCCACCACCTTGTCGATGAGGGGTTTCTTGCAGTCGAGGCAGCCGATGCCGGCCGTGCGGCAGCCTTCGTAGACCCAGTTCCGCGTCGCCTCGTCCGAATAGATCTTGTGCAGATCCCACACAGGGCACTTTTCCGGCGTGCCCGGATCCGTACGCCGCACGCGCGCCGGGTCCGTCACCATGGCGCGCATCTTCTGCGTCACCGAATCGGGATCTTCACGCAGCGTGATCGTGTTGCCGTAGGACTTCGACATTTTGCGACCGTCGAGCCCGGGCACTTTCGGCGTGGCGGTGAGCATCACCTGCGGCTCCGGCAGGATCGTGACACCCGAGCCCTCGAGGTAGCCGAGCAGGCGTTCTTTGTCCGCAACGGTGATGCGATTGTTGCTCTGAACGAGCGCGCGCGCCCGCTCGAGCGACTGCGTATCGCCCGCTTCCTGATACTTGCGGCGAAGCGCGCGATAGTTCGCGGAATTGCGGCCGCCAAGACTCTTTACGGCGAGCTCTGCCTTCATCTCGAAGTCCGGCTCGCGGCCGTAGAGATGATTGAAGCGCCGCGCGATCTCGCGCGTGATCTCGAGATGCGCCACCTGGTCTTCGCCCACCGGCACGAACTCGGGGCGATACATCAGAATGTCCGCGCTCTGCAGCAGCGGGTAGCCGAGGAAGCCGTAGGTGGCGAGGTCCTTTTCCTTGAGGGCTTCCTGCTGGTCCTTATAGGTGGGCACGCGCTCCAGCCAGCCAAGCGGCGTAATCATGGACAGCAGCAGGTGCAGCTCCGCGTGCTCCGGCACGTGCGACTGCACGAACAGCGTTGTCACGCCCGGGTTCAGCCCGGCGGCCAGGTAGTCGATGAGCACCTGCCGGATGTTTTCCTGCAGCATCGTGGTGTCTTCGTAGCCCGTGGTCAGCATGTGCCAGTCGGCCACGAAGAAAAAACAGTCGTACTGGTACTGCAGCTCCACCCAGTTCTTGAGCGCGCCGTGGTAGTTGCCCAGGTGAAGCGGCCCCGTGGGCCGCATGCCCGACAGGATTCGCCGCGTTTGGGGGTTGGCGCTCACGTCGCGCCCGGCGGCGGGACCGCGTGCGCGAGTCGGCAAGGACGGGAACGATGAAATGGACGCGGGCTGCGACTCTGCACGTTGACGCTCGGGAGGACCCTTCGGAAAAGGCGGCGCGGATTATAGCCGAAGGCGGGGTCAGGACCGGTCGCCACCGGAAATCCGGGCGATATCGCCTTTTCCTCGACGGACGATGACCGGGGGCGAGACTGCAAGATCCACCACGGTGGTCGGTTCAACCCCGCAGCTGCCGCTGTCCAGCACGGCGTCAATCTGGTGTTCCAGGCGGGCGCGAATCTCCTGGCCGTCGGTCAGGGGCACCTCCTCGCCGGGCAACAGCAGTGTCGAGCTCATCATCGGCTCGCCGAGCTCCGCCAGCAGCGCGAGCGGCACAGGATGGTCCGGCACGCGTATACCAATGGTTCGACGGCGCTCGTGCTGCAGCCGGCGCGGCGTCTCGCGAGTGGCCGGCAAAAGGAAGGTGTATGCGCCCGGGGTGCAGGCTTTCAGGAGCCGGAATTGCCATGTGTCCACCTTTGCGTACTTGCCGATGTCCGTGAGATCGCGGCACACGAGGGTGAAATGGTGATTACGATCGGCCTGCCGGATGCGGCGCACGCGCTCCAGCGCGTCCTTGTCCCCAATGTGAAAGCCCAGCGCGTAGCAGGAATCGGTGGGGTACGCGATGACGCCCCCCTCCCGCACGATGTCCGCCGCACGACGGATCAGCCGCGGCTGCGGATTCACAGGATGAACCTCGAAATATTGGCTCATGGGCGTTCATAGGAGGGGTAATTCAGCATTTCGGCTATCATACGCGGCCCTTTTTTCCGCTAGGTTCGGATCACAACGCCGGTATGCAGCCGTTCCTGGATCTTTTCCCGCTGGTCGCATTTGCTGGCGTCTATTTCACGACGCGCAGCATCTATGTGGCCACGAGCGTGCTGATGGGATCGATGGCCCTGCTGCTGATCATCGACTACGCACGCATGCGCCGCATTCCGACCATGCATGCGGTGAGCGCCGTTCTGGTGTTCGCCTTCGGCGCGGCCACTCTGATTCTGCACAATCAGCGCTTCATTCAGTGGAAGCCCACAGTATTCTTCTGGCTGTTGAGCGTCGCACTGCTCGGCAGCATGTGGATCGGCGAGCAGACTCTGGCGCAGCGGCTCCTGACCCCCGCGCTCGAAGGCCAGTCCAAGGTTTCACGCGCAATCTGGCGCAGGCTCAATATGCTCTGGGTGGTCTTCTACGCACTGCTCGGCGCGCTGAACCTCATCGTGGCGTTTAACACGAGCGAGGCCACCTGGGTGAAATTCAAAGTCATCGGGCTCACGGCCGCCACAATCGTGTTCACAGCATCGCAGCTCGCGTGGCTGATGCGCCGGCCCACAGCGGCCACGTCGCCATAGGTTCGCAATGACCGCCGAGCGCGTCAGCCGCATCCGTGCGGCCCTCGAACAGAAGTTCGCACCGCTGCAGCTCGAGATCTTCGACGACAGCGCGAAGCATGCAGGCCACGCGGGCGCGCGCGAAGGCGGTCACTTTCGCGTACGGATCGTGGCGGAAGCGTTTCGCGGCAAGACCTCGATCCAGCGCCACCGGCTGGTGTTCGCCGCCGTGGGCGAGCTTATGAAGAGCGACATCCATGCACTCAACATCGATGCCCGCGCACCCGAAGAAAACAGTTGAATATATCCTCTTAACTTACTGAGAAATAAGCATGAATCTCCAACGGATTTTCGTTATCGCAGGGCTTCTCGGGCTCGCCGCCTGTCAGGGCAAGGGCACCGGAGCTCAGGCCACCGGCGGAACGAGCGCCCCCGTCGCCACCGTCGACGGCTCGCCCATCGACCGCGACGTGTACGACTTCTACGTGAAAGGCGTCGCCGGCAAGGCCCCGAGCGAGCTCAGCGCCGAGCAGCGCGACCAGGCGCTCGAGAACCTCGTGCGTGCGAAGGTCATCGCCGCCTCCGCGGAGAAAGACGGCACGGCGAAGGAAAACAATACCGCCGCCCTTCTCGAGCTGTCGCGCCTCAATGTGCTCCAGCAGGCCGTGTCCGAGAAATATCTGAAGGACAAGAAAGCCACCGAGCAGGAGCTGCGCGCGGAATACGAAACGCAGGTCGCCGCCATGCCGCGCCTCGAGTACCACGCGCGTCACGTGCTGGTCGCCACCGAGCAGTTCGCCACCAAGCTGATCGCGGACCTCGACAAGGGCGCGAAGATCGAGGACCTCGCCAAACGCGATTCCATGGACAGCTCCAAGGACAACGGCGGCGATCTCGGCTGGTTCACGCCGGACCGCATGGTCAAGCCGTTCGCGGACGCGATCGTCGCGTTGAAGCCCGGCGAATACACGCACACGCCGGTGCAGACGCAGTACGGCTGGCACGTCATCAAGCTCGAAGAAACCCGTCCGCTCGAAGCGCCGCCGTTCGACCAGGTGAAGCAGCGCCTCGAACAGGTCGTGCAGGGCAAGAAGTTCAAGACCTACGTTGATGGGCTGATGAAGACGGCCAAGGTCGAAAAGAAGCTCGAGCCCGCAGCGCCGGCCGCTCCGGCCGCGAAGTAAGCGCGATCAGGATGACAGGGCGGCGCGTCGCGCAGGGCCCTTCGAATCCAGCCTCCATTCGGTGCGGCGGTCGGACTGACCGCCGCCGCCGATTGCGAAGCGGCCGGCAATCGTTGGCCGGACTCGCGTCGACTTCCTGTTATCAGGGGGTACCGGGCGCGGAGCCCGAACCCGATCGGACACCATGACCGCCAAGCCCCCTGCCGCGCCTCTGTCGAACGTCGCGCCCGCGCCCTGGTCCACGTGGAGCGCGGGTGAGCGTGAGAGCTTCTTCGAGGCCATTGCCCGCCATCGCCAGGCGGCGTGGCGCGTCACGCTGGCGAGCGGAACTGCCAACACCGTAGTCGCGGTGATCGTCGCCACGTTGATGGCGCCGCTCTTCTACGGAACGCTCGCGCTCGCACTCGATGTCGTCAACATCGCGGTGCCGGCGCCCAATCTCATTGCCAGCATCATGAGCGCGCTCGGCCCGGCGATGGACGACCCCGAAAAGATTTCGGTCGGCCGATGGCTTCAGCTCCTCGTCTATGCGGCAATTCCCGGGCTGATCTGGATGGGCGTGGTGG